>Ga0209373_10000211_pt1 | contig 122454 bp, 117 predicted proteins | sample Higcelweek5metaG_FD_187173 | JGI IMG/M metagenome (GOLD analysis project Ga0209373, IMG submission 187173) | Freshwater pond sediment microbial communities from the University of Edinburgh, under environmental carbon perturbations - High... | ecosystem: Environmental > Aquatic > Freshwater >... | reverse complement strand
CTGCTCCAACGGGCCCCAACACCCAAAAAGAAGAGCATGCGCGTCAAGCGCGGCCTTGCCGCCATCAGCGACGAGTTCCTCGCAAGCGTTCTAACCGCACCGTGAGGACTTCAAGCGATTCCCGTGGCTTCGGCGTGCTTGCCGGTTCCGACGTTGATGTTGAACATGCCGAAATTGGCGTTCTTCATCCATTGCGCCCAAGGGTTGATGTCCTGGGTGACGTTGCCCGACAGGGGCATTTTGGCGCCGGGCTGAAACGCGCCGGACAGGGGCGCCATCCACATGTTCATCCACGCCTGCGCGACATCCGCCGGAGAATTCACCGCCGCCCCCATCGTTGATTGACGTTCACACGTCAGGGGTAACGCCATTCAGGGACGCGCGCAAATTCTACTTCGCAGCGCAGCATACGCGTTGGCGCGCGCCAACGCGGGAGCGGGCGATCAGTAAATCAACTCGTTCTCGCCGCTGCCTTCGGAGATGACGAGTTCGCCGCGCGCCGCCAGATCCTTGGCGAGCTGGACCATGTACATCTGCGCCTCGTCCACCTCGCGGACGCGGACCGGACCCATCGCCGCCATGTCTTCGCGCATGATCTTCCCCGCGCGTTCCGACATGTTGGAGAAGAACAGATCCTTCAGCGTTTCCGACGCGCCCTTCAGCGCGGTGCCCAGCTTTTGCTTGTCCACCGTGCGCAGCAGGGTCTGGACGCCGGACGGATCGAGCTTCGAGAGATCCTCGAAGGTGAACATCAGCGACTTGATGCGCTCGGCGCTGTCGCGGTTGCGTTCTTCCAACGCGGCCATGAAGCGGTGTTCGGTGGTGCGGTCCAGGCCGTTGAAGATTTCCGCCAGCATTTCGTGGCTGTCGCGGCGGCTGGTGCGGGCCAGATTGGTCATGAATTCGGTGCGCAGGGTGCGTTCCACGTCGTCCAGAACCTCCTTCTGCACGGCCTCCATGCGCAGCATGCGCATGATGACTTCCATGGCGAAGCTTTCCGGCAACTGGGTCAGCACGCGCCCGGCGTGTTCGGGGCGGATTTTCGACAACACCACCGCGACGGTCTGCGGGTATTCGTTCTTCAGATAGTTGGACAGAACGGATTCATTCACGTTCGCCAGCTTGTCCCACATGGTGCGACCGGCGGGACCACGGATTTCCTCCATGATCTGATCGACCTTGTCCTTGGGCAAGGTCTTCATCAGCAAGCGTTCGGTGGAGTCGAACGAGCCGACCAGCGAGCCGGTGGCCGACATTTGTTCGGCGAATTCGACGAACAGCCGTTCGATGATGTTGGCCGACACGGTGCCGAGATTGGCCATCACCTGCGACAGCTCTTTGATCTCTTCGTCGTCCATCATCGAAAACAGCTTGGACGAATGCTCCTCGCCCAAGGCAAGCATCAGGATCGCGGCCTTTTCCGGGCCGGTGAGGGTGCGGAAATCCTCACGAACCTTCAGCGCCATCTGCTCGTCTCCACCCCGTCGCCGCGCCGACCAACCCGGCGACCATCACAACAATCCCTCGTGTTGTAATACGTTCCAAACCACGGCGCCATTCCTTCGGCGGATTGGGGGAGGGACAAATGCGGTCCCTCCTCCCGATCCGCGCGTTTGGGAGCGGCGCTTTCGTCAGCCAAACCGCTTGGCGATCACGGCGTAGGCCGCGCGCAGGCCCAAAGCCTCCCCACCCTCCGGGCGGCCGGGGCGCGGGCTGGCGTTCCAGGCGTAGGTGTCCAGATGCGCCCAGGGGGTTTCCTTGGACACGAACTCTTGCAGGAACAGACCGGCGGTGATGGCTCCGGCGAAGCCGTTGCTGGTCACGTTGCCGATGTCGGCCAGCTTGCTGTCCAGCCCCTTGCGGTAGGGCGCCCACAGCGGCAGACGCCACAGGGGATCCTCCACCTCGCGTCCCGCCGTTTGGAGATCGGCGGCCAGCGCGTCGTCGTTGCACAGCAGGGCGGGCAAATCCGGCCCCAAAGCGACGCGGGCCGCCCCGGTCAGGGTGGCGAAGTCGATGAGCAGCGCCGGTTTTTCCGAATCCGCTTCGGCCAGCGCGTCGCACAGGATCAAGCGGCCTTCGGCGTCGGTGTTGCCGACCTCCACCGTCAGGCCCTTGCGGGTCTTCAGCACGTCCATCGGTTTGAAGGCGTCGCCGCCGACGACGTTCTCCACCGCCGGAACCAGCACGCGCAGCCGCACCGGCAGCCCGGCCATCATCACCATCCGGCCCAGCGCCAACGCGTGCGCCGCGCCGCCCATGTCCTTCTTCATCATCAGCATGGCCGAGGACGGCTTCAAATCCAGCCCGCCGGTGTCGAAGCAAACGCCCTTGCCGACGATGGTCAGCTTGGGATGCTCCGGGTTGCCCCAGCGCAGATCAATCAGGCGTGGCGCGCGCGGGCTGGCCCGGCCCACCGCGTGGATCGCCGGATAATCGCGGTCGAGCAGATCGGCGCCGACGATGACGTCCAGCCCGGCCTCGAACTCCTCGGCCAGCGCGCGGGCGGCGTCGGCCAGTTCGGCGGGGCCGAGGTCGCAGGCGGGGGTGTTGACCAGATCGCGGACCAGGAAGACGGCGCTGGCGGTGCGCTCCACCTCGCCCCGGTCGGCTTCGGCGGGCCAGACCAGCCCGGAGACCGGCTTGTCAGCCTTCTTGTAGCGGGTGAAGCGGTAGCCGCCGAGCGCCCAGCCCAGCGCCGCGCGGGTGGCGGCGTGGCGGTCCAGCGCGGCGTCGATCCGGTAGGTTCCGGCGGGCAAAGCGGTCGGCAGCCCGGCGAAGGCCCACAGATCATCCAGCGCCGACACGCCGACCAGCGCGCGCGGCGCGCCGTCGCCCGGCAGAAAGGCGAAGCTGCCAGCCTCTCCGGCGAAGCCCACGGTCTTGAGCCAGGCGGCGGTCGCCGCTGGTTGGTCGGCCAGCCAGCCCGGCAGATCGGCCTTGGTCACGGGGATGAGGGCGACGGTGTCCGGGGTGGCGACGGCGAGCAGGGTGGCGAGCAAGACGGGCGATCCTTTGGCAATCAAACGGTCATCGTTCTTTGAGGATGGCGTGCGAAAGCCGCGCTGAAAAGGGGGGAATGCGGTTGCGCGCGTAGCATTCCCCCGGCATGCTCGTCGTCCCATTCCTTCGTGCACGGGTTGATGATGAGCGAGCGGACGCTGATTATGGGCAACAAGGCGTATTCCTCCTGGTCGCTGCGCCCGTGGCTGGCGCTGAAGCAGGCCGGATTGCCCTTTGCGGAAACCGTCATTCCGCTTCGTCAGCCCGACACCCGCGCCCAGATTCTTGCCCATTCGCCCACCGGCAAGGTGCCTTGCTTGATCGACGGCGACCGGGTGATCTGGGATTCGCTGGCGATTTGCGAGTATGCCGCCGAATTGGCCCCCGCCGCCGCGTTGTGGCCGGAGGATTCTTACGCCCGCGCCGTCGCCCGCTCGGCGTCGGCGGAGATGCATTCCGGCTTCGTCGCCCTGCGCAACGCCATGTCGATGGATCTGAAGACGGACCGCAGCGGCCAGGGGTTGAACCCGGACAGCGCCGCCGACATCGCCCGCGTTCAGGCGCTGTGGGCCGATTGCCGCGCCCGTTTCGGCCAGGGCGGGCCGTTCCTGTTCGGTCGCTTCAGCGTCGCCGACGCCATGTACGCCCCGGTTGTCACCCGTTTCGTCACCTACGGCGTGGCGGTCGATGACACGACGCGCGCCTATATGGACGCGGTTCTGGCGCTGCCCGCCATGCGGGAATGGACCGCCGCCGCCAAGGCCGAACCCTGGGTTCTGGAGTTGTGAGCGTTGGACGGCTTTGACGGTGTGACAGCCCCCGATCCCATGGTGATCCGCGCGACCGGCCCGGACGACGCTGACGCGGTCAGCGCCCTGTTGCGCGTCTGCTACACGACGCTGATGGCGCCCGGCTATCCGCCGGGGGCGTTGTCCCAGGCGTTGCCGTTCATGATGCGGGCGAACCCGGCGCTGTTGCGGTCGGGCCGCTTCTACGCGGCGGAAACGATAGATGGGGCGTTGATCGGCTGTGGCGGCTGGTCGCTGGAGCGGCCCGACGCCCCGCAGGATCCGGTGGACCCAACGCTGGGCCATGTCCGGCATTTCGCTACCCACCCGGATTGGGTCCGGCGCGGCGTTGGCGCGGCGCTGATCGAGCGTTGCGTCGCCGACGCGCGATCCGGCGGCGTGCGGCGGTTGGAGTGCTACGCGAGTCTCGTCGCCCAGACCTTTTACCAGTCGCAGGGCTTTCGGCTGCTCGCCCCGTTCGACGTCCGCATCGGCACGAGCGTCGTCATTCCCAGCCTGCGGATGATGCGCGACCCGCTGTAACCTCAGCCGCGCACGGCTTGCGGCTTGACGGCCTCCAGATTCAGCGCGGCGGCGAGCAGGGCGCGGGTGTAATCCTCGCGCGGCTCCTCGAAAATGCGCTGGGTCGGCCCCTGTTCGACCACCTTGCCGTCTTTCATCACCATGACGTGGCTGGACAGCGCGCGGACCACGCGCAGATCGTGGCTGATGAACAGATAGGCCAGATTGTGCCGGGCCTGGATGTCGCGCAGCAGATCGACGATCTGCGCCTGCACCGACATGTCGAGCGCCGAGGTCGGCTCGTCCAGCACGATGAATTTCGGCTTCAGCACCAGGGCGCGGGCGATGGCGACGCGCTGGCGCTGGCCGCCGGAAAACTCGTGCGGGTAGCGGTCGCGGCAGGCGGGATCCAACCCGACCTCCCCCAACGCGCGTGCCACCATGCGGTCGCGTTCGGCTTGGTCGCCCATCTTGTGGATGCTCAACCCCTCGCCGATGATCTGGCCGACCGACAGGCGGGGCGACAGGCTGCCATAGGGGTCCTGAAACACCACCTGCATCTGACGGCGCAGCGGGCGCAGCCGTTTGGCCGACCAGCCCTGAATGTCGGTTCCGTCGAAGCGGATGGCCCCGGCGCTGGCGTGCAGCCGCAGCAGGGCCAGCCCCAGCGTGGTCTTGCCCGATCCCGATTCGCCGACGACGCCGACGGTGTGGCCCTGGCGCACCGACACCGACACGCCGTCCACCGCGCGGACATGATCGACGGTGCGGCGCAGCAGGCCCTTTTTGATCGGGAAATGCACCTTCACCTGATCCGCCGCCATCACCTCCGCCGCGTTGTCCGGCGGCGTCAGCGGGTTGCCGCGCGGCTCGGCGGACAGGAGTTTTTGCGTGTAGGGGTGTTGCGGGCGGATGAACAGATCGGCGACCGCCGCCTGCTCGACGATCTCGCCGCCGTTCATCACGCACACCCGGTCGGCCATCTTGCGCACCACCCCCAGATCATGGGTGATGAGCAGCAGGGCCATGCCGAAGCGGCGTTGCAGATCCTTCAGCAATTCCAGGATTTGCGCCTGGATGGTGACGTCCAGCGCGGTGGTCGGCTCGTCGGCGATCAACAGATCGGGTTCGTTGGCCAGCGCCATGGCGATCATCACCCGCTGGCGCTGGCCGCCCGACAGTTCGTGCGGGTAGGCGGAGAGCCGCTTTTCCGGGTCGGGTAGGCCGACCAGCCGCAGCAGCTCCAGCGTGCGGGCGCGGGCGGCGCTGGTGGACAGGCCCTTGTGCAGGAACAAGGTCTCGTTGATCTGCCGCTCGATGGAATGGAGCGGGTTCAGCGAGGTCATCGGCTCCTGAAAGATCATGGCGACGCGGTTGCCGCGCACGCCGCGCAAGGTCCGCTCGTCGGCCCCGACCATCTCCACGCCGTTGAAGCGGATCGACGACCCGGCGGGGTGGCAGGCCATCGGGTAGGGCAGCAGTTGCAGGATCGACAGCGCGGTGACGGATTTGCCGGAGCCGGATTCGCCGACCAGCGCCAGCGTTTCGCCCTTGGCGATGGCGAAGGACACGCCCTTGACCGCCGGAACAGTCCCACCGGACGCGCGGAACGCGACGCGCAGATCGGTGACGGAGAGGAGGGGCGCGGCGGTCATGGGCGGTTCAGCCTTGTTGGTTGGACAGGGCGGCGGTGGTTTTGCGCGGGTCGAAGGCGTCGCGCACCGCCTCGCCGATGAAGATCAGCAGGCTGAGCATCAGCGCCAGCACGAAAAACGCGGTCAGGCCCAGCCAGGGCGCTTGCAAATTGGCCTTGCCCTGCGCCAGCAGCTCGCCCAGCGAGGGCGATCCCGGCGGCAGGCCGAAGCCCAGAAAATCCAGCGCGGTCAGGGTGGTGATCGAGCCGTTGAGGATGAAGGGCATGAAGGTCAAGGTCGCCACCATGGCGTTGGGCAGGACGTGGCGGACCATGATGGTGACGTCGTTCGCCCCCAGCGCGCGCGCCGCCCGCACATAATCCAGATTGCGCGCCCGCAGGAACTCCGCCCGCACGACATGGACCAGCGACGTCCAGGAGAACAGCAGCAGCAGGCCCAACAGCCACCAGAAGGTCGGCGTCACCACGCTGGCCAAAATAATCAGCAGGAACAGGGTGGGCAGCCCCTGCCAGATTTCGATGAAGCGCTGGAACAGCAGATCGGTCAGCCCGCCGAAATAGCCCTGAACCGCCCCCGCCATCACCCCGATGACCGAGGAAAAGCCGGTCAGCGCCAGCCCGAACAGCACGGAAATGCGGAAGCCGTAGATCAACCGGGCCACCACGTCGCGCCCCTGGTCGTCGGTCCCCAGCCAATTGTCGGCGGATGGCGGGGCCGGGGCGGGAACCGGCAGATTGTAGTTGATGGTGCGGTAGCTGTAGCGGATCGGCGCCCAGACCATCCAGCCCTTGGCCTCGATCAAGTCGCGCACGAAGGGGTCGCGGTAATCGGTTTCCGTCTCGAACTCGCCGCCGAAGGTGGTTTCGGGATAGGCGTTGAAGACCGGCCAATAGAGCGTCTGGTCGTAACGGATGACCAGAGGCTTGTCGTTGGCGATGAACTCCGCCCCCAGCGACAGCAGGAACAGGACCAGGAAGATCCAAAAGGACCAGAAGCCGCGCCGGTTGGCCCGGAAATTCGCCAGACGGCGGCGGGTGATGGGGGTCAGCTTCACGGCTCACACGCTCCGTGAATCGAAATCAATGCGGGGATCGACCATCACATAGGTGACGTCGCCGACCAGATTCATCACCAACCCCAGCAGGGTGAAGAAATACAACGTGCCGAACATCACCGGATAGTCGCGGTTGATCGCCGCCTCGAACCCCAGCAGCCCCAACCCGTCGAGCGAGAAGATCACCTCGATCAGCATGGCCCCGGTGAACAGGATGCCGATGAAGGCGCCGGGGAACCCAGCGATGACGATCAACATGGCGTTGCGGAAGACATGGCCGTACAGCACGTGACGCTCGCTCAGCCCCTTGGCCCGCGCGGTCACGACATACTGCTTGCCGATTTCTTCCAGGAAGGAGTTTTTGGTCAGCATGGTCAGCCCGGCGAAACCGCCGATCACCATCGCCAGCACCGGCAACACCATGTGCCACAGGTAATCCAGCGCCTGCTTGTACCAGGGCAAGCTCGCCCAATTGTCCGACACCAGTCCGCGCAGGGGGAACCAGTCGAGGTAACGCCCCCCGGCGAAGACGACGATCAGCAGCACGGCGAACAGAAATCCGGGGATGGCGTAGCCGACGATGACGACGCCCGAGGTCCAGACGTCGAAGGGCTGACCGTCGCGCACCGCCTTGGCGATGCCCAGCGGGATGGAGACCAGATAGACGATCAGCGTCGTCCAGATCCCCAGCGAAATCGACACCGGCATTTTTTCAATCACCAGATCGACGACGCGGCGGTCACGAAAATAGCTGCTGCCGAAATCGAACATCACATAGTTCGACATCATGTGAAAAAAGCGTTCGGGCAGCGGCTGGTCGAAGCCGAACTCCTTTTCCAACTGCTTGATGAAGACGGGATCCAGCCCCTGCGCGCCGCGATAACGGTTGCCGCTGTCGCCGCCGGTCTGCGCGTGCTGCTGGACGTTCACCCCGGTGTCGCCGCTGGCCGAACCGCTGATTCGCGCGGTGGCCTCCACCGCCGTGCCTTGCACGCGGGCGATCATCTGCTCGATGGGGCCGCCGGGGGCGATCTGCACGATCAGGAAATTGACGACCATGATGCCGAACAGGGTCGGCACGATCAGCAGCAGGCGGCGGATGATGTAGGCCAGCATGGGGGTTGTCCCGCTTCCGTCTTCAGCGATGGCGCATGGTCACGGCGCCGCCGCGCGGCGCGCGCTGCTCGTCAGCCGGGCGTTTTTGGCCGGATCGACCCACCAGGTGTCGGAGAAGCCAAGCCCGTATTTCGCGGCGATCGGCGGGTGGGAGAAGCGGTTCCAATAGGCCACGCGGTGGACGCTGTCGTGCCAGTGGGGGATGACGTACCAGTTCCACAGCAGCACGCGGTCCAGCGCGCGGGTGGCGGCGATCTGCGCCTCGCGGTCGGGGGCGGCGATGATCTTTTCGACCAGCGCGTCCACCACCGGATTCTTGATGCCGATGGTGTTGCGGCTGCCCGGTTGATCGGCCCGCGAGGATTCCCAATAATCCCGCTGCTCGTTGCCCGGCGACAATGACTGAGCCAACCGTTCGGTGGTCATGTCGAAATCGAAATTGTCCATGCGGTTCTGATATTGGGCGGTGTCGACCACGCGGATGCTCGCCTCGATCCCGGCGCGTTCCAGATTGCGCAGAAAGGGTTGAATGACCCGCTCCAAGTCGGCCTGGGCGATCAGAATCTCAAAGCGGAAGGGCGCGCCGGTTTCCAGATTGGTCAGTTTGTTGTTCTTCAGATCCCACCCGGCCTCTTTGAAAATCCCCAGCGCGGCGCGGAGATTCGGTCGGATGTTGCCGCTGCCGTCGGTTTTCGGCGGCTCGAATGGTTTGCTGAACAGCTCGTCAGGAATTTTGCCGCGATAGGGTTCTAGCAGCGCCAATTCGGCGGGGGAGGGCAGGCCGGTCGCCGCGAGTTCGGAGTTGGCGAAAAAGCTCTTGGTCCGCTGGTACAGGCCATAGAACAGATTGGCGCGGGTCCATTCGTAATCGAACAGATAATTCAGCGCCTCGCGCACCCGGCGATCCTGGAAGATCGGGCGGCGGATGTTGAAGACGAAGGCCTGCATCCCCTGCGGATCCTGATGCTTGATCTCTTCGCGGACAATCTCGCCATCCTTGACGGCGGGGGTGTTGTAGCCGGTCGCCCAGTTTTTTGAGGAATGCTCCACCCGGAAATCATAGGCGCCGGCCTTGAACGCCTCGAACGCGACGTCGAGGTCGCGGTAATAATCGTAGCGCAGCCGGTCGAAATTGTAGCGGCCCCGGTTCACCGGCAGATCCTTCGCCCACCAATCGGCGACGCGCTGGTAGGTGATGGAGCGGCCCGGTTGCACCTCGGCCACCACATAGGGGCCGCTGCCGACCATCGGCTCCAGCGTCGTCGCGGCGAAGTCGCGGTTCTCGAACGCATGTTTGGGCAGCACCGACAATTGTCCCATGATGATGGGCAGTTCGGCGTTGTCGGTGTTGCGGAAGGTGAAGGTCACGGTGCGCTCGCCGGTTTTCTCGGCCTTGGCGACGTCGGCGTAATAGGTGCGGTAGAGCGGGTGGCCCTTCTCGCGCAGCGTCTGGAAGCTCCACAGCACGTCGTCGGCGGTCACGGGTGTCCCGTCGCTGAAACGGGCCTGCGGGCGCAGGGTGAAGGACACCGCGCTGCGGTCCGGGGCGATCTGGATGGTTTCGGCGAGCAGGCCGTATTCGGTGGTGACTTCATCGCCGCTGCCGGTGGTCAGGGTCTGGAACACCAGCCCGGACCCGGCGGCGGTCTGGCCGCGCAGGATGAAGGGGTTGAGGTTGTCGAAGCCGCCGAAGGCCGACAGCTTGACCTCGCCGCCCTTGGGGGCGTTGGGGTTGGCGTAGTCGAAATGCTGGAAGTCCGGCCCGTATTTCGGCGCGCCGTGCAGCGCGATGGCGTGGGCGCCGCGTTCTTGCGCCATTGCGGGCGCCGCCACCAACAGCGTGGGCGCAGCCGCCACCAACAGCATCGCGCCGATCATCCCGGCCAGTGTCACGCGCGTCCGACCCCTCATGCCCAACCCTTTCTTTTTGCTTCCGCTCGTCCCGAAGTAGCCCGTCATTGGGGCCAGATCAAGGCCGCGCGCCCAGCTTGGCCGAATCCACCCACCAGGTCGCTGGGAAATTGCTGTTGCGGTAATCCTGGTCGTATTTCGGCGGCGTCGCCGGATGGGCCAACCATGTCTTATGGGCGATCCAATTGTCGGGGTTGTGCCAGTGCGGGATCATGTAAAAGCCCCACAGCAGCACCCGGTCCAACGCGCGGGTGGCCGCCTGCACGCTGTCCAGATCCTTGGCCGACAAGGCTTTTTCAATCAAGGCGTCGGCGGCGGGTTCGCGGATTCCGGCGTAATTGGCCGATCCCTTGGTCCCCGCCGCCGCCGAGCCGAAATAGCCGCGCAATTCGGTGCCCGGCGGGGTGAAAAAGTTCATGTTGACGACGACCGCGTCGAAATCGAAATCGTCCAGCCGCGCCTGATACTGGGCGCTGTCAACGATGCGCAGGCTGGCCTCGACGCCGATTTTGCGCAGGGCCTCGATGTAGGGTTGGATCACGCGGGTCAGGGCGCCGCTGCCGTCGAGAAACTCAATGCGGAAGATTTCGCCGCTTTTCACGTTGGTTAGTTTGCCGTTGCGGGCTTCCCAGCCCGCGTCCTTGAACAGCCGCGTCGCCTCGCGCTGTTGGGCGCGGTTGTTGCCGCTGCCGTCGGTGGTCGGCGGCTCATAGGGCTGGGTGAACAGCCGCTCCGGCAGGCCGACGCGGAAGGGTTCCAGCAAGGCCAACTCGGCGGGGGAGGGCAGACCGCTGGCCCCAAACTCCGAATTGGGGAAGTTGGAGCGGGTGCGGCGGTATTGGCCGGACAGGATGTTCTTGCGGATCCAGTCGAAATCAAACAGCAGGCCCAGCGCCTCCCGCACCTTGGGGTCGGCGAAGGCGGCGCGCCGGGTGTTCAGCCGAAAGCCCTGCGCGCCAAGCGGCAATTCGCTGGGCACCGCGATTTTAACGATTCGACCATCCTGCATGGCGGGGAAATCATAGCCGGTGGACCAGCGTTGCGCCCGGTGTTCGGGGCGGAAATCATAGGCGCCCGCCTTGAACGCCTCGAACATCACGTCGTCGTCGCGGTAATAGTCGATCTTGACGCTGTCGAAATTGTAGAGGCCCCGATTCACCGGCAAATCCCGGCCCCAATAATCGGCGACCCGCTCATAGACAATGCTGCGCCCGGCGTCGACGCTTTTGATCCGGTAGGGGCCGCTGCCGAGCGGCGGCTCCAGCGTCGTCTTGGATATGTCGCGCCCGTTGGCGGTCCACCAATGTTGCGGCTGGGGCGCGAGGGTTAGGGCGAAGTCGATGATCGGCTTGATGTCGCCGCTGCCGTTGACGGTGATTTTGACCCGCCGGTCGTCCAGCGCCTCCACCGTTTTGACGCGATCGAGGAAGGATTTCAGGAAGGGCGCGCCGTGCGCCTGCAACTGGTCCCAGGTGAATTGCACGTCCCGCGCCGTCACCGGCGCGCCATCGTGCCAGCGCGCGTTGGCGCGCAGGGTGAAGATCGCCCAGGACCGATCATCGGGCAGTTCGACGCTCTCGGCCAACGCGCCATAGGCGGCGTCCAACTCCCAACCCGAGGGGGCCATCAGCGTGTCGGAGATCAGCCCCAGCGTGCGCGGGGGGACGCCGCGCAGGATCAGCCCGTTCAAACTGTCGAAGCTTCCGGGCGCGGCCAGCGTCACCGCGCCGCCCTTGGGCGCGTCGGGGTCGCTGTGCGGGAAATGCTGGAAATCCGGCTTGAACAGCGGTTCGCCAAATTGTTTCAGAGCCGGAACGACGCTTGTTCCGGCAAATGCGGGCATGGCGAGAGCGAGGAGCGTGGCGGCAACGGCAAGAACACGGCGCATCGGCGGAACCGTCGTTGGTCAGAACGCCTGTGATTGACCGTCAGCCGCCGGTTCCGGTCAAGGGGTAATCCGTTGATCGGGCGTTTGCTCAGGCCGTCGGCCCGTTGGTCGCGCGCCAATGGTCGTTCATGCGGTCCATCAGTTGGCGGTAACGGCGGTCGGACCGCATCAGCTTGCGCACCGCCTTGCCGTGGCGCGGGTCGCTCAGCATCCAACCCTCCGCCGCCTTCTGGTGTTCGGGATGGATGGACAGAAGATAAATGGCCGCTTGTTCGGATTCCGAAATGACTTTCTCGTTCAGCCCTTCCAGGATCGCGCCGACATAGAGCGGCAGGACGTTGCGGAAATCGGCGGGTCCGCCGCCGCTGTCCCCGCCATCCTCCGCCGCGCCGTCGGCCAGCAGGGCTTGCCGTTCGGCCTCCGGCAGAGCGAAAAAGGCGTCGAGGCCGAGCAGCAGGTCGCAGACTGTCTTCTTGCGCACCATCCAGTTGGCCCCGCCCGCCACCCGCGCGGCCAACCCCTCCAGAAAGGGGCGCAGCTTTTCAGGCGACGTGTCGAAGACGGAACGGGATGGGGTTTCGATGACAGTCATAACGGTTCCAAAACGATTGAGGAATTAAGCCGATCAACCGGCCAACGCGGCGAGCGCCTCGCGGTGGGTGACGGCGTCGCCAGCGGCGATCACCCGGCCGGTCGAGTTGGCGTTCAGCGGCGCGCCCTCCCAATCGGTCATCAGCCCGCCCGCCCCGATGACGACGGGGACCAGGGCGGCGAAGTCGTACAGCTTCAACCCCGATTCCACGACCAGATCGTAATAGCCCGAGGCGAGCAGGCCGTAGGTGTAACAATCGCCGCCATAGGCCGACACCTTCACCTGCGAAACGACCCGCCGGTACGCGTCGTAATCGCTGCCGGGGAACAGATCGGGGGAGGTGGTGCCGAACATCGCCGCCTTGACGCCGCCGGGGCAGGGGCGGACGCGGGCGGGCTGGCCGTTGTGGGTGGTCGGGCGGCCCGTCACGCCGACCCAACGGTCGCCGATGATCGGCTGGTCGATGACGCCCAGCACGGGGGTTCCCTTGTGCAGCAGGGCGATCAGGGTGCCGAAGATCGGGCGCCCGGCGATGAAGGATTTGGTGCCGTCGATGGGGTCGATCACCCACACCCATTCGGCGTCGAGATTCTTCGTGCCGAACTCCTCGCCGAAAATGCCGTCGTCGGGGCGCTGCGATTCGATGATCGTGCGGATGATGCGCTCGGCCTCGCGGTCGGCGATGGTGACGGGGGAGTGGTCGGCCTTGTCGTCCACCGCCACGGCGGTGCGGAAGTAACGGCGGATCACGCTGGCGCTGGAGTCGGCCAACCGTTGGGCAAGCGCCACCAGATGGGCGGGGCAGGTCTCGGTCATCGGGGGGTCCTTCTGGTCGGCGAATGCGGGGTTGGCGGCATCCTAACGGTGTCGATGACGGGCGCAAACCCGAAAGCGCGTCGCGCCCCCTTTCCGGCGCGGTGGGGTTGTGGCAGCCTGCGCGGCATGTCCGACCGACCCAATGTCTATGCGGGCGTGCCGCTCGACCGCGCCGCGCACCGCCGCAAGAACGAAGACTGGCTGAAGGAGGCTTGGCGCGCTCCATCGACGCGCCTGTTGCCGGTCTGGCGATCCCGCAGCTTCGTCACCGGCCCGGCGGACGCCGTCCGCGCGGTGCTTGTTCCGGTTGATCCCGGCTTGGACGCCGTGCCGATTTTCCTGGGTCTGTTGACCGAGGGGGAACAGGCGGGCGCGGCAATCTTCGCCATTGATCTTCCCGGCGAGGAATCGCCGGAGTCGCTGCCGCCGCTCGCCGGATTGGGCCGGTTTGAGGATTTGCGCGCCGTCGGCCCGCTGATGCCGGAGGGGGAGGCCGCGTTCTGCGCCTACGCCCGTGGCATGGCGTGGTGGAACGCCCGGCACCGCTTCTGCGGCGTCTGCGGCGCCCCGGCGGCGAGCGCCGAGGCCGGGCATGTCCGTATTTGCACCGATCCGGCCTGCGCCACCCACCATTTTCCGCGCACCGATCCGGCGGTCATCATGCTGGTGCATGACGGGGCGGATCGGATGGTGTTGGGGCGGCAAAAGCAATTTCCGCCCGGCGTTCATTCGGTGCTCGCCGGATTCGTCGAGCCGGGCGAAAGCCTGGAGGAGGCGGTCGCGCGCGAGGTGCTGGAAGAGGTCGGCCTGACCGTCACCGACGTCCGTTACCGTTCGGCGCAGCCCTGGCCCTTCCCGTCGTCGCTGATGCTGGGCTTCACCGCGCGGGCGACGAGCTTCGACATTGCGACGGATCAGGACGAGTTGGAAAGCGCCCGCTGGTTCGACCGCGCGTACCTGCGCGATCACACGCCCAGCGACGATTTCCGTCTGGCCCGCCGCGATTCCATCGCGCACCGCTTGATCCGCGAGTGGATCGCGGAAGGGTGACGCGCCAACGCGGCGGGACGATCATCTCGTCTCGCCGCGTCTGTTTGAGATGCTGGCGTCGTTTGACTCAGTGGCGACCCTGCAACGGGGCGGCGCGGGCGGGCGCGCGGCGGTCGAAGCTGTTGGGGTGACGCGCGCAGGCCTCGTGATACAGCATCATCAGATCCTGCACCTTGGCTGGGCGATGCTGGTTGGCGTCGCACAGATTGTCCCACACCATCTGACGCACGGCGGCGTCGCCCCAGGGGTGGTCCAACAGGCTCGCGCCTTTTTCCAGCGCGGTCATGAAGGGCAGATGTTCGTGTTTGGCGATCTGGGTCACTTCTTCCGCGTCGAGATTCGCGATTCCCAGACAATCGAGCATGGTGAGCATGGCAACCTCCATCTTAAGGGCGCCATGGCCGTCGGCGGGGTGCTTCACCCGTCAGCCGCCGTGGTGTCAGTCAACGTCGAACTTTTCCAACGTCCAACTTTTTTCTTGTCTCTTTCATATAGCAATTTTTGCCGGTCTTGCCCATGGGGTGGGCGGGATCCCGGTTGCTAAGTCACAGCGATGCGACGGAATGCCGCGAAGATCACGGCGCCCGCGCACGGTTCTGTTGCGTTGCAGCAGGGGGCGGACTCAATCCTCGCCGATCAACTGGCTTTCCTGATAGCGGAACGGGTTGGCCGGATAGACGCCGAGGATCTTCACCTCGCGCGCGAAGAAATCCAGCTCCTCCAGGGCCAGCTTCAGGGGCCGCTCGTCGGGATGGCCCTCGACGTCGGCGTAGAACTGGGTCTGGGTGAAGCGGCCGCCGACCATGTAGCTTTCCAGCTTGGTCATGTTGACGCCGTTGGTGGCGAAGCCGCCCAGCGCCTTGTACAGCGCCGCCGGAACGCTGCGCACGCTGAAGACGAAGGTGGTGATCGTCTTGCAGGACCCCAGCGCGGGTTGTTTCGGCTCCCGCGCCAGAATCAGGAAGCGGGTGGTGTTGTGGTCGGCGTCCTCGATCCCGCTTTTCAGGATGTCGAGGTGGTAGATCTCGGCGGCCAGCGAGGAGGCGATGGCGGCGTGTCGCGGGTCGTTCAACTCGGCGATTTCGCGCGCGGCCCCGGCGGTGTCGGCGTGGTTGATCGCCTCCAGCCCCAGCGCGCGCGTCATCATTTGGCATTGTGACAGCGCTTGAATGTGGCTGCGCACCGTCTTGATGCTGTCGAGCGTCGCCCCCTTGGGGGCCAGCAGCATGTGGTTCACGCGTTGGAAATGCTCGCCAATGATGTGCAGCCCGCCTTCGGGCAGCAGATGATGGTTGTCGGCGACCCGCCCGGCGATGGAGTTTTCCACCGGGATCATCGCCAGCGAGGCCTGGCCGTCGCGCACGGCGGCGAAGGCGGCGTCGAACGTCGGGCAGGGCAGCGTCGCCATGGTCGGGCGGGCGTTGCGGCAAGCCAGATCGGAATAGGCCCCAGGGTATCCCTGAAAGGCGATGACGTTGGCGTTCGACATGGAACCGGCTCGCTGGCGGGTGTTACAGGGAGAAGCGGCGGGCCAGCAACGTGCGGGCGCGCTCCAGGTCGGCGGGAGTATCAACGCCAAGTGGCACCGCGTCAACGACCGCCGCGTCGATCCGCAGGCCGAAGGCCAGCGCGCGAAGCTGCTCCAGCCGCTCGCGCTGTTCCAGCACCGACGGCGGCAGGCGGACGTAGCGTTCCAGCGCCGCCCGGCGGTACGCGTACAGTCCGATGTGGTGGTAGAGGTCCCCCTCGCCCCACGGCGCGGTGGCGCGGGTGAAGTACAGCGCGCGGCCCCGCTTGGCCGAGGGGGCAAGCTCCAGCACCGCCTTGACCACGTTGGGGTCGGTCCGCTCCTCCTCCCGGGTGATCGCCACCACCAGGGTGGCGATGTCCACCGCCGGGTCGGACAGCGGGGCGAAGGCGGCGCGCACGACGGCGGGTTCGATGGTCGGCAAATCGCCCTGGACGTTCACCACCGCGTCATACTGGCCGTCTGGGTCGATCAGGCTCACCGCCTCGAAAATGCGGTCGGATCCCGATGGGTGGTCGGGCCGGGTCAGCACGGCGGTTCCGCCCGCCGCCTCCACCGCCTTGGCGATTTCCTTTTCCGCGCAGGCGACGATGACCGGGCCAATCTCCGCCTCCATCGCGCGGCGCAGGACATGGACGATCATCGGAACGCCCAGAATGTCGGCCAGCGGCTTTCCGGGCAGCCGGGTGGACGCCATGCGCGCCGGAATCACCACGATGGGGTTGCTGGGCGGCGGGGAGACGGTTGCGGTCATCGGCGGCTCGCTTGAGGCAAACGCATCGGGCGGCGCGGTTTGGGGAACCGTGGGGCGCGATGCCGGGATGGGGCGACGCTAAGCAGGTTTTCCGAACTCCGCCCACACATGGCCCGATCTGGAGAAACCTGCTTAGCGCATCTGGGGCGGGTGAAACATGGATCCAAGAGCGGCGTCAAGGCTTGTGGCGATTTGGCCGCGCCGCCCGGTGACAAGCCCGTCCGCGCACGGTATGGTGCGGTCAATCGCCTCACGCGAAGGCGGCGGCAACGCCCCCGGCGGCACGAGGGCCAGCGAACCGAGACAAGGGACTAAGAGACTCACATGAGCATGGAGTTGAACAAGATTTTCGGCGCCGTCCTGCTGGCTGGCTTGATCGCCATGTTGTCCGGCTTCGCGTCCGAGGTGCTCGTCCATCCGAAAAAGTCGGAGAAGAACGCCTACGCCGTCGCCGTGCCGCAGGGCGCCGCCGTCGCCGACAAGGGCGCCGCTGCGCCCGCCGGCCCGGCGGCCATCGGCCCGTTGCTGGCCTCGGCGGACGCCGCCGCCGGTCAGGGCGTGGCCAAGGCCTGCGCCGCCTGTCACAGCTTCGACAAGGGCGGCGCCAACAAGGTCGGCCCGAATCTGTTCGGCGTCGTCGGCGGTTCGAAGGGCCATGTGGCGGGCTTTGGCTATTCTGACGCGTTGGTCAAGACCGGCGGGACCTGGAGCTTTGACGAGCTGAACAAGTTCCTCCACGACCCGAAGGCCTACGCCCCCGGCACCAAGATGACCTTCGCCGGTCTGAAGAAGGACGCGGATCGGGCGAACGTCATCGCCTATCTGCGCTCGCTCTCGGACAGCCCGGTCCCGCTGCCCAAGTAAGCGAAGCGCCTTCCGCGCGACGGAACAGGCCCCGGCGTCCGATGGGACGGCGGGGCCTTTTTCATTGGGGCTTTTCGTGTCGCGTCAGACCGACGCGGCGACGGGCTGGGGCGTCGGGGCGCGACGGGTCGGCGTCGGCGCGCGGCTCAGCGCGGCGAGGCTCAGCCGGTCGGCGCCCATCAGCGCCTCCGCCGCGAGTCGGCCCGAGATGACGCAGGCCTCCACGCCTGGGCCGGGGAAGACGCCGCCGCCCGCCAGACACAGGCCGGGGATCGGCGCGCGCCGGGTGAAGCTGTCCTGCGCCGGATCGACGCCATAGATCGCCCCGCCGCTGCTGCGGGCGTAGCGGGCGAAGGTGGCGGCGCTGGCGTCCTGGCGCACGGTGACGCGGCTTTGCAGATCGGGGATCAGCCGGGCGGCGGCGGCGATCATCGCGTCGCCCTCGGCGGCCTTGCGCGCCGCGTAATCGGGGGCGGAGCGGTCCCACAGCGGCGTTCCGTCCGGGCTGTTGGCGGGGGCCAGACGGATCAGCGCGACGGCGGCGTGCCCCTCCGGCGCGAGGCTGGGATCGTGGATCGAGGGAATGGCGATCGCCAACGGCGCCTCCCCGTCCAGAAAGGTCATGGCGGGCAGGTCGGGAACCATGTCCAGCCCCAGCGTGACCATGAAGGCCGAGGTGGACGGGCGCAGCGCCGCGCAGCGCGCGGCGTAGGCGGCGGGCAGATTCTCGGCCCCGACCAGCTCCAGCATGGTGCGGCGCACGTCGGCGTTGGACACCACCGCGCGGGCGCGGATGCGGCGGCCATCGGCGGTCTCCACCCCGGCGGCGCGGCCCCCGTCGATCAGAATGCGGGCGACGGGCGCGCGCAGGCGGACCTCGCCGCCGTTGGCGCGGATCGACTGGGCCAGCGCGTCGGCCAGCGCCTGCGAGCCGCCCGCCGGGTAGCGCCCGCCCTCAAACCAATAGCCGAAGATCGGGGCCATCTGGGTGACGGTCAGCAGGTCCGGTTGGTCGCTGAGATAGCCGGTCAGAATCGACAGCGTCCGCCGCGCGCCCGCGTCGGGGATGAACTGGTCGAGCATCGCGTGAAAGCGGCGACCCTGCCAGCGGAAGGCGTGCGGCGATTCGGTGGCGTAGGCGCGCAGGGCGGCGACGCTGTCGGGGATGTTGGGCAGGCCGCGTTCGCCGCAGCCCCGGTACAGATCGGCGTGGATCGCCCGCATTTCGGCCATGAAGGCGGCGAGACCGGCGGCGCTGCCGGGATGGTCGGCGGCGATCATGGCGACCAGCCCGTCGGCGTCGTCCGGCAGGGCGCGAAAACGGCCGTCAAGCCACGCCCCGCGCGTCACCGGGCGCCAGGCGACGCGGTCCTCAATCTCCAACGCGCGCAGCAGATGGCCGAGCGGCCCGTCGCGGTGGGCGCCGCTGACGTCGTGAACCCCGGCGTCGAAGACGTAGCGGAAGGGCGGCGCCCCCGGCTCCTTGCGGTTGCGCGCCTTGACCAGCCACGAGGTGCAGAAGCCGCCGGGCCGGTCATGCGCCTCCAGCACCGTGACGCGGGCGCCCGCCTTGGCCAGCAGCGCCGCCGCCGTCAACCCGCCGATGCCGGAGCCGACCACCACGACGTCGGGTTCGTCGGCTGCGTCGTCCGCTGAGTCCGTGGTTGGGCGGTTGGCGTGGTCCGCCGGGGCGGGAAACGCGGGCGGTTCCCAGGGGTGGGGATCCCGCGCGGCCAGCCGTTGGCGCAAACCACGTTCAATCAGCCAGCGCGGGCCATGGCGGTTGGCCAGGGCGCCGAGCAGGGTGGAGCCGATGGACAGCGCCGCCGCCCCATCGGGAAACAGCCCGAACCCGGCGGCCCCGATCAGGAACAGAACGCCCCACAGCGCGGTCATCGCCCGGTTGACGGCGACGAACTCGGGCCGGTCCCACAGCGCGCGCGGCCAGTCGTCGCGGGCGTATTGCAGGGTGAAGGGCGCTCCCAGCACCAAACTGCCGAAGGCCATGGCGGCGAGCGCCAGATGCAGGCTGAGGCCGATGTGCGCCTGCGGCCACCCCCAACCCAACGGGGCGGCTGCCAGCAGCGCCAGGAAATAGGCGGCGGCGACCAGTTCCGGGGCCTTGTAGGAGCCGCGCAGCCGGTCAATCGCGCAGAGCGTCAGACTGGCGAACAGACCGACGAGGCTGGCCGTCATCGCCCCGGCCAGCGGCAAGACGGCGCCGAACAGCATCCAAGGGGAGAAGCCCAGAACCAGCCGCAAGGCCAGCGGAATTTTCCAGGAAGGGATTTTCAGGAAGAATCGGGACGAACGCATCGGACAGACACCATCGCGGGTTGGGATCGCGAGGCGACGGTGCCGAGGCGAAAGCGCCGACGCTAGCCAAGTTCCGCGAATGCGTCGCCGACCTTCGTGAATGGTCGGGGCCGGTCGTTCGCGAAGCGTGAACGGTCGGACAGGGCGGAACGCCTTGGCTTGGTTGGGAGAAGCCGCAGCGTGTGGCCCCCTCCCCATCCCTCCCCCGCGTTGCGGGAGAGGGGGCCGGAGCTTTGGCGGCGTTCGGCGGAGTTCCCTCTCCCGCAGCGCGGGGGAGGGTTAGGGAGGGGGAAAAAGCGTTTCTCGTATCGCCTACAGCGGACGGCGGGCGCGCAGGGCGGCGGTCAGGGTGCCGTCGTCCAGATAGTCCAACTCGCCGCCGATGGGCACGCCGTGGGCCAGACGCGACACCGACACGTCGGCCTCGGCCAGCCGGTCGGTGACGACATGGGCGGTGGTCTGGCCGTCCACCGTGGCGTTGAGGGCGAGGATCACCTCGCGCACCGCCGGGTCGGCGGCGCGGGTCGCCAGACTGTCGAGATTCAGATCGTCGGGGCCGACGCCCTGCAAGGCCGACAGCAAACCGCCCAACACATGGTAGGTGCCGCGAAAGGCGCGGGTGCGCTCCAGCGCCCACAGATCCCCGGCGTCCTCGACCACGCAGATGATGCTGCGGTCGCGGCTGTGGTCGGCGCAGACGGCGCAGGGGTCGCGGCTGTCGAGGTTGCCGCAGACCGAACAGGCGCGCACCGATTCGCCCGCCAGCGCCATGGCTTCGGACAGGGGAACCAGCAGGCTGTCCCGCCGCTTTATCAGATGCAACGCCGCCCGCCGCGCCGACCGTGGCCCCAGCCCCGGCAGCTTCGACAGCAACTGAATCAGGCGTTCGATTTCAGATCCGATCATGGGGGCGCGCATCCGCCTCTCCCCCCTGGGGAGAGGTCGACCGGCTGCGCCGGTCGGGTGAGGGGGCAGACCCTCTCCCTTGGGGAGAGGGTGGCGCCACAGGCGCCGGGTGAGGGACGTCGCCAATCCCGACGCGGGTCGGGTTGGATCCCCCTCACCCTAACCCTCTCCCCAGGGGGGAGAGGGGATGGTGCGGATTTGCGACTCAGAACGGCAGCTTGATGCCGGGGGGCAGCTTCAGGCCGCCCATCAGCTTGGCGGTTTCTTCGGCGACGTGCGCCTCCACCTTTTTCTTGGCGTCGTTGAAGGCGGCCTGGATCAGATCCTCCAAGACCTCGGTCTCTTCGGGATCGACGATGGACTTGTCGATCTTGATCTTTTTCATCTCGCCCTTGCCGTTCACCGTGACCGTGACCATGCCGGCCCCGCTCTGCCCGGTCTTTTCGACGTCGTCCAGACCGGCCTGCATTTCCTGCATCTTGGCCTGCATCTGCTGGGCCTGCTTCATCATGTTGCCGATATTTTTCATCGGTCATACTCTCCTTCGTCGTCGAGCGGGTAATAGACCCCGTCGTCTTGCTGCTGAACCATGAAATCGGGCGATTCGCCGTCGTCGGCAAGCGCGCCGCTTTCGGCGGCGGCGATGGCGGCGAGGTCGCGGATGTCGATGATCTCGGCCCCCTGGAAGGCGTCGAGAATGGCGCGCACCACCGGGTTGGCCTCGGCGTCGGCGCGGGCGCGGCGTTTGTCGGCCTCGTCCTGGTCGCTCAGGCTCGGCTGGGCCGGGCCGTCGGACAGGGCGACGATCCAGCGCTGGCCGGTCCATTCGGTCAGGAACTGCCCGACCTTGAAGGGCAGGTTGGTCGGGGCCGACGGCTTGAGCTTCAGCTCCAGCCGTCCCGGCTCCAGCCGCACCAGTTGAACGGCGTTGACCAGATAGCCATAGAGCGCGCCCTCGCGCCGTTCGGAGAAAAGCTGAGCCAGCGCGCGGAAATCGCGCGGCATCGGCGACAGTTCCTCACCCGCAGGAACGGGTGGCGCCGGAACCGGGGTTGCTGGAACTGGGAGGGCCGCCGCCGGGGCGGCTTGCGCGGGCAGGCTGTGCGCTTGCGGCTGTTCGACGCTGCGGGCGACGGCGTGGACGGAGCCGCCGCCGCTCATCGCGCTGGTCAGGACGGCGACCGGGCCGCCCCCGCCGCCGGGGCCGCGCGCAGGCGCGCCGCCATTGGCGTTTTGCTGGGCCTGGAACTGGCGGATCAACTCGCCCGGCGTCGGCAGGTCGGCGGCGTAGGACAGGCGGACGATGACCATCTCCAACGCCTGCTGCGGCGACGGGGCGATCTGCACCTCGCCCAAGCCCTTCAACAGAAGCTGCCAGGCGCGGGTCAAGGCGGGCATGCCAAGCTTCGCCGACAGCGCGCCGCCGCGCGTCCGTTCGGCCTCCGGCAGGGACGGGTCGTTGGCGGTGTCGGGCACCACCTTCAACCGGGTCAGATTGTGGACGAGGTCGAGCAGATCCTGAAGGATCACCAGCGGGTCGGCGCCGACGCGGTGCAGGTCGGACAGGATGTCCATCGCCTCGGCGGGCCGGGCGGAGACGGCGGCGTCGAACAGGTCGATGACGCGGGTGCGGTCGGCCAGCCCCAGCATGTCGCGGACCTGCTGCGCCGTGACCAGCCCGTTGGCGAGCGCGATGGCCTGATCAAGCAGCGACAACCCGTCGCGCACCGACCCGTCGGCGGCGCGCGCCACCAGGGCGGCGGCGTCCGCCTCGATCTCCGCGCCTTCCTGGGCGGTGATGCGGGTGAAATGATCCTTCAACACCTGGGCGTCCACGCGGCGCAGGTCGAAACGCTGGCAGCGCGACAGCACCGTCACCGGCACCTTGCGGATTTCGGTGGTGGCGAAGACGAACTTCACATGGCTGGGCGGCTCTTCCAGCGTCTTCAGAAGCGCGTTGAACGCGTTCTTCGACAGCATGTGCACTTCGTCGATGATGTAGAGCTTGTAGCGCGCCGACACCGGGGAATAGCGCACGCCGTCGATGATCTCGCGGATGTCGTCCACGCCGGTGTGGCTGGCGGCGTCCATCTCCATCACATCGACATGGCGGTCTTCGGCGATGGCGCGGCAATTGTCGCAAACGCCGCAGGGGTTGACGGTCGGCCCGCCGGTCCCGTCCGGGCCGGTGCAGTTCAACGCGCGGGCGATGATGCGGGCGGTGGTGGTCTTGCCGACGCCGCGCACCCCGGTCAGCATGAATGCCTGGGCGATGCGCCCGGAATGGATGGCGTTGGTCAGGGTGCGGACCAGCGCGTCCTGGCCGATCAGCTCGTCGAATGTCTTCGGGCGGTATTTGCGCGCCAGCACCCGATAGGCCAGCCCGGCGGACGCGGGCGGGTGCGGGGGAACGGCGGTGGTTGCGGCGGCGGTGTCGGTCACGCGGCAGGCCCGTTTCGGCGGCAGGGGGTGGATCGGCTTTTCATCAACGGGCCGCAGAATAGCGTCCCGGCGCCGCGCTGTCGCCGTTTCTGTGCGTCGTCGTTCGCCTTTGCAAACGGTCTTTTTTGGTATGATCTGGGAATGAGGTGGGAGACTGGACGAACGACCCGAGCCGTAACTCGTTGCGGCTGCTTCCTTCCGGACCTGACCGGGTTGGCGAGGGACTCGTCCGACGCCAGTCTCCCGCCGCTTTTATGGCGATTCTGTTGCCGGGATGCAAGGTGATTTCGAAGGCGCGGTTTCGACGGGCGCGGCTCCACCCCCCAGATAGGCGCGCGGGCTGGCCCCCAGCGCGCGGCGGAACATGGCGGTGAAGGCGCTGGCGCTGTCATAGCCCGCCGCGCGGGCGACCTCGGAAATCGGGCGGCCCAGCGCCAGTTGGGCGACGGCTTCGGCCAGCCGGGCCTGTTGCCGCCACGCGCCAAAGGTCAGGCCGGTTTCCTTCAGGAACAGCCGGGCGATGGTCTTGCCGCTGGCCCCGGCCTGATCGGCCCAAGACTCCAGTGTGTCGGCGCGGGCGGGATGGTCAAGCAGGGATTGGCACAAGCGGCGCAGGCGCGGATCCTGCGGCATCGGCAGGCGCAAGGGCGCCTCGGGCGCGCGGGCCAGCTCGTCGAGCGCCAGCGCGCCGATCAGCCCGGCCCGTGGGGCGGGCGGGGCGTCCGCCGGGATCTCCATCGCCGCCAAAATCAGGGCGCGCAGCAGCTCCGACACCTCGACCACCCGGCAATCGGCGGCGGGCATGAAGGGGGCGGCGGCGGGGTCGATGAACAGGGTGCGCAGCCGCACCAGCCCCGTCACCAGCCACCCATGCTCCACCCCCGCCGGGATCCACACCGCGCGCAGCGGCGGCACGATCCAGGCCCCGCCGCCGGTCGTCACCCGCATGGCGCCGCTGGTGGCGAACAGCAGTTGCGCCCGGCTGTGCCGGTGCGGATCGACCACCGATCCCGGCGGGTAGTCGCGCGACAGGGCCAAAATCGGTTGCGGGTAGGGATCGAAGCGGGGAAGGCCGGGGCTGGTGATGCGCATGGAGAATCCGTTGAGCGGCGTGTCCGTTTCGCGATGAAACTTGACCGGACGCATCGTAGGGGACGCGGCTAACCTGTCCAGACCTTCCATCAATGGTCAGGAACAAGGATCATGCCGTCTCCATCGCCAAGCCCGGCGGAGTCCCGCCGCGTCATCGCCTTCATCAACGCCGGCCACTTCGTCGATCATCTGCTGATGCTGGTCTTCCCCACCGCTGTTTTGGGCATCGGGGACAGCTTCGGTTTGGACTTTGGCGAGCTTCTCGGCCTGTCGCTCGGCGGCTTCATCGCCTTTGGCGCGGGGTCGATCCCGGCGGGTTGGCTGGGCGACCGTTGGAGCCGCCGCAACATGATGGCGGTCTTTTTCCTTGGCATGGGCGCCTCGGCGGCGTTGACCGGCTTGGCTCCGTCGCCCGCGCTGCTGGCGGTCGGGTTGGCGGTGACGGGGCTGTTCGGGGCGATTTATCACCCGGTCGGCACGGCGATGCTGACCGCCCACGCCAACGCGCTTGGCGGACAGATGGGGCGGGCGATCGGCGTCAACGGGGTCTGGGGCAATCTGGGCATCGCCGTCGCGGCGCTGGCCACCGGCGGCTTGACGCAATGGTTCGGCTGGCGCGCCGCCTTCATCGTGCCGGGGGCGCTGACCATGGCGCTGGGCGTCGCCTTTCTGGCGCTGGTTCCCGACGGCCCGGCCCCGGTCAAGGCGGCGTCGCGCGGCGCCGGGCGTTTGCCGCGCGCGGTGGTTCTGCGGGCCTTCGCCGTGCTGGCGGTGACGACGGTGGCGGGCGGCGTGGTGTTCAACGCGGCGACGCTGGCTCTGCCCAAGCTGTTTGACGAGCGCTTGAGCCTGTTGGCGCAGACCCCGCTGGGAATTGGCGCGCTGGTCAGCGCGGTTTACGTGATCGGCGCGACCTCGCAATTGATCGTCGGGCGGCTGCTGGACCGCTGCACGCTGCGCGCGATCTTCATGCGGCTGTCCTTTTTGCAGGCGCCTTGTCTGATTCTGGCGGGCTTCGCCACCGGCTGGGAGTTGGTGGCGGTGGCGACGGTGATGATGTTCGCGATCTTCGGCCAAGTGACGATCAACGACACCATGGTCGCCAAATACACCGACGACGTGTGGCGGTCGCGGGCCTACGCCATCCGCTATCTGATTTCCTTCGCGGCGAGCGCGGTGGCGGTGCCGTTGGTGGCGGTGCTGCACGACCAGGGCGTCGGCGCGGCGCCGGGCGGCTTCACCACGGTGATGCTGGCGCTGGCGGCCTTGGGCGGCGCGATCTTCCTGTCGTCGCTTGCCTTCCCGCACCGGCCCGACGAGGTGGCGGTCGCCCAGCCGGTCGCGGCGGAGTGAGCAAACCTTAAAAGAAAGAGGGGGAGGCGCGGGCCTCCCCCCGGCTCATCCTTACTTCGCCAGAGCGGCGACGCCCGGCAGTTCCTTGCCTTCCAGCCATTCCAGGAAGGCGCCGCCGGCGGCGGACACATAGGTGAATTTGTCTTCGGCCCCGGCGTGGGCCAGCGCGGCGACGGTGTCGCCGCCGCCCGCCACCGACAGCAGGCCGCCCGCTTCCGTGCGGTCGGCGACGATCTTGGCGACGGCGTTGGTTCCGGCGTCGAACGGGGCGATTTCAAAGGCGCCGAGCGGGCCGTTCCACACGATGGTCTTGGCGGCCTTCAGCTTTTCCGCCAGGAAGGCGACGGTCGCCGGGCCGACGTCCAGGGCCATTTCATCGGCGCCGATGCCGTTGGCCGGAACCACGCGGTTGGCGGCGCCCGCCTTGAACTCCTTGGCGACGACGAAATCGGTCGGCAGCAGGATGTCGCACTTGGCTTCCTTGGCCGTCGCCATGATGGCGCGGGCTTGGTCGGCCATCTCCTTTTCGCACAGGCTGGCGCCGACATCGACGCCCTGCGCGAACAGGAAGGTGTTGGCCATGCCGCCGCCCAGCGCCAGCATGTCCACCTTGCGGACCATGTTGCCGAGCAGGTCGAGCTTGGTCGAAATCTTCGCCCCACCGACGACGGCGGCGACGGGACGCTCCGGCTTTTCCAACGCCAGGGTCAGGGCTTTGAGTTCAGCCTCCATCAGGCGCCCGGCGGCGTTGGGCAGCAGGCGGGCGACGCCCTCGGTCGAGGCGTGGGCGCGGTGGGCGGCGGAAAAAGCGTCGTTGACGTAGACGTCGCCCAGTTCGGCCAGTTGCGCGGCGAAGGCCGGATCGTTCTTTTCCTCTTCGGCGTGAAAGCGGGTGTTTTCCAGCAGAACGATGGCGCCCTCATGCACCTTGGCGATGGCGTCCTTGGCGGGCTGGCCGACGCAATCCTCGGCGAAGGCGACCTTCTGGCCGACGGCGGCGCTCAGCGCGTCCAGCACATGGCGCAGCGAGTTCTTGGCGTCCGGGCCGTTCTTCGGGCGACCGAAATGCGACAGAACGACGACCTTGGCGCCCTTCAGCGACAGCTCTTTCAGGGTCGGGGCCAGACGGTCGATGCGGGTGGTGTCCGACACCTTGCCGTCCTGCATCGGCACGTTCAGATCGGCGCGCACCAGCACCGTCTTGCCGTTGACCTCGATGTCGTCGATCGTGTTGAAATCGGTCATTGCCGTGCGTTCCCAATTTGTGGCCAGGGTATGGCCGGGCGTGAAAATTTCGGCGCAGCCAAGCACAGCGGACCACGCTTTGCAACCGCCCGCAGCGGCGGAATTCGCCGCAGTCGGGGGCGAAAAGTCAGCGGCGTGGGTTGCGTGGGAACAATCACCCGGCGGCGGCGTTGTTGAGGCGGCACAGCAACGCAACCGGGAGACAGCTTATGACCTGCAACACGACCCACACCCGCACGCGCGGCCTGAAAACCGCCGCCATGATCCTGCTGACCGGCACGCTGTTGGGCGGCGCGCTGACCGCCTGCAACACCTTCGAGGGCGCCGGGCAGGACGTCCAGGCCGGGGGCCGCGCCATTGAGCGGTCCGCCGACAATGTGCAGAAGAAGCTTTAACCCTTCAGCCGTTTGATGGTGTTGGTGGTGCTTTGGCCTTCGACCAGGTCGGCCAGCACCACCGCGCCGCCATAGCTTTGGACGAACGCGGCGCCGACCACCGTGGCGATTGTGTAATCGGCCCCCTTGACCAGCACATCCGGGCGGATGGCGTGGATCAAGCTTTCCGGCGTGTCTTCGCCAAAAATTACCACCAGATCGACGCAGCCGAGCGAGGCCAGCACGGTGGCGCGCGCCGTCTCGTTCTGCACCGGGCGGCTTTCGCCCTTCAAACGCTTGACCGACTCGTCGCTGTTCAGCCCGACCACCAAAATGTCGCAGGCGGCGCGGGCCTGCTTCAGCAACGAGATGTGGCCGGGGTGCAGCAGGTCAAAACAGCCGTTGGTGAAGCCGACGCGCTTGCCGCGCAGCCGCCAGCGTTCGGCCCGTTCCGCCGCCTCGTCCCGTGCGGCGACTTTTTCCTCGCCATGGCGCCATTCCTGCTCGTGCAGGGCGGCCAGCAGCTCAGGCGTGCGGACGACGGCGGTGCCGACCTTGCCGACGACCAGACCGGCGGCGAGGTTGGCCAGACGCGCCGCGTCGGTCAAACCGACGCCAACCGACAAGGCGGCGGTCAGCGTCGCCACCACGGTGTCCCCGGCCCCCGACACGTCGAACACCTCGCGCGCTTCGGCGGGCAGATGGGTCACGCTGTCCGCCGTCACCACCGACATGCCCTGTTCGCTGCGGGTGGCGACGACCGCGCCGACGCCGCAGGTTTCAATCAAGTGGCGGGCGGCGATCACCACCTCCTCGTCGCTGTGGGCAGGCAGGCCGGTGGCCTCCATCAATTCCTTGCGGTTGGGCGTGAGGATGTCGGCGCCGCGATACCGGCGGTAGTCGCGGCCCTTGGGATCGACCACCACCGTCTTGCCCGCCGCCCGCGCGGCGGCGATGACGTCGGCCACCAGACCATCGGTCAGCACGCCCTTGCCGTAATCGGACAGGATGACGCCGCCGACGTCGGGCAGGGCCTGTTTCACCCGATCCAGAACCTGGGCGGCCACCGTGATCGGCGCGACGGTTTCGATGTCGGCGCGCAGCAACTGCTGCTGCCCGGCGATGAAGCGGGTTTTCACCGTGGTCTGGCGCCCGGCCTCGACGATGACGGCGTCGCCGTCGCTGATGCCTTCGCGCGCCAGCAGGGCCAGCAGATCGCCGCCCGCCGCGTCTTGGCCGACCACCGACAGGAAGCGGCAGGCGGCGTCCAGCGCCACCAGATTGGCGGCGACGTTGCCCGCCCCGCCCAGCTTCGGCACGTCGCGGGTGATCCGCAGCACCGGAATCGGCGCTTCGGGCGACACCCGATCCACGGAGCCATAGACGAAACGGTCGAGCATCACGTCGCCAAGGCACAGCACGTTGGCGCGGGACAGGGTGTCGATGTGACGGGCGAGATCGCTCATGGGGTCTCTCTTACCAACCTGGGCGGAGTCACGCCAGCGAACAAAGGCGGCGGGCGCGGGGGGCGGCTCATTGAAAGGCGGGAACGTCGCGTTTCAGATCGCCGGTTCCCCGGGCGAAGGTCAGGGTGAGAAGACCGGCGACCTCGTCGGACGAGGGACCGTCTGTCGCGACCGGATCCAGGGTCAGGCCGCTGGCGTCCAGCCGCCGCCCGAAATCGCCGACACGGTCGCCGGGCAGGGCGAAGCGGATCACCGCCATGACGTCGGAAAACAGGCTGTGATCGACGATCCACCCGCCCGCGCCGCCCAGCGCGTCAGCCGCCGCCGTCAGCGCGGCGTTGCGGTCCATCGTCACCATGACATCGAATCTCAGGATCGGTCGCATCGGTTCATGACCTCGTCGTCAGGACATAAGGCGGGAGCGGCGTGGGGATGGTAGCATGGGCCGCGTCCACTCCGCCGCGTCGTCCACAATGGTCCCCCATGCGTTTTCCTTCCGTTGCGAACAGCCTGTCGGCCAAGCTTTTGGCGCTCACGATTCTGTTCGTGCTGCTGGCCGAGGTGTTGATCTACACCCCCTCCATCGCGCGTTTTCGCATGACCTATCTGGAAGAGCGGCTGGCCGCCGCGCACATCGCCGCGCTGTCGGTGGAGGCCGCCCCCGACTTCATGGTGACGAAGGCGTTGCAGGCCAAGCTGCTGGCCTACGCGGGCGCGCACGTCATCGACCTGATCCAGCCCGACGCGCGCGTCTACATGCTGTCGCGCCCGATGCCGCCGGAGGTGGACGAGACGTTTGACCTGCGCGGCGGCGGCAATTGGTCGCTGATTGTCGACGCTTTTTGCGCGCTGGTGGAGCGGCGTGACCGGGTGATCCGGGTGATCGACCGTTCGCCCAAGGACAAAGCCCAACAAGTCGAAATCACCATGGACGAGCGCCCGATGATCGACGCGATGCTGGCCTTTTCGCGCAGCATCCTGGAGGTGTCGGTCGCCATTTCGTTGATCGCGGCGGGGTTGCTGTTCGTCACGCTGAACGCCCTGCTGGTTCGCCCGATGCGGCGGCTGACCGAAAGCATGGTGGCCTTCCGCCGCGACCCCGACGGCGCGCCAGCGGTGGAGCCGGAGCGGCGGCGCGACGAAATCGGTGTGGCCGGGAACGAATTGGCGGCGATGCAGGGCGCCGTCCGCACGGCGCTGCGCCAGCGCGAACGCTTGGCGGCCTTGGGCACCGCCGTGGCCAAGATCAACCATGATTTGCGCGGGATTTTGTCCACCGCCTCCCTGCTGTCCGAACGTTTGAGCGAGAGCAGCGACCCGGAGGCGCGGCGGGTGACGCCCCGGCTGATGGCGTCGCTCGACCGCGCGGTGGAGTTGTGCGGGCAAACCCTGTCCTTCACCCGCGACGGCGCCCTGCCGTTGCGGGTGGCCCCCTTCGATTTGCGGGTGTTGACCGAGGAGGCGGGCGCGCAGGTGCTCGCCACGGTGCGGCCCGACGGCGCCCGCGTTGAAGCCGTCTGGAGCAACGCCGTGCCGGAGGGGTTGACCATCCGGGGCGACGCCGGGCAATTGTCGCGCGCCCTGGTCAATCTGGGCCGCAACGCCGTGCAGGCGGGCGCCGAGCGGGTGCGCGTCGCCGCCGAACGGCGGGGCGACCGGCTGATTTTGACCGTCGCCGACAACGGCCCCGGCCTGCCGCCGCGCGCGCGGGATCATCTGTTCCAGCCCTTCGCCGGATCGGCGCGGGCGGGCGGCGTCGGTTTGGGGCTGGCCATCGCGCGCGAGGTGGCGCGCGCCCATGGCGGCGACCTGCGGCTGTTGGCCAGCACCGGGGAGGGCAGCGTCTTCGCCATCGAGCTGCCGTTCGCTCCGCCGCCGGGGGGAGCCAGACTTGCGCCTGCTGCAACGCAAAAGTCGTTTGTGTCGCATTGAGTTTGTGGGCATTCTTCCGCAAAATTGGTTCAGATCGAAAGCGTTCGCCGATCTCCTCCGACCGAGGTGCGCGGAAAACGCGTCACGCGACGGCCTTCGGGCCGCTCATTTGGAAGGAAGCAGGGACGTGAAGGCTATCGGTGGTTGGGTGTCGCCCGTGATCGCGGGCATCATGGCGTTTGTTGGGCTTCTGGCCTCCTCGCGCGCTTCGGATGACGCGTTCGCCGTCGGCGGCATTCTGATTTTCTTGGGCTGCGTGGCCTACATCTTCTCCGCCATCAGCCGTCACTACGACCGTTTGGACGCCGCTCACTGACGGTTGGCCGCAACCACGGCCTTTGGCCGTGGGCGGTTGAAAATCGGCGCATCGGGCCGCCGCCCCGGCGGCCCGACCCCAAAAGGGGGGGCCGCCATGTCATGGGATCGCTCGTCTTTCAACGCGTTGGACGCGATGCGCCGCCGTCCGGTGTTCGATTTGGTCTCGGCGCTTCCGGTCGCCACCCCGACCGCGATCATTGATTTGGGCTGTGGCGGCGGGCATCTGTCCCGTCTGCTGGCGGCGCATTGGCCGCAGGCCGACGTTCTGGGGGTGGACAATTCCCCCGGCATGCTGCGCTGGGCGCAGAGCGTTCCATCGCGGGTCCGTTACCTGGACGCCGATTTGACCGACTGGCGCCCGCATTGGCCGGTGGAGTTGCTGATCTCCGACAGCGGGTTGCAGCGGGTCGCGAATCACGAACGGATCTTCCCGGAATTTCTGCAATGTCTGGCCCCCGGCGGCGTGCTGGCGGTGGCCCTGCCACGCCCGCAAGAGCAGGCGGCCCACCGTCTGCTGCTCGACACCGCCGCCGACGGTCCATGGGCGGAGCGTCTGGCCGACGCCCTGAAGCCGATGCCGCAGCACAGCCCGCAGGATTACTACGACTGGCTCAGCCCGTTGGCGGTGTCGGTCGATTTGTGGGAAACCGAGTATCACCATGTTCTGAGCGGCGACACCCCGATCCTGCAATGGTTGCGCGCGGCGGCTTTGACGCCGGTGATGGACCGCCTGGACGGGCCGGATCTCGACCAGTTCCTCGCCGCCTATCGCGGGCGGTTGGAAGCGGCCTATCCCGAACACCCCTATGGCAACACGCTGGTGCCGACCCGGCATCTGTTCATCGTGGCGCGCGTGGCGGAGTAAGCGCCGCGCGCTTCCCCGCTGGCGTCAAACCCCGTCGATGCAACCCAACAGCGGCGCCCAATCGTTGCGGTGTTCGGCGGCGCGCTTGCCCGGCATGTCGAACAGGCTGAGGCCGGTCGCCGCCGCGTCGGCGTAAATCTGGCTGTCGCGCAGACGCGCCACCACCTGATGGCCGATGCCGCCGAGAAACTGGTCGAGCCGGTCGGCGGCCTTGGTGCGGGCGCGCATCCGGTTGCCGACCACCGCCACCGCCTTCTTGTGTTTGGCGATGGATTTCAACTCGTCCAGCTTGCCGAGGAAGCGTTGGGTCGCTTGCTCGTCAAAGGCGCCGGGCAGGACGGGCAGAACGACGAGGTCGGCCATCTTGACCAGATCCTCGATCTGCTTGGTCTTCAGCGCGGCGGGGGCGTCGATCACCAGACGGCGGTAGCCGCGCGGAATGTCGGTGATGTCCTTCGCCCAATCGACGCCGACCACGCGCGGCGCCGTGTCCGGGCGCCGCTCCAGCCAGCCGAGCGAGGAGTGCTGGCGGTCCACGTCGGCCAGCACGGTGGACAGGCCCGCGACCGCTGACGCGGCGGCGAGGTGGGTGGCAAGGGTGGTCTTGCCGCAACCACCCTTGATGTTGGCGACGAGGATCGTGAGCATCGGGCGAGCCTACACCACCGGATCGGGCTTCGACCAGAAGCGCTTGGCGTCGAGGAAATCATGCCACAAGGCGACCAGCGGCGCTTCGGTGTCGGACACCCCGCGCGCGTGCCAGCCGATGACGATGCCCGCCGCGCGCGGTTCGCCGGGCAGGGAATGGCTGCCGTCCTCGTGCAACTCATGCAGCAGCCGCGTCGCGGTCGCCACGTCGTTCAGATGGCCCAGCGCGTCCTGCATGGCGGCCAGATCTTGCAGATAACGGCGCACCGGCTTGTCGTCGTACAGGCTGCGGAAGAACTCCGCCGCGTAGCGCAGCTTTTTCAAGGCGATGCGCAGTTGGTGGCGTTGGGCGACCGGCAGATGGGCGAAGCCCTGACCGGCGCGTTTGGACTTGCGGTTGAGCTTTTCCAGCAGATGGTCGGCCAGCCCGACCACCGGCTCGAACAGGCGCACCGATTCCTCGCTGACCGGCTGGTCGCGCCAGCCGCGCTTTTCCACCCAAGCGCCCAGGCCGAGCAGGAAGGCGGTGTAGCGGGGGGAGCCGACGGCCTCGCGCGCCGTCACATAGGCGCGCAGACGGCGGGCTTCGGCGGCGGCGGCCAACGCGTCGATGTCCTCGACCACCGCGTGGCCGTGACCGTCGGCGCGGTGGAAGGCGTCGCGCACCGGGGCCAGAAGTTCGGTGGCGAACACGTCCCAATCGCGCGCCGGGCCAAGGCTGCCCGCCAGCCATTTGATTTCGCCGACCAGCCAGAGATATTGCGGAGTCGGCACAAAGGGCCGGAACAGCGCGATGGCCGAGCGCAGGCGGCGCAGCGCCACCCGCATCTGATGCACGCCTTCGGGATCGTCGCCGGTCAGCGTCACCGCCTCGTTCGCCGCCAGATGGGTGACGCAGGCGCGGACGATGCGGGCCACCGCCCCTTCGACCGTGATGTCGGGATCCAGCGTCAGCTTTTCCGCCTTGGCCGACAGGTCGCTTTCGCCCGCCGCCAGCGCGTAACCGCGCGCCGCCTTGGTCCGCACCTCCAGCCGCAGCGGCGCGAGCGCCGCCAACTCCAGCCCCAGATCGAACAGCGCCGCCGGGGAACCGCTTTTCAGCTCCAGCTCGATCTCGCACACCGGGGTGGCGCGGCCATCGTGCAGGCGCACCTCGCCCTGGTCGAAGGCGATTTCGATCAGCGAGGCGGTCGCCCCGCCGCCGAGTCGAACCTCGACCGTGCCGCGCTCGATGTAGGAGGTGAAGACCGGCTCCAGCTCCGAGTCGCTGAGCGGGCCAAGCAGCGCCAGCGCCTCGGAATCGGCGATCAGCGTCAGGTCGGGTTGGGCGGAGGGAAGCGCGCATTCCCATTCGCCGCGCGCCAGCCCGTCGGCCTCCGGCGCGGATTTGACGGTCTGCACGAAACCGTCGCCGGTCTTGCGCACCCGCAAGGTGGCCAGCCGCTCGGCCAACCGCCGGTCTGGCGTGTCGTAATAGGTGCTTTCGAGCGTACGGGCCGTTTCGGGTCCGACCGCTCGCCCGGTGATGGCGGGGGCGGCGCGCAGGATCGCCAGATCCTCCGGCCGCGCGGCGAGCTTGAGTTCCGTCTCGCGGTTGATGTCCGCTTCAGCCATGGCTTGCGCCTCGAACCCCCGATCAGCGACCGTATACGGCCTATGATGCCGTGTTTGCACAGGCTCTGAACAGGGTCAAGTTACGGAAATAATACAATAACCATGGTTGTAAAAACCACAAGTGGCGCAGCTTGGGTCTTTGCGGCTAGGCCGATGGTCGGGGGTGTCTGAATCCGGTTGGCGGGGGGCGGGACGAAGTGTCCCGTTGCCAGTCGGCGCGCGGGCGGGCATATATCGCCGCGCGGCCCTCCCCGCTGGACGGGACGGCTTTTGGCAACGAGCAAGACTGGCGGAAGGAAGCCTCTCATGGCTGAAAGCACTTTTGATGTCGTCGTCGTTGGCGGCGGTCCCGGCGGGTATGTCTGCGCGATCCGCGCGGCCCAACTTGGGTTCAAGGTCGCCTGTGTGGAAATGCGGTTCGCGTTGGGCGGCACCTGCCTGAACGTCGGCTGCATCCCCTCCAAGGCGCTGCTGGCGGCGTCGGAGAAGTTCGAGGAAGCGGCCCACGGGTTGGCCAAGTTCGGCATCAAGGTCGGCGGCGTCGAACTCGACCTGCCCGGCATGCTGGCGCACAAGGACAAGGTGGTTAAGGACAACACCGGCGGCATCGAATTCCTGTTCAAGAAGAACAAGGTGACGTGGCTGAAGGGCGCCGGGACCATCACGTCCGGCACGACGGTCGAGGTTGAGGGCGTCGGCGCGATCACCGCGTCGAAGGCCATCGTCATCGCCACCGGCTCGGAAGTCACCCCGCTGCCCGGCATAACCATCGACGAGAAGATGATCGTCTCCTCCACCGGCGCCCTGGAGCTGCCGGAGGTGCCCAAGCGTCTGGTCGTCATCGGCGGCGGCGTGATCGGGCTGGAGCTGGGTTCGGTCTGGGGCCGTCTGGGCGCGAAGGTCACGGTCATCGAGTATCTCGACCGCATCCTGCCGACGATGGACGGCGAGCTGTCCAAGCAGTCGCAGCGCATCTTCGCCAAGCAGGGCATGACCTTCAAGCTGGGGGCCAAGGTCACGGGCGCGGCGGTCAGCGACGCGGGCGTGGCGTTGACGGTCGAACCGGCGGCGGGCGGCGCGGCGGAAACGGTCGAGGCCGACGTGGTGCTGGTCGCCATCGGTCGCCGCGCCTTCACCCAGGGTCTGGGTCTGGACAAGGTCGGCGTCGAACTGGACAACCGGGGCCGCGTCAAGATCGGCAAGCATTTTGAAACCAACGTGCCGGGCATCTACGCCATCGGCGACGTGGTGGAAGGCCCGATGCTGGCCCACAAGGCCGAAGAGGAAGGCGTCGCGCTGGCCGAGCAGTTGGCCGGGCAGAAGAGCCACGTCAACCATGATCTGGTCCCCGGCGTCGTCTACACCTGGCCGGAGATCGCCTCCGTCGGCAAGACGGAAGAGGAGCTGAAGGCGGCGGGCGTCGCCTACCGCACCGGCAAATTCCCCTTCACCGCCAACGGCCGCGCCCGCGCGGGCGGCAACACCGACGGCTTCGTGAAGATCCTGGCCGACGCCACGACCGACAAGGTTTTGGGCGTCCATCTGCTGGGTCCGAACGCGTCGGAATTGATCGGCGAGTTGGTGCTGGCCATGGAGTTCAGCGCGTCGTCCGAAGACATCGCCCGCACCTGCCACGCCCACCCGACCCTGTCGGAAGCGGTGAAGGAAGCGGCACTGGCGGTGGACGGTCGCCCGCTGCACATCTGATCGGGTATTTGGTCAGAGGGCTGAGGTGAAGAACGCCCGCTCTCCCGTGCCGATGCGGCGGGGAGGGCGGGCGTTTTGTTTAGAATTAAAAATAAGAATTTAAGGCATTTTCTGATTTCTGCTATTTTGGAAGATGATTATATTTAGCTGAAAGGAAAAAGAGGTGCAGCATCTCATTGACGATATCAGGGCATCGCTTAAAAATGAATGTTGGTACTCCGCTTTGTATTTGGCAATTACATTGCCGGATATTTGCAGTAACAGGCAATACGGATCAACAGATAGAACAAAATATAAAAAATGGTTTAATAAATATGTAAATGAAAAATACACCCATCGTGTCGGACCCTTAGGTGAAGTGGTAAATTTTCTGTCGGGTTCTGACTGTTATGCTTTTCGATGCGCCGTATTGCATGAAGGGAATAATGAAATAACCGGACAAAATGCGCGCGACAAAATTGATAGGTTCGTATTTATCTCGCCAACATATAGTAATATTATACACTGCAATATGTCCGTTTCTGGCAATGTAAGCAAACTCCAGTTACAAGTTGATATTTTTGTCAATGACATAATTTCTGGCGTTGAGAAGTGGATGAAAGATATGGAGGCCGAAGATAAGAAAAATTGCGTATCGCTTCCTCTTAAGATAAATAATGGAAGTGGTATTGTTTTCTAAGTGCACAAATAAAATCTAGCCGGATGAATTGATGATCCGGCCGCAGAAATTTTTAACTATATGTAATAAGTTCAAGGATTTTTGAGATCCTAGATTAATTTCTATTCTCACATCCCCAAAAACGACACCGGGCGGGCCGGTGGTTCTCCACCGCGCCCGCCCGGCATCCGTCACACGCGCAAACCGATCAGTAGGTGTAGAACAGCTTCTGGATCGCCTTGCTGTCGGTGGTCTTGGTCAGGGCGAGCATCAGCAGGATGCGGGCCTTTTGGGCGTTCAGCGTGTCGCTGACCACGAAATCCAGCTCGTCGTCGTTGGCTTCGCCGTTGCGGGCGACGATGCCGTTGCCGACGCGCGACGAGCGGACGATTAGGACGCCCGCCTTGCGGGCCTCGACCAGACCGGGCTTCATCGCGTTGGACAGGCTGCCGTCGCCGACGCCGGCGTGGACGATGCCCTTGGCCCCGGCCTTCACGAAGGCGTCGAGCGCGACGCGGTTGTTGTTGGCGTAGCCATAGACGATGTCAACCTGCGGCAGGCTGTCGAGCTTGCTGACGTCGAACTCCGTCTCGGCGGTGTGCTTGCGGATGACCTGGCGGTAGAAATGCGCCTTGTTGTCCTGCATGTAGCCGAGGAAGCCCAGTTCCGGCGTGCGGAAGGTGTCGGCGGTGGAGGTGTTGGTCTTGGTCACGTCGCGACCGGCGTTGATCTGGTCGTTCAGCGAGACCAGAACGCCCTTGCCGACGGCGTCCTTGCTGCCCGCCAGAGTCACGGCGTTGTAGAGGTTGACCGGGCCGTCGGCGCTGATGGCGGTGGACGGGCGCATGGCGCCGACGATGACCACCGGCTTCGCGCTCTTGACCGTCAGGTTGAGGAAATAGGCGGTTTCCTCGATGGTGTCGGTGCCGTGGGTGATGACGATGCCGTCCACGTCCGACTGCGCCAACAGCTCGTTGACCCGCTTGGCCAGCTTCAGCCAATGGTCGTTGGTCATGTTCTCGCTGGCGATCTGGAAGACCTGCTCGCCCTTGACGTTGGCGACCTTCTTCAGCTCCGGCACCGCTTCGATCAACCGCTCGACGCCGACCTTCGCGGCGGTGTAGCCGATGGTCGTCGTGCTGGTGGCGCCCGTCCCGGCGATGGTGCCGCCGGTGGCCAGGATGGTGACGTTGGGCAGCTTGTCCTGGGCGAAAGCGACGGCGCTGGTCAGCAAGGCGGTGCAGACGGCGAGCGCGCTGGCGAATTTGGTCATCGTCACGTGGTGTTCTCCAAGCCCTGCGGCGCGGGTTGGCGGCGCCGCTCGTTATTGTTGGCGAGGGGAACAGTCCGTTTTTCGGGTGAATGGCGATGGGCGCGTTGGTGAATGGCGCGTCAATGGCGCGTGCGTTGAACGAGGATCAGCGTTGCGGAAAACGCCGCTTAACCCATAGGTGCGCCTACCCCTTGCGCGCCCGTGGATGGGCCGAACGGTAGACGTTCATCAACTGCTCGTTCTCCAGATCCGTGTAACGCGCGGTGGTGGAGAGCGAGGCGTGGCCCAGCAAATCCTGGATCGACCGCAAATCGCCGCCGTCGGCCAGCAGATGGGTGGCGAAGCTGTGGCGCAGGGCGTGCGGGGTGGCGCTGTCGGGCAGGCCCATCAGGCCGCGCAGCTTTTGCATCTGGTGCTGGGCGATGCTGGCGTGCAGCCGCCCGCCGCGCGCGCCGACGAAGAGCGGACCGTCCGGGGCCAGCGTGAAGGGGCAGACGTCGAGATAGGCGCGGATCGCCTCGCTGACCGCCGGAAGCACCGGGATCATCCGCTCCTTGCGGCCCTTGCCGGTGACGCGCAGCGTGTCGGTCAGCGGCGCGTCCTTGCGGGTCAGCCCCAGCGCCTCGGAAATGCGCAGACCGCAGCCATAGAGCAGGGTGTAGAGGGCGCGGTCGCGCTTGCCGATCCAATGGTCGTCCCGGTCCAACTCGCTTTCGTTCAGGAAGCGGTCGGCGTCGATCTCGGTCAGCGGGCGGGGCAGGGGGCGCTTGACCTTCGGGGTGGACAGGCTGGCGATGGCCGGGTTGTGCAGCCGTCCACTGCGGTCCAGCCAGCGGAACAGATTGCGCAGCGAGGCCAGCTTGCGCGCCCGGCTCGCTCCGATCAGCCCATCCATCGACAGGCGCGACAGCCACGCCCGGAAATCCCCGGCCTTCAGATCGCTCAGATCGTTCAGCGACGGCGGTTGGCCGCCGCGATAATCGGTGAGGAAAGTCAGGAATTCGCCCAGATCGGCGCTGTAGGCGGCGCGGGTGTGCGGCGACAGCGTGCGCTCGCTCTCCATCCAGCGTTGCCAGTGGGCCAGCGCGTCCTGAACGTCCGCTTGGGCGGAGAAACCGAGAGTCGGGGCAGGCGATTCGGACGCCGCGCCATTGCGAGCGGTCACGCGGGCAGCTCCAGCCAACCCCGGATGACGCGCTCGATCACGCGGGCGAGGAAGCCGACCAACTCGGTGCCTTGAGCGCCATGGAAGGTGTCCGGCTCGTGGCTGCCGAAGGCGAGCAGGCCGTCGGGCGTCTCGCTCGACACCTGGATGCGGATCAGCGCCTCCGACCGCACCAGGGCGGCGGCGTGGCCGTACAGTTCGGGGTCGCCGATGATGTCGGCGTTCAGCACGACGTCGGCGCGGCCCAGAAGATCGTCGATGGTCCCCGGCTCCACCACGCGCACGCCCGACGTCTGGACGTGCGGAATGTCGGTTCCGTTCGATTCGACGACCAGACAGGCGATGTCGAGGTCGAGCAGCACGGCCAGATCGCTGGTGATGGTCTGGATCAACTGCTCAAAGCTGTGGGCGTCGAGCAGATAGAGGACGGCGGCGTGGATGCGGTTCTGGCTGTTCAAATTGGCGCGGCTGGTGCCGACCAACTCGTGGTGCTGCTCTTTCAGCCGCCGCATCTCGCCGCGCAGCCGCTCCACCATGAACATCTGAAAATCCACCACCCCGCGCCCGTGATCGGCGGACGGCGGGGTCAAATGCTGGACCAGATCGGCGTTCTGGACCAGGAAATCCGGGTGGCTCCGCAGATAGGCGCGCACGTCTTCGGAGGAGACGGGGTGCGTCGGTCGTTGGGTGTGTCCCGGTTCCCGGCCCATGGGCGTCGTTCCGTCGCCGTGGATCTTAGAGGATCGACTGGCCGGTCTTCTTCCAATCTTCGACGAACTGGGCGAGGCCCTTGTCGGTCAGCGGATGGTTGAAGAGCTGCTTGAGCACCGAGGCCGGAGCCGTCACCACATGCGCGCCGAGACGAGCGGCCTTGACGATGTGGATCGGGTTGCGGATCGAGGCGACCAGCACCTCGGTCTTGAAATGATCGTAGTTGTTATAGATCTCGCAGATGTCGGTGATGATGCCCATGCCGTCCTGGCCGACGTCGTCCAGACGCCCGACGAAGGGCGACACGAAGCTCGCGCCCGCCTTGGCGGCCAAAATCGCCTGAGCCGGGGAGAAGCACAGCGTCACGTTGACCATCGTCCCTTGCGACGACATGATCTTGCAGACCTTCAGACCGGCGGGGGTCAGCGGCACCTTCACCGCGACGCGGTGGGAGATCTTGGCGATCTTCTCCGCTTCCTTCAACATGGTCTCGAAATCGGTCGAGGCCACCTCGGCGCTCACCGGGCCGTTGACCACCTCGCAAATTTCCGCCACGAGGTCGAGAAACTGGCGGCCGCTCTTGGCGATCAGGGAGGGGTTGGTGGTAACACCGTCGAGCAGACCGGAATCGGCCAGATCGCGGATTTCGGCAATGTCGGCGGTGTCGACGAAGAACTTCATGACGAAGGGTCCATGCTTGCAGAAGATGACCGGGTCGGCCTCATCGGCGGCGCGCCGATGATCCGTCCCGCCCGGCGCCCGGGATATGGCCTCACTCTAGCCCATGCGTGAGGCTTCCGCCAGTTCCCGCCCGCCCGAATCCGGGGATCCCCAAGGGGATCTTCTGGGGGCGGAGACGCGCGTCGCCGTGCTGCTGCCGCTGCCGTTGCGCGAGGCTTACGACTACCGCGTGCCCGATGGGATGACGCTCAACCATGGCGATTTTGTCGAGGTGCCGTTGGGGCCGCGCCGGGTGATCGGCGTCGTCTGGGGGCCGGGGGCCGGGGTGGTGGAGGCGCGGCGCTTGAAGCCGGTGGTCCGCCGGTTCGACGTGCCGCCGATGACCGCCGTGGCCCGCCGCTTCGTCGAATGGGTCGCCGCCTACACCATGACTCTGCCGGGCTTCGTGCTGCGGATGGCGGTCAGCGTCCCGGCGGCGCTGGAACCGCCCAAACCGATCCTGGCCTATCTCAAACGGCCCGACGCGCTTGCCCCGCCCGGCTTCAAGATGACCGACGCGCGCCGCCGCGTGCTGGCGCTGTTGGAGGATGGGCCGCCGCGCACGCCGGGCGAACTGGCCGAGGAGGCCGGCTGCGGCGCGACCGTGGTGCGTGGGCTGGCCGAGGCTGGCTTGCTGGAGCCGCTGCTGTTGCCGCCCGCGCCGCCCTTGGGCCGTCCCGACTGGGCGCGGCCCGGCCCGGCGCTGTCGCCCCATCAAGAGGCGGCGGCGGACGATCTGCGCGGGCGGGTTCAGGCGGGCGGCTATTCCAGCGTGCTGCTGGACGGCGTCACCGGATCGGGCAAGACGGAGGTTTATTACGAGGCCATCGCCGCCGCGCTGAAGCAGGGCAAGCAGGCCTTGATCCTGCTGCCGGAAATCGCCCTGTCGGCGCAGTGGCTCGACCGTTTCGCCCGGCGTTTTGGCGCCGCGCCCGCCGAATGGCATTCGGAGCTGACCGGATCGCAGCGCCGCGACACCTGGCGGGCGGTCGTCAAGGGGGAGGTTCCGGTGGTGGTCGGGGCGCGGTCGGCGCTGTTCCTGCCCTATCCCGATCTGGGCGTCGTCATCGTCGATGAGGAGCATGATTCCGCCTACAAGCAGGAGGAGGGGGCGATCTACCACGCCCGCGACATGGCGGTGGCGCGGGCGCATCTGGGCGGGCTGCCCATCGTGCTGGTGTCGGCCACCCCGTCGCTGGAAACCAAGGTCAACGCCGACAGCGGGCGCTACGCCCGGATTGAGCTGCCCTCCCGCCATGGCGGCGCGCAGTTGCCGGAGGTCGCCTTGGTCGATCTCCGGCGCGACCGCCCGCCCGCTCGCCATTGGCTGGCCCCCAGCCTGCGCAAGGCGCTTACCGAAACGCTGGCGGGTGGCGAGCAGGCGATGCTGTTCCTGAACCGGCGCGGCTACGCCCCGCTGACCCTGTGCCGGGCCTGCGGCCACCGCATGCAATGCCCGAACTGCACGGCGTGGCTGGTCGAACACCGGCTGGCCCGCAAGCTTCAATGCCATCATTGCGGCTTGCAACAGCCCCTGCCGCCCGCCTGCCCGGAATGCGGCGAGGAAGGGACGATGGCCGCCTGCGGCCCCGGCGTCGAGCGCATCGCCGAGGAGGTGGCGGAGCTGTTCCCCGACGCCCGCGCCGCCATCATGGCGTCGGACACGCTGTCCGGCCCGCGCGCCATTCAGGAGATGGTCCGCAAGATCACCGATCACGAATTGGACATCATCATCGGCACCCAGGTGATGGCCAAGGGCCATCATTTCCCCATGCTGACGCTGGTCGGGGTGGTGGACGCCGATCTGGGCCTGAACGGCGGCGATTTGCGCGCGGCGGAGCGCACCTATCAACTGCTCCACCAAGTCGCCGGGCGGGCGGGGCGCGGCGAGCGACCGGGCACGGTGATGCTGCAAACCTTCATGCCGGAACATCCGGTGATGCAGGCGCTGGCCGCCGGGGACCGCGACGGCTTCTATCAGTTGGAGGCGGAGATGCGGCTGGACGCCGGGATGCCGCCCTTTGGCCGGTTGGCGGCGCTGATCGTGTCGGGCGAGGATCCGACCCTGGTGGACCGGGTGGCGATGGCGCTGGGCCGCGCCGCGCCGCGCAGCGAGACGGTTCATGTGTTGGGACCGGCCCCGGCTCCGCTGGCGCTGTTGCGTGGGCGGCACCGCCGCCGCCTGTTGCTGAAGGCGCCGCGCGCGACTCAGGTGCAGCCCTTGATCGCGGACTGGTTGGAGCGGGTTGAAATACCGCCCGCCATCCGTGTGCAAATCGACGTGGATCCTTACAGTTTTCTGTAGGGGTGAAACAAAAGGTCGGATGACCCTGCGGCGAATTGTCCATGCCACACAAGCATGGCGCTTGTGACGATTGATCCGTTGCGCGATGTCCCCGCATGGTATTACCACATTTTGGCCTTGCCAGCCTCGCCGCTTCATTTGAGTTGTCTGATGGACAGTTTCGCCCGCCGGTTTCATCGCCAAACGCTGCTGACGGTTTTGCCCGTCCTGCTGCTGCTGCTGGTCATCGCGCTGGCGGCGGGCGCCCCGGCGCGCACCCGTGGCACGGACGCGGAGGCAACGGCGATGATGGACCGGGCCGAAGAGTTCCTGCGGCGCGATGGCGTGGACGCGGCGGTGGGGGCCTTCGCCCGCCGCGACGGCCAATTCATCGACCGCGACCTGTACCCGATGCTGTTGGACCATGACGGGGTGATGCTGGCCCATGGCTGGACCCCGGCGCTGAACGGGACGAATCTGGTCGATCTGCGCGACGTCGAGGGCAAAGCCTTCATGCGCGAGGCGTTGGAGACGGTGGACAAGCAGGGCGCCGCCGACGTCACCTATCAATGGCTCGACCCGTTGTCGGGGCAGATCACCCGCAAGACCCTGCACGCCCGGCGGCTGGCGTTGAACGGCGCGTCCTACACGCTGGCGGTCGGCGTTTATCGCTGAAACAGGGGCGGAGCGGCGCGACTCGCGGTCGATCCCGACGGGTTCGTAGGCGCGCTGGGTTTGGCCGGGTTCATGGCCGGGGCGCAGGCGCTGCGTCCGCGATGGTGCGACGCAATGAAGCAAGGCCCGTCGGCCACAGTCGCGGCGGCGCTTCCCTCAGTCTCCCGGCAAAGACCGCGTGGTCGGGAATGGCGGCAAAGCGCAGTTTTGCGTCGGCGTTGTCGGGGATCCGGTATGACCACTCCCCCCGGATTTGCCCTGATTGGAGCCATGATTCCGCAGTTGCTCAAAACGCCGCAGTCAAATTGTCCAGACCCGGTTGCGTGGTGGCGGAACCTGTGATATTGGACCGCTCGCTTTCGCGGCTGGGGTGTTTGTGCCTCGGGTTGACACCCTCTAGGGCCGCTGAATTCACCGTCTACCGAACTCAATTCGAGGGATCAGGTGGCATCCGAAGGAACAGGCGTTTCCGAACTCGCCGCGCGTTACTCCACCGCGCTGTTCGAGCTTGCGGACGAAAATCAAGCGTTGGACACGGTCGCGAGCGATCTGTCCACGCTGAAGCAGATCCTGGCCGAGAGCGCTGACCTGCGTCGCCTCGTCCGCAGCCCGGTCATCAGCCGCGCCGATCAGGCGCGGGCGATGGGCGCCGTGCTGGACAGCGTCGGCTTGTCCGATCTGACCAAGCGCTTCATCGGGCTGGTGGCGGCGAACCGTCGCCTCTTCTCGATCGATGGCATGATCGAGGGCTATCTGGCCAAGCTGGCGAAGCGCCGTGGCGAAGTGACCGCGCAGGTCACGTCGGCTCAGCCGTTGAGCGACGCTCAGCGCCAGGCCGTGATCGACGCGCTCAAGGCGTCCATCGGGTCCAAGGTGTTGGTCAACACCGCCGTCGATCCTGAGTTGATCGGGGGCATGATCGTTAAGTTCGGCTCGCGCATGGTCGATACCTCGGTGCGCACGAAGCTGAACAAATTGCAACTCGCCATGAAGGCCTCAGGGGGATCAGTCTGATGGATATCCGCGCCGCAGAAATCTCTGCGATCCTCAAGCAGCAGATCGCGAATTTCGGAACCGAGGCGGATGTCGCCGAAGTTGGTCAGGTTCTCTCGGTGGGTGACGGCGTCGCCCGCGTTCACGGCCTGGACAACGTCCGCGCCGGTGAAATGGTCGAGTTCCCCGGTGGCCTTCAGGGCATGGCGCTGAACCTCGAAACCGACAATGTCGGCATCGTGATTTTCGGCGACGATCGTGGCATCAAGGAAGGCGACACCGTCAAGCGCACCGGCACCATCGTCGAAGTTCCGGTGGGCCGTGGCCTGCTGGGCCGCGTGGTTGACGGCTTGGGCAACCCGATCGACGGCAAGGGTCCGCTGGTCGACGTCGAGCGCAAGCGCGTGGAAGTCAAGGCGCCGGGCATCATCCCGCGCAAGTCGGTGCATGAGCCGATGCAGACCGGCCTGAAGGCCGTGGACAGCCTGGTTCCGATTGGGCGCGGTCAGCGCGAGCTGATCATTGGCGACCGTCAGACCGGCAAGACCGCCATCGCCATCGACACCTTCCTGAACCAGAAGCCGATCAACCAGGGCGATGACGAGAGCAAGAAGCTCTATTGCATCTACGTCGCCATTGGTCAGAAGCGTTCGACCGTCGCCCAGATCGTCAAGACCCTGGAAGACGCCGGCGCGCTGGAATACTCCATCGTCGTCGCCGCCACGGCGTCGGAAGCGGCTCCGCTCCAGTTCCTCGCGCCCTACACCGGCTGCACGATGGGCGAGTATTTCCGCGACAACGGCATGCACGCCCTGATCGTGTACGACGATCTGTCCAAGCAGGCCGTCGCCTACCGTCAGATGTCGCTGCTGCTCCGTCGTCCGCCCGGCCGCGAAGCCTACCCCGGCGACGTGTTCTACATCCACTCGCGCCTGTTGGAGCGCGCCGCCAAGATGGGCGACGCGCATGGCAACGGCTCGCTGACCGCTCTGCCGGTCATTGAGACCCAGGCGGGCGACGTGTCGGCCTACATCCCGACCAACGTGATTTCGATCACCGACGGTCAGATCTTCCTGGAAACCGGCCTGTTCTATCGCGGCATCCGCCCCGCCATCAACGTCGGTCTGTCGGTGAGCCGCGTCGGCTCCGCCGCCCAGATCAAGGCGATGAAGCAGGTCGCGGGCACCATCAAGATGGAACTCGCCCAGTATCGTGAAATGGCTGCCTTCGCGCAGTTCGCGTCGGACCTCGACGCCTCGACCCAGCGCCTGCTGGCTCGCGGCGCCCGTCTGACCGAGCTGCTGAAGCAAGGCCAGTTCCAGCCGCTGCCCGTCGAAGAGCAGGTCGTCTCGATCTTCTCCGGCGTGAAGGGCTATCTGGACGCGATCCGTGTCGAGGACGTGAACCGCTTCGAGGCCAAGTTCCTCAGCGAGATCCGCGCCAAGGGCGCGGACATCCTGGCGGCGGTCCGCACGGACAAGCAGATCACGTCGGCGACCGAAGAGAAGCTGAAGGCGTTCCTCGACGGCTTCTCCAAGGTCTTCGCCTGACCGACCGCGTGGGGGCGGGAAACCGCCCCCTACCGTCACACAAGACGGGCACGGAACGACCTCGAGCGGAATGAAGGGCCGGCATGCCTAACCTCAAGGACCTAAAGAACCGGATCGCGAGCGTCCAATCGACGCGCAAGATCACCTCGGCCATGAAGATGGTCGCGGCCTCCAAGCTGCGCCGCGCGCAGGAGCAGGCGCAAGCCAGCGGTCCCTACGCCGAGCGTATGGGCCGGATGCTCGCCTCTCTGGCGGCCAACGTGCAGGGCAGCGGCAACGGGCCGAAGCTGATGACCGGGACCGGCGCCGACAAGGTGCATCTGCTGGTCATCGTCAGCTCGGATCGTGGTCTGTGCGGCGCCTTCAACGGCTCCATCGTCCGTGAGGCCAAGCGCCAGATCATCCGTCTGCAAAGCGAAGGCAAGACCGTCAAGCTGTTGACCGTCGGTCGCAAGGCCCGCGACCAACTGCGCCGCGAATACGCGTCGCTGATCGTCCAGAGCTATGAGGATGTGGGCCGTCGTCGCCTGTCCTTCGCCGACGCCGACATGGTGACGCAGAAGGTTCTGGCGATGTTCGACGGCGTCGAGTTCGACGTTTGCTCGATCATCTTCAACAAGTTCAAGTCGGCGATCTCGCAGATCGTCACCGTCCAGCAGCTCATCCCCTTCGCGGTCTCGGACACGGGCGCCGCCGCTCCGGTGGACGAGGTCAAGGCGGTGTACGAGTTCGAGCCGGACGAAGAGCAGATCCTCGCCGAACTGCTGCCGCGCAACCTCTCGGTCCAGGTCTACCGCGCTCTCCTGGAGAGCGCCGCGTCCGAACAGGGCGCGCGGATGACCGCGATGGACAACGCGACGCGCAACGCCGGCGACATGATCAACAAGCTGACGATCACCTACAACCGGACGCGCCAAGCCTACATCACCAAGGAGCTGATCGAGATCATCTCCGGTGCCGAGGCTCTCTAAGGCGGCATCCGCCCTGTAGGGTTGACATCCTTTGCGCCGGCGACGGCACACCGACACTTACCGAGTTCCTAGGGAGCTTTACTCCATGGCCACCACCACTTCTGTCGGCAAGATCACGCAGGTTACGGGCGCCGTCGTCGACGTGCAGTTCGACGGCGAACTGCCGGCGATCCTGAACGCGCTGCACACCAAGAACGACGGCAAGACCCTCGTCCTGGAAGTGGCGCAGCATCTGGGCGAGAGCACGGTTCGTACCATCGCCATGGACAGCACCGACGGTCTGGTGCGCGGCTCCGAGGTTCTCGACACCGGCAGCCCGATCACCGTTCCGGTTGGTCCGGCGACGCTGGGCCGCATCATCAACGTCATCGGCGAGCCGATCGACGAGCGCGGCGACGTCGTCGCCGAGCGCAGCCTGCCGATCCACCGTTCGGCCCCGGATTTCGTCGATCAATCGACGGACGCCGAAGTGCTCATCACCGGCATCAAGGTCATCGACCTGTTGGCCCCCTACGCCAAGGGCGGCAAGATCGGCCTGTTCGGCGGCGCGGGCGTCGGCAAGACCGTGACCATCATGGAACTCATCAACAACGTCGCGAAGGCGCACGGTGGTGTGTCGGTGTTCGCGGGCGTTGGTGAGCGCACCCGTGAAGGCAACGATCTGTACCACGAAATGATCGAGTCGGGCGTCATCAAGCTCGACGGCCCCGGCTCCAAGGTGGCGCTGGTCTATGGTCAGATGAACGAGCCGCCGGGCGCCCGCGCCCGCGTCGCGCTGAGCGGTCTGACCCTCGCGGAATATTTCCGCGACGAAGAAGGCCAGGACGTGCTGTTCTTCGTGGACAACATTTTCCGCTTCACCCAGGCCGGTTCGGAAGTGTCGGCTCTGCTGGGCCGCATCCCGTCGGCGGTGGGCTATCAGCCGACGCTGGGCACCGACATGGGCGCCCTGCAAGAGCGCATCACCTCGACCAAGAAGGGTTCGATCACCTCGGTGCAGGCCATTTACGTGCCCGCCGACGATTTGACCGATCCGGCGCCCGCCGCCTCCTTCGCCCACTTGGACGCTACCACCGTGCTGTCGCGTTCGATCGCGGAAATGGCCATTTTCCCGGCCGTCGATCCGCTCGACTCGACCAGCCGCATCCTCGATCCGCGCGTCGTTGGTGAAGACCACTACGCGGTGGCCCGTTCGGTGCAGAAGGTCCTCCAGACCTACAAGTCGCTCCAAGACATCATCGCCATTCTGGGCATGGACGAGTTGTCGGAAGAAGACAAGCTGACGGTCGCCCGCGCCCGCAAGATCCAGCGCTTCCTGTCGCAGCCCTTCCACGTCGCCGAAGTGTTCACCGGCACGCCGGGCGTGCTGGTCAGCCTGGAAGACACCATCAAGGGCTTCAAGGGCATCGTGAACGGTGATTACGATCACCTGCCGGAGGCCGCCTTCTACATGGTCGGCACCATCGACGAAGCGATCGCCAAGGCGAAGAAGCTGGCGGCCTGATCCTGATCCCGCCCCGGCGACGGGGCGGGAATTGGTCCGGTTGGAACAGGGTTCTCCCTCTCGCGCCGTCATGGCGGGGGAGGGCACTTACGAAGAGGCACCAGGAAATCCATGGCCGACAAAGTCGAATTCGAGCTGGTCTCGCCGGAAAAGCTGCTGAAGTCGCTTCCGGTGGACATGGTCGTGGTGCCGGGTACGGAAGGTGATTTCGGCGTGCTTGCCGGTCATGCGCCGATGATCGCGACGGTTCGTCCGGGCGTCATCGACGTTTATGAAGGCGACCGCGTTGTGGATCGCGTCTTTGTCGCGGGCGGCTTCGCCGAAGTGACCGAGACCCGCTGCACCGTCCTGGCCGAAGAAGCGGAAGCGCTGTCGGGCATCGACCGCGCGGCTGTGGAAAAGGCGATCAAGGATTTGTCTGAGGATCTGGACGACGCCGCGTCGGACAGCGACAAGGCCGCCGTCGAAGCAAAGCTGGGCGTCGCCCGCGCCAAGCTTGAGGCGCTGGGAGCGTCCGCCGCCGCTCACTGAGCATCGGCGTCGAGGGATTGAGAAGAGCGGGCGGTTCGGTCATCCGAACCGCCCGTTTCTGTTGCAACGCGGCAAACTCTGACTACATTCAACAGTCGAATAAGAACGATGACGCGGGCATGCCTCTGCTTCATCTTCGGAGCGTGCGATGATGTTGCCGGAACGGGCGGCGGAGGAGAAGCGGAGCATGGCGCGGGGGCATTGGCGACTCGACGACCTTCCCTGGGAGCAGTTTGACCGCAGCAAGGTGGACCCTGATCTGGTTCCCCTGATTAAGGCGGCGGCCCTGGTGGAGTTCAACGCCAACGACTACACGGCCTATCTGTGCAACGTCTTCAAGGACGATCCTGTTTTCCAGGAGGTCGCGCGCGGCTGGGCGGCGGAAGAGGTTCAGCATGGGTTGGCGCTGGGCCGTTGGGCGGCGCTGGTTGATCCGTCCTTTGACTTCGACGCGGCGGTGGAGCGGTTCCGCGCGGGCTATCGGGTGCCGATTGATCTCGATGCTTCGGTGCGCGGGTCGCGCACCGGCGAAATGATCGCGCGCTGCATCGTCGAAACCGGCACCAGCTCCTACTACGCCGCCATCGGCGATTCGACCGACGAGCCGCTGTTGCAGGAGATTTGCCGCCGGATCGCGGCGGACGAACTGCGCCACTACAAGATTTTCTACGACTACTCGAAGAAATATCTGGAGTTGGAGGGGCTGACCAAGTTCCAGCGCCTGAAGGTCGCTCTGTCGCGCATCGGCGAGTCCGAGGACGACGAACTCGCCTACGCCTATTTTGCCGCGAACGAGACGGCGGACTCCGCCTACGATCACGCCCGTTGCAACGCCGCCTACATGCGCCGCGCCTATGGCCGCTACCGGCCCAAGCACATTGATCGAGCGGTCGCCATGGTGTTCAAGGCCTGCGGGTTGAAGCCGCATTCCGCGCTGTCCAGCGTCGCTTCGCGCGGGGCCTGGTGGCTGGTGGAACGCCGCGCCCGCAAGCTGGAGCGGCGGACGGCCTGAGGAGCAGGGACCGCGTTCAGTCGGCGGCCCGGCGCTTCTGATACGCGGCGTTCAGATCAGCCCAGCGGTCCCAGAAGGGCAGGGAAGCGGCGCCCGCCAAACGGTCGGCGAGCAGATCAAGATGGATGTGCCACCCGGCGCTGACCTTCAGCAGCATGGCCGAATCCGGCGCCCGGCGGTGGACCAGGGTCAACAGCACCTGGTCGCCCTTCGATTCCAACGCGAAATCCACCTCGCTGGCGGTTCCCCAGGCGATGACCAGCCGGTGAGGCGGGTCCAGTTCCAGAACGCGGCTTTCCATCCGGTGTTCGGCGGCGAAGCCGTCGGGCCGCTGGCCGGGTGGATTGGTCAGTTCGTCGTTGCGCCAGACCAGTTCGAACGGCACGCCGGTCTGGTCGGGCATGTCGCCCGCCGCCAGCCATTGCCGACGCAGATCGCTGTCGGTCAGATACGCCCAACAGCGTTCGATGGGGCCGGGCAAAAACCGTTGAATGGTCAAGGTGAGAGGCTCACTCCACCGGGCGAAGGATTCGGCGGGAGCGTCGAGCGTCGTGGCTTCGGTCATGGGTCGGCATCCTTGTCGGTTGTTGGAGTGGCGGGGGCGTCGCGCAGCAGCCGGTCGAGGACGGACAGGCGGTCGGTCCAGAACGCCTCGTAAAAGGCCAACCAGCGCTGGGCGTTGGACAGGGGGGAAGGGTCGAGACGGCACAGATGGGTGCGCCCGCGAACCTCGCGCCGGATCAGCCCGGCGCTTTCCAAAACCTTGATGTGTTTCGAGGCCGCCGCCAGCGACATGGCGAAGGGTTCGGCCAGTTGCCCGACCGTGCGTTCGCCATCCGCCAACTCCCGCAACATTCGTCGCCGGGTGGAGTCGCTGAGCGCCTGAAACACGCTGTCCAATTGGGAGGGATTATGTTCAACCATGTGGTTGAATGTAGACGCAAGCCGATGAACAGTCAACCATATGGTTGAGCGTTTAGAGCGCCGTGCCTAAAATATGAAACAGCACGGCGCTCTAAGCTTTGATTTATCGAGCAGATTCACGCGTCAAATCGATCCCGATTTAACGCGATCTGCTCTAATCGCTCACGCGGATCGACGCGCGGGAGGATTGCCGCTCAGTCCCGCCGTCCCCGGCGGACCAGCGATTCCGGGGTGAATTCCTCGGGCTTGAGCGGTTTGTCGAAGACCGGCGGGCGTTGCAGATTGTCGATGCCGCGCGCGACGTAACGCTCGCCGGTCAGATCATAGATGAACTCGGCGGCGGGGACGAAGGCGGGAACGTGCCAATGGGCGACGTTGTGCGCCTCGGCGTAGCGCTGCAACTCGCCCTTGCCGTTGTAATGCTCGGCCATGACGATTTGCCAGGAATCTTCGTCCAGGTAATAGGTGCGGTCGGGCAGCTTGTGCTGGAAGTTCGGCTTTAGGCGGGCGTCGACGATCCACACCCGGTGCATCTCATAACGCATAAATTGCGGGTTTGGGTGGCCGTACCACAGAAACTCGTGGGGGGCGAGGCTGGGGGTGTTCAGGCGATACGCGTTGTAGGGGACATACATTTCCCGCCGCGAAATCAGCGTGAAGTCGAATCGGTCGAGCGGCCCGCTGAACATGTCGAACATGTCGGCGGTGCACACGCCGTCGGTGGCGGGGTCAGAGACGTCGTAAAGGAAATCCGGGGCGGCGACCACGCGCCCGCGCTCCCCCATGCGCAGCCAGGCGCGAAAGCCGGACTGGATGGGGTTCAGCGTCGCCTGGGTCAGCAGCGTGGTGCCCGCTTGATCCGCCGGGGTCAGGCTGGTGCGGCGGTAGAGCAGCGGCTTGCCGTCTTCTCCCGCCGCGTAGGGGAAGGCGAAATCCTCGCGGTACAGCCGGTCGGTCAGGCGTCCATCGCCGCTGGGCAGAACGGTTTGGCTGGTGTGGGTCATCGCCGTGCCGCGCCAACGCAGCAGATGGTTCCACATCGCTTGCACGCCGTTGGCGGGAATGGGGAAGGGCACGCCAACCCGTGCGCCCGACAGCACCAGCCCGTTTTCGCCCAGCGCGGCGCGTCCGGCGTTTTCCAAGCAGGCGTCATAGACGCGCTGCGGCGCTGCGGCGCTGCGACGACAGGGAAAAACCGGAATCTCAAACGTGGTCGGGTATTTCGCCAACAGGGCTTGCAGCCCGGCGGACAGGCGAATCTTGTAACGCTCGACGTCAGCCGGTCCAACGGTGATCCAGCGGCCATCCTCAATGTAGGGATCCGGGCTGTGGCGGCCCGGCGCGTAGCCCTTGGGCGGCGTGGTCAAGCCGCCTTTCCAGGCCGGAATGACGCGGGTGCGGTTGCCCGCGCGGATCGCTCCGAAGGGGGTCAACTCCTCCCCCAGACGGGGAATCGGCAGCGGCGGCGGCGCGTCTTGCGCCCAGCTTGGCGTCGCGGCGGACGCGGCGGCTCCCCCCAGCAGCGCCAGGGCGTCGCGGCGGTTGACGAGGGGGCGGTCGCTCATGATTGCGCCAGATGCCGTTCAAGAGAGGTGAAGGCGGCGCGCAACTGGTCGGCCAGCGCGCACAGGTTCGACCAGTCGGCGCTGTCGGTCGCCGCCTGCTCCAACCGCAGGGCGGCGGCGGCCAGAGCTTTGGCTCCGGCGTTGCGCGAGGAGCCTTTCAGATTGTGGGCGCAGGCGCGCACCCCGGCCAGAGCCTGGCCCGCCACGGCGGCGTCCAGCGCGGTCACGATGGTCCGGCTGATGGATAGGAAATCATCCAGCAACTCGGCCACCATCGCCGCGTCGCCGCCGCACAAGTCGCGCAGCGAGGTCAAGTCGATGGGGGCGTCCACCTCGGGCGTGGGGGTGGGCGCGGTCGATTCGTCGCGGGCGGGGGAACGGAGAGCGGGGAGCTTCGCCTCCTCCCCCTGCTCGGCCGACGGCATCCAGCGGGCCAGCGTGGCGGCCAGTTGGGACAGGTCCAGCGGCTTGCTCAGAACATCATCCATGTTGGCGGCGCGATAGCTCGCCACCTCGCCCGGCGCGGCGTTGGCGGTGATGGCGATGATCGGCAGACGCCCGGCGTCGGCGGGGCCACGACCCTCCTGCTCGGCGCTGCGGATGCGGCGGGTCAGCTCGAAGCCGTCAATCTCCGGCATCTGGACGTCGGTCAGCAACAGGGCGTAACGGCGCGATCCGTGCCACGCCGCCAGCGCCTCGGCCCCCCCAGCGGTCATTTCGGCGGCGTAGCCCAGCGCGTGCAACTGCATCAGCAGAACCTTCCGGTTCACCGGGTTGTCTTCCGCCACCAGAATCAGGCGCCCCTGGGCGAGCGCCTGATCCAGATCCGGGGGCTGGGGAGCGGAGGAGGCACGTGCGGGCGCGGGTTGTGGACGAGGGGGGGGCGCTTCGGGTGACGGGTTGCCCGCTGGCGGGGGAGACGTGTCCAACGCCGGGGTCGGGACCGGGGCGCGGCCTGCGGCGGCGGCGACCGCCCGCAACAGGGGCAAGCGGCGGATGGGACGGCCCAGCGGCACGGCGTTGTCGTTGCGGCGGTCGCCTGCCGCCCCATGGAGCAACAGGACGATGGGCGGGCAGGCTTCGCCGCTGCGCCGCCCAAACTCTTCGGGCGCGCAGGCGGCGGCGGGGACGTGCAACGCCTCATCCACCGCGACGACGCTGGTCGGACAACCCGCCTCGCGCGCGATGCGGGCCTGGGCGGCCAGTTCCTGCGGGTTGCCCGCCGGCAGAACCCGCGCGCCTTCCGCTTCCAGATAGCAGGACAGAAAGCTGCGTTCGGTGTCGTCGGGAACCCCCAGCAGAACGGTGAGGCCACGGAGATCGACCTCCGCCGCCGAGACGCTCCCCGGCGACGTCAGGGGCTCTCCGGGGAGCGGCGATGCCTCCGCCCGGTCCAGCGTCAGCGTCAGCCAAAAGGTGGAACCACTGCCGGGTGCGCTGTCCACGCCGATTTCGCCATCCATCAGGGCGGCCAGACGGCGGCTGATCGACAGGCCAAGGCCGGTGCCACCGTAGCGCCGGGTGGTCGAGCTTTCCGCCTGGGTGAAGGGCTGAAACAGCCGCCGCCGCGCCGCGTCGGGAATGCCGATGCCGGTGTCGATCACCTCGATCCGCAAGGCGGCGCTGTCCTGGCTCAACCCGCTCAACGCCACGCGCACGACGATCCGCCCGCTTTCGGTGAATTTGATGGCGTTGCCGCCCAGATTGAACAGGATTTGCCGCAGCCGCACCGGATCGCCCAGCAGGCTGGCGGGGATGGCGGGATCGACGTAGGTCAGCAGCGCCAGCCCCTTGGCGCGGGCCGAGGGGGCCAGCGTTTCCGCCACCCCTTCGACCAGGGCGGGGATGGAGACCACCACCCGCTCGACGTCCATCTTGCCCGCCTCGATCTTCGAGAAATCGAGGATGTCGTCGATGATCCGCAACAGCGAAGTGGCCGATTCGCGCATCGTCGCCACGGTGTCGAGTTGATGCGCGTCCAGATCGGTGCGCTCCAACAGCCCCAGCATGCCGAGAACGCCGTTCATCGGCGTGCGAATCTCGTGGCTCATGGTGGCGAGGAAGGCGGATTTCGCCTTGGTCGCCTGTTCGGCCTGCTCCTTGGCGTTCTCCATCTGGCGTTCGGCCAGCTTGCGGCGGGTGATGTCGTAGATCCAGGACAGAAACACCTCCTGCCCATCGACGATGGCCGGATCGACCGTCATCAAGGCCCAGAAGGTGGATCCGTCGGCCCGGCACAGCTTCACCTCGGCGTCACGGATCTGGCGGCGGTAGAACAGCCAGCGCTGTTCGTCCTGGCGGTCGTCCATCGGGGCGAACAACTCGCCGATGCTGGCGCCGATCAACCGTTCCTTGGCGATGCCGAGCAGCGTGACCAGCCGGTGGTTGGTCAGAACGATGATGCCGCTTTCGTCATAGGCGCAGACGCCGATTGGGCTGGCCTCCAGCACGGCGCTGATTTGCTCGCGGCTTTCGTGCAGTTCGCGGGTGCGCTCGGCGACGCGGGTTTCGATGGATTGGATTTGATCGAAGGCGCGCAGCGCGGCGATGACGGCGGTGAACAGGCTTTCCGCCGACAGGTCGGCCTTGGGCTTGTAATCGTTGATGTCGTAATCGACGATCACGTCGCGCTGCGGCGCCTGTCCGGGCTGGCCGGTGCGCAGGATGATGCGGACGTCGCGGTTGCCCAGATCGTCGCGGATCCAGCGGACCAGCTTCAGGCCGGAATCATCCTCCTCCATCACCACGTCCAGCAGGATGACGGCGACGTCGGGCCGGTTTTCCAGGATCAGGCGGGCGTCGGCGGCGGTGTGGGCGCTGATGAGGTCAAGCGAGCGCTTCTGAAAGGCGACGTCGGCCAGCAGCAGGCTGGTCATCAGATGGACGTCGGTCTCGTCGTCCACCACCAGAATGGTCCATGGCGGCGGCGCGTCCGCCGCCGGACCGGCGCCGCCATGGCCGGACTCATCCTCATCCGCGAACAGGATGTCGTCGTCGTCGAACGAACGGTCGGCGAGCGCGCCCATGCTCATGCTGCTGCGGTCTCCAGGCTGCTGGCGCTGACGGTGGTCAGGGCGTTGTCCACGCTCACGGTTTGGGCCGCCAGAACGGATTTCGGAATGCGAAGAATGAACGTAGTTCCATCGCCGGGCGCGCTGTCAACCGAGATCCGCCCGCCCAAGGTCTGGGTGACGAGGTTGAAGACGATGTGCAGGCCAAGCCCGCTGCCGCCCGCGCCGCGCTTGGTGGTGAAAAACGGCTCGAACACCTTGGGCAGATGGTCCGTTGGGATGCCGACGCCGTCATCGGCGAAACGGATCTCGATCTCCCCGTCGCTCAGGTCGGTGACGTCGATCACCATATGGCCCTTGGTGTCGGGGGGGAAGGCGTGGGTCAGCGCGTTCATCACCAGATTGGTGATGACCTGGCTGAGCGCGCCGGGGAAGCTGTCGATGACGATGCCGGTCGAACAGGCGATGGCGACCCGGTGCGGCCCCTTGCGCAAGGTCGGGCCGAGGGAGGTGACGATTTCCTCCAGATAGGCGAGCAGATCGAAGGCCCGCCGCTCCTCGCTGGTTTGATCGACGGCGACGCGCTTGAAGCTCTGGATCAGTTCGGCGGCGCGGGTCAGATTTTGCTGAATCAAGCGGGAGGAATCGTCGGCGGTCGCCACATAGGCGGCCAGATCCGACTTTTTCATCGTTCCGCCCTCGAACGCGGCGCTCAACGCCTGGGTGCGGCCGGACAGATGGGTGGAGCAGCCATAGGCGATGCCGATGGGCGTGTTGATCTCGTGCGCGACGCCCGCCACCAGCAGGGCGAGCGAGGCCATTTTTTCGGCCTGCACCAGACTGGCCTGGGTTTCCTTCAAATCGGCGTAGGCGGCGCCCAGCGCCTGCATGGCGTTGAAGATTTCTTCGGCGGAGCGGGCCTCCACCGTCACGTCGGTGAAGGTGCGGACGAAGCCGCCTTCGGGCAGCGGGTTGGTTCGCACCTCGATGATGCGCCCGTCGGGGCGGCGGCGTTTGAAGGTGAGCGGCTGCTCCCACACGCCGCCGCCGAACTCATCGTCGTCGGCGCGTCCGCCATAGGCCAGATAGAGGTCGGGGTCGTCGCTCAACTCGTCGAACTCGCCCCGGCTGCGTTGCAGGCTGACGATGTCGGGGAAGACCGGGCAGGCGGCGAGGAATTCCGGCGGGATGTTCAGGAATTCGGCGGCGCGGCGGTTGGACATCACCACCCGCAGATCATGGTCCACCTTGATGATGCCCTGGTCGGTGTTGTCCAAGGTGATTTGCAGGATGTTGCGTTCGCGCGCCAAATCCAACTCGGCCTGAACCCGTTCGGTGACGTCGGACATGGTGCCGGTGATGCGCAGCGCGGTGCCTTTGGCGTCGCGCAGGGCGGTGGCGCGGTCCTCAATCCAGGCCCATTGGCCATCGCGCCGACGCATCCGGTACACGGCGGTGTAGGCCAGCGCCTTGTCGCGTTTCCGACGACGGGAATCGGCGACGATGTCCTCGGCCTCGTCCGGGTGGAGCAGGGAGACCCAGGTCTTGGTCGTCATCGCCAGCTCATTCGGACCGTAGCCGAGCAGGGCTGGAAACTCCTTCGACCACCAATATTGGCCGCCGCCTGGATCGTAATCCCAGACCGAGGAGCGTGTCGCGGTGATGGCCAGAGCCAGCCGCTGCTCGCTCTTGCGCAGGGCGGCTTCCTCCTCCCCCAGACGGGCCAGCATGCCGTTGTAGGCGTGAATCACCCGCCCCAGCTCGTCGGCGGCGCTCCAGTCGATTGGGCGGTGGCCCTTGCCCTGTTCGGAATTCAGGATCGAGGCGATCAGCCGACGCAGAGGCTTGCCGATGGTCAGTCGCAAGGCGGCCAACGCCGCCGCGATCGTGCCCGCCAGCATCATCAGCAGGAGAAAGGCGGTGTTCAGAATCTCCTGCCGCAACTGCTCGCGCACCGCGTCGTGGCTGAAATGCAGCGTGATGGTGCCGACCTGGAGATTCTGCACCTTGATGGAGCGTCGTTCGATGTTGGGGCTGTTGGCCGGGCAATCCACCCCTGGCCACACGAACAGCCCGTCGGCCAGATCGTCCGACACCTCGACGCAGACCAACTCGCGGTTGGCGGCGATGGCCTGGACGACGTTGCGGATGGCGGTGACGTCGAACGACCACAGGCTGGCCGACAGGGCCGCCGCGTTGATGTCGGCGATGGTGGACACCTTGTCGCGCAGCGCCGTCCGCAAGTCATAGTAGCGGTTGTAGAAAAAAACCGAGGAAAACAGCGAAACGGCGAGAACAAGGCTGGGAATCAGGATCAGCAGAAATTTCGCCGACACCGTCGGCACCCGCCGCCACCCCTGTGCGATCCTGTTCATGCCATGGTGTTCCGGGCAATGGCTTGCGCAATGACTGGGGCGGCCGACAGCGTGGGCGAGCGCCAGATGACCATCTTCTACTCTTTTCCGGCGGTGGTCGTCCATGACGGATCCGGTGCGAGAGCGGCTGAGAAAAACGGTCGCGCTTTGGCTGAAAATCCGCTGTTTTGGCGTGACGATGCTTGAGAAGCTTTGCCGCGTTGCACTACTGTGCATAGGCGGATAGGGTGAGAAACGCGCGTTGCCGCACCGGCGCGCGCAATCCAGGACAGATGAGGGGATGATGGAATTTCAATCGCGCAGCACCCCGGACGCGCTTGAGGTGCGGCTGGCTGGTCGTCTTGAGTTCACCGATCATGACCGGCTGCGGGACATCATTGACGCGTTGGAGGGCGCGAAGCCGCGCCGCTTCGTGCTGGATCTTTCGACGCTGGAGTTCATCGATTCCGCTGGTCTCGGCATGCTGCTGATCTTGCAGGAAGAGGCGGAGCAACGGAACGTCAAGATGATTGTCAGCGGCCCGCAAGGCGACGTAAAACGGTCCATAGACCTCGCCAAAATCGGCGAGATCGTCACCATCGAGCCGTGAGGCGTTTGGCATGGACACGACCCCTTCACCGTTGCGTCCCTTTTGTGTGATGCGGGATCGTATTCCGGCCGACATGACGGCGCGGGTCGCCGCCCGATTCGACGTCAGCGGTTTTGACGCCGTCGATGACGGAAGCGCGGCGGCCTGGGCCGAAGCCTTGCTGGTGGAGCGGGCCGACCGCGACCGGCTGCGCGAGGCGTTTCACCGCAACCCGTTCCTGACCGTCGAGTTGGGGGAGGGCGGGGACGAACCCGCCGCCCTGATGGAAGATTGGTCGGGCGCGCCAGCGGTGGAGCCGGGCTTTTATCTGTCGCTGACCACCGGCACGGCCTATGGCCTGCAATGCGCCGTTCTGGTCTGTGACGAGTTGACGCGGCGCGGCGCGCTGACGGCGGAGCATCGCCCCAACGTCGAAATGTGCCTGCACGAGGCCATCGCCAACGCCATCGTGCATGGCAATCTGGGGATTTCCAGCGCGGCCAAGAATCAGCCTGACGGCTACCGCGTGTTCGGCCAGATGCTGCGCGACCGTTTGGGCGATCCCGACATCAAGCGTCGGCGAATCGACATCTTCTGCCGCTGGAACGCCTCGACCATCGCCGTCGCGGTGGTCGATCAGGGCAGCGGTTTCGACAGCGCGACGACCGCGTCGGCCACCGACGGCAAGGCGCGTTCAGGCCGGGGGTTCGTGTTCATGCGCGCGCTGGCCAGCCGCGTGGCGGTGACGGACGGCGGACGCTGCACCGTTTTGCATTTTGACGTCTGACGAGCCTGCTGTATGGCCATTTCGCTTTCCGACTGCCGCGTTCTCATCGTTGACGACAACGAGTTCAACCGAAAATCCCTGGCTCTGGTGATCCGGCGCGCTGGAATCACGCAGATCGCCTTCGCCGAAAACGGGGCGGAGGGGTTGAAGGCGGTGGACAGTTTTCGCCCCGATCTTGTGCTGCTCGACGTCGACATGCCGGTGATGAACGGGTTGGAGATGTGCGAGGCGCTGCGCCGCAACGCCACGCACGAGGAGTTGCCCGTGCTGTTCCAAACCGCCTTCGACAGCGACCAGGAGCAGGTCCGCTGTTTCGAGGCGGGGGGCAGCGATTTCATTTCCAAGCCGATCAAGCCCGGCGAGTGCGTGGCGCGGGTCCGCCACCAGTTGGAAAAGCGCAAGCTGTTCAACGATCTGGCCGCGTTCCGCGCGCGGGTTCAGCGCGAGCTGGCGCACGCGCGGGAGATGCAGCATTCGCTGTTGCCGGAAAAGCGCCGTTTGACGGCGGTGGCCGAACGTTACGGGCTGACGCTCGACGCGCATTTTGAAACATCGTCGGAGTTGGGTGGCGATTTCTGGGGGGTCTACCCGCTCGACAATCGGCGCGTCGGCTTCCTCATCATTGATTTCGCCGGTCACGGCATCACGGCGGCGATCAACACCTTTCGGTTGCACACGCTGATCGACCGTTTCCCCATGCAGGATTGCGCCCCGTCGCAGTGGCTGATGCAGTTGAACAGCGCGCTCAAGGACGTGTTGCCCACCGGGCAGTTCGCCACCGCTTTCTTCGGCATTTTGGATCTGACCACCGACACGCTGACCTTTTCGGCGGCGGGGTCGCCCAACCCGGTTCTGGGGGTGGGGGGCGACATCCGCCTTCTCGATTCGGCGGGGCTGGTGCTGGGGGCCTCGCGCCGGGCGCAGTATGTCGATCAGAGTTTCCGCCTGCCGCGCGGCGGTTTCCTGTTCCTCTACAGCGACGCGCTGATTGAATGCTGGGGCGACGAGCATGGCCCCATCGGCCAGTCCGCCGTGCCCGATTTCGTCCGCGACGCGCTGATGGTCAACCGGACGCATCCGCTGGAGCCGATGATGGAGCGCTTCTACGCGCGCACCCGTCAGCCGTTGCGCGATGATCTGACCGCAGTGTGGATCGCGCGCCGGGCGTAGCACCCGGCGCGGCGGACGGTTGTGGTTGCGAGTTGGGGTGGTTACGACGTGGTGGTTAACGACGTGGCGCGGCGGCGAACCACCCAGCGAATGCTTTTGAAGGCGATCCACAGGCCACCAATGGCGGCGGCGCTCAGCAGCAGGATTTTCGGGCCGTTCTCGCCGATGCTCGCGGCGGCTTCGCCAAACATGTAACCGGCCCCGGCAAACGCGCAGGCCCAGATCCCGGCGGCCAGAAAGTTCCAGAACAGGAACTTGCTCCACGGCATCCGCGAGGTGCCGATGGCGACCGAGGCGATGTTGCGCACGCCATACAGAAAACGGAACATCAGGATGAAGGCGACGCCGTAGAGTTCCACCCAGCGCAGGGCGCGGTTGGCGTGGATCTCGGCCGCCGGAAAGCGGGCGAGCGCCTTGGTCCCCCAGCGGCGCCCCAACCAGAACCAGACCTGATCGCCCAGAAAACTGCCGATCCACACCGTGCCGATCAACCAGTACAGGTTGATGATGCCGAGCTGCGCGCCCATGCCGCCGAAGATAACGAACGTCTCACCCTCAAAAAACGCCCAGAAGAACGCCAGCGGGTAGAAGGCGTTGCCCCATTCCTGCAACCAGTTGATCCAGTCCAAAGCCCCCTCCGGGAGACGATACGCGACGCTCTGTTGCCGTCCTCGACGCTCGCGGCGCGCATTATTGTGCGGTGCAGAGCAGGAAAAACGGAAGATTGCGCATCATGGCATAGGATCGGATGGCTTGTCCCATAAACTTTCTTTCATGAGATGGCGGGCATGGGGTGACGGGCCGGGCCGCCGTCAGGAATCCTCGCCCGACAATTCGCCCACCACCTGGCGGGCGGCGCGCAGCAGCACCGGGTTCGGCTCCACCGCTTCCGCCTCCGGGTCATCGGAGTCGGTCGGGTCGCGGTCGGGCAAGGCGCGGCGTTTCAACTCGCGAGCGGCTTCGATCAACAGATGGCTCAGCTTCTGGTCGGGCAGGGCTTGGACCAGGGCGCGCAGCTCCGGGTTGGACAGGGCCGCCGGGTCGAAGGGCGGCGGCGGTCCCGGCGGAACAAGGTCGAAACTGGCGGTCAGCGCGGCGGGCGGCGGCGTGCGCGCAGGCTCCCGCACCAGATCGACCGCGACGGGGGCGGCGATGCTGGTTACGCGGCTGCGCCGGGTGGTTTTGCGAACCCGGTCCGTCGTCGGCAGATCGATGAAAAGCAGGGGCTGGGCGGTCATCCGTTCACCCGCAGTTTGCGAAGTGTTCCCTTTTTATTCTATGAACAGCCCCCCGACTGTCGAGCGAAATCGGCGCCCCCGCGTGATTTTTTGACGCGGGCGGCGCGTCACCCCATCCGTTCGACGGCGCGCTCGGGGCGCAGGATGGGAGTTCGACCAACGCGGCGCACCGACAGGAGTTGCCGATCCACCGTGACCAGCCAATCGGCGTCGCTGGCCAGCGCGGCGGCGAGGAACATGTCGTCTTCGGGGTCGCGGCACAGCCGGACGTCGGGAACTGGCGTCACCAGAGTGGTTTCGGCGGCGATGGCGTCGAAAAAGCGTCGGCGATCCGCCAGCGGCTGGTAACGCTCAAAATTTGGCCGCGTCAGGACGGCTTGCAACTCCGCCAACGTCGCGGCGCTGCCCAGCAATCCCCGGTCGGCGCGCACACGCTCCACGCAACGGCGCAAGGCGTCGTGGCGGCGCGCGGTCGATCCATTCAGCAGGGCGTAGGCGACAAGGATGTTGGTGTCGAGAACCGCGCGCACTGGCTTCGTCTCCATTGGATGCGAATCACTCCTAATCGAAGTGGCCATCTCCGCTGATTTTTCGCCACCAACCATTGCCCAAGCCCGCGCCTTTTCTTGTGAGTCCGTAACGTTTGCGCTAAGAACACGGAATTGTGTCAACAGATCATTAAGGGCGGATTCTTCGGCATGACCACGATCCTTATCGTCGACGACAGTCGGCTGGCGCGCAACATGGTCGCCAGCGTCATCACGTCGTTGCGGCCGGACTGGACCATCGTCGCCGCCGCCAGCGGGGACGAGGCGCTGGAGGTCATTGGCGAGACGGTCCCGGTGGCCGCCATCGTCGATTACAACATGCCCGGCATGGATGGGCTGACGCTGTGCGAACGGCTGAAGGAACGCTTCCTTGGCCTGCACATCGGCCTCTTGACCGCCAACGTCCAGGACTCGCTGAAGATGAAGGCGGAGGCGCTGGGCGTGCGCTTCATCGCCAAGCCGATCACCTCAGACAAGATTCGCGAGTTTCTCGCCGCTGGCGGGCAGTGACGCCGATGGCCGCCGACGACCCGTTCCTTTTGGACAGCGACGAGGCCGACGCCATCGCCGAACTCTTCAACATCGGCATGGGGGAACCGGCGGCGGCGCTGAGTTCCATGCTGGGGGAAGAGGTTCAGCTTTCGGTGCCGTCCTTCGCGGTGTCGACCCGCGCCCGGATCACCCGCGATCTGGCCCCGGACATGAAGCCGCCGGTCTGCGCGGTGCGCGGCGAGTTCGTCGGCCCCTTCACCGGCGAAGCCATGCTGATTTTCCCGGAGGAAGGCACGCTGGCCCTGGTCGGTCGGCTGGTGCCCATCGACCCGGCGGCCAATGGGCCGGGGGAGATGGAGCAGGACGCGCTGACCGAGATCGGCAACATCATCCTGAACGGTTGTTTGGCCAGCCTGTCGAACCTGATTGGCGGCGAAATCGCCGGAACCGTTCCGGGCTATGGCGCCGGGAAGGCTGAGGAGGTCATCGGCTCCGCCGAGGATCCGGTGTTGTTCGTGCGCATCGACATGGCGCTGGCGGCGGGCGACGCCCGAGGCCACGCGCTGTTCCTGCTCGACATCGCGTCGCTGGACGCCTTCCGCGAAGCGATCCGCCGCAGCATGGCGAATCTCTGAGCGAAGGCGACTCCTGATCGGACGGGTTTTGCCCTTGGTTGGAAAAAAGGCCGGACGCATGGGGCGGCGTCCGGCCTTCAGTTGCGGGGAATCGGGGGCGTGATTCCCCGCTGGGGCAACCGCTTCTGCCTGCCCCTCTCACAAACGCCTTACGCGGCGACGCTTTCCAGCGCCGGATAATCGGTGTAGCCCTTGGCCCCGCCGCCGTAATAGCTGGCGCGGTCCGGCTCGTTCAGCGCGGCCTTGCGGGCGAAGCGCGCCGGCAGGTCCGGGTTGGCGAGGAATTGTTCGCCAAAGCTGATGGCGTCGGCTTCGCCCTTGGCCAGCGCCGCGTCGGCGGCGGCGTGGCTGTAGCCGCCGTTCAGAATGATCGCGCCCTTGTAGACCGCGCGCAGAGCGGCGGCGACGTGCGGCAGCCCTGGCGCCGGAGCCATGGCGTTGCCGGGCAACCCCTCGATCACATGCAGATAGGCCAGATTGAAGCTGTTCAGCGTCTTGGCGATGGTGGTGAAGTGGCCCAGCGGGTCGCTGTCGCTCATGTCGTTGAAGCCGCCGGTCGGCGACAGCCGCAGCCCGACGCGGTCGGCGCCGATGGCGTGGGTGGTCGCCTCCAGAATCTCCAGCAGGAAACGGGCGCGGTTTTCGACGTTGCCGCCATATTGGTCGGTGCGGTGGTTGGTTCGGTCGCGCAGGAACTGGTCGATCAGATAGCCGTTGGCCCCGTGAATCTCCACACCGTCCAGACCGGCGTCGAACACCGCGCGCTTGGCGGCGTCGGCGAAATGGCGGACCAGCGCCGGGATCTCGGCGGTTTCCAGCGCGCGCGGCGTCGGGAACGGCTCCATCCCCTGGCCGGTGTAGAGCTGCCCTTGCGCGGCGATGGCCGACGGGGCCAGCGGCAGGGCGCCGTTGGGTTGGAACAGCGGGTGCGAGATGCGCCCGGTGTGCCAGAGCTGGGTGACGATGCGGCCACCGGCGGCGTGCACCGCTTCGGCCACGGCGCGCCAACCCACGGTCTGCGCGTCGGTGTGGATGCCCGGCGTGTTGGGATAGCCCTGGGCGGTGTCGCAGACCTGCGTCGCTTCGGTGATGATCAGGCCGGCGCTGGCGCGCTGGGCGTAATATTCGGCGTTCAGCGGGGTCGGGGCGTTGCCTTCACCGGCGCGGCTGCGGGTCAGCGGGGCCATGATGATGCGGTTGGGCAACTGGATCGCGCCCAGTTGCAGGGGCGTGAACAGGTCGGGCGTCTGGGTCTGCGGGGACTGGCTCATCGGGGCGTCTCGCTCGCTGGCTGGTGTATGTATGTGAGTACATACTTGATCGAAGCCCTGCCCCTTGTCAAGTATGCATCGACATACTTATTATCAACGGGTGGGGAGCGCCGTGGTTCCCCCGGAGGAGGATCGTTCTGTGGATGAGGGTTCAGCGCCGGTGGACGGCTGTTGCGGCGGCGAGGGCGCCGGGCGCAAACGCGACCGCGAAGCGACCAAGGGCGCGCTGCTTGACGCCGCCAAGATGGTGTTCGCCGAGCGGGGATTCGACGCCGCGACGACGCGCGAGATCGCCGGGCGGGCGGGCGTCAACGAACAGCTCATCCAGCGCTATTTTTCCGGCAAAAGCGGTCTGCTGCTGGCGGTGGTGGAGCATTATTGGCGGCAGGAAACCGGCGGCTGCGCCCTGCCGCCGCCCGCCGACGATCTGGAAACCGATCTGGCCCATTTCCTGACGGCGCAATTGGCGCACAGTTGGCAGTGCCGCGACTTCACGCGCGTGGTGCTGGCCCGCGCGCTGGTCGATCCGGCGATCGCCGATGAAATGAGCCGCACCTTGTCGGAAAGCCGGATCCCCTGCCTGATGAAGCGGCTGGAGGTCTTCCGCGACCGGGGCGACATCGCCGCCGACGCCGATCTGGCCAATGTGGCGGCGGGCATCGCGACGCTGAGCTTTGGCCTGGGCTTTCTCGATCAAGTGGTGTTCGGGCGCGACAACGGTCGGGTGGCGGCGGTGGTCACGACTCTGGCCCACACCATCGCCCACGGCCTGACGCCGCGCGGGTAGAACGGGCAAGGGGCGGGAACCGGCTGGGTTCCCGCCCCGCGCGCTTCCCTGGACGTGGCGTTAGACCGGGGTTCCCAGCAGGCTGTCCAACGGCACGAAGCGGTCGGCCATCTTGCGCGCCTCTTCCTTGTGGACCTTGAAGGTCTTTTCCGCGATGGCGGTGGAGACGACGAAATCCTGGTACGCGCGTTCCAGATGGACGCGGTAACGGTCGGCCATCCCGGAATCGTCCAGACCTTCCAGGCCGCCGTCGGCGCCGAGATAATCGTGGAAGCGTTGCAGGATGTGCAGGCGGTTCACATTGACCACGCGCTGGTCGTAACCGACCTGAAAGAAGCGCAGGAAGTCTTCCGCCGTTTCCAGATCGTCCAGATCGTCGGTGAAATCGCTCATCTCCGGGGAACTCCTTACGCGTGCTGTTGGGTGGAGGGGGAGGGCGAACAGCCCTCCTGATCGCAGAGATTGCCGCAGGATTCGCAGGCCACGCCGTCCAACCGGATCTCCGACAGGTTCAGCGAGGACAGCGGCGCGCGCGCCATCTCAGCGGCGGTGTGGGCTTCCAACCGGGCTTCGATCCGGTTGATGTGGTCGATCAGGCAGGCGATGGCCTTGCCGACCGGGTCGGGCATCAGGTGATGCTCCAGATCAATCCCGTGGGCGCTCAGATGGGCCTGGGTGTCGGGGCGGACGATTCGCCCGGGAATGCCGACCACGGTCATGCCGCCCGGCACGTTCTTGGTGACGACCGAATTGGCCCCGACCCGCGCGTTGACGCCAATGGTGATCGGGCCGAGGATCTTGGCCCCCGCCCCGACCAGCACGCCGTCCTTCAGCGTCGGGTGACGCTTGCCCTTGGTCCAGGAGGTGCCGCCCAGCGTGACGCCGTGGTAGAGCGTGACGTCGTTGCCGACCTCCGCCGTTTCGCCGATCACCACGCCCGCGCCATGGTCGATGAAAAAGCGCCGCCCGATGGTCGCGCCGGGGTGGATGTCGATGTTGGTCAAGGCCCGGCCCAGATAGGACAGGAAGCGGGCGGGCCAGCGCAGGCCGCGCCGCCACGCCGCGTTGGCGATCCGGTGGGTGGCCAACGCGTGGATTCCCGGATAGCAGGTCAGCACGTCGAACAGGTTGCGCGCCGCCGGATCGCGGTCGAAGACGCAGGCGACATCCTCGCGCAGCAGGTCGATGATGCCGGGGGCGGTCATCGTCTTGTCCAGATCGGCGTCGATGGCGGCCATGCGTGATCCCTCATCGGTGCGAAGCCCGCTCAATGCCGGGCGGCGGCGTGGAAGGCGCGCAGCTCGTCCGGGGTGGGCGCGCGTTTGGCGCGGCTGGCGAGCGCGCGCACCTGGGGCAACACCGCGTGCGCCGTGGCGTCGTCGCAGGGCAGGCCCAGCCGGTCGAAGGCCATCTTCACCGCCGCCGTGCCGGAATGCTTGCCCAGCACGATGCGGTGCTCGCGGCCAACTTCGGCGGGGTCGAAATTCTGGTAGGTGGTGCGGTCGCGCAGCAGACCGTCCACATGAATCCCGGCCTCGTGCGTGAAGACCGCCGCGCCGACGATGGATTTGTTGACGGCGACCGGGCGGTTGGACGCGCGCTCGACCAGATCGGAAATCACCCCCAGCGCGCGGGTGTCCACGCCGCTGTCGATGCCGTAGAGATGCTTGAGCGACACCACGACCTCTTCCAACGGCGCGTTTCCGGCGCGTTCGCCCAGCCCGTTCACCGTGGTGTTGACGTGGGTGGCCCCGCCCAGCAGGGCGGCCAGCGAGTTGGCGTTGGCGAGGCCGAGATCGTCGTGGGCGTGGATCTCGATCTCCAGGTCGGTGGCCCGGCGCAGCCGTTCGATGCAGGCGCGCGTCTGGAAGGGGTCGAGCACGCCGAGGGTATCGGCGAAGCGGAAGCGGCGGGCGCCCGCCTGTTGGGCGACGGTGGCGGCGGCGACCAGGAAATCCATGTCGGCGCGCGAGGAATCCTCGCCGCCCAAACTGACCTCCAACCCATGGTCGCGGGCGGTCTTGACCATGCGCTCGATCTCGCCCAGCGCCCAGGCACGGCTGCGCTTGAGCTTCTTGGTGATGTGGATGTCCGACACCGGCATCGACAGATTGACGAAGCCGACGCCGCAGGACAGCGCCGCCTTCAGATCGGCGTCGTGCATGCGGCACCACACCATCAAACGGCCCTTCAGCCCCAGCCCAGCGACGGCGCGAATGCCCTCGCGCTCCTCCTCGCCCATGGCGGGGATGCCGATTTCCTGTTCGGGCACCCCGGCGTCGTCGAGCGCGCGGGCGATGGCGATCTTCTCATCCAGCGTGAAAGCCACCCCGGCGGTCTGCTCGCCGTCGCGCAGCGTCGTGTCGTTGATGGTCACGGTGGGCATGGCGGAGCTTCCCTGTGTTGGGCGGATGGCCCCCTCCCTAACCCTCCCCCGCTTTGCGGGAGAGGGGACTGCCGCCGCCCTTTGCAAAGCTCCGGCCCCCTCTCCCGCGTCAGCGGGGGAGGGATGGGGAGGGGGCGATGGCTTGAGGGGGCGTGGCTAAACGCTTTGCGTGTCGCAGACCGGGCCGGGAACCCGACCCGACGGGGTGTCGTCGGGCGGGGTGTCGGGGCGGATCCCCGACCCGGACTGCGATCCCTGTGTTTGCAAATGACCGTTCAGAACCGGATGTTCACGAATAGACGGGCGCGAACTCCTTGGGCTTGGCCGCGCCCTGTTCCCAATAGGGCGACAGGCTGCGCAGCTTGGCGATGATGCCGGGGACCACCTTGATGACGTGGTCGATCTCCGCGTCGGTGGTGTCGCGCGACAGGGAGAAACGGGTCGCCCCGTGCGCGGCGGTGTAGGGAACCCCCATCGCCCGCATCACATGGCTCGGCTCCAACGAACCGGACGTGCAGGCCGAACCCGACGACGCGGCGATGCCCTGTTCGTTCAGCAGCAGCAGGATGGCCTCGCCCTCGATGTATTCAAAGGCGACGTTGCAGGTGTTGGGCAGGCGGTTGTCCGGGTTGCCGGTGACGAAGCAGGCGGGGACGGCGGCCAAAATCGCCTGTTCCAGCCGGTCGCGCTGGGCCTTCACCCGCGTGTTTTCCTCCGCCATGTGGGTCAGGGCCAGATGGGCGGCGGCCCCCAGCCCGACGATGGCCGGGGCGTTCTCGGTTCCGGCGCGGCGCGAGCGTTCCTGATGGCCGCCGCGCAGCATCGGGCGGAAACGCAGGCCGCGCTTGACGTAGAGCGCGCCGATGCCCTTGGGCGCGTGCAGCTTGTGGCCGGACAGCGACAGCATGTCCACGGCGCTGTCGGCGAGCTTCATCGGGATCTTGCCGACCGCCTGCACCGCGTCGGTGTGGAACACCGCGCCGACCGCCTTGGCCATCTGGGCCAGCTCTTCAATCGGGAAGATCGTGCCGGTTTCGTTGTTCGCCCACATGATGGAGACGATGGCGACCTGATCGGACAGCGCCGCCTTGTAGGCGTCCATGTCCAGATTGCCTTTGCCGTCCACGCCGATGCGGTGGATTTTGTAGTCGCGCTTCTTTTCCAGATAGTCGCAGAGCGCCAGCACGGCGGGGTGTTCGACCACGCTGGTGATGATCTCGCGCTTTTTCGGATAGGCCTCGATGATCGACAGGATGGCGGTGTTGTCGCTTTCCGTCCCGCCGGAGGTGAAGACGATCTCGCTGTCATGCGCCGCGCCAAGCAGCGCCTGAACCTGCTTGCGCGCCCATTCGATCTTGCCGCCCACCGCCGCGCCGAAGCCGTGCATGGAGGACGGGTTGCCAAAATGCTCGGTGAAGAGCGGCAGCATTTCCGCCAGAACCTCGGGATCGACGCGGGTCGTCGCGTTGTTGTCGAGGTAGATTCCGCTGTTGGGGATGGTCATGGCGTCACGCTCCGGCTGGCATCAGAGAGGCGGGCTTGACGCGGACGAACTCGCCGAGTTTTTCGACCAGCTTCATCTGCACGCCCATCATGGTTCCCGCCGACTGCGAACAGCCCGAACAAGCCCCGGTCAGCCGGACATAGATGTCCTTGCCGTCGATATCGACCAGTTCGACGTCGCCGCCGTCGCGCTGGATCTGCGGGCGCATCTCCTCGATGGCGCTGAGGATCGCCTGCATGCGCTGGACGTTGGTCAACTTGGGCGCGGCGGCGGGTTCGGCCTTGGCGGCCAGCGGCTGGATCGCGTCCAGCCCGACCACGCCCTTGGGCGAATGCTTGGTCGCGGGCTTCAGCGCGCCGGTCTTGGCCATGACCGCTTCGAGAACCTCTTCGATCTTCTCGTGGCAGGTCTGGCAGGAGCCGCCGGCCTTGGTGTAGTGGGTCACTTCCTCCAGCGAGGTCAGGCCGTTGACCGTCACCGCGCGTTCGATCATCGCGGCGTCGACGCCAAAGCATTTGCAGACCAGCTCGCCTTCCTCATGGTCGTCGACCCATTCCTCGCCCTTGTAGTTGGCGATGGCGGCGCGCAGCGCCTCGGCCCCCATGACGGAGCAGTGCATCTTTTCCGGGGGCAGGCCGCCCAGATAGTCGGCGATGTCGCGGTTGGTCAGGACCAACGCCTCGTCCACCGTCTTGCCGATAATCATTTCCGTCAGCGCCGAGCTTGAGGCGATGGCCGAGCCGCAGCCGAAGGTCTGGAACTTCGCGTCCTGGATGATCTGTGTGTCGGGATCGACCTTCAGCATCAGGCGCAGCGCGTCGCCGCAGGTGATCGAGCCGACCTCGCCCACCGCGTTGGCGGTTTCCAGCACGCCGGAATTCTTCGGGTTGAAGAAATGTTCCTTGACCTTGTCGGTGTAGTTCCACATGTCGCTGCTGCCTTTCCGTGGGTGCGCGCCGTGAGGAGCGTTCAGTGCGTGGAGGACGAGCCGCAGCCCGAGGACGGGCCGCCGGATGGACCGCTTGAGGAGCAGGAGCCGCCCGCCCCGCCCGCCGAAAAGGATTTGCCGCAGCCGCAGCTGCTGGTCGCGTTTGGGTTGTCGAACTTGAACCCGGCGCCCTCGATCCCCTCGACGAAATCGACGACCACGCCGCTCAGAAAGGGCTGGCTGTTGGCGTCGATGAAGATCGTCACCGGGCCGAAACGGAACACGGCGTCGTCGTCGCCCGCCCCGGCTTCCAGCCCCATCTGGTATTTCATCCCGGCGCAACCGCCGTCCGTCACCGCGATGCGCAAACCAGCGGCGGCGCCGCCCGATTTCGCCAAGACCCGTTCCAGGGAAGACACCGCCGCATCGGTCAGAGTCACCATGTCCCGCCTCCTCAAAACGCGCCGCCGGGGATGCCGGCCAATCTGGGTTTGAGTAAAGCAAGAGGCGGGCCAACTTATAAATCATTGAATTTCAACAATTGTCAGGCTGGCGCAAGTCCGACAATGTTGGTGATGCGTACGGCTTTGTCGGGTTTTGGGCGTGTCGGATTTGCGACAGCCGCGACCTTTTGACGCGCAAAAATAATGTGGTCTTTCGTCGCGCCCGCCGCCGGTCCATGCTGGGGCGTCGTCGGCGCGTCGGATGGTTAGATCACAGAACAGAAGGGACAAGCATGGACCAACCGATCGAACTGCGCATGTCGAACGGACGCATGGCGTTCGGCGACGTGCCGGAGCACATCGACCTGTTGCTGCAAGAGGCGGTGCAGGCGCGCGACCTTCCCGACCAGTGCGAGACGATTCTGTGGCAGGCGCACAAGGCGGCGCCGCGCGTGCTGCCGGTCTATTACGCGCTGTACAAATTCTATTTCAACCGCAAGCGCTTGGCCGACGCCGAGCGGGTGGCGCGCATCGGCCTGGACGCGGCGGCGCGCGAGGGCGGCTTCACGGCGGATTGGGGCCAGTTGACGGCGGCGACCGCCGATTGGACGGCGTTGGGCGCGCCGCGCTTTTTCCTGTTCACCATGAAGGCGCTGGCCTTCATCGAACTGCGCCGTCACAACCGCGACAAGGCGCTGGCGATCCTGGCGAAGATGGCCGAACTCGACCCCGTCGATCAGGTCGGCTACGGCACCGTGGCCGCGCTGGCGCGCGGGCTGGGCGAGGGGTGACACCTTTTGCGCGCGCCCGGCGGTTCATCGCCGGACGCGCGCAACGTCAGAAATTTACGCCCCGAACACGCGCTTGAACACCGTGTCGACATGCTTGGTGTGATAGGTCATGTCGAACATCGGCTCCAGCGTGTCGCGGGCGATGTGTTTGGCGACGTCGGCGTCGGCGGCCAGCAGCTCCAGGAAGTTGCCGCCATGCTGCCAGACCTGCATGGCGTTGCGCTGCACCGCCTTGTAGCTGTCCTCGCGGCTCATCCCCGCCTGGGTCAGCGCCAGCAGCACGCGCTGCGAGAAGACCAGACCGCCGAGGTCATCCAGGTTCTTCTGCATGCGCTCCGGGTAGACCACCAGCTTGTCGATCATGCCGGTCAGGCGGGCGAGTGCGAAGTCCAGCGTCACCGTGGCGTCGGGGCCGAACATGCGCTCGACCGAGCTGTGGGAGATGTCGCGTTCGTGCCACAGCGCCACATTCTCCAGCGCCGGGGTGACGGCGGCGCGGACGATGCGGGCCAGACCCGTCAGATTTTCCGACAGGACGGGGTTGCGCTTGTGCGGCATCGCCGACGACCCCTTCTGACCGGGGTGGAAATACTCCTCCGCCTCGCGCACTTCGGTGCGTTGCAGATGGCGGATTTCCGTGGCCAGATTTTCGATGCTCGACGCGATGACGCCGAGAACCGAGAAGTAGAAGGCGTGACGGTCGCGCGGGATGACCTGGGTCGAGACCGGCTCCACCGTCAGACCAAGCTTGGCGGCGACATGCTCCTCAACGCGCGGGTCGATGTTGGCGAAGGTGCCGACCGCGCCGGAAATCGCGCAGGTGGCGATGTCTTTGCGGGCCTGGACCAAACGCTCGCGCCCACGGGCGAAGGCGGCGTAGTGACCGGCCAGCTTCAGGCCGAAGGTCGTCGGCTCGGCGTGGATGCCGTGGCTGCGGCCGATGGTGACGGTGTTCTTGTGCTCGTAAGCCCGGCGCTTCAGCGCGTCGAGCAGCTTGTCCATGCCGTCGAGCAGCAGGTCGGCGGCCTGCGTCATCTGCACGGCCAGGCAGGTGTCCAGCACGTCGCTTGACGTCATGCCCTGGTGGACGAAGCGCGCCTCCGGCCCGACATGTTCGGCCAGATTGGTCAGGAAGGCGATGACGTCGTGCCGCGTCTCCCGCTCGATCTCGTCGATGCGGTCGATTTCCCACTTGCCGCGCTCCCACACGGCGGCGGCGGCTTCCTTGGGGATGACGCCCAGTTCGGCCTGCGCGTCGCAGGCGTGCGCCTCGATCTCGAACCAAATGCGGAAGCGGTTTTCCGGCTCCCAGATGCGGGCCATGTCGGGGCGGGTGTAACGGGGGATCATCGGCACTCTCCGAAGGAAGCGGTCCTGAACGACGGCTGTTGAGCGGTTCATAGGGGGCTTGCGCGCCGCGTGAGGATCGTTCCACCACGCGCGCGCGACCATAGCCGCGACGGCGTCCGTTGCAAAGCCTTGCGAAGGTCTGAGGAGCGGCGCAAACATGCAGACAGATTTTGGAACGCTCGATCCGAGACAACAGCAATCAGAGAAATCTTATCAACCCTAAGGGAATGTGCGCCCAGGTTGCAACAAGCGACACGATAGAAAAACAGGTTGTTGCTGTGCGATTTGGTGGCGCTGTGTGACGAGCGCAACTCTCTTTCGTGAAGACTTCTGTCAAAGAGTCGCGCATCAATCGCTTCGGCGCGCTTGCGGTTGCAGTCTTGCGGGCATTCAGCAAGAATTGCCGCGCGGGGATGGGGCGGGCCGCCGTTTCGCCTGTCAGGGGGGTGTTCGTTGTCTGATCCTGTCGCCGAGTTGGTGCGCGAGCCGTCTCGCTCTTCCGACGAGGCCCGACTCTATCGATTGCAGTTCCTGGCGTCGCTGTCGCTGGTGACGGTGCTTGTCCTTGGCCTGGGATTCTATTTCGTTTGGCAGCATTGGGCGGATTTCGAAACCGACCTGCGCCAGTCGGAGGCGCGCGCGCTCCAAGAGCAGCGGCAGGCGTTGGAGCAGGAGGTCGAGAACGCCCGGTCCTATCTGGCTTACATGCGCTCGCGCACCGAACCTCTGCTGAAAGAGCAGCTTCGCTCCCAGGTGGATGAGGCTTACGCCATCGCCCGATCCATCTACGAGCGGCAAAAGGGCGTCCTGCCCGAAGAGGCGATTAAGGAATCGATCAAGGAAACCCTGCGCCCGCTGCGTTTTTCCAACGGGCGGGGCTATTACTTCATCAATGATTCGGTCGGAACGACGGTGCTGATGCCGATTGAGCCAGCCCGTGAAGGATGGTCGCCCATCGCCGCGTCCGACGTGGCCGGGGCCAAGATCATGCAAGAGCTGCTGCGCGCCGCTCATGATCCGCAGACGCGCGGATTCGCCCGCTACCGCTGGCGGATGCCGGACGATCCGGACCAGATGGTGGACAAGATCGCCTTTGTTCGGAAATTGGAGCCGTATGATTGGATCATTGGCGCCAGCGATTCGTTGGCGGCGGTGGAAGCCAAGCTGCAAAAGGAATCGCTCGACCGTCTGCGCTCCTTCCGGTTTGGCGAGAGCGGCTATGTCGGGGTGTTGCGCGACGATGGCAAAGTCCTGCTGTCTTTGACCTCGCCGACGTCGGAGGGGTTGAACGCCCGTGATCTGCCCTGGCAAGTCGAGCGTGACCTGGTTCTGCGGTTCCTGGAGGTCGCCCGCAAGGGCGGCGGGGAGGTGAGGTATGATTGGGTTCATCCGGTCACGGCGCGCCCGACTCCGAAAATGGCCTTTGTTTCGGCTCCGGGCGTCTGGGGCTGGTCGCTGATCGCCGGATTCTACATCGACGATGTGGCGCATGAGATGGAGGTCCGGCGGGCCGAAATCGGTCGGGGGGTCGATCAACGGGTGTTGACCACGGTGGCGGTGCTCGCTGTGGCGCTGGCCGCGTCGGTCGGCGTGTCGTGGCTGGTCACGGGTTGGATTCGGCGGATCGTCCGCAAATACCAGAGCAGCATGCGGCGCAGCGACACCATGCTGCGCGAACGCGCCCGTCAGCTCTATCTGGCGAATTTCTTCGTCGATCATGTGTCGGAAATCGTCGTCTTGGCCGACGCGCAATTGCGGATCGCCTACATCAACCCGTTCGGCTGCACAGCGCTGGGCGGTACGCTGGAAGATCTGGTGATGGGGCAGGCTGATCTGCTCAAGCGCTTTGCCGACGATCAGGACGACACCTCCAGCCATTACGAAACAGTTTACCTCACCCCCGATGGCCGCACCCTGGATCTGGAGGTCACGGCCAGCCGCATCGCTTATGAGGGGGAGACTTACTACTCCGCCATCGCCCGCGACATTTCCGAACGCAAGCGCGCCGAGTGGGAGTTGCGCCTGTCGGCCAAGGTGTTCGACAACGCCGCCGAGGGCATGTTCGTCACCAACGAACGCAACCTGATCGTCGCCGCCAACGACGCCTTCACCCGCATCACCGGCTACAGCCGGGAGGAGGCGATGGGGCAGGATCCGAAATTCCTGCGGTCGGATCGCCAGGATTCTCAATTCTTCGAGGATTTGTGGGCGCAGTTGCGCAAAAACGGTCATTGGGCCGGTGAAATCTGGAACACCCGCAAGAATGGCGAGGTGTTCCCGGAATGGCTCAGCCTGAAGGCCGTGGTGAACGAGGCGGGGGCGGTCGTCAACTACATCGCCGCCTTCACCGACACCACCGAAACCCGCGCCCAGGAAGAGCGCATCCGCCATCTCGCCCAATATGACTTCCTGACCGACCTGCCCAACCGCTTTCTGCTGCGCGACCGTCTGGAACGGGCGATGCTGGCGGCGGGGCGCCATGGCAACAAGGTCGGGCTGCTGTTCGTCGATCTCGACCGTTTCAAGACGATCAACGACAGCCTTGGCCACCAAATCGGCGACAAGCTGCTGCGCGAGGTTGGTTCCCGTCTGTTGGCGACGGTGCGGGCCAGCGACACGGTCAGCCGCCAGGGCGGGGATGAGTTCGTCATCCTCATCAGCGACATGGAAACCACCGACGCGGCGGGAACTGTGGCGCGCAAGGTGCTGAAAAACCTGTCTGATCCCTTCGTCATCGATGGGCATGAGTTGCAGGTCACGCCGTCCATCGGCGTCGCCATCTACCCCGAAGACGGCTCGACCATCGACGCGCTGCTGAAGAACGCCGACATGGCGATGTACGCCGCCAAGGATGGCGGGCGTGCCACCTATCATTTCTTCACACCGGAGCTGAACCGCCGGGCGTCCGACCGCATGTGGACGGAAAACAACCTGCGCCGGGCGCTGGCCAACAACGAGTTGGAGCTGTTCTTCCAGCCGCAATTCGCCGTCGGCAGCCGTCGTCTGGTCGGGGCGGAGGCGCTGGTGCGCTGGCGCCAGCCCGACGGCTCGCTGATTATGCCCGGCCAGTTCATCCCGGTGGCCGAGGACACCGGCCTCATTCTGCCCTTGGGCGATTGGGTGCTGGGCGAGGCCTGCCGCCGGGCGGCGGAGTTGCTGAAGCATCAGGATTTGCTGATCGCCGTCAATTTGTCGGCGGTGCAGATGCGCCGCCCTGGTCTGGCGGATCGCGTGGCGGGCTGGCTGTCGGCCTACAACGTCCCGCCGGAAGCCTTGGAGCTGGAGGTGACGGAAAGCGTCCTGATGGATGATTCCGACGTGGTCGCCGAAACCTTCGCGCAGCTGCGCGAAATGGGGGTGCCGCTGGCCATCGACGATTTCGGCACCGGCTATTCCAGCCTCAGCTACCTCAAGCGCTTCCGCGTCGACAAGCTGAAGATCGACCGTTCCTTCGTTTGCGAGTTGAAGAGCGACGACCCCGACAGCGGCGCCATCGCCGAGGCGATCATCGGCATGGCCCGCTCCCTGCGCATGCAGACTCTCGCCGAAGGGGTGGAGACGGAGGAGCAGTTCACCTGTCTGGCCAATCTGGGCTGTGAGCAGATTCAGGGCTATCTGCTGGGCCGCCCGATGCCCTACGACGATTTCGTCACTTTCCTGAAAAATCAGGCGCTGGTCCCGGAAGTGGCGGAATAGGGCTGGCCTTCCTTTGCCATCACGCCGGGCCGGGCGCCATGGCGTTGCTTAACGGGCGTCGCATCCAGTGGCTGGCGGGATCGCTCGCCATCGTCCGACGCCACAGGCGCTGAGGGCGCCGCCAATGCCGCAACTTTTTCCATCGTCAAAATCCGCTGACGATGAAGCTGCGCCGCTTGAGCACAGGTCGCGGACGGCCTGACGCGGGTAAAAACCAATATTTGCCACAACCCTATCCCAGATTGATTTTCAAAAAAGAGGAAGGCGGGGCAAGAAAAAAGAATCTTAAGTGATATGCCAAAAGGCTATTGATAACAATATTGATGGAGATAATGATTTATAAAAGGTCATAAAGTAAGGTAGCGCCTATAATAAAAAGTAAAAATTTAGCCTTGCTAAGGAATTTTATCTATGAATAATGTTGTTTGCTTTGAAAATATATTAGAGATGCAAATTGAAATCAAGCAATAGCTGCAAATCATTCACCAAATCTCCCGATCATTCATGGTGTTTTTGTAAAATTATGAAAAACTATTGCTGTTGGTGAAATTTACAGCGCGAGCAACCTCCAGACTTTTGGAGGATTTTGACATCAGATAAGTTAATTTATATCGAGAAACACTCACGAAACAAAGGAAGACGGCCATGGACTCACAAACGAAAGCCTTTCTCAGTGTAACTCTGGGGCAGATTCCCGAAGTCGGATCGTTTCTCTCCGGTATTTTTAACATCGTGGAGCCGGATGAATTCAATGAAAATTTGGTGAGGCAGCTTGATGATATCGAATTCACTTTGAAGGATATAGAAAATCAAATAAGGCAATTGGGTTTGTCTATAAAAATGAGCGAACTCTACGCGGATGAAAATCAAGCGGATTCAAACATTGATAATTGGTATTACAACCATGTCGGACCTTGGCTTAAGAGGAATAATACATCCAATGAAATGGATGGAAAATATCTTAGCACCGAAACTGGCTCTGCTGGGGCTGATATTTTGCAAAATTGTACTATGATGTTGGATGACATTAATTCGGCTATTCTTGGAAAGCTTGGCGAGAACAACAATAAGTGGCTTCAGTTGGTTATAGATCAATGCTTGGGGGCGAGCGCCGCAACGAGGGCGGCTAACCAAGTGGATTCTTATGTTGAAATTTCATACAAATGCTGGTTGAAATTAATACATATTCAGATGAAGGGAATAGCCTGCTTAAGGGCTATTAACAGCGACCAGCTTGGGCAATATATCTGTGTTGTGCGCGACAATATTATAGCGCAGGGGATAGAGTGCCAAAATTTGGTCAATCAAAACCTTAGCAATGATGACTTTACCTGGGTGGGGACTGGTGGTCCAGACTGGTCGGCGGCCTGCATTCTCGAAGTCAGCGATGTTAACAACCAATTTGTCAGCATCGAGGATAGCAAGGTTATCAGCGGGTGCGTATCCGTCGGGATCCAGTTTGGAACGGTTTCGGGTCAGAACCAGTGGGGACCTGAGATTGCTTCTGGGATGATGCTAAAAGACGGAAGCATCAAGCTCTCCAGTTCGTCGTGGGGTGACGTTCCTTTTGGAAAAAACCTCAACTTGGCGCCGACCGGATTGGGAAACGGGGGAGCGTTTATAAATTATACAATGGACAGCTGTGTTCTGAGCCACGGCGAGGTGATCACCGGGGTGAAGCTGGTTGTGGATCACACGCAAAGCTGGGCGCACTCTGCTGAATACAACGACGCCTTTGGCGCCGTCATTACCTACAACAAGGTTAAGCCGGATCTTTCGCTCGATTCCGACCAAACCTACACCCTAAATCTGGACGTAGCGGCCGTCAAAAAAGCAGAGGTCCAGCGTGTGGCCCTGGGTCAGTATTCATCACTCCCCTCTCGCGGCGCCTCCACGCCGATCACCGGATTCGGTTACACCGTGTTCGGCAACCAACTGGCCATTCGGCTGCAAACCTCCATCCATCAAAACGCCTTTGGCCCCGTGTTGATCGACGCCGGCGACCAAGTCGCGTTGTATAGCCCGGCCAAACGCGGTTGTTTGGAAAACAACAATGGAGCGCCAGCCATCAATTCTGGCGCATTTGGAAGCAACCAAAGCTTCCAGTTGTCGGGCCTCTCCCATCCGCCTCAGTACGGCGATAAAGTTACCATCACACAAGTCGGCTCACCTCAGGTTTTGTTGGGGAGCAGCAACGGGCAGTTGGTGTTCGGAGAGTCTGGGAACGTCACACACAGCCATTGGACACTCGTAAATCCCGCCGATGTTGCGGGTGACTACGGAAGCGATCCTGTGCCGAAAGTCTACAATTGGAGTGCAGTGTTGTTCATGCTGTCTGGAAGCGACCAGGGCCTTTACTTGAAAGTGGAGAGTGAGACCCTGATCCTGACCCTTGGCTCCCCCACCGAGAACCAATCGGGGAAGGGCAACGTGGCTCGTATCGATGATTCTTCCTACTACTGGAACGTGCGCCCTGGGCAGAGCTGAAAATCAAGGTGTGACCAGGCTGTGCATCCTGTTCCATAGCGTGTGACGGGAGCCATTGTCTGGTCACTTTTATACGTTGAGGTGGTGCGAGCGAGCAAAAAGCGGTGGCGCGCAGGGGCAACATTGTCCGAGAGAGGCCGTAACCCCAGCCAACGCCAATGCATGACGCAGGCTGACCGGCGGCGATGGTTTCGCCTCGCTACAGCAAACGCTGCGCCTTGAAGCTGGTGTGCTTGCCGCCTTTGCCGATGATGAGGTGATCGTGCACCATCAAGCCAACGGCGTTGGCGGCGCGCACGATCTCCTTGGTCATCTCGATGTCGGCGCGGCTGGGGGTGGGATCGCCCGATGGATGGTTGTGGACCAAAATCACCGAACTGGCCGACAATTCCAGCCCGCGCTTGACCACCTCGCGCGGGTAAACCGGGGTGTGGTCCACGGTGCCGCGCTGTTGCACCTCGTCGGCAATCAGGATGTTTTTGCGGTCGAGGAACAGCAGGCGGAATTGTTCGGTCGGCTCATGCGCCATCGCCGCCGCGCAGTAATCCAACAGGGCCTGCCACGAGGCCAGAACCGGGCGGTCGATCACCCGCTGCTGCATCGCCCGCAGGGCGGCCGCGCCGATCACCCGCACCGTGGCGACCGCGTTGTCGCTGTTCATCGACGCCTTGCCGACCTTAAACCCACGCAACCGTTCGGGCGGCGCGTTGACCACGCCCCACAAATCGCCAAAGGCTTGAATCAGCGTCTTGGCCAAGGGCTTGACGTCACAGCGTGGTATGGCGGCGAACAGGGCCATTTCCAGCAGTTCATAATCCGCCAACGCGTCGGCGCCCCGATCCAGGAAACGGCTGCGCAGACGCTCGCGGTGGCCGGTGTGGTGTGGTTCGTCGTCGGTGTCTGTGGGCGTTGGTTGGACTGTGGCGGTGGCGGACGCCCGCGCGTCCATGTCCGACAACAGATCCGGCAAGACACCGGCGTCGTCCAGACCACCGCCGGTCGCGCGCTTTCCCGCTCCGCTCTTGTTCGCCTTGCCCGCCGCCATCGCCCCAATCGCCATAGGTTCGTGTGGCGACCACTATACGGCTTTGGTGCGAGCGCGCCCAGATGGCGCGCTCGCAAAAAGAGTGGCGGCTTAGGCGTCCGCCTCGGGGTAGGGCGGCTTGGTGTGACCGGCGGGGGACAGGGTGAAGATCTCCGCCCCGGCAGCGGTCACGCCGATGGAATGCTCGAACTGGGCGGACAGGGATTTGTCCTTGGTCACGGCGGTCCAGCCGTCGCTGAGGATCTTCACGTCGGGCCGACCGGCGTTCAGCATCGGCTCGATGGTGAAGATCATGCCCTCGCGCAGCACGACGCCTTCGCCCGGCTTGCCGAAATGCAGGACGGAGGGCGGCTCGTGGAAGACGCGGCCCAGGCCATGGCCGCAGAAATCGCGCACGATGGAAAAGCGGTTCGCCTCGGCGTGACTCTGGATGACATGGCCGACGTCGCCCAGCGTCGCGCCGGGCTTGACGACGGCGATGCCCAGCATCAGCGATTCGTACGTGACGTCGATCAGCTTGCGCGCCTTCACCCCGACGTCGCCGCACAGATACATCCGGCTGGAATCGCCGTACCAGCCATCGACGATGGGGGTGACGTCGATGTTCAGCACGTCGCCATCGACCAACCGCTTGTCGCCGGGGATGCCGTGACAGACGACGTGGTTGACCGAAATGCAGTTGGCGCGCGGGAAGCCACGATAGCCCAGCGGGGCCGGGATCGCGCCATGGTCGCGGATGAACTGTTCGAGAATCCGGTCAAGTTCGCCGGTGGTCACGCCCGGCTGGACATAGGGGCCAATGAAATCCAGCGTCAAAGCGGCCAAGCGACCGGCCTTGCGCATGCCCTCGAAGCCTTCCGGGCCATGCAGCCGCACGCGGTTGGGTTCGACGTTGTTGTGTTCCAAGACGGTAAGCCCCCAAGCAAGACCAAGCGATCGCAAGTGATGAAGAGATATGCGGCCTATAGCCGCAGCGGCAACGGGCGATCCAATTCAATCGCGTCCGGCGTGATTGCGCAAGACCAACACAGCGCCTCGACCCCGGAATCCAACGCCCGGCGCAGGCCCAAATCATAGGCGGGGTCCAGATCCCGCGCCGTGCTGAAATGGGCGCAATCCGTGCGCTGGACCAGATAGAGCATCACGGCGCGGCAGCCCTGCGCCACCATCGCCGACAGCTCGGCCAGATGCTTGGCCCCGCGCGTGGTGACGCAATCGGGAAATTCGGCGGCCAGCCCGTCGCCGCGATCCGGGCGGCGCAGATGGACGTTCTTGATCTCGACGTAACAGGGCGGGCGGGATTCGTCCTCCAGCAGCAGGTCGATGCGGGAGTTGACGCCGTATTTCACCTCGCGCCGCAGCCGGGCGTAGCCCGCCAATTCCGGGATGGTCCCGGCGGCGATGGCGGCGGCGGCCAGCGCGTTGGGATGCCCGGTGTTGACGCCGACCAGCCCGGCGCCCCAGGCGGGGCTGGGTTCAATCAGCTCCAGCGTGCAGGCCAGCTTGCGCTTGGGATTGTCGGAGCGCGACAGCCAGACCCGCGATCCCGGCTCGTCCAACCCGATCATGCTGCCGGAGTTGGGGACGTGAACCGTCAGCGTCTCGCCGCCGACATCGACGTCGGCGAGGAAACGCTTGTAACGCCGGATCAGTCGGCCTTGAAGAAGAGGGGTCGGAAAGCGCATCGTGTCGCGCGACGCTAACCGCAGCCGACCGCCTTGCGCAAGCCCCATCCCCGCGCCGCAGCCCGGCCCCGCGCCCATAGCCCGGAGAGAGTTTCGATGAACCCCACCGCCGCCGTCCTCGTCATCGGCAATGAAATCCTGTCGGGCCGAACCAAGGACGCCAACCTTGGCCACATCGCCGAAACCCTGTCGGGAATCGGCGTCCGCCTGCGCGAAGCCCGCGTCGTGCCGGACATCGAGGAGGAGGTCATCGCGGCGGTGAACGCGCTGCGCGCCCGGTATGATTACGTCTTCACCACCGGCGGCATCGGGCCGACCCACGACGACATCACGTCGGCCTGCGTCGCCAAGGCGTTTGGCGTGGAACTCGAACGCAACCCGGAGGCCGTGGCCCGGCTGGAGCGCCATTACGCCGCCGGTCAGTTGAACGAGGCGCGCTTGCGCATGGCCAACATCCCGGCGGGCGGAATCCTGATCGACAACCCAATCAGCCAGGCGCCGGGCTTCCAAATCGGCAACGTCTTCGTCATGGCCGGGGTGCCGAACATCATGCGAGCCATGCTGGACGGCGTTCTGCCGCGTCTGGTCGGCGGGCCGGAGCTGCACGCCCGCACCGTGGCCTGCGAGTTGGGGGAGGGCCTCATCGCCGCCGATCTCAGCGCCCTGCAAGACCGTCATCCGAACCTGGAGATTGGCAGCTACCCCTATTTCCGCTCCGGCTATTTCGGCGTCAGTCTGGTGCTGCGCGGCGCCGACGAGGCGGAGGTGATCGCCGCCGCCGATGAGTTGGCCGAAATCGTCCGCCGCCTGGGCGGAACCCCGAACGTCACCGTCGGAACCAAGGGATGATTCGCTCGGGGCGGCTTGCCTACCCCGACTCCCCCTCTATGTTGTTGCTGATGCAAGGGCCGCCGCCGTGACGAACCACGCCATGAAACCGTTTGAAAAAGCCGCCATCCTGTTCCTGCTGCGCCATCTGGTCGCGGGCCTCGCCGGGGCCGTGGTTTTGGGCAGCGGCTTGCTGTGGTTCGACGTCGCCCATTTGGCGACATTGATCGGCAGCAGCGATTACGCGGTGGAGGCGGTCGTCATGCTCTACGCCAGCCTGATGCTGACCTTTGGCAGCGTCGCCATGGGAATCGGCATCATGACGCTGAACGAGGACACCCGGCCCTGAACGGGACGGGCGTCGTTTCAGAAGCCGAACGGCCCGAACCGCTCATACCCCCAAACCAGCGCGACGATCACCGCCAACCACAGGGCGGCGTTGCGCAGAACCACGCCTCGGTTGTGGCGCAGCGCGCCCGGAACGACCAGGACGGCGACCATCGCCAACGCGGTCAACGACAGCCAATCAACCGTTTCCATACGAAATGCCCATGCCCAGGGTTGCAACCCCACCCATATGGGAATGATCGGCGGGATGCGCAGGGGGCTTGACCCGATGCCCTGCGATTGTCTAAGTCATGGCGACGGGACGGCGCGTTGCACATGTCTGTGTTCAACCCCGGCGGGCAGTGGCCCGGCGATCCGTCGAGAGGCGCGGGCGTGGCGAAACAGGTAGACGCTAGGGACTTAAAATCCCTCGCCGTTAGGCATGCGGGTTCGAGTCCCGCCGCCCGCACCATCTTCCGGATTTGGCGTCAGGTCGCATCCTTGGCCTTGGCCGCGTATTGGTCGAAGGCCTCGACCGCTTGGGCAGCGTACATCACCGACGGGCCGGCGCCCATGTAGATGGCCATGCCCATCGTTTCCATCACCTCGTCGCGGCTGGCCCCTTGCTTCAGGGCGGCTTCGGCGTGGAAGGCGACGCAGCCGTCGCAGCGGATGGCGACGGCGATGCCCAGTGCGAGCAATTCCTTGGTTTTGGTGTCCAGCGCGTTGGCCTTCAGCGCGGCTTGCGCCATGCCGGAAAAGGCCTTCATCACCTCGGGCGCGCCGCCGCGCAGATCGCGGATGGCGCCGGACAACTCACCCGCCATTTGCGGCCAATTCTTGTGCATGAACCATCATCCTTCTGTGATCGGTCGAGAGACCGCCTTGCGGTCTCGTTGGCCTATAAATTAGTAATTTCTAATTAATAGGTCAAGGGCAGAGTGCGCCTTGCCCGACACGGGGTCTCGCCGGTTTTGCGCGGTGATGCGATGAAGGGGGATTGTAAAAGGCTCAAAACGCCAAACGGCCCGCCATCGACCAACCCGTTGGGGCCAGTCGGCGAAGCCGTTTCGATCAAACGATCATTCAGAAGAAGGTGGTGCGGGCGGTCGGAATCGAACCGACACTCCTTTCGGAACCGGATTTTGAGTCCGGCGCGTCTACCAGTTCCACCACGCCCGCAACGGCGCTCCTTCTAGCGCACTCGCGGGCAAACGCAAAGGGTAAATTTGCGGAAAAAACAGCGGATGCGTGATTTTTGGGTGAGGCGACGATGGCGCCCGCTCGTCTATTCCCTGACGTCGGCGGCGACCCAGCCATGCCGCCACAAGTGGGGCGCGCGCGTTGCGGACCGCTGGTCGAACGCGCCGCCGCGCGCTACTCTGTCGGGCATGAAGACGATCCCTCATTCCCTTGACGATCCGCGCCTTCCGACGATTCTGCTGGCGCTGGCCAGCGTCGGCGTGTTGGCCTCGGCGCTGTTCTTTCAGTTCGTGCTGGATTACCAGCCTTGCGTGCTGTGCATCATGCAGCGCTGGCCCTATGTGGCGGTGGTGGTGTTTTCCATCGCCGCGCTGATCTTCCGCCAATGGAAGGGGCTGGGGGACGCGCTGCTGGTGGCGAGCGGGCTGGCCCTGCTGGCCGGATCGGGCATCGCCGCCTATCACGTCGGGGTGGAGCAGCATTGGTGGGCCGGAACCTCGTCCTGCGGCGGCGGAACGGTGGTGGCGAACTCACTGGAAGCGTTGCGCGCCCAGGTGATGGCCGCGCCCGTCACCCGCTGCGACGAAGTGGCGTGGTCGCTGTTCGGGGTTTCCATGGCGGGTTACAACGTGGTCATCTCGTTGGCGCTGGCCGTCTTCGCCTTTGTCGCGGCCCGCGTCGCTTACACCCGCACCCCGGTGTCGAGGACCGCACTGTGACCGAATCCACCACGCTGAATTCCCCCGCTCCCCGTATGGTTGGGTCGCTTCCCGGTGATCCGACTCCCCGTCAACGGCTGGCCCGCATGGTTCGGGTCGATCACGCCGGGGAATATGGGGCCAAGCGCATTTATGAAGGGCAGATTTCCGTTCTCGGCAAGGGGCGGCACGGCAAGACGCTGCGCCACATGGCCGACCAGGAGTTGGTCCATCTGCAATATTTTGAAAAGCAGCTCAACGCCCGCAAGGTGCGCCCGACGTTGCTGCAACCGCTGTGGCATCTCACCGGCTTTTTGCTGGGCGCCGGCACGGCGCTGTTGGGCGAGCGCGCGGCGATGGCCTGCACCGTCGCCGTCGAAGAGGTGATCGAGGGCCATTACGAAGAGCAGTTGAAGCATCTCGGCCCCGACGAAGCGGAACTGGCCGACAGCATCCGCGTGTTCCAGGCCGAAGAGGTCGAGCACCGCGACATCGGTCTCGCCAACGAGGCAGAACAGGCCCCGGCCTATCCGGTCCTGTCCGCCGCGATCAAGGCCGGAACCAAGGCCGTGATCTGGGTGGCCGAGCGGGTGTGACGCGGCGCGCGCGTCCAGCCCGACCACTCACAACGGATCGAGTTCGGTGTCCCAATAAAGAAAATCCCGCCAACTTTCGTGAAGGAAGTTTGGCGGGAAGGCTCGTCCGTTTTCTTGCAGTTCGTGCGCGCTGGGCTGGAAGGGCGGACTGAGCGGCACCATGCCGCAAACCTGCGGCATCTGGTTGCCCTTGGCCAGATTGCAGGCCGAGCAGGAGGTGATGACGTTCTGCCAGGTCGTCCGCCCGCCGCGTGAACGCGGAATCACATGGTCGAAGGTCAATTCGTGAGTCGGGAAAGGTCGCCCGCAATATTGGCAGGTGAAACGGTCGCGCAGGAACACGTTGAAGCGGGTGAAGGCGGGGCGGCGAGTCGCCGGAACGAATTCTTTTAAGGAAATGACGCTGGGCAGGCGGAATTCGGAGTTGGGGGAGCGCACCACGCGGTCATAGTGCGAGACGATGTTCACCCGCTCCAGAAACACCGCCTTGACCGTTTCCTGCCAGGACCACAGCGACAAGGGAAAGTAGCTGAGCGGACGGAAATCCGCGTTCAGCACCAGAGCCGGACAATGATTGGGTGGTGGAACCAACGGCCACTCCCTCGTCACAGGATCCCAGTCTTGCGGGATCTTAAATCTGCTCTGTCCCGCCGCCGCCGAATCGCCGCGCCAGGACCATCACAGATATAGTGGATTGAACGGGGCGGCACAACACGCTGGGGTGTTGTTGGCGACAAACTTCACGGTCGTGTAACCTTTTTGTCCCTATGGGCATCGCGGCGGCGGCTGGGTATAAAGCCGGGCATGAGCGCACTCGTCACCCGCTTCGCCCCCAGCCCCACCGGGCATCTGCATCTGGGCCACGCCCATTCCGCCCTGTTTGGCTGGACGGCGGCGCGGTCGGCGGGCGGGCGGTTCCTGCTGCGCATCGAGGACATCGACCCCAACCGCTGCCGCCCGGCCTTCGAGCGCGACCTGATTGAGGATCTGGCGTGGCTTGGCCTGGATTGGGATGGGCCGCCGCGCCGCCAGTCCGAGCATCTGGAGGAGTACCGCGCCGGGCTGGCGCGGTTGCAGGCGATGGGCGTGGTCTATCCCTGTTTTTGCACCCGGAAAGACATCGCCGCCGAGATCGCGCGGGCGGGCGCGGCCCCACACGGTCCCGACGGGCCGCTCTATCCCGGAACCTGCCGGGCGCTGTCCGACGACCTGCGGGCGGCGCGGATGGCGGCGGGGGAAGGCTGGGCATGGCGACTCGACGTCACGGCGGCACAAAAGCTCACCGGGCCGTTGCGCTGGCACGACCGCGCCGAAGGTTGGCAGGAGGCGACTCCGGCGCTGCTGGGCGATGTGGTGCTGGCGCGCAAGGACACGCCGACCAGCTATCACCTCAGCGTCACGCTGGACGATCACCGTCAGGGGGTGACGCTGGTGACGCGGGGCGTCGATCTGTTTTTCGCCACGCATCTGCACCGGCTGTTGCAGGCGCTGTTCGGCTTCGATCCGCCCGATCACCATCATCATCCGCTGCTGCGCAACGCGGCGGGCGAGCGACTGGCCAAGCGCGACCGCGCGCAATCCCTGCGCTCCCTGCGCGAAGAGGGCCACAGCCCGGCGGCGGTGCGGGCGATGGCCGGACTTTTCATGTAAATTACGGAATAGGTTTTCCAGTCAATCCTTTAATCGTGCCGACCTCAACCTCGACATATTTATAGTTGTAGACATCAAGGCATTCTTTGAGTTTCTCAGGAGCAGAAAAACTATTTGTAGCAATTAAATTCCGTAGGCAGGCTAGGCCATCAGCTTTTTTTGTGGCGCGATAGCCGGGTTGAAGCCAAGCGATGGTTGAGAACAATACAGCGATTAAGGCGGCAACTATTCTTTTCGGTTTATCTTTTTCTGGAAATCAAGATGCTAGTATTGCTGGAAGTAATATTGATAAAAATCCTGTAACATAATAAAAAGACGACCAAAAAAGCCATCCATTATACCAATTTGATAAAATTTCCTCGGTATTCATGGGGGTCTCCGAATCATGAAGATCGTCGTTTTACCCGTTTTGTGCATTTATTCCTTTAAAGACTATCGATAATCTCCAAGTAATTTTGTTCGTTCTCGGAGGTCAAATAGCCGTGACGGATCAGGAAATCAATGATCACAAGGGTAACATTGAATTTCCAATTTAACGTTTCTCGCACTGACTCTGCAACCCAATCAAGCGACCGCAGGGCGAAGGATTCAACCTCGCCATCGGTGTTGACCGGGACGACGTCGCGGGGAAGCTCCAGATCATAGAGGAACAGGCGGTCGCGCTTTAGCCCTTCGGGGGTTTCCAGGCAATAGCGCAGGGCGCCGACCGGCACGGCGCGGCGGGCGAGGGCGGCGTCGAGTCCGGCCTCCTCCTGCGCCTCTTTCAGCAGATTGTCGGCCAGCGACAGGCCGATGGGCTGACCGCCCGCCACCATGTTGTCGTATTGGCCGGGCGCGATGGCGCGGTCGCGGGCGCGGGTTGCGACCCACAGCGACAGGCCGCCGTCGGCGCCGCGCACGAAGCCGTTGACGTGCAGCCCATAGGATTCCGTGCCAAAGACCGCCACCGCCGCGCGATCCAACTGGGCCAGCGGCGGAACGCCCCAGCCGGTTCCCACCGGATAATGCTCGCCACGCAGCGGGGAGATGACGCCTTGCTCCACCAATCGCCGGGCGGCGCGGTCGAGCAGGGCGGAGCGCGCGGCGAAACCGGCGATCTCCGGGGCCATGGTCAGCCGCTGCGGCGTGGCGATGAAGCCGGGCAGGGCGGCGGCCAGATCCTCGGCCAGCGCGTGGCGGATCCAGCCGACAGGCTGCCCGTCCAGCTCAAAGCGGCGGAACCCGGACAGGTCATGCGCGTTGCAGGCGCGGATATGGTCAAGAAAGCTCATGACCGATCTAACCCCGCCCGCCGACCAAGCGCAACGGTTCGACGATCAAACGATCTTTTCTTGCGAATCGCTTGCATGAACAAAAGTGCCATCGTACACAGAAAAAACGCGGGCGGTGCGCAAACGATCCGCTGTGGAAAGGGCGACGTCATGGCGGCGGGTGATGCGTTGAACGGTGTGTCGGTGCTGGTGATCGAGGATGAATCCTTCACCCGCATGGTCCTGGTCCGCATGTTGACCGGCTTGGGCGTCGCGGCGGTTCATCAGGCGGCCGATGGCGAAAGCGGACTGGCCGCCGTGGACGCCCACGCGCCGGACTTGATCCTGTGCGACGTTGAAATGCAGCCGATGGACGGCTTTGGCTTCGTCCGAAGCCTGCGCGGCAGTTCGGACCCGCGTCGCCGCGTTCTTCCCGTCGTCTTTATGACCAACCGGGCCGATCAGGATCGTCTGGCCGAGGCGGAGGCCAGCGGCGCCGATGCGATTCTGGCGAAGCCGGCCACGCCGGACACGCTGCGCCGCGTGCTGAACGAGCGGCTGTCCGCCATCGCTTGAGCGCTGGAGCCTTTTAGGGCAGGGCTGTTGCACTTTTTTGCCGCCCTGTGGCAAGACTGCCAAGTTGTTGATTTATCATATTTTTGATGGTTGATGGAGGCCGCCTTTCGGTGTCCGCGCCTTGCCGCGTCGCAATTTCCAGCTTGGCGGGTTGGGAATACGGTCGCACCATCGAACACAAGGGCAGGCGTCGCGCAGGCCCACTCGTCTTGGGCAAGCCCTTGCGTCGTCATGGCGACAGCGTGGTGATCGGGGCAAACCGCAGCGAGAAAGCGAGTTTTTGTTAATCATTGCAGCGCAGAGTCAGGTGTAACCACAGCGACACAGTCGGTTTTGTGAGACAACGACCTTGAGGGGGGCTATGGCGTGAACACGGACGCCCAGTCGATCAGCGCCGGGCAACATGTTCTGACTGGACGGGCGTTTGACGCCGCCGCCGGTCAACTCCGTGACACACACCAAAATCCTGCCAATCTTGTTGTTTTTCAACCACAGACAGTGGCGCGCGGGATCTCTTGCCGTTTTGCGGCCCGCCTCTTGGAATCGGGCGGCCGCCCTCACAGTTTAAGATTCTGGGCAACCTCCGCTGACTCGGGGCATCGCCGGGCCGGGATGGTTTCCCATCGGATCTCGGCGCCGACTTTTTCCGGTGAGCGGGGCCTGGCCCACAGCGCCCCGTGTTGCCTCTTGGCTTGTTCCATGGACTGCGGCGAAAGCCGCCATGGCCGTTCGGGTCCGCCGACGGCTTGACGCATCGGATCAGATAAGACGGAGCGACCAATGTTCCCGGCTGACGAACTGTTCACGCGCTACGCGCAATCCTATGAAGGTCGCCGCGAGACCGAGATGTCCCTGACGGATTATCTCCAGATCTGCCGCGACGATCCGATGGCCTACGCGACGGCGGCCGAGCGGCTGCTGTCGGCGATTGGCGAACCGGAGGTGCTCGACACCGCCCGCGACCCCCGGTTGGGCAAGATCTTCATGAACCGAACCATCAAGGTCTACCCGGCCTTCTCCGAATTCTACGGCATGGAGGAGACGATCGAACGCATCGTCGGTTTCTTCCGCCACGCCGCCCAGGGTTTGGAAGAGCGCAAGCAGATCCTGTATCTGCTGGGTCCGGTCGGCGGCGGCAAATCCTCTCTGGCCGAGCGTTTGAAGACGCTGATGGAGAAATGCCCGATCTATGTTCTGAAGGCCGGGAAGGAGATCAGCCCGATCTTTGAAAGCCCGCTTGGCCTGTTCAGCCCCGAGGACATGGGCGAGGCGCTGGAAGACCGCTTCAACATTCCGCGCCGCCGCCTGACCGGGCTGATGAGTCCGTGGGCGGTCAAGCGGTTGGACGAGTTCGGCGGCGACATCTCCCGCTTCAAAGTGGTCAAGCTGCACCCCAGCAAGCTGCGCCAGATCGGCGTGACCAAGACCGAGCCGGGCGACGAGAACAACCAGGACATCTCCTCGCTGGTTGGCAAGGTGGACATCCGCAAGCTGGAGATTTTCAGCCAGAACGACCCCGACGCCTACAGCTTCTCCGGCGGCCTGAACCGGGCGACGCAGGGGTTGCTGGAGTTCGTCGAGATGTTCAAGGCGCCGATCAAGATGCTGCACCCGTTGCTGACCGCGACGCAGGAAAGCAACTATGTCGGGTCGGAAAACATCGGCGCCATCCCCTATCAGGGCGTCATCCTCGCCCACTCCAACGAGTCGGAGTGGCAGGCCTTCAAGAACAACAAGAACAACGAAGCCTTCATCGACCGCATTTGCGTCATCAAGGTGCCTTACTGCTTGCGCGTGCAGGAAGAGCTGAAGATTTACGACAAGCTGGTGCAAGGCTCCGATCTGGCGACGGCGCCCTGCGCGCCCTCGACCTTGGAGATGCTGGCCCGCTTCTCGGTTCTGTCGCGGCTGCGCGAGCATCCGAACTCCAGCTATTATTCCAAGATGCGGGTCTATGACGGCGAAAGCGTCAAGGAAACCGACCCCAAAGCCAAATCCATGCAGGAGTACAAGGATCAGGCCGGGGTGGACGAAGGCATGGGCGGGATTTCCACCCGCTTCGCCTTCAAGGTTCTCGCCTCCACCTTCAACTATGATTCCACCGAGATTTCCGCCGACCCCGTGCATCTGATGTATGTGCTGGAGCAGTCGATCAAGCGCGAACAATTCCCGGAGGAGCTGGAGAAGAAATACGTCGAGTTCATCAAGGCTGAACTGGCCCCGCGCTACGCCGAATTCATCGGCAACGAAATCCAGAAAGCCTATTTGGAAAGCTATTCCGATTACGGCCAGAATCTGTTCGACCGCTACGTCGATTACGCCGACGCCTGGATCGAGGATCAGGATTTCAAGGATCCCGACACCGGCCAGTTGATGAACCGCGAGCTGTTGAATCAGGAGCTGACCAAGATCGAGAAGCCCGCCGGGATCGCCAACCCCAAGGACTTCCGCAACGAGGTGGTTAAATTCGCCCTGCGGGCGCGGGCGGCCAATTCCGGGCGCAACCCGTCCTGGACCTCCTATGAGAAGATCCGCGAGGTGATCGAAAAGCGGATGTTCAGCCAGGTCGAGGATCTGCTGCCGGTCATCAGCTTCGGCTCGAAGAAAGACGGCGAGACGGAGAAGAAGCACACCGAGTTCGTCTCCCGGATGACCTCGCGCGGTTACACCGAACGGCAGGTGCGTCGCCTGGTCGAATGGTACATGCGGGTCAAGCAGGCGGGCTGAGCGTTTGCGGGATTACGGCGGGGTGGGGCTGTTCGCCTCCCCCGCCGACCCCCACATAGGAACAAGGGTGCGTGAAGCAACGGGTGGGAGGGCCAGTCCCTTGATGAACATCATCGACCGTCGCCTGAACCCGCAGGGCAAGAGTCTGGCCAACCGCCAGCGTTTCTTGCGGCGTGCGAAGGAGCAGGTGATTAAGGCTGTGCGCGACGCTTCGGGCAAGCGCGGCATCACAGACATCGAAAATGGCGAGAAGGTGACGATCGCCGCCGGTGGCGTGCGCGAACCCTCCTTTCACCGCTCCGGCTCCGGCGGCGTGCGCGATTACGTCGTTCCCGGCAACAAGGAGTATGTCGAGGGCGACACCATCCAACGCCCGGACGGCGGCGGCGGTGGGCGTGGCAACGAGGGCAGCGCCGACGGCGAGGGCGAGGATGATTTCCGCTTCGTCCTGTCGCGCGACGAGTTTCTCGACATCTTCCTGGAGGATTTGGAGCTTCCCGATCTGGTGAAGCAAAAGGTCAAACAGAGCGAATCGCACACGCTGACGCGGGCCGGTTATTCGGTGTCGGGATCGCCCGCCAATCTCAGCCTTGTGCGGACCATGCGGAACAGCCTGTCCCGCCGCATCGCCCTGCGTCGCCCGAAACCCGCCGAGATTCAAGAGCTTCAGGCGCTGCTGAAGGAGGCCGAGGAGGCGGGCGAGGATCTGGAGCAGATCCAGGCGCTGCGCGAGCAGTTGGAACGGCAGATCCTGCGTTCCAAACGCATTCCCTTCATCGACCCCATCGACGTCCGTTACAACCGTTTCGATTCGGTGCCGAAGCCGATCGCCCAGGCGGTGATGTTCTGCCTGATGGACGTGTCCGGGTCGATGACCGAGCATATGAAGGATCTGGCCAAGCGCTTTTTCATGCTGCTGTTCCTGTTCCTGAAGCGTCGCTATGGGGCGGTGGACATCGTGTTCATCCGCCACACCCACGAGGCCAAGGAGGTGGACGAGGAAACCTTCTTCTATTCGGCGGAAACCGGCGGCACCGTGGTGTCCACCGCGCTGGAGGAAATGCGCAAGGTGATCGAGGACCGCTATCCGGCCGCCGACTGGAACATCTACGCCGCGCAGGCGTCGGACGGCGACAACATGTCGTCGGACAACGCCAAATCGGTGGGCCTGCTGCGCGACGCCATTTTGCCGCTCTGCCAGTATTTCGCCTACATCGAGGTGGCGGCGGAGCACAACATGGGCCTGTCGGCGCTGGGCCGTGAGACGGAGCTGTGGCGGACCTACAAGCAGGTGCAGGGGCCGGATCGCCCGCTGGCTATGCGGCGGGTGCGCTCGCGCCGGGAGATCTTCCCGGTCTTCCGCGACCTCTTCGCCCGCGACAAGGTCGGCGCCTGACGCGCGGCGCCATTCGCCTGGAGCATCATCGCCTGAACATCATCCGTGCTGAACACGGGGAGGGTCGAGAATGACGGCTGTCATCACCAAACCGGACGCGCTGCTCTATGACGGCGTCGATTGGGATTACGACACGGTCAAGCGCGTCTACGACGCCATCGAACACATCGCGCTGAGCGAGATGGGGCTTGACGTCTACCCCAACCAAATCGAGGTCATCACCGCCGAACAGATGCTGGACGCCTATTCGTCCATCGGCATGCCGCTGATGTACAAGCATTGGTCCTTCGGCAAGCATTTCGCCCGCGACGAGATGCTCTACCGCAAGGGCTATCGCGGTCTGGCCTATGAGATCGTCATCAACTCCAGCCCTTGCATCAGCTACATCATGGAAGAAAACACCATGACGATGCAGACGCTGGTGATCGCCCACGCCGCCTTCGGCCACAATCATTTTTTCAAGAACAACCAACTGTTCCAGCAATGGACGGACGCTGAGGGCATCCTTGATTATCTGGAATTCGCCAAGGCCTACATCAACCAGTGCGAGGAGCGCCACGGCCACGCGGCGGTGGAGCGGGTGCTCGATGCCGCCCACGCGTTGATGAGCCAGGGCGTCAACAAATACCCGAAAAAACGCACGCTCGATCTGCGGTTGGAGCAGAAGCGCGAGCGCGAACGGCAGGAGTATCAGGAGCAGACCTTCAACGACCTCTGGCGCACGGTGCCCAAACCCGTCGCCGGTCAGCGCGCGCCCAAATCGGTGTCGGAGCGCAAGAAGCTGCTGGGGCTGCCGGAGGAGAACATCCTCTATTTCCTGGAAAAAAAGGCGCCGCGTCTGGAGCATTGGCAGCGCGAGCTGCTGCGCATCGTCCGTCACATCGCGCAATATTTCTACCCGCAGAAACAGACCAAGGTGATGAACGAGGGCTGCGCCAGCTTCGTCCATTATCAGATCATGACCCGGCTGCACGAAACCGGGCAGATCAGCGAAGGGGCGTTTCTGGAGTTCCTGCACTCCCACACCTCCGTGGTGTTCCAGCCGGAGTTTGACGACAAGCGGTTCTCTGGCCTGAATCCCTACGCGCTGGGCTTCGCCATGATGCAGGACATCGTCCGCATCGCCGAAAAACCGACGGCGGAGGACCGCCAATGGTTCCCCGATCTGGCCGGGAAGGGCGACGGCATGGCGGCGGTGCGCGAGGCCTGGGCCAATTTCCGTGACGAGAGCTTCATCCTGCAATATCTCAGCCCGCATCTGATGCGGAAGCTGAAGCTGTTCAGCGTGCATGACGACGCCCAAGATCCCTATCTGCTGGTCGATCACATCCACAACGAACGCGGCTACCGCTCCATCCGCAAGATGCTGGCGCGGCAGTATGATTTGGGTTTTCTGGAGCCGGACATCCAGATTGTGGACGTCGATCTGGCGGGCGACCGCAAGCTGATCCTGCACCACCGCGTCACCAACGGCGTCTTGCTGGAGGAAAGCGACGCCAAGGCCGTGCTGCGCCACATCGCCAACCTCTGGGGCTACGAGGTCCAGTTGGTCGAGGTGTCGTCGGTGTCCGAAGCCATATTGAAGGAACACGCGGTGACGGCGCCCAGCGGGGTGGCGGGGTAGGGGCGCCGAGGAGGTCAATCATCACAAGCGCTTGACGCGCAGTCTAAAAACCCGGCAACTCCCATGGCCATTTGGTCTGGGGGAGAGCGTGCCGCGATGGGGGCGTCAGCGTCGTTCGGCGAATTGGTCAACGCGCCATGGTTTCTGTTCCTCGACCTGATGGGAACCGTGGCCTTCGCCCTGTCGGGCATCACCATCGCGCGGGCGGAGCGCTATTCGATCTTCGGCGCTCTGGTGCTGGCGTGGCTGCCCGCGCTGGGCGGCGGGCTGGTGATGGATGTGATCGCCGGGCGCAACCCGCCGGGAATTCTGGAACAACCGGCCTACATGCAGGCCATCATCCTGACGGTGCTCGCCGCGCGCGCGGTCCTGTGGCTGATTGATCTGGCGCGCGGGCGCTGGCTGTTCTTTTTTGACATTGTGCGCTGGTATCTGCACGCGACGCGGCGGCTGAAGCCAAGCACCTTGCTGGTGCTGTTCGACGCGGTCGGCTTGGCCAGCTTCACCGTGACCGGCGTCTTCACCGCCGTGCAGTTCAACTGCCACCCGCTGGAGCTGTGGGGACCGACCTTCGCCATGATGAACGCCAGTTTGGGGGCTATCCTGCGCGACGTGGTGCGGGCGGACGCCCACAACCCCATCCTGAAAGGCAGCCTCTACGCCGAAATCGCCATGGCGGCGGGCTTGGCCTTGTCGCTGCTGGCGCTTTACGCGCCGGGGTGGATGGTCGGCTATGGGGTGGCGGCGGTGATGGTCGCGGTCCCGACCGCGCGTTTGTGGTGCTACAGCCGGGACCTTCGCGCGCCGATGTTCTGAGCGATCCTGTCTCGGACGCTCAGCGGGCCAGGACGTGGGCGGCCTCTTTGGTTTGGGCGACCGCGTTGGAAACCTGGGTGATCGCCGAGCTGATCGCGCCGATGCTTTGATCGACGGCGCCGACGGAGGCTGAGGCGCTTTGCATGTTGAGGGACATGTCGCCGGTGACGGCGCTTTGCTCCTCCACCGCGCCGGCGGTGACGGTGACGAACTCCCGCAGATTGGTCATGGCCTGCCGGATCGTGCCCAGCGACGCCACCACGTCGGTGGACACGCTTTGCATGCCGTCGATTTCCTTGGAGATCTGGGCGGTGGCGTTGGCCGACTGGTTGGCGAGGTTTTTCACCTCGGTGGCGACCACGGCGAATCCCCGCCCCGCTTCACCGGCGCGCGCGGCTTCGATGGTGGCGTTCAGCGCCAGCAGGTTGATCTGCCCGGCGATGGAGCGGATCAGATCGACGATGCCGCCCATCGCCTTGGCGACTTCGGTCAGCCGCCCGGCGGCCCGGTCGGCGTTTTCGGTTTCGCGATAGGCGGTGTCGGCGGCCTGCTGGGAGCGCGCCATGCTGTCGGCGATTTCCTTGGCCGACGCCGCCAATTCCTCGGAACTGGCGGCCACCGTCTGCACGGTGGATTGGGTGAGGCCCGACGCGTTGGACGCCTCGTTGGCCTGATGGCGGGCGGCGTCCAACGCCCCTTCGATTTCGGCGAAGTTGGTGTCGATCATCCGTTTCAACTGGTCGAGCAGGGCGACCTGCGCGCTGATGTCGGTGGCGAATTTGACGACCTTGCAGGGCTTGCCGTTCAAATCGAGGATCGGGTTGTAGGACGCCTGGATCCAGACCTCCTTGCCGTTCTTGCCGATCCGCTTGTACTGGGCGGACTGGAATTCGCCGCGATTGAGTTTTTCCCAGAACTGGCGGTAGGCCGCGCCGTCACGCTCCGCCGGATCGACGAACATGCTGTGATGGCGCCCCTGAATCTCGTTGAGGCTGTAGCCAAGCACGTTCAGGAAATTCTCGTTCGCGGTGATGACCGTGCCGTCCAGCTTGAATTCGATGACCGCCTGGGATTTTTGAATGGCGTTCACCTTGCCCAGCAGGTCGGCGTGCTCGGTTTGCCGTTGGGTCACGTTGGCGGCGAATTTGACGACCTTGACGACCTGACCCGATCTGTCGAGGATCGGGTTGTAGGAGGCTTCAAGCCAGATTTCTTTGCCGTTCTTGTCGATGCGTTTGAACAGCCCAGCCTGAAACTCGCCGCGCTTCAGGCGGTTCCAGAAATCGCGGTAATCCTGGCTGTCGCGGGCGCTCGGCTCCATGAACAGGCTGTGGTGCTTGCCCTGAATCTCCGTCAACGCGTAACCCATGGCGCTGAGGAAATTCTGGTTGGCGGTCAGGACCGTGCCGTCCGGCTTGAACTCGATCACGGCCTGCGAGCGATCCAATGCGGACAGGGTGGCAAGGGCGTCGGATGGGGCGCCCGTCACTGATTTGGTGAATCCGAACATGGCGCTGATCACTCCTCTATCCCAAAGCATGGTTTGTGTCCTTAATGTCCGCTTATAAAAGCACGCGGCATGACTTGATGCAATAAGGATAAACACCAACATTGAAGGAACTCAAGATTCTCATTTTGAGAGGCAAATTGCAAAGTGAGAAGCAAAGTAAGAGCCGTTTGTTGGTGAAGTCATTATTGTATCCGAAGTTTGTTTTTCATCAATGGTGTTTTGATTGAGGGCGTCCATTGCAGATATTCGAGAAAATTGATTCTGCACCGCAAAATGCGCGACGCGCTGGACGGAAGCGGCTCTTGCGTATCAGAGCGAGAGGGCGTGCGCGCCGTGACCAGGACGTGGAATGATGACGGGAGGATGGATGAGTGGCCCCAAGCGGACGGCTTGGGCCGTTCACGCGCTGCGCGTGGCGGCGTGGCTGTTGATGCTGGGCTGCACCGCCCCGGCGGCGTCGGCCCCCTTGCTGAGCGATGAGACGCCGCGTGTCGGGGTTGCTTGCCACCTGGTAAATCCAGAGGAACTCGACGTTCCGGTTCCGACGGAGGGCATCTGCGCCGATGCGGTGGCGCTGGTCGAGCGTTGGGCCGGGGCTGGGCGAAGCGTGGCGCGTCTTGATTTTCGCGACGAGGCGATGGAACCGCCAACCTATCCGGTGCTGCTGGTCAGCATGGAGATGCGCGCGGATCCGGGGGGGCGAAATCCGCGCCTGCTGCTGCGCGTCGCGCCTGTGCTGGGTGGGCGTGGGGTGGTGTCAACCCAATTGCCGCCGATGCCGGTTCATCTGACCAGCCAGGATTGGGCCGATCAGGCGCACGCCTCGCTCGACCGGATGATCGGCTTTCTGGTCCGTTAGCGCCACTGAGGACTTTTCCCCGCAAAAAGACCGGGGAGCGCCTTTTGAACGGGCGCCCCCCGGTTTGCAGCAGGAGACCGGCGGGACAGGGGGATGGACGCCCCGTCCCGCCGGGAGGACAACAAGCGATCAGCGGATCAAGTCGAACGAGTAGTCGGTCTCGCCAACGATGTTGGTGTTGGCGTCGATGTCCTCGAAAATCCGATCCAGGATGCGGACCAGGACGTTCAGCGCGCCCTGATAGCCCCAGGTCGGGTAGCGGTGGTGGTGGTGACGGTCGAAGATCGGGTAGGTCAGGCGAATGAGCGGGATCTTGGTGTCACGCTCCAGATATTTGCCGTAGCTGTTGCCGATGATGTAATCGACCTTGTCGGTGAAGATCAGCGACCGCAGGTGCCACAGATCCTTGCCGCCATGGGCGGCGCCCGACGCGCCGAAGGGCGAGGCGTCCAGGATCTTCTGAACCTGCTTTTCCCACTTCTTCGAGCCGGAGGTGGACAGGATGTGCACCGGCTCGGCGCCCAGCTCCAGCAGGAAGCGGGACATGCCGATGCAGAAATCCGGGTCGCCATAGACCGCGAAGCGCTTGCCGTGCATGTGGGTGTGGCTGTCGGCGATGGCGTCGACCAGACGGCCACGCTCAAGCCGCAGGGAGTCCGGCACCGGCTTGCCCGACAGTTCGGCGAGCTTCATCAGCAGCTCGTCGGTGGCGGTGACGCCCATCGGGTAGTTGAACTTGGCGACGTCCTGGCCCTTTTCCTTGATGAACTGCAAGGTCTGGGGCGTGTTGTATTCCTGCATCGAGAGCGTGGCCTTGGAATGGACCGCCGCCTTCACGTCCTCGATCTTCGTCCCGCCGTCATACATGCGGTATTCGCCGTCCATCGGCGTGTCGAAGTTGTCGGAGACGTCCGACAAGATTTGCAGGTTGATGCCGAACTGACCGGCGATCTTCTTCAGTTCGCGGTTGTTGCCGACCGCGAAGCCGTCGAAGCCGGGGATCAGGTTGATCGTCTCGTTCTTCGGCGTGTCGTATTTTTCGGCGGCGCCCCAGAAATAGGTGAGGACGCCCTTGATCATGTTGTCGTAGCCGACGATGTGGCTGCCGACGAAGGCCGGGGTGTGGGCGAACGGCACCGGGAAATCTTCCGGGACGCTTTCCTTCTTCTTCGCGTTGGCGATGAAGCCCTGGAGATCGTCGCCGATGACTTCGGCCATGCAGGTGGTCAGCACGGCGATCATCTTCGGCTTGTACAGCGAATAGGCGTTCGCCAGGCCGTCGATCATGTTGTTCAGGCCGCCGAACACCGCCGCGTCTTCCGTCATCGACGAGGAGACCGCCGAATTCGGCTCCTTGAAATGGCGGGTCAGATGGGTGCGGTAATAGGCGACGCAGCCTTGCGAGCCATGAACCAGCGGCAAGGTGCCTTCAAAACCCTGAGCGGCGAACATCGCGCCAATCGGCTGGCAGGCCTTCGTCGGGTTGATGACGACGGCTTCACGGGCGAAGTTCTTGGCCTTGTACTCTTCCGTCTTGGTCCACTCGGACACTCGAGCGACTTCCGCGTCGGAATGGCCGTACTCAAACTCGGCCTTCTTGCGCTCGAACATCGCCTTGTATTCAGGCTGACGGAAGAGCGTGTAGTGATCGAGAACCTTGTCGGCGCTCTGCGAAACTTTATCGGTCATCGTCAATGTTTCCTTTTCCAGAGGCCGTTGGTCAGAACGGGGCCTTCATCACGCCCCAGACGGGGTTGTTGATGGCCAGATCCATGTCGCGCGCGAAAATCGCGAAGCCGTCATAGCCGTGATACGGACCCGAATAGTCCCAGGAGTGCATCTGGCGGAACGGCAGGCCCATCTTCTGGAAAACGTATTTTTCCTTGATGCCCGAAGCGACGAGATCGGGACGCAGCGCCTCGACGAACTTCTCCAGCTCGAACGCGGTCACGTCGTCGTAAATCAGCGTGCCTTCTTTGACGTAATGCTGGGTGCGCTGGTAATCGTCGTTGTGGGCGAATTCGTAACCCGTGCCGACGACTTCCATGCCGAGATCGTGATAGGAGTCGACGACGTGGCGCGGACGCAGACCGCCGACATACAGCATGACCTTCTTGCCTTCCAGGCGGGTCTTGTACTTGGCGATGACGGCGTCGACCATTGGCTGGTAGCGGGCGATGACCGCCTCGGCCTTTTCCTTGATGCTGTCGTCGAACAGAGCGGCGATCTTGCGCAGGGATTCGGCGATCTGGCTCGGCCCGAAGAAGTTGTATTCCATCCAAGGAATGTTGTACTTCTCTTCCATGTGACGCGCGATGTAGTTCATCGAGCGGTAGCAGTGGATGAGGTTGACCTTGGCCTTGGGGGTGTTCTCCAGCTCGGCCAGCGTGCCGTCGCCCGACCATTGCGAGATCACCCGCAGGCCCATTTCTTCCAGCAGAATGCGCGAGGACCAGGCGTCGCCACCGATGTTGTAGTCGCCAATGATGGTGACGTCATACGGGGTGGACACGAAATCGGCCTTCGGAGTCGTCTTTTCAAACACCCAGTCGCGGATCGTGTCGTTGGCGATGTGGTGGCCCAGCGACTGGGACACGCCACGGAAGCCTTCGCAGCGCACCGGGATGACCGGCTTGCCGATTTCCGCCGACTTGACGCGGGCGACCGCCTCAATGTCGTCGCCGATCAGACCGATCGGGCATTCCGACTGGATCGAGATGCCGTTGACCAGCGGGAACAGGTCGTTGATTTCCTCGATGACCTTGTGCAGCTTCTTGTCGCCGCCGAACACAATGTCCTTCTCCTGGAAATCCGAGGTGAAGTGCATCGTGCCCCAGCTGTCGATGCCGGTGTCGCCGATGTAGTAGTTGCGGCGGCCCGACCACGAGTAATAGCCGCAGCCGACCGGGCCGTGGGAGATGTGGATCATGTCCTTGATCGGACCCCACACCACGCCCTTGGAACCGGCGTAGGCGCAACCACGGATGGTCATGACGCCGGGGATCGACTTGACGTTCGACTTGACGCCGCAATCCTTGGCTTCGGCTTCCAGCACGTTGATGTGCTTGGCGCGACGCTTGCGGGTCTTTTCGGGATAGGCCTCGAGGACGTCGTTGACCAGCGCCTTGACGTCGACAGTGGTGTTCTCGGACAGGCTCATAGCGCCCAGCCTCCTGCATTGATTCAGCGCGCCCTACAGCGCGGGACCGACCTGTCCCTCCCTCGCGGACGCCCTTTTAGGGAAAAGGGGCGATGTCGTGGCGGGGCTGGGGAGCAGGGTCAGTGTTCAGGCGGCGCCCCGCCCGAAGGCGGGGCTGCCGGTACTCAAGCACTCAAGAAACAGCCCTGGGATCAGGCGCTGGCGCCAGCGGCGGCGGCCTTGGCGGCCAGTTCGGCCAACTGCTGCTCTTCGGACTTCATGATGCCGAAGTCCATCAGCATCTCTTCCAGCTCTTCCATCGTGATCGGGGTCGGGATGTTGCCCTGGCCCGAGTTGTTGTGGATCTTGCTGGCGAGCTGCCGGTATTCCTCGGCCTGCTTGCTTTCCGGGGCGTACTCGATGACCGTCATGCGGCGCAGTTCGGCGTGCTGGACGATGTTGTCGCGCGGCACGAAGTGGATCAGCTTGGAACCCAGACGCTTGGCCAACGCGTCGGCCAGATCCCATTCCTTGTCCGTCTGACGCTCGTTGCAGATCAGGCCGCCGAGGCGGACGCCGCCGCTGTGAGCGTACTTCAAAATGCCCTTGGCGATGTTGTTGGCGGCGTACAGCGCCATCATCTCGCCGGACATGACGATGTAGATTTCCTGGGCCTTGTTTTCACGGATGGGCATGGCGAAACCGCCGCACACCACGTCGCCCAGCACGTCGTAGGACACATAATCCACGTCGTCGTAGGCGCCGTTCTCTTCCAGGAAGTTGATCGAGGTGATGACGCCGCGACCGGCGCAGCCAACCCCCGGCTCCGGGCCGCCCGACTCAACGCACTTGATGTTCTTGTAGCCGGTCTTCAGAACGTCTTCGAGTTCCAGATCCTCGACCGAACCCGCTTCGGCGGCCAGATGCAGGACGGTGTCCTGGGCCTTTGCGTGCAGGATCAGGCGGGTCGAGTCCGCCTTCGGGTCGCAGCCGACGATCAGGATCTTCTGACCGAGATCGACCAGGGCGGCCAAGGTGTTCTGCGAGGTGGTGGACTTGCCGATACCGCCCTTGCCGTAAAAGGCGATCTGACGCAGAGGCGCTTTGCTCATGGAATGTCGCTCCTGTGCTGGGGTCGTGGGTTCTGGGATTTCGGGGCGGTCTGTCTCGTGACCGCTTCGGATATCCAGGACTGCACGCGCCGTGCCAGAGCGAAGAAAAATTTTAAATCATTGATATAATTGAGTTTATTGAGAATGTGCCGGGTCAGGCCCCTTTGTCGGGTATGTCACAGCCCCGACAAAGCCCGACATTTTGTCCGGTCTTTCCCCCGAAGCCTGTCCATCCTGCTCCAACGCCTGTTCGGCGAGCAGCAGGCGCAGGGCCAAATCCTCGACCACGTCGTCCTGCTCCATGTCGTAGAGCAGTTGCGCGACCATGCGACCGCGCGTCAGCAGGCGGCGGGCCTTGTCCCGGTCGGGCGGGCGGGCCAGCAGGGTGGCGATCAGATGATCGCCGACGCTTTGGGCGGTGTCGGCGCTGCGGGCGATCAAGCGGCCTTTCAGCGTGTCCACCGTGGCCGGACGCCCGTCATGGGCCAGATCGGCGCAGAAATGATGAAGGCTGCGCAATTGGCGCAGCATCGCGGCGAACAGCAGGTCGTCGAGGTCGCCGCCCGCCGCCGCCTTTTCGACAAGATCGAACAAAGTGTCGGAAAGCCGCCACGCCGCCGTCAGCCAATCATTCATCGCCTTGCGGTCGGCGGGTTCGACGAAGGGGCCGCTTTCCTCCTTGGTTTCGCTCTGGTCGTCCAGATTGCGCAGGGCGATGACGATCAGTCCGTCGGCCTGGGCCAGCGTGGCGAGGCTGGCGTGCAGCGCCCGCAAACCCCGGTCGGCGGAAAAGCCGTCGATGGCCTCCGTCGCCCGGCGCAGCGCGAAACGGGCGAGGCGGCGGGCTTGGTAAACGGACTCGTTCAAGGCGTTGGTCGCGCCCAGCGCGTCCAGCACCATGCGCCGCACCTCAAAGCGCAGCAGCGCGCGGGCGAGCCGGTCGATGCCGCCGACGTCGATCGGCGCGGTTTCGCGGGTCACGCGGTCGGCGGTGGCCCGCGCGTCGGCCTCCACCGCCGCGACGACGGCCATCAGATGACCGCGCCCGCCGCCGCGCATCCGCCCAATCAGCGACCGCATCGCCTCGGCCAGATCAACGGCGCTGGGCAGGCTGTCCTCGCGCAGGGTGTGGTTTTTCACCAGCCGGTCGATCAGATGGTCGCGCACGCCGGGCAGCAACACGTCGGTGATGATTTGACCGATGGGGCGCAACAGGGCGTCGTGCATCCGCCCCTGCGGCTGGCCGATCATGCCCGCCAGCGGGTTCAACGGCTTTGGCGTCAGCCGGGGGCGGTGCGGCTCCAGCAAAGCCAACACGTCGTCCGCTCGCAGCGGGGTGATGACGCCGCGCAGCAGGGTGTTCAGGCGCAGGATGACCCGGGCCTCGGCGATGGCGCGCGGCGGCTGGTCGGATTGGGGCGGAGCAGGCGGGGGGGCTGCGGGCGCGAGGGCGGGGCTGACGGGCCGGGCAGTCCCGCGCCGTTTCTGGGACTCATCGTATTTGGTGGGCCAAAAGGCCATGAGCGTTTCACCGGAAAGACAGAGTCGCGCCATCAACTATGGGCAGCGACCCGCTCCGGTTCAAACGGATATTTTTGTGACCTGTTGGGCGTCTGACACTGGGTTTTGGGTTGGTGTGGATGAGGTGTGAACGGCGAGCGCCACGGGCAGGCCGATCCAGTTCCATCCGGTCATTTCGCCAGTTCACGCAAGACGCCGTGGCGGTCCCGCATGATCGTTTCGGCGAGCGCCATTTGCCGCTCAAAATCCGGGTCACGGGTGGTGATCGCGTAGCCGTCCGGGGTTTCGGTCAGAAAGAGCGTGTCGCCGTCACCAACCTTCAGCTTGGCGACGACCTCTTTCGGCAACGCGACGCCAACCGAGTCCCCAATCGTCGTGAGCTTGAGCGCGAGCATGGCGGTTTCCGGTTCCTGATGTGTTTGCGCGGGCATAATCACTGTGGGCGCGCCCCCTCCCGCTGTCAAACCGTCACGGTCCCATGATCCCGTGACGGTTCCACAGAGGTGAGCCGCGCGGTCAGGCCGACGGCGGGGCGGTCACATGGCTTTGCAGGGCGGCGCGGGTTTTGGGGCCGGCGATGCCGTCCACGCTCAGACCGGCGCTTTGCTGGAAGGCGCGGATGGCGGCGGTGGTGGCCGGGCCGCTCACGCCGTCGACGGTCAAGGGCGGCTTGGCGCCGGCGGCGTTCAGCGCCGCTTGCAGCCATTTGGTGGAGCCGTCGTCAGTCCCCAACGCGGTCGAGCCGCCGGTCGCGGGGGCGGCGGGAGCGGCGTCGCCGTTGATTTCCGGCCAAATCTTGTCGAACCACGCTTGCCGGTCGTCCAACCCGTTGTAACCGCCGTTGATCCGGCGGGTGATGGCGCGGATGTCGTTGGCGTCGGCGGCGGCGTTCAGGTTGCCCTCGTCCCACTCATGCAGGGCCGGTTTCAGGGCGTGTTCGGGGGCGACGATCAGGTCGGGGTGGTTGTAGAAATCGACGCCAGCCTTGGCGCCCATCCGCTGGAAATTCGACCCGCCGGTGGTTTGCAGCAGCCCGCTGCCCCGGAACAGATAGCCGTCGCCCGGGCGGCTGTTGCCCAACTCCTTCGCCTTGGGCGGGTTGCCCAGGCCATAGACGCGCTCGGCCAGAGCCTGTTCGTTTTTCAACAGACCATCGACCTCGTCGGGCCGAATGGCGGCGGAATGGTTGCCGACGCCGAAGATCGCCAGCAGCCGGTCGGCGGTGGTGTAGTAGAGGCTTTCGTACATCACCCGCCCGCCGCCGGTCTCATGCATCATTTGGGCGAGGAAATGGGTGATGCGCAGCGGCGTGGTGATGCCGAATTGCGCGAACAGGTCGCCGCTCTGCTGGAAGGCTTGCAGATAGTTCGGCTTGATGCTTGGCGCGACTTTGAGGAGCACGGCGGCGATGTCGGTCATGGCGCTCTTCCTGATGAATGTGCCAGAGGGCGTTGGTGGATCATGGGCATCGAACAGCCCGCAAAACGGGATTCGCCGCCGCGATGTTCTCCCCTTTGTCCGCTGGCAATCGCGGCAAGGCAAGCGGTCGATGAAAAACGGGCAAGGATGGCGCGTGGCGTGCATGGCCTCTTGGCGGAATCCTGGATTCGCTTTATCCATAAAAAAATAGTGGGTTTCGGACGAAAGGGGGCGGGCATGGCGGATGGCGCGGCGCTGCGGGACGCGAACGGGCGGGCGGTCGATCCTGAATCGCCGCTGGCCTTGCGCGCGCTGCGCACCAATCTGGTCAATGTCCCAGCCGACGCGCTGTGTGCGGAATCCTACAACGACGAACCGCGCCGCCTGCGCATCGGCGCCACCCGCAGCGAACACGCCGCCCTGTTCGAGGCGCTGGACGAATCCCCCGACGCGCTCCGCGCGTCGGACATCTTCCAACAGCATATGGCCGACCGTTTCGGGGTGAACCCAGACTTTTCCGGGGCGGAGGGGGCCGACGGCAAGCGGCGCTTTCGGGCCAGCTATCTGCGTCTGTTGAAGGGCTGGATGTTTGACAGCAACCGGGCGGAGGGGGCGGTGCTGAAGGGCTGGGTGGAAAGCCGTTTTGGCCTGTTGCCGACCTATCACAAGGAACCGATCCGCCGCTTTGCCTCCGACGCCTGGGTGGTCTATGGCGAGGAAAAACTGTCAACCCGGTTTCACAACAACAACATCCACCAGCAACTCGACCTTTTGTACGAGTATTGCCAATGGACGATCCGCCGGGGCTGGCCGGACGCGCCGATGCCCAATTGGGCCTCGCACATCCGGCTCTATCGCGGCGTCAATGATTTCGAGGAACACCACATCGTCGCGCGGCCCGACAAGCGCACGGCGGTGCTGCGGCTGAACAATTTGTGTTCCTTTTCCATCCAACGCGACATCGCCGGCCAGTTTGGCGACTACATCCTCGACGCCTGGGTGCCGTTGCCCAAGGTGGTCTTCTTCCGCGACATTTTGCCCCGCTACCCCTTTCAGGGCGAAGGGGAGTATCTGGTCATCGGCGGGGATTATCGGGTGGGTGTGTCGCTTCTTTGACAACCACACGGCTTGGGGGCGCGTGCCCGTTCAAGCTCAGCAGGAAAGGGCGGAAGGTTTCCGCTCATGACATGACCGATCCGACGATCCGATCCCGCGCGCTTGGCGCCTATCTGGGTTTGGCCTGCGGCGACGCGCTGGGCGCGACCGTGGAGTTCCTCACCAAGGGCGAGATCGCCCACCAATATGGCGTGCACAAGCACATCAAGGGCGGCGGCTGGCTGAAGCTGCAACCGGGCCAAGTCACCGACGACACCGAAATGTCGCTGCATCTGGGCCGCGCCATCCTGGCCGGGCCGGAGTGGGATGCCCGCCGCGCGGCCGACGAGTTCGCCGTCTGGCTGAAATCGGTTCCGGTCGATGTCGGCGACACGACGCGGCGCGGCATCCGTCGTTACATCATGAACGGCACGCTGGAGGAGCCGGAGTCCGAATATCACGCGGGCAACGGCGCGGCGATGCGCAATCTGCCGGTCGCGCTGGCGACGCTGGGCGATGACGCCGCGCTGGCCCTGTGGTCGCGCGAGCAATCGCGCATCACCCACAGCAACCTCATGTCCGACGCCGCCGTTCTGGCGCTGGGGCGCATGGTCCACCGCCTGATCCGGGGCGGCGGCGTCGTCGCCGCGCGGGAGGAGGCCAACGCCCTGATCGCCCAGCACCGGCAATTCAAATTCCAGCCCTACCGGGGCTTGGCCACCGCCTACATCGTCGACACGGTGCAGACGGTCTTCCACCATTATTTCCAGACCGATTCGGTGGAAAGCTGCGTGGTCGAGACCGTCAACCAGGGCGGCGACGCCGACACCACCGGGGCCATCGCCGGGATGCTGGCCGGGGCGACCTATGGGGTGGAGGACATCCCAAGCCGCTGGCTGCGCAAGCTGGACAGCAAAGTTTACGACGAGATTTGTCAGCAAACCGACGCGCTGCTCGCCCGCGCGCCGCTCTTCCGACAGGAGTGATCCGATGGCCGACGTCGTGTTCTATGAAAAGCCCGGTTGCGGCGGCAACGCCCGCCAGAAAAAGCGGTTGGAGGAATCCGGCCATCGCGTGGAGGCCCGCGACCTGTTGAGCGCGCCTTGGACGGCGGACGGCTTGCGCCCCTTCTTCGGCGCCCGTCCGGTGGCTGATTGGTTCAACCGCGCCGCCCCCGCCGTGAAAGCGGGGGAGGTGACGCCGGAAGCGATGGACGAGGAGTCGGCGCTGGCGGCGATGATCGCCAACCCGCTGTTGATCCGCCGCCCGCTGTTGCAGGTGGGCGCGCGGCGCGAGTGCGGATTCGACGCCGCGCTGATCGCCGCTTGGATCGGTTTGGCGGATGGCGGGGTGGATGGGGTGACGGAAGGTTGCGTCCGTCCGCACATGCCGCCCTGTCCTGCGCCCGCAAAGGGGTGACGCGGCGGCGTCGTCTGTCGTAGGTTGGGAATCCGACACGATTCCCGACGACGACGAGCGGTCACGAGGACACCATGTGCGAACTCCTGGGCATGAGCGCCAACGTGCCCACGGACATTTGTTTCAGCTTTCGCGGCCTGATGCGGCGTGGCGGCCAGACCGGCCCGCACCGCGACGGCTGGGGCATCGCCTTTTATGAAGGCAAGGGCTGCCGGACCTTTCATGATCCGGCGCCGAGCTGCGAGTCCGAAATCGCCGAACTGGTCAGCCGCTATTCGATCAAGTCCCGCACGGTGATTTCCCACATCCGCCGCGCCAACCGGGGCCGCGTGGGGCTGGAGAACACCCACCCCTTCACCCGCGAATTGTGGGGGCGGGTGTGGACCTTCGCCCACAACGGCCAGCTCAAAGGCATCAAGGACCGCATCCTGACCTTTTACGAGCCGGTGGGGACCACCGACAGCGAGCACGCCTTTTGTTGGCTGCTCGACCAGATCCGCATGCAGTATCCGGAACCGCCGAAAAAGACCGCCGGGCTGATGCGGCTGATCCGCCATCTGGCCGCCGATCTTGGCACGCTGGGCGTCTTCAACATGCTGCTCAGCGACGGGCGGAACCTGTGGTGCCATTGCGCGACCAATCTGGCTTGGCTGACGCGCAAGGCCCCCTTTGGCGCGGCCACCCTGCTCGACGCCGACATGAGCGTCGATTTCGCCCAGGAAACCACGCCGAAGGACATCGTCACCGTCGTCGCCACCCGCCCTTTGACGGTGAACGAGGCGTGGACGGTGATGCAACCCGGCGAAATGGTGGTGTTCCGCGCCGGGGAGCCGGTGGGGCGGTGACGTCATTGTTGTGATTTCAACAACGATCTGTCGCTAAGCCGCTGGCTTCTCAGATCATTGTTCGTCGTGCATGTTCGGTCCCAGAAACGGACCGGCGGAACCGCCGGTCGTCACCGAACAGAAGGCCACACGCCATGACGACGATTCTGCACATCGACTCCAGCCCGCTCGGCGCCGCCTCGGTCACGCGCCAGTTGACCGCCTCCATCGTCGAGACGCTGCGCAAGGCGGACCCCGCCGCGACCGTGGCCTATCGCGACGTCGCCGCCAACCCGCCGGACCACCTGTCGGGCGAACTCCTCCAGGTCGTCAAGTTCCGCAACCTCGACGGCCTGAACGAGCGTCAGCGTTCTGAGTTGGCCCTGACCGACGAGCTGGTGGACGAGTTCCTGGCCGCCGACACCGTCGTCATCGGCGCGCCGATGTACAACTTCTCGGTTCCCACCCAGTTGAAGGCGTGGATCGACCGTCTGGCCCAGGCGGGCCGCACCTTCCGCTACACCGAAAAGGGGCCGGAAGGTCTGGCGGGCGGCAAGCGCGTCATCGTCGCCTCGGGCCGTGGCGGCGTCTATTCGACCAACCCGGCGCTGTCCGGTCTGGATCACCAGGAAGCCTATCTGCGCACCGTGTTCGGCTTCTTCGGCATCACCGACGTGACCTTCATCCGCGTCGAAGGCGTCGGCATGGGGCCGGACGCCAAGGCTGCGGCCTTCGTCAAGGCCGATGAGGCGATCGCTGACTTGGTTGTGGCCGCGTAAGAAGCGGACGCCCCCGGTTCCGCGCGTGTCGCGGGGCCGGGGGGCTTGACCAAGCGCTTGATCGGTTGCCCCCTCCCTAACCCTCCCCCGCTGACGCGGGAGAGGGAACTCCGCCGTATCTTGACGACGCGTATCTTGGCAAGGCGCATGCTCCCTCTCCCGCGAAGCGGGGGAGGGCCGGGGGAGGGGGAAAGCGACGCCTTACCCCAACGCCCCTTGCAACATCTCCACCGCGACGTCGAGCGGCAGATCCAGGCGCTGGATTCCCATCTGGGACAGAAAGCGCTCCTCATTCTTCGACAACTCGCCCTGGATCACCGCCCAATGCTGGTCGGTCGAGCGTTTGGAGATCTGGCGGCCGAAGGTGCGTTGGATCTCATGGTCGAAGCGGCAGCCGAGATAGAGGAAATGTCGCCCGGCGCGCCGGTCCTTGACCACCGGGGGGATCGGCGTCTGGATGTCGATTTCGGTCAACAGTTCGACGAAATCGCTGTCGGAAATCAGATAATTGCCAGCGGGCGTCACCGCGCCGGACGGCTTGTAGAGCACGGTGTCCCAGCTCTCCGCAGCGGCGGCGGTCGTTTCCGACCCGTCGGCGGCGTAGTATTTCACCCATTCGCCGGTTGATTGCGGGTGCGACAGCCCCTGAATCTGCCCCCAACTCCGGTCGGCGGCGGCGGTCAGCAGCGCGTCGAGCGCGTTGTCGTACCAGACGTCCACGATCAACGGCGGCGTCGGGATGGCGCTGAGGAAGCGGTGGGCGAGCGTCGGCGGAACCGTCTGGCTGAAAATCTCGTTGAGGATGGCGTCCAGCGTCTTGCGATGGCGGCGGGTTTCGATGAATTGGGCGACCGCCGTCAAATTGGTGCGGAAGCGCCCCGGCGCCGTCACCTTGGCGTTCAGCCGCTGGGTCAGCTCCGCCGAATTGCGCGGGATCGGGCACTCTTCGGGGGACAGCAGCGCGAAGGCCCCCGGCCCGAGAAAGGGGACCACCTGCCGGGCCTTCAACGCGGCGGCGATGCTGGCGATGGCGGCGGCGGTGTCGGCGACCGTGACGGAATCGGCGTCCGGCGCAAGCGCGGTGTCGGTCATGAAGAATCCCCTTTAAAGGTAAATCGCCGCCCCGGCGCCGGTGTTGACGGTGGCGTCCTTCAGCGTTTCGACGATGAAGGCGACCTGATCCTCGGTGATCGCGTGGTGCAGCGGCAGCGCCAGCACGCGGTCGGCGGTTTTGGTGCAGACCGGGCAGGCCGAACGGCTGGCCCCGCGCTCCTGGTAATATTGCTGGGTGTGCAGCGGCTGGCCGAAATCCGACGCGTCGATGTCCTGCCCGTCGAGATCCTCGATGATCGCCTTGCGGCCCGACGCGGTGAAGCGGGTGCCGAGATGCACGCAATAGAGCATCGGGTTGACGATTTCCGCGCCCGCGCCGCGATAGGGCGGCTTGATGCCTTCAAAGCTCGCCATCGCGGCGTCGTACCAGCCGATGACCGTATTCCGACGGGCCAGAATCTCCGGCAGCCGTTTCAACTGCACCAGCCCCAGCGCGGCGTTGAGGTTGCTCAAGCCCACCTGCCAGGGCAGGGTGCGGGTGATGACGACGGTGTTGCGGTGTTCCACCTCGCGGCGGCGCAGATAGCGCAGGCGGTGGGCCAGATCGCGGTCGTCGGTGACGATCATGCCGCCATCCCCGGCCAGCAGAACCCCCGGTTCGGAAAAATCAAAGAAGGACGCGTCGCCGAACCCGCCGACCATCCGCCCCTTGTAGGTGGAGCCGATGGCCTCGGTCGAATCCTCGATCAGGATCAACCCATGATCCTTGGCCAGCGCGGTCAGCTCGTCCCAATGGGCCGGGTGGCCGTTGGGGTTGGCGGCCAGAATGGCCTTGGTCGCCGGGGTGATGAGGGTCGCGGCCTTTTCCGGGTTGATGCTGTGCTGCCAGTAATCGATGTCCACCAACACCGGCGTCGCCCCGCTCAAGGCCACCGCGTGTTGCGCCTGATGCCAGCCGAAGGGGCTGCACAGAACCTCGTCCCCCGGCCCAATCCCATAGGCTTTCATCACCAGCAGGGCGGCGATGGTCCCGCTGGACACCGCGACGGCGTGGGCGCGCCCGACATAGGCGGCGAAGGCGGTCTCGAACGCCCGCGCCATCCGCCCGTCGCCCAACTCGCCGGAGGTCAGGACGCGGCTCAGCATCTCCACCTCCGCCCCGGACATGTCGGGGGCGGTCAGGGCGATGAAACCGTCGCCGTCATCCTCGGCAGGATCGATTGTGTCGTTTTGCGTGGCCAACGTCGCGGGGGAAGCGGTCATTCATTCATCCTCGTCCCGTTGGGCGATCACCAGGCCGGTGGCAAGCTCCGGCTTGTCGGTGATGAGCCAGCAGTGGTTGTTGCCGTCCACCAGATGCAGATCGAAGCCGTTTTCCTCGCGGAACGGATCCTCGGCCATCACCGAGGCGTGGGCGGTGGTGACGGTCTTCAGATCCGGGTTGGCCGCGCGGACGGCGCGGGCGACGTCGTCGATCCGGTTTCCGGCGGAAAAAAGCTGGTTGGCCAGCGTGGCGATGGTGTCGATGCGCTCAAGGGACAGGGCCATGATGGTGTCACTCCGCGCCGCGTTTCTTGGCTTCGACGGTGATCGGCAGGCGCGTGTCGGCGGGCATTTCCGGCAGGTCCAGCGTCCAGCCGTTGGCGACCTTGACCCAACCGCCCCACAGGCCGGGGTTCTCCATCTCGGTGATGGGTTCCTCCAGATCCTTCTTGGCGACGTAGATCGTGTAGCCCTCGGCCACCTTGCGGATCATCACCTTCATAATCACGGCTCCAAAGTCTGTTGTTGTTGGTTGTTGGCGGCGGTCGGGATCACGCCGCGACCAGACGGGCGTGCAGGGCGGGCAACTCCGACAGCACCGCGTCGATTTCCGCCGCCGTGCTGTAGCGGCTGAGCGAAAAGCGCAAACTGCTGGCCGCCGCCGCGCCGCTCAGCCCCATGGCGGTCAGCACATGGCTTGGCTCATTCCCACCCGACGAGCAGGCGGCCCCCATCGACACGGCGATTCCGGCGCGGTCCAGCCGCGTCAACAGCTCCTCGCCGTCCGCCGGGCGGCCCTGGCCGTCGGCGAAGCGGATGTTGCTGGTGTTGGGCAGCCGCGCCGCGCCGACGCCATTGACCTGCGCCCCCGGCCAGCGGGCCAGCACGCCGCTTTCCAGCCGGTCGCGCAGAAAGCCCAGCAACCCGGCCTCGTCCAGCCACAGCGCGGCGAGCGAGGCGGCGGCCCCGAAGCCGACGATGCCCGGCACATTCTCGGTGCCGCCGCGCCGCCGCCGTTCCTGATGGCCGTGGACCAGCGGGCGGAAGGGCGCGCCCTTGCGGACGTAAAGCGCGCCGACGCCCTTCGGCCCGTGCATCTTGTGGGCGGACAAGGTGAGGTAATCGGCGATGCCGCACTCCACCGCCACCCGACCCGCCGCCTGCACCGCGTCGGTGTGGAACAGCGCGCCATGGGCGTGGGCGATGGCCGAGGCCCCGGCCACCGGCATCAGCACGCCGGTTTCGTTGTTGGCCCACATCATCGACACCAGCGCCGTGCGTTCCGACACCAGCGCGCCGAGATCGACCAGAGAGGGCAGGCCGTCGGCGTTCACCGGCAGGACGCTGACGCGCCAGCCCTGGTTCCGCAGATCGTCGAACAGGGCCAACGTCGCCGGATGCTCCACCGCTGTGGTGAGGATGTGGTCGCGGGTGTGGTCGGTTTCCTCCAGGCTGCGCAGCGCGCCGAGGATGGCGGCGTGCGTCGCCTCCGTCGCGCTGCCGGTGAAGATCATGTCGGCGGGCTTGGCCCCGATCAGGGCGGCGACCTGGGCGCGGGCGTCGCTGACCAGACGGCGGGCGGCCATCCCGGCGCTGTGCGGGCTGGACGGGTTGGCGTAGTCGCCGAACAGGCAGGGCAGCATCGCGTCCCGCACCTCCGGCGCCAACGCCGTGGTGGCGTTGTTGTCGAGATAGATCGTCATGCCAGCACCCCCGGCACGCCACGGCGCGACCCATCGGCGGGGGCGATTTCCTCCTCCAGGCAGCCGACCACAGTGCCGCCGGGGAATTCGACCAGATAGACCGGCAGATTGCCTTCCTCCGACCGGCCGACGCGGACGATGATTCCGGGCGTGCCTTGCGGGGCCAGGATCGCGCCGGGTTGGGCTTGCGGGTGGCTGCCGTCGTTGAACAGATCCTCCTGCGCCGTGACCGACAGGCCCCAGTCGTACAGCGGTTCGCGCGGCGGGATGAAACCCGACTTGGCGGGGGTGGCGGCTTCGGTCATCGCGAGGCTCCTTCCGGGCTGTTCACAAGAGGGGGGAGGGGGTCACTGCGGGTCGTTGCAATGGGCGTCGACCATCTCAAGCTCTTTCGCGCGCATGCCGACGACGACGCGTTTCTCATAAAAATCAACGGCGTAGATGTAATACATCTGAAGATAGGTGCCGATGGAGATGACGTAGCCAATGTCCCCCTCCCGGATCAGGAACTCGCCGACCGGGCAGCCGGGATAAGTGCCGTCGTTGCGGACGTCCTTCCGCGCGCGAACCTTGTGGCCCTGCTCGAACACCGCCGGGCTGACCAGCTCGTTGGCGTCGTTGGGGTCGCGGGCGCGTTCACGGCGTATGGTCTGGGTCATGGCGGCGGCTCCTTCGGGCGGGGCGGTCAAAGCGGGGGCAGGTCGTTGGCGATGGCGACGCCGTCGCGGCGCTGGCGGGCCAGCGTGCGCACCTCCTCCTCCGGGTCGTCGAGCAGGGGGCCGAGCTGGTCGCTGTCGATCCGCCCGGCCACCGCCAGCCGAACCATCCAGTCGGCGTCCTGAATCAAAACATGCAGCTTGGACGCGGGCAGGCGTTGGACCACCACCAGCCGGACGCGCGGGCTGTCGTCCCAAATCAGGCTGGGCAGCCAATCGGCGGCGATGCGGCGGGCGACCTCGACGCGGATTTCGGGATCCTCGTCGTGCATCATCGCGGGCAGCATGCCGTCGGGAATCCGGCGGACGACGCGCAGCCGCACCGAGCAATCGGGGTCGCGCATCAGCGGGGCGAGGTCGGCGTCCTCCAACCGGACGGCGACGGCGATGCGCACCTCGCGGTCGGGATCGTCGCGCAGCTTCAGCAGCAGGCGGCGCGGCAGACGGCGGGCCAGCGTGGCGCGCACGGTCTCGTCGGGATCGTCGATCAGGCGCGGCAGCAGGAAAATCGGCGCGACGCGGGCGGCGTTGGCCCGCACCTCGAAATAGGGGTGGGTCAGATGGGTTCCCGCCAGATCGGCGTTCCACTCGAAAAAGCGTTGGATGCGCTTGGCGTAGCGGTCATGGACGCAGGCCCGGCCCGGCTGGCACTGATGACAGTCGCGACCGCCCAACAGGGCGACGCCCGGTTCGACGCGGCGGTCGGCGTGGGCGCAGGCGGCGCAATCCACCGGCGCGCCGGTCCAGTCGAGCGTCTCGTCGATGTCGTCGCTGAGCGCCGTGGGGCTAAGCGGCGGGTGGGGGGCGTCGTCGTCGGTCATGCGTCCACCTCCTCCCCGGCGTTGGCCCGTTCGCGTTGGTCGGCGACGGCCAGCAGACGGGCGGCGCCGAACCGATCATCGGGGTCGAGCGCGCAAACCTTGGTCAGAACCTCCCGCCCCTCGGCCATCCGGCCCCGGCGCAGGTTGAGATAACCGATGGCGAGCAGCGCGAAGAGGAACAGGCGGGGCGCTGGCTCCAGCCCGGAAAAATCAGCGGCAGCCGGGGTGACGGCGCGCCAATCGCAATGGTTCAGGCCAATCGCGGCCATGGCGTGGCCAAGCATCCGCTCGCCATAGACCAGGGCGTCGTCGAGGTTGGCCTTGTAGAAATGGAATTTGTAATGGCCGAGATCGACCAGACGATGGCCGGGGGCGGCGGCCTCGGCGTCGGCGAGGTGGCGCAGCGCGCGGGCGGAATCGGCGTAGCTCGCGGCGGCCAGATGCAGGCAGCGTTCCGCCTCGGGCGGCAGATCCCCGCCGTAATAGCGGCGGGCGAGCCAGTCTTCATCCACCTCGTCCAACATGGCGGCGCTCCGGTTGGAACCGTCGGTTTCCCTCCCTCCCCTGTTTCGGGAGAGGGAGGGCATTGGGCAATCAGGCCGGAACGCAGCAGTCGGCGGGGCAGACGGCGGCGCATTGCGGGCTGTCGAACTGGCCCTTGCATTCGGTGCATTTGGCCGGGTCGATGACGTAGGTGCCCTTTTTCAGGCTGATCGCCATGTTCGGGCATTCGGCGTCGCAGGCGCCGCAGACGGTGCATTCGGCGGATTTGATCTTGTAGGCCATGGCTTTCTCTCCTTGCTTGGCAATGCGTGGGGGCGATGCGTGTGGGGGATGGCTGTGGTGGGTGAGGTCAGGCGCGCTTGGCGGTCAGCGCGCCGGTGCGGATCACCGCGTCCTGCCCGGCGCGGGCCTGGATCGACCCTTGGCCCAGGCGTTCGGCGTAATCCTTGAAATAGGCCAGGGCCGATTCCTCGATGTACTCGAAGGCGAAGCGGTCCACCGGCTCGATGCCCGCCGATTCCAACGATTTGGACGGGCAACCGCCGATCTTGGCGACAAAGACGGCGGTGCAGTCGTTGATCGCCGACAGCACGGTGTCGAGCGTGTCGTCGTCGCCGGAGCCGCCTTCGCAATATTGATCGACGCGGCGATGGCCGACGAATTTCGCGCCCTGCGGCCCAACCTCGTAGATCTGGAATTCCTTGGCGTGGCCGAAATGCTCGTTGATGCGCTCGCCGCCCTTGGTGGCGACGGCGATCAGGATGGGATCGACGGCGCTGCCAACGGCCTCCTGCACATCGGCCTGGGCGGCGGCCTTGGAGGCGTGGCGCCCGGAGCGTTCGGCCTCGACATGCTCGCGGTAGGTCCGGCGGGCCTCGTCGTCGTAACCGATCTCGCCCATCGCTTCGATCTTGTCGGCGGTGAACTCGTCGCCGCGATCCTCGCCCAACAGGCCGACGGCGTCGGCGCGGCACTGGCGGCAATGGCGCATCAGCTTGGCCCCGCCCTCGCAGGCGTCCTGCACCACCTTAAGCTCCTGCGCGGTCGGGCCGCGCTGGCCGGTCAGGCCGAAATGGGTGCCGTGGGCGGGATCGGAGATCAACGGCATGATGTTGTGCAGGAACGCGCCGCGCGCCTTCACCGCCTTGTTGACCGCCAGCAGATGCTCGTCGTTCACGCCGGGGATCATCACCGAATTGACCTTCACCAGGATGCCGCGCGCGGTCAGCATCTCCAGCCCCAGCATCTGGTGCTCGTGCAGGATCTTGGCGGCGTCCAGCCCGGTCCAACGCTTGTGCTTGTGGAAGATCCAGGGGTAAATCTGCGCGCCGACCTCTGGATCGACCATGTTGATGGTGATCGTCACATGGTCGATGTTGTATTGGGCGATGCGGTCCACATTGTCCGGCAGGGCCAGCCCGTTGGTGGACAGGCACAGCTTCAGGTCCGGGGCCTTCTTTTGCAGATGCTCGAAGGTGGCGAAGGTGTTCTTCGCCCCGGCGGCCAGGCTGTCGCCGGGACCGGCGATGCCGATCACCGACAATTGCGGGATGTCCTGGGCCACCGCCAAAATCTTCTTGATCGCCTGATCGGGGGTCAGCTTTTCAGAGACCACGCCCGGACGGCTCTCGTTCGAGCAATCATATTTGCGGTTGCAGTAGTTGCATTGGATGTTGCAGGCCGGAGCCACCGCCACATGCATGCGGGCGAAATAATGGTGGGCCTCTTCCGAATAGCAGGGGTGGTTTTTCACCTTGTCCCACACCGCCGGATCCATGTCCGCCGGTCCATCGGACGAGCCGCAGGACGACGACGAGCAGCCGGACGATTCCACCGGCGTGGATTCGGCGGGAGCCTTCAGCTCTCCCACCCCAAGAATGCTGTCGAGCGAAATCACGTTGCCCATCATCCACTCCTTCCCTGCCGCGCCGGGTGGCGCATGGCCTGCCGTGCCTGACGACACCAACGGTCAAACCAGAGAAAAGCAAGTTCGGGGCCAACGGAGGAGTGTGAGGAATCGCAATGGGTTGGAGTGGTTTGTCAGCTTTGCTGACCCTGTCGTCATTGCGACAAAGCCGGGGGGCTGTCAGGGATGCGACACGGCGTTGTGGTGTTTTAGAGCGCCGTGCATAAAATGTGAAACAACACGGCGCTCTAAGCTTTGATTGATCGAGCGGATTCACGCGTCAAATCGATTCCGATTTAACGCGATCCGCTCTAAGCGGGCGCTCAGGCCAGCTCGCCGCGAAAGGCGATGACGTGGTCTTGGGCCTCGTCGCGCACCTCGGCGCCGAAACCGATCAGGCCGCTGCCGACCAGCTTGGTGGAATCGCGGCGCAGCACCACCGGCGGGGCGCCGCCGCTGCGGATGTAGCTGCCGTTGGTCGAATGGTCGGTCAGGATGAAGCTTTCGCGGCTGAAGTCGATCACCGCGTGCTGGCGCGAGGTCTGGCGCGAGGCGATGCGCAGGCCGCTGCTCTCCTCCCGCCCAATGGTGACGCGGGGCAGGGCGCGGCTCATCAGAATGTCCTGGCCGCGATAGGACAGATGCAACGTCACCATGGCGTTGCCGCTAGTGTTGACGGTGGAGAAGCCAAGCGTCGTGCTGTCCTGCGCCTCGTCCACCTCCTCCACCGTGCGGATCTGGTGGACGCGGATGGGGATGGCCTTGCCCTTCATCGCGACGTTGCTCAACAGCTTGGATTTGGCCCGCAGATCGGGGGAAAGACCGCCGATCAGCGCCTCGGTCGCCAAAATTTCGCCGGGGCGGGCGATCTGCTGGACGCGCGCCGCGACGTTGCAGGCGTCGCCGTACAGATCGCCGATCCCCTCGATCACCGGGCCATGGTGGATGCCGATGCGCAGCCGCAGCCCGTAATCCTCCTGCGCCGCCATCATGGTCAGCGCCCCGCGCACGCTGTCGTCGGGGGAGGGAAAGGCGCCGAGCAGCCCGTCGCCCAGGCTTTTGATGACCGCCCCGCCGTTGGCGTCCACCAACCGCCGCAGATGGGCGAGGACGCGCTGGGTCAGGGTCGCGGCTGTGACGTCGCCGATCCGCTCATACAGCATGGTGCTGTCGGCGATGTCGACAAAGAGCAGGGCGAGAGGCTTTTCCAGAGCGGGCAAGGCCGGAGATCCGTTCGGACGGGTAGAGGCGGCGGTCGCCGGAAACTGTAGCACACGCACGACCAAAAGCGCGACGGCGTCGCCGCTTCCGCGCCGCCGCCGTTGCCGATCCTGCCGCCCAACCCGTTTAGAACTTCTTGATTTCGATGCTGTATTTGCGCAGGGCGTAGCTCACCTGACGGGTGGTCATGCCCAACAGGCGGGCGGCCTTGGCCTGGACCCAGCCGGTGCGCTCCATTGCCCACAGCAGACGGTCGCGCAGCGGGCCGGAATCCGGCTCGTCCAACGGCAGGTCGGGGTTGTCCGCCACCGTCGGCGGGTTGGCGGCGGGCTGACCATGGCCGTTCCGCGCGGCGACCGGCGCGGGGGCCGAGGGGGCGAGGGCGGTGGGCGCGCTGGGCGCGCCGCGTTCGGGGGTGGGCAGCGGCAGAATGGCGGTGGGGGCCATGGGTTTCGCCGCGCCGCAGCCCGGCGTCGGGCCGGCGGCGCAGCCGGACGCGCAGGCGGGCCACGCCGCGCCGTTGGCGCCGACCGGGGCCGGAACCGCGCTGGGCATCGCCGCCGGGCCAACGCCGGGCTGCGGCGCGCGCGTGATGTTCGGGTTGGTCGGCGCGGCGCTGGTCGTGGGAGCCAGACCGCCGACCGCCGCGCCCATGGTGCGGTATTGGAACAGCACCGACGAGTTGCAGAGATTCATGCTGCACGACAGATCGGGCAGGCGGATCTTGCCGTCGCGGCATTGCGTCGCGGCCCGCTCGATGCAGTTTTCCAACTCGCGCACGTTGCCGGGCCAGGTGCAGCGGTTCAGCACCTCCAGCGCCTCGCCGTCGATGTCCAGATTCAGGCCGTTGTCCTTGCCGAATTTGGCGACGAAATGCTTGGCCAACAGAGCGATGTCGCCGCGCCGTTCGCGCAGCGGCGGCAGATGGATGGTGACGACGTTGATGCGGAAATAGAGATCGGCGCGGAATTTCCCGTGGCCGACCGCCTCCTCCAGATTGAGGTTGGTGGCGCAGATCAGCCGCACGTCGGTCTTGATCGTCTTGGATCCGCCGACCCGCTCGAACTCCTGCTCCTGCAACACGCGCAGCAGCTTGGCTTGGAAGTTGGACGAGATGTCGCCGATTTCGTCCAGGAACAGGGTGCCGCCGGACGCCAGTTCGAACCGGCCCTTGTGGTCCTTCTGCGCCCCGGTGAAGGAGCCTTTTTCGTGGCCGAACAGCTCCGATTCCAGCAGGGATTCGGGCAGGGCGGCACAGTTCACCCGGATGAAGGGCGCGTCCTTGCGCGGCGACATGTTGTGGATGGCGCGCGCAATCAGCTCCTTGCCGGTGCCGCTCTCGCCGCGAATCAGCACGGTCGATTTGAAGGGGGCGACGCGGTGAACTTGCGACAGCACGTCCACCATGTTGGAGCTGGTGCACACCACGTCGTTGACCGGGATGGCGACGGGCCGCAGCTCCTTCTGCACGCGGAAGGTCTCGCGCATCATGAAGCGGCGCTCTTCCGCAACGGTGCGGTGCAGGCGCACGGTCTGGCCGATCAGGTTGGCGACCATGGTCAGAAAGCGGACGTCGGCGCCGAAATGGCCGTCCGGCCCCTCGTCGGAAATCCGGTCGATGGTCAGCACGCCGACGACGGCGCCCGCCGCCTTGATCGGCACGCCGACCAGCGAGGCCACCTGTTCGTCCAGATCATCCCGCCCGCCGGAGCGGTTGAGGAACAGCGGCTCGTCCGCCAGATTGGGAACCACCACCGGCATGCCGGTTTTCAGGATGCGCCCGGAAATCCCCTCGCCCTCGCGAAAGTCGATCTCCTGCGCCAGCGCCTCTTTCGACAGACCATGGGCGGCGACCAGCCGCAGGGTGTTGTCGTCGCCCTGAAGATACACGCGGCCCCGGTGCATCTGAAGCTGATAGGCCAGCGCCCGCAGCACCTCGCGCAGCGTCTGTTCCAGATCAAGCGACGACCCCAGAATCTTGCTGACCTCGTAAATGGTCAGCAGTTCCAAATTGGATGAGGACGCGGATTGCGACGAACGCGCGGCACTCGGCATGGTCATCCCCTCGCTCGGTTGATGAGCCTGCGAATCCCCGACGCCGCGACGCGGCGCGCTGATTCCAGACCCGGCAACGGGCCGTGACGCTTTTCCCCCTGAAGGCGTGGAAGCCGTTGTTTCGGCTGCCGTTTTCCGGTTGATCGCGGCTGCGGCGCGTGGTCGCGCTCCTGACTGCCGATGGAAAGTCTCGGGCACGACGCGCCGAAAGGCAAGAGTTTTCGCAGGGGTATTGTTGCGACGCACAATGGCTTCCGGTTGCGGTTGTGGGTTGCAGGCAAAGATGGTGGCGCGCGACGGGTCGCTGTGTTAATAACTGACCAGTCAGTAAATGGGACATCGCCGATGCCGCCCCTGGATCCCGCCGCCGCCCCGCGTTGGCGCCGCCGCAAGGAGGATCGCCCGCAGGAGATCGTCGCCGCCGCGCTGGACGTCTTCGCGGAACGGGGCTTCGCCGCCGCCCGGTTGGACGATGTGGCGGCGCGGGCCGGGGTCAGCAAAGGTACGCTCTACCTCTATTTCCCCAGCAAAGAGGATCTGTTCAAAGCCGTGATCCGCGCCGCCATCCTGCCCAATCTGGAGCGGGCCGAACGAATGATCGCCGAGGTTCCGGGGCCGTCCTTCGCCCTGCTGGAACGGTTGTTGGCGATGGTGGCGGAGTTGATCGCGACGACCCGCGCGGCCATCATTCCCAAGCTGGTGATCGCCGAGGCCGGGAACTTCCCCGAACTGGCGGCTTTCTACCACCGCGAGGTCATTCAACGCGGCTTTGGGCTGTTGGCGAATCTGCTGGCGCGCGGGGTGGCGCGCGGCGAGTTCCGCCCGATGAACATCGACCACGCGGTTCGCCTGATCGCCGCGCCTTTGTTGATGAGCGCGGTGTGGCGCAGCGCCTTTGACGCTGTGGCCCCCATGGACGTTCCGGCCCTGATCGCCACCCACCGCGATCATTTGCGCCGCGCGTTGCTGGTGGACGGCGAAACGCCCAACGGAGACCGATCATGAGCGGTTGGCTGGACGCGGTGTGGGGAATGGCTCTGGCGGTGGCGCAAACGGTCGGGCTGCCGTTTGGCGCTGCCGACACCCGTCCGTTGGCCCATGGCTATGTCGAGGGCGAATATCTGCGGATCGCCGCTCCGGCGGCGGGCGTTTTGGAACGGCTGTCGGTGGCGCGGGGGCACACGGTCGCGGCGGGCGCGCCGCTCTTCGCCATCGACCGTTCCACCGCGTTGGCCGAGCGTGACCGGCTGGCGGCGGCGCTGGCCCAGGCCAAGGCGCAGCGCGCCGATCTGGCCACCGGCAAACGGCCTGAGGAAATCGCCGTGCTGGCCGCGCAGAAGACCCAGGCCGAGGCGGCCCTGCGCCTGTCCGCCGCCGAGTGGGAGCGGCAGGCGGCGCTGGTGGCGCGCAAGGTCAGCTCCGTGGACAAGCTCGACAGCACGCGGGCGGCGTTTGAGCGCGACCAGGGCCGACTGGCGGAAACCCAGGCGCAACTGGCCGTTGGTGGGCTGGGCGCCCGGCCCGACCAGATCCGCGCGGCGGAACAGGCGACGGCGCAGGCCGACGCGGCGCTGGTCCAGGCCGACCGGCGGCTGGTCGATCTGGCTCCGGTCGCGCCGGTCGCGGCTTTGGTCGAGGATACGCTGTACAATCCAGGGGAGTGGGTTCCCGCCGGATCGCCGGTGGTGACGCTGCTGCCGCCTGAACGGATCAAGCTGGTGCTCTTCGTTCCGGAAACGCTGGTGGCGCGGACGTCGCCGGGAACGGCGCTGCGGGTGCGTTGCGATTCCTGTCCGCCAGGACTGACCGCGCGCGTCACCCATGTGGCGTCCAAGGCGGAATACACCCCGCCGGTGATCTACAGCGTCGGCAGTCGGGAAAAGCTGGTGTTCCGGGTCGAGGCCGGGCCGGACGCCGCGTCGGGCGGTCGCGCCCTGCGTCCCGGATTGCCGGTGGATGTGGAGTTGGCGCCATGACCGCCGCCGCGTCGGCGACTCCGCCGCCGGTGATTGACGTGCGCGGACTGGTCAAACGCTTCGGCGACAAGCTGGTCGTCAACGACGTGTCGATTCGCGTCGCGGCGGGGGCGATCTACGGTTTTCTCGGCCCCAACGGGTCGGGCAAGACGACGACGATTCGCCTGTTGTGCGGGCTGCTGACCCCCGATTCCGGGGAGGGGACCTCACGGTAATCGCTTGAACCTTAGGCGATAGGGGATTCCGCCCGGCGCCCAGCGAACGTACTATGAATCTCCTATTTGACGGGAGGTTGGCTTTGGCGAAGACGATTGGA
>Ga0209373_10000210_pt1 | contig 123683 bp, 113 predicted proteins | sample Higcelweek5metaG_FD_187173 | JGI IMG/M metagenome (GOLD analysis project Ga0209373, IMG submission 187173) | Freshwater pond sediment microbial communities from the University of Edinburgh, under environmental carbon perturbations - High... | ecosystem: Environmental > Aquatic > Freshwater >... | reverse complement strand
ACAAACGCCAGCCGCTTTTTTGTCTTTCAAGCGCGATACATGCACTTTCGCGGGGTGGAGCAGCCCGGTAGCTCGTCAGGCTCATAACCTGAAGGTCGTCAGTTCAAATCTGGCCCCCGCAACCAAATACGAAACAAGGTCCCGCAAGGGGCCTTTTTTCGTATTCTGGCTATGGCGCTGATTAGACCTGACGAGGAGGTCAGCTCACCCGCCACCCCCAAACACCAAAGCCCCCCGGCTCACGCCAGGGGGCTTTTCGCATTCCCACACCCAACTCCCGGGATCAAAGGGCCCTCCGGCCCTTTGCGGGCGCGGGCAGAGCCCGCATAAACCCGCCCCGCTTAACGAGCCTCTTCAGCGTTGAGCGACCTTTGCGCGCAGGAACTGGATCGGAGAAGGCAGATACTCCGCCCCTATTTCACAAATGATCACCCCCAAGATGATAAAGGCAATCATGAGGCTCTGCGAAAATGTCGGAACTTCCGCGAGAATGAGGTAAGCCAGCCCAACACCGAAGACCGGGATCAGATTCAGGAAAACACTGGCTTCAATCGCTGATGTCCTCGCCACTCCCCAGTTGTAAAGATAGTAGCCGCCAAAAGTAACAAAGGTGGCGAGATAAACAATGGCGACTCCCGATGGGATGGGAATGGATGCGCTAACCGGATCTCCGATAAAGAGAAGGGGAAAAAACAGTATGGCGCCAGCAAAGGATTGAAGCGCTGTGAGGAAAAATGGGCTGTAGCGGTCGGACAGTTTCTTCAGCAGGACAATGTAAACCCCTGATGCAACCATAGCCCCGAATTCCAGCAGGTTGCCTAGCCATGGCAGGGGGGCATATGGACTTCCCTCTGAACAGAGACTCAAGCCGATAGCACCGAGAGCGCAACAGGCGAAGCCGACAAGAGTCCAGAAGCGGGGATGCTCCCGTAACAAGATCAAGGCCAACAAGGCCACGATGGGGGGCTGAAGTGCGTTGATGGTGGCGGCGGATCCGGCGGTGGTCCAGCGTAACGCCTGACTTTCGAGAAAAAAGTAGATGCCCGGTTCACAGATGGCCATCAGTGCCAAATATCGCCAGTCTCCCTTTTGATAGGTGATCTTTCCCCAAAAACGGAACAGCAGCAGAAAAGCAATCGATGCCAGGAGCATGCGGAAAAAGATGATTTTCCCGGCGTCAAAGTCCAGCACCGCCTGTTTCATGGCGATGAAGGAGCTACCCCAGAAAAAGACAGCCGAGAAGAGCGCGAGTTTGGGCAGAATGGTGATGGGCTGGGCTTTCATGGGGTTCCTTGTTGTTCTGATGATCAAAGAGTGGGCTACCGCCCGGGAGCCCCGAACATTCCCTTCGGGGGCCATTGCTTTAGTTCATGGTGGATGAGGAAACCAGATACGCTTGAAAGGCCTTGGAGTGTCCTGTACCACCATTGAGACCAGTACAGGTGTGTGGGGCAAAGTCTGTTCCTGCTGTTGCAGACACACCTGTCATCCTTTGATCGATGGCCTTTCCCGGGTGGATTTGATTGCGTAAAGACTCGAAAATCAGAACATTGACCCAGAAAATCATCGAAGACATCAGCAATGGCCTGCGGCCTGTCGGAACAAAGCTGCCGTCTCTGCGGCAGTTTGCCAGGGAGTACGGCATTTCCAAGTCCTCGGCCGTGGAGATATACGAGCGTCTGATTGCCGAAGAGGTGATAGACGTCCGTGGAACCGCTGGCTTCTTTGTCAAAGGCTCGAAAAAGGCATCTCTCCCCCTCGATCCATCGCAAGAGACGGAGATAAATTGGCGGGCTGCTTTCACTCGATCTCGTCAGCCATCCATGACCTATCAACCGAACGGTGGATGGCTGGAGCGGGATTTACTGCCGCTAGAGGGGCTGCGCCTCGCCCTGCGTGAAGCCTCGCGGGCCTCGCCTGCCGACCTTCTGGATTACGGTGACCCGCTTGGCCATTTGCCGCTGCGCGTCTTGCTGGTGGAGCGATTGGCCCGGCTGGGGATTGAGGCGTGGACCAATGGGCTTCTGATCACCGATTCGGCCAGTATGGCTCTGGATTTGCTGTGTCGATGGAAACTGAAGCCGGGCGATCGGGTCTTGATGGACGATCCGACGTCTTTTGACTTCACGGGATTGGCGAAACTGCATGGAGTTGATGTCCTCGGTATCCCCTTTGTCGATGGGAAACGTGACCTTGCCTTGCTGCGGCGTCTGGTGGAGGAGCAGCGCCCTGCCATGTACCTGATCGCGTCTGCGCCACAGAATCCGACCGGGCACGTTCTTTCGCCCCCAGAGGTGTTCGAGCTGCTATCCATTTTGCGCTCTGCGGGCGTCTTTATTGTTGAAGATGATGTCTATAGCGATCTGGAAAGCAAGCCATCTGTCCGGTTGGCGGCTTTGGCTGGCCTTGATGGGATCGCCTATATTGGTGGCTTTTCGAAAGTTGTCTCCGGTGGGCTACGGTGTGGGTATGTCTGTGCCGAGCCGGAGATTATTTCTGAGCTGGGGCACGTGCTCACCATGGCGAGTTTCGGTCTGAATACGATGACGTCGCTGGTGATCTACAAGCTGTTAACCAGTGGTGTATACCGCCGGAATGTTGATGCCATGCGGGGGATCATCAGAGGGCGACGCACCGAGGCGATGGAGCAGTTGCGGCATCTCGGTTTTGAAATTCCATTAGAGCCAGAGGGCGGTATCTTCATATGGGCACGCTGGCCCCATGCATTCGATTTGGACCGAACGATGAAAGCGGCATTGAGTCGGAGGCTGAGTCTGTCTCCGGGGACGGCGTTCAGTCCATCGGGAGGCTTTGCCGAGTATTTCCGCTTTAATTGTACCTTGATGCATGGCGAGCATTTTTATGATCGTTTGCGCGATGTGTTCAATGGTGGCGGCCCCCCCGCTCACTGACTGCGGTAATGGCTGGGCGACACCCCCAGAACCCGCTTGAACATGGTCGAGAAACTGCCCGGCCCGTCATAGCCGAGATCATAGGCAACGGCGGTGACCGGCTCCCCGGCGGCGAGCTTGGGGAGGGCGACCGACAGGCAGGCCTGTTGACGCCATTCAGTGAAGCTCATGCCGGTTTCGCGGCGGAACAGGCGGGTAAAGCTGCGGCGGTTGATGGCCAGCGCATCGGCCCACTGGTCGATGGTTTCGGTGACATCCGGGTGATCCAGAAAGGCATGACAGCGCGCGGCCAGCGCCTTGTGCGCCGGGAAGGGAACGGCGAGGGGGATCACCGGAGCGCGGCTGATTTCGGTGATCAGCAGCTCCATCACCAGCCCATCCCGCCCGTTGACATCGTATTCGGCAGGAATTTCCGAGGCAGCGAGCAGCAACTGGCGCAGCAACGGTGAAACGCCCACAACCTGACAGGACGAGCCACGGGCCAGACAGTGATCGGGTTCGATCAACAGGCTGCGGGTCTGGACCGCGCCGACCATGCGGACCGAGTGCGGAGTCCCGGCGGGAATCCACACCGCTCGCTCTGGCGGCGCGACCCATGCGCCCTCGGGGGTGCTGACCGCCATCACGCCGGTGGTGGCGCACAGGAACTGGCTGCGGCGGTGCTGATGCTCGGCCAGTTCGTAGGAAGCTGGATAATCATGGCCGATCGCCACCAGCGGACGGGCGACGTGATCGTTTTTGTTGGGATTAATCTTCATTTTGTCCCACTTGCTGAACTGAATGGCTCATACAGCAAAGCGGGCGGTTTGTCAGGGTGCTACAGTCGGTTTTGTAACGCCTTCCTTCCACCCGCTGCGCCTTCCCCGCCACCGGCATCACTCTGCCGGGGCTGTCTGCTGGTCGCTGCAAAAACTGTGAGTCCTGATTGTGACGCCTCCCCCTGCCAGTGCATCTTCCGTGCAGGATACGTCTCCTGCTACCGCCTCTCCGGCGTCTGCGGCATCTGTCCCCGGCTCGACGCTGGTGGTGCAGATTGTCGGAGCCGTAGCCTTGGCCCATCTGCTCAATGATCTGATACAGGCGGTTCTGCCGGCGATTTATCCGATGCTGAAGAGCAAATATGATCTGACCTTCGGCCAGATTGGCTGGATTGGTCTGGTGTATCAGGTGACGGCGTCGCTGCTTCAGCCGTGGATTGGCCTGTACACCGACAAACACCCCAAGCCCTATTTGCTGCCGATGGGGATGGTGGTGACGCTGACCGGCATCATCGCCTTGGCGCTGTCGAGCAGCTATACCGGGTTGCTGATGGCGGCGGCGGTGGTGGGGATCGGCTCGGCGACCTTCCACCCCGAAGCCTCACGCATGGCCCGCATGGCGTCGGGGGGCCGGTTCGGGACGGCGCAGTCGGCGTTTCAGGTCGGGGGCAACAGTGGCTCGGCATTGGGGCCGTTGGTGGCATCGGCGGTGATTCTGCCGTTCGGGCAGACCTCGGTTGGCTGGCTGGCGTTGGCGGCGATTGCGGCGATCTGGGTGCTGTTCGGAGTCACCCGCTGGCGTCTGCGTCATGCACAGGGAACGCTGCGCAGCGGCATGGCCCATCTGGCCCGCAAGCACAGCCGGGCGACGGTGGTGCGGGCCTTGCTGGTGATCGGGATGCTGATGTTCGCCAAATTCATCTACATCGGTGCCTTCACCAACTATTTCACTTTTTACCTGATGGAACGCTTCGCCCTGACCGCACAGGACTCGCAGGTTTATCTGTTCTGCTTTCTGGCGGCGATTGCGGTGGGAACCTTTGCCGGTGGCCCGGTGGGGGACCGGATTGGCCGTAAGGCGGTGATCTGGATTTCCTTTCTGGGGGTGGCACCATTTGCGATGATCCTGCCCCATGCCGACCTGTTCTGGACCACGGTTCTGGCGATCATGGTCGGCCTGATCATGTCATCGGCCTTTGCTGCGCTGGTGGTCTATGCGCAGGAGATCGTACCGGGCCGGGTCGGGCTGGTGTCGGGGCTGATGTTCGGCCTGATGTTTGGCATCAGCGGTATTGGTGCAGCGGGCCTTGGTCATCTGGCCGATGTGCAGGGCATTGTGTGGGTCTATCAGGTCTGTGCGTTCCTGCCGTTGCTGGGAATTGTCACCGCCTTGTTGCCGCGCTCGGACGGCCACCGGGGATAAAAAAAACCCACGCACGGGCAAGCCGGTGCGTGGGGTTTTTCATGCGTTCTCCCGGCGTCCTTGCGAACACCGGGAGGCGCGTACATTTTAGTAGCGGTAATGATCCGGCTTGAACGGGCCGGCAACCGGCACGCCGATGTATTCGGCCTGATCCTGACGCAGGGTGGTCAGCTTGACGCCCAGCTTGGCGAGGTGCAGGCGGGCAACCTTTTCGTCGAGGTGCTTGGGCAGCACATAGACCTGACGGTCATAGGCCTGAGCGTTGTTCCACAGTTCCAGCTGGGCCAGAACCTGGTTGGTGAACGAGGCCGACATCACAAAGCTCGGGTGGCCGGTGGCGCAGCCCAGGTTGACCAGACGCCCTTCGGCCAGCACGATCAGACGCTTGCCGTCGGGGAATTCGACTTCATCGACCTGCGGCTTGATGTTGTGCCAGGTGTAGTTGCGCAGGGCGTTGATCTGGATTTCGCTGTCGAAGTGGCCGATGTTGCAAACGATCGCCCGGTCCTTCATCTCCCGCATGTGGTCGAGGGTGATGATGTCGATGTTGCCGGTGGTGGTGACAAAGATGTCGCCCTGCGAGGCGGCATCTTCCATCGTTACCACCTGATAGCCTTCCATGGCGGCCTGCAGGGCGCAGATCGGGTCGATTTCGGTGACCAGAACGCGGGCACCCTGACCCCGCAGCGACGCCGCCGAGCCCTTGCCCACGTCGCCGTAACCGGCAACGACGGCGATCTTGCCCGCCAGCATCACGTCGGTGGCGCGCTTGATGCCATCGACCAGCGACTCGCGGCAGCCATACAGGTTGTCGAACTTCGACTTGGTGACGCTGTCGTTGACGTTGATCGCCGGAACCTTCAGCGAGCCCTTTTTCGCCATTTCGTACAGGCGATGGACACCGGTGGTGGTTTCTTCCGAGATGCCCTTGATGTCATCCAGCAGTTCCGGGTACTTGTCGTGCAGGATCTGGGTCAGGTCGCCGCCGTCGTCCAGCACCATGTTCGGACGCCAGTTGTCGGGGCCGAAAATGGTCTGTTCGATGCACCACCAGAATTCTTCGTCGTTCATGCCCTTCCAGGCGAACACCGGGATGTTGGCGGCGGCAATGGCGGCGGCGGCCTGATCCTGGGTCGAGAAGATGTTGCACGACGACCAGCGCACTTCGGCACCTAGAGCGGTCAGGGTCTCGATCAGCACGGCGGTCTGAATGGTCATGTGCAGGCAGCCAGCGATACGGGCGCCCTTCAGCGGCTTGCTGACACCGTATTCTTCGCGCAGGGCCATCAGGCCCGGCATTTCGGTTTCAGCGATGACGATTTCCTTGCGACCCCAGTCGGCAAGGCTCATGTCACGGACTTTGTAATCGGTGAAGGTCACGGGGGCTCTCCGTTGTGCGTAAGTTTGGAGCAACGTTTAGCAGAGTTGCGAGACAGCGGCAACGGGATATGGCGACAAACAGATATAAATATATCGTTATGTCATAAGGTGACTCAATCCCCCCTTCTCTGTGAGAGAAGAGGGGCTGGGACAGCGTTGTCAGAGCGATTGCCCGAAGATCAGCTTTTCAATCTGGTGCGGGTCATGCTCGCTCATCACCTGCCGGGTGTGTGACTGGGCCTCAGTCTGGGCCAAACGGCGGATGCGCTGCTTGACGCGCGGGATTGAGGCTGCGCTCATTGACAACTGGTCGATGCCAAAGCCGATCAGCAGGGCCGAGACCCGGGGGTCGCCAGCCATTTCACCGCAGACCGACACCGGGATGCGCGCCCGCATGGCGGCGCCGGTGGTGAAGTGGATCAGGCGCAGCACGGCGGGGTGCTGGGGATTGAACAGATGGGCGACGGCTTCGTCGCCGCGGTCAATCGCCAGGGTGTACTGGGTCAGGTCATTGGTGCCGATGGCAAAGAAGTCAGCCTCGCAGGCCAGCGCATCGGCGGACAGGGCCGCCCCCGGAATCTCGATCATGATGCCCAACGGCGGCAGTTTGGCCGGAACCTCGACCTTGTTGCGCTTCAGGCGGCGGTAAACCTTTTCGAGAGCGGTGCGAACCTGGGTGATCTCGTCAACGCTGGAAATCATCGGCACCAGAATGCGCACCGGTCCATGGGCGGCGGCGCGCAGGATGGCGGCCAACTGGGCTTCCATCACGTCGGGTCGAGCCAACTGGAACCGCACCGCCCGCAAGCCGAGGGCCGGGTTGGTGGCCGGGCCACCGGTGCCGGGGATGTCGAGCTTGTCGCCGCCCGCATCCAGCGTGCGGATGGTTACCGGACGCCCCTGCATCCGGCACACCACATCGCGCAGAATGGCGTATTGCTCGTCTTCGTTCGGCCACTCATGGCGGTTCATGTACAGGAATTCGGTGCGGAACAGGCCAATACCTTCGGCACCGGCGGCCAGCACGGCATCAATTTCGCTCGGCAGTTCGATGTTGGCCATCAGGGCCACCCGCAGGCCATCGGTGGTGACGGCGGGCAGGTCTTTCAGGCGCGACAGGGCGCGGCGCTGGCGCAACAGTTCGGCGCGTTGCTTGCGGTAATCGGCAAGGGTTTCCGGGGTCGGGTCGAGGATGATCCGGCCATGGATTCCGTCAAGAATGACCGGAGCCCCCTGCCGGACTTGTCGCAGCATGTCAGCGACGCCCACCACGGCGGGGATGGCCAGCGAGCGGGCCATGATGGCGGTGTGGCTTTCTGCACCCCCGGCGCAGGTGGCAAAGCCTGCCACCAGTTTGGGGTCAAGCAGGGCGGTATCGGCCGGGCTGAGGTCGCTGGCCAGAATCACCGCGTTGCGTGGCAGGTGGGCAAAGGCCTTGTAGGGCGTCTTGGTCAGGTTGCGCACCAGCCGCTGGCCGACGTCGCGGATATCGGCGGCGCGTCCGGCCAGATAGGCGTCATCCATGGCGGCGAAGACTTCGAGCAGCAGGCTGATTTCCTGCCGGACGGCGGCTTCGGCATTGATGCGCTCTTCGGCGATGCGGCGTTCGACCCCGCGCACCAGCCGCGAGCCCTTCAGCATCTGCTGATAGGCATCCAGCAGAAAGCCCAGCTCTTCGCTGGCGGCAGCGGGCAGGAAACTGGCCTTGCTTTGCAGGCGCTCGACCTGACGGGCAGCGGCGTTCACCGCGGCCTGAAAGCGCTTTTTCTCGGCTTCGATCCGGTTGGCGGGGATGGTGTATTCCGGCCCCTGCACCATGCCGGCGTCGTGCAGATAGACGGTGCCGACGGCAACGCCGACACTGACGCCCACGCCCTGAAAGATGCGTTGGGGATAGGACCCTGAGGCACCGCCCGGAGAAGAAGCCGACGCTGCGCCGGGATCAGTCTTCATAGAACTTGTCGTCCACCAGCTGGCCCAGAGCCTCAAGCGCGGCGCGGGCATCGGTGCCACTGGCGCGCATTTCGATGGTCGTTCCCGGCGAGGCTGCCAGCATCATCAGGCCCATGATGGATGAGCCCGAGACTTCCTGTCCGCGGTTGATGACGGTGATGGCAGCGTCAAAGGTATCGGCCAGCTTGACAAACTTGGCGGCCGCCCGCGCGTGCAGGCCGCGCGAGTTGGCGATGGTGGCGAACCGTTGCAGGACTCCGTCCCCCAGGTCATTGAGGGTGGCAGGGGCGAGGGTCGGCGAGGGAGCGGAAGAAACCATGGGCGTGTCCTTTGTGGGCCGTTATGCGGCCCATCACAAGTCTGTCGTCATCCGGCCTGTCGCAGAAATGTGCATGCCAGGGATGAAAGTACAGGGGGGAGACGTGCGGGGAAGGGGAAAAATCCCGATTATTTGCTGGCCAGCAGGTTCGAGGCGACGTTGATGTATTTCCGCCCGGCTTCCTGCGCCGAGTTTACCGCATTGGCCAGAGTCTGGTCGTTGCGGACGCTGGCCAGCTTGATCAGCATCGGCAGGTTGACACCGGCGATGACCTCGACCTTGGCCTTGCCCATGATCGAAATGGCCAGATTGGACGGTGTGCCGCCGAACATGTCGGTCAGCAGAACCACGCCATCACCATCATCGACACGGGCCACGCTGGCCAGAATGTCAGCCCGGCGCTGTTCCATGTCGTCCTCTGGTCCGATGCACACGGCGATGGTGGCCGCCTGCGGGCCGACGACATGTTCCAGGGCGGCAATCAGTTCTTCGGCAAGCCGTCCGTGGGTGACCAGTACCATGCCAATCATTACGTCGTCCCTTCAGTGCGTTCAGGTGTCTCCGGGCGTGGGATATCCCGGTGACGGACCAAGACATGGAGGCCGCGATCGGCCAACCAGTGAGCGAGCCGTTCGGCTGTGGCGACAGAACGATGCTGTCCTCCGGTGCAGCCGATGGCGATGGTGAGATAACTTTTGCCTTCCTGTTGGTAACGCGGCAGCAGGGGGGCAAGCAAGTCTGTCAAATGGGTAAAGAAGCCGGAAAAGGCGGGATCGGCCATCACATAGTCGCTGACCAGCGGATTCTGGCCGGTCAGCGGGCGCAAGGATGGATCATAGTGCGGGTTCCGCAGAAAACGCACGTCAAATACCATGTCTGCCCCGCGTGGCAGGCCATTACGAAAGCCAAAGGACAGGACGAACAGGCTCATTCCGGGGGATTGGGTGGTGGTGAACAGATGGGTGATCTGGTCGCGGAGCTGTTGCGGGCTGAGCAGGCTGGTGTCGATCAGGACGTCGGCATGACTGCGCAGGTCGCGCAGCAGGGAGCGTTCGACGGTGATCCCGTCGCTGACCGGCAAATCCTCGCCCGCCGGATGACGTCGGCGGGTTTCGGTAAAGCGGTTGCGCAGGATTTCGTCATCCGCATCCAGAAACAGCAGCTGGACCGTCAGATGGTCGGTTTTCTGCAGGTCGCGCAGACGGGCCTGCAGCGATGCCACATCGAAATCGCGGGTGCGGATATCAATCCCGATGGCCAGCGGGCGCGCCGACGGCTGGGCCGGGTCTTGCAACAGGCCGCCCAACAGGCGCAATGGCAGGTTGTCGACCGCTTCATACCCCAGGTCTTCAAAAATCTTCAGGGCCGAGGTTTTGCCCGCGCCGGACATGCCCGTCACGATCACCACGCGCCCGGACGCCGGAGCCGTGGTTGATGCTGATTTCTGGGGTGGCAGGGGGAACGGCACCCGGGTCTCCTGACTGGTCACAGTCTTCCTATAATGCCTGTTGCCAGCAAGACAGCAAGCCGAACCTTTGCCACGGCGGAGGCCTGAAAGGGATTCAGGCGGACAACGGGGAGGGAAACACCGCAGATTTGATCCTGTTCCGGCGCAGGCATCCGTTCCGGCTGCGGGTCGGGGGTCAGGTCAACGATCAGGCGGACGGGGATTTCCGGACGCCAGGGCAGGCGGATGATCCCCAGCCCGCGGACTTCCAGCAGACCGGGAATCGTTGGTTGCGGGCTGGCATGCAGCACGCCGTCACGGGCCTGATACTGGCAGTAGTCATCTCCGACCAGCATCGCCCCCTGATCAATCAGGCGCAAGGCAAGGTCTGATTTTCCACTGCCGGAGGGGCCGCGCAGCAAGACGCCGTCATCGCCCAGGGCAACGCAGGAGGCATGGATCAGGGGCGGCATGGCGGCAGGTCCGAACAGCTGTACAGGCATGAAAACGAGCGTTTTTTCGGTCAAGGTCGCTCTGTGATTGTCAAAGCGTGGCGCGTCTGCGGGTTGACGTCAACGCTTTATCGTGCCATTCCCGGGTACGGTACTGTGGTTTTGCCGCGGTGCACCCAAAGGGAATTCCTCTTGTTCACTCTTTGGTAACCTCGCCGAGTCATGCTGCTTGAAGGTAGGTAAAATTTGCCGGGAATCCCGATGCCTCGTCTGCCGCTTCACTCCATGCTCCTCTCTGTGGCGGCCAAATCCTGTTTGGCCGTGATGGTTGCTGGTGCATTGCTGGCTCCTCCGCAGGCGGCGTGGGCCTTTGGGCGGACGCTGGACGAAATTTTTCGCGGGACCGTGCGCAGCGAAAATGACGGCACCCTGCCTGCCTATGTGGTCAATCGCGGATTGGTGCCCTACCCCGAACGCAAGCCGCTGACCCCGGAAGAAGAAGCGGCCCTGCGCAGGTCCGGGCGGGCCGGTGTGATCGAAGATCCGCTCACCAGCGAAATGGCCTGGACCGACGTGGTCAAGGAAGTGGCGGGCGGGGCACCGGGGCCGTTTGCGGTGGATGCGGTGCGGCGACGGGCGGAAAACGCCGACGGGCAAGCGGTCGAGCTGCTGGCGTGGATGAGCGCCAACGGAGTCGGTGTGCAGCGGGATCTGGCCGAGGCCTTTGACCTTTACAGTCGGGCCGATCAGCTGGGCGTGGCGTCGGCCCGGGACAATGCCAAGGCAATCTATCGCGCCATGAGCAGCGAGCAGCGCCGCACGGTCATGAATCCGTTTAACTGACATCACACTGACAGACGGTCATAATCGGCGGTCTTTGGGTGTACGACCCAAGGAAGAGGCACTGTTTTGCCATCAGGGAACCCACCCAAAAAGGGGGGGTGTCAACTATAATGAAAATCAATAAAAACAACAGACTGTTTCCATACTCTCCCTTGTTCGAAGGAGAGTATGGTGACGGCTTATACCAATTTTCCGTTGTCTGAACCCCACAGGCACGGCAGTTTCTCGGTTCGTGTAGGAAAAGTGGAACATTCCCAAGGGTTTATCATTTAAATGAATGATGTTGGGATGGGCGTCTGCACACGGGAAGGCACGGGTCATAACGTGTGTTGCAGAGGAATGGGGTACAGAGTGCGTGGTTGAACCTAGGGATGAGAAAGCCATCAGGGAGTCTTTCGCGGACTTGATTGACCGGGTGTACGAGGCGTCCTTGTCGCCGGAACGGTTGCGCATGACCGTGCAGGCGATCACCGATGCCGTGCAGGCGGATGCGGGTGTTTTTCTGGCACAGGACGCACAACTGCCACGGTTGGCAGTCAATGTGATGGCCAGTCGGGAAGATCTGGGGGATGCCCCGGTCCGGCTGGAGCAGGATTTTGCCTTCGGGGACAGTGGGGTGCTGACGGCGATGCCGGATCGTACCCAGACCTTGACGCCAGCGCAGATGGAACCCTGGCAGTCCGTACTGGGGCCCGTGGCCGGTGCTGGTGTTGCCGTGCCCATCGGAGACGGGGCATTGCTGGCCCTGTTCCGGGGAGAGGCCCGGCCTGCCTTTGATGATGCCGACTGCCTGACCCTGCAAGCCCTGCTTCCCGCCTTGCAACAGGCGCGGCGGTTGTTGCTGCGTCTGGCCGGGCTTGAAAACCAGCAGGCACTGACAACTGGTCTGCTGGATGCCTTGTCCCTGCCGTTGCTGGTGCTGGAAGGCAGCGGCTATCTGGTGTTTGCCAATACCTCGGCCCGCACGCTGCTTGACGATGCGGTCGGTTTGCGGGTGGGCGATGACGGGCGGTTGGGGCTGGATCGGGGGCTGGTTTCTGCGCCCCGGTCGCACAGCCGTTTTGCTGAAATGCTGGCCGTAACGGCGCAGGCCTCGTTGAACGGACGGGCCGAGGCCCAGGCGATGGTGGTGGTGCGTCCGGGGGGGCGCCCCCCTTTGCGGCTGACCATGCATTCGATGGAGCAGCGTGGCCCTGACCTGAGCGGGCGGAAGCCGCTGGTGGCTGTGCATGTGTCGGCTGATCAAGGGCTCGATCCGGTCGATGCCCGGATTCTGCGTGGGCTGTTTACCCTGACCCCGGCTGAGGCGGCGTTGTTACAGGCTCTGATGCAGGACAAACGACTCGAGGATTATGCCAGCGAGCGGGGAGTGTCGGTGACCACGGTTCGCACACAGCTCGCCCATCTGTTCCGCAAAACCGGCACCAGCCGACAGGCTGAACTGGTCCGGCTGGCGTTGGCCGCGGCAGGAGCTTTCCGCTAGAGCAAATCCCGAGCAGATGGCTCCATCTGCGACGACGTATTTGCTGAAAATACAAGATATTAGAGCATTTGAAGTGATCCAGAGAGAACGGAAAATGCTCTCGTCATCGTGCGCTACCTCACCCCTGCCGGAACGCGCCGTTCGGCAGGGGTGAGGATGGCAGGAGGGGTGATGCCCGGCCAGGTTATTCGGTGGCGCCGGCGGCTTCCAGTTGGCGAACCACGGTCGTCGACCGGCTTTCCCTGGCCCATGACAGCGCACCGCGCCCGGTGTGATCGGTCAGCGAGACGTCTGCTTTGGCTTTCAGCAGGGCATCGACCGCCGCGCCGTTGTTCTTTTCTGCTGCCCGCATCAGGGCGGTGACGCCCTGACGGTTCTGACGATCCACCTGCGCCCCGGCGGCCAGCAGTTTGCGGATGATTTCCACATGCCCCTGATCTGCCGCCCACATCAGGGCGGTGTTCCCGTTCGGGTCGGCCTGATCGACGCGGGCGCTTTGCTGCAACAGGATGTCGACGGCCTGCGGCAGGTTGCTGCGGGCGGCCAGCACCAGCAGGGGCTCGCCCTTGGTATCGGCAGTGTTCGGCGAGGTGCCGGTGCGCAGGGCGCGGTCAAACTTGGCCATGTCATTGGACATCATGGTCTGGACGATCGGGCTTTCCAGCGGCAGGTCGATATCTGCCTGTGCGGCCGGAGCAACGAAGGTCAGGCCCACCACCAGCAGGGACAGGGCGAGGGAGGACGGAGTGCGGGGCGGGCGAAGCGCGACGGATGACATGGAAACCTCATCAACTGTAAACAGGGCCAGATGGTGGGACCACGACACGCAGGGGGACCTGCACGTCGTCATGATCCGGGCCGAGGGCAAAACGGGGTCCGGTCACAGTACCGGAAGCCTCGGCTCTGTACCATTCCCGATTCCTATGGCAGAACCATGGCAAGATTGAGCCGAGTGTCCTGAAAAATCGAGTCGCCGAAATGTCCGCTGTTCCCCCGCCTGCTTCTGTTACGCGTCCCGCTCTGGTGCCGCCCTGTGACCTGCCGCAGCTGTTGCCGGGTTGGGTCTGGCTGGTTGGGGCCGGGCCGGGTGATCCGGGATTGCTGACCTTGCTGGCCGCGCACGGTTTGATGCAGGCGGATGTGGTGGTCTATGACGCGCTGGTCGATGAGCGCATCCTTGGGCTGGCTCCGGCCGGGGCGGAGCTGGTCTATGCCGGCAAGCGGGGCGGCAAGCCCAGCGCCCAGCAGCGGGCGATCACCGAATCGCTGATTGACTTTGCCCGGCAGGGCAGGCGGGTTCTGCGCCTGAAGGGGGGCGATCCGTTCGTGTTTGGTCGCGGCGCGGAGGAAGCTGTTGATCTGACGCAGGCCGGAATCCCCTTTCGCGTGGTGCCGGGGATCACCGCCGGGATTGGCGGGCTGGCCTATGCCGGCATTCCGGCAACGGCGCGGGATGTCAATACGGCGGTGACCTTTGCCACCGGCCATTCGGCTGACGGGACGGTGCCCTGTACGCTGAACTGGGCGTCGCTGGCGGCGTCGCCGGTGGTGGTTTTCTACATGGCGATCAAGCATTTGCCCCAGATTACCAGCAATCTGATTGCCGCAGGGCGCAGCGCCGATACCCCCGCTGCCGCGATTGCCGAGGCAACCACCCCACGTCAGCGGGTGGTGCAGGCGACGCTGGGGACATTGCATCAGGCGATCACCGAGGCCGGGCTGGAACCGCCCGCGATTGTGGTGATCGGCGACGTGGTGTCGCTGGCTCCGCAAATGATGCCGCAAAATGGCGGCTGAGTGACGGTCCTCACCGACAAGGGCAGGAGGACTGGATAGAACAGCATTGAAATTTGTGCGGGCCTGCCCCTTGTCTTTCTCATCCTTAATGCCTAGGTAAAGGCGAGACGACAGGGGAGGGTACGGCGTCAAAACCGTACCGAGGTGGCTCACAGAGTTCGTGTTGTATCCAGACCTTTCACTGCCACGAGAGGACCAGGTCATGAGCCAAGCCAGTTACACGTCGATCAGTACCCTGGAACGCGCGCAGGCGGCCCTGCAGGCCAAAGCCGCGACGATTGCCCGTTATGCCGACAACGAAGAGCCTTCGCTGAGCGAACTGCTCGCAGACCCGATGATCCGTTCGCTGATGGTCAGCGACGGCGTTGCCAAGGACAATCTGTGCGCTGAAATCCGTGCCGTACAGGCCCGGCTGACGCGCGTCCATCACTGAGATGGGGTGATTGGCCCGCAATGAGTCGACATCATATCGTGTGCTGAACGCCGTGGACGGTTTGCTGTCCACGGCGTTTTCATGTTTGGCACGTGGATACGGAGTCAGGCCGTCTTTTCGTGGCGGTGAACCAGCCCGAGGAACGCCACGAGGGCCAGCGTGCCACAGACGGCAATCTGGGCCATCAGTGGCAGGGCGCTGGTGCTGAACAACAGGCCGACGATCACCCCGGCGATGGCTCCAATGGCCATCTGAACGAAGCCCAGCAGGGCACTGGCCGCGCCCGCCACCGCTCCGTAGGGCACCATGGCGCTGGCCGTCGAGTTGGGCAGCACCAGGGCCGAGCAGAAGAAATAGCCGGCGGTGGGCGCAACCACCGATGCCAGCCCCCACAGGCCGGGAGCATGGGTGGCGTCAACCGCGGCGAGCAGGGCGCCACAGGCCCCGAACAGCACCAGCCCAAGGCAGCCGATGGCAATGGTGCGTTTCAAGCCCAATCGGTGCGACAGGCGGCCAGAGGTGAAGGCCCCGCTCATGAACCCGGCAATCACGCAGGCAAAGACCAGACCAAAGTGGTGTTCGCTGACCCCCAGCAGGCTGATGACCACAAAGGCTGCGCCGGACACAAAGCTGAACAGGCCCGAGAAGGTAAAGCCGATCACCAGCCCGTAGCCGAGGAACAATGGTGAGCGCAGCAGGCGGCCATAGGTCAGCAACAGGCGGCCGGGATGGAGGCTCTGCGGGCTGGGCTGCCGGTTGGTTTCTTCCAGCAACAGCGCGCTGGCGAGCAGGACGATCACCCCGAAGATCACCATCGCCACGAAATTGGCCTGCCAGCCAAAGGCGCTGTGCAGCCAGCCGCCAATCAGGGGGCCGATGGCCGGGGCCAGGGCGACTGCCGAGGCCATATAGGACATCAGGCGGGCGGCGTCCTGCCGGTCATAAACATCCCGCACCACGGCGCGGGCCACCACCGGACCGGCACAGGCGCCAATGGCCTGCACAAAACGCCCGGCGATCAGCCAGCCAATGGATGGGGCGAACAGACAGGCCAGCGAGCCAAGGCAGTAAATCACCCCCCCGATCAGCAAGACTCGGCGCCGCCCATAACGATCAGACAGCGGGCCATGGACCAGCATGCCGACGGCCAGACCGGTGATGAACACCGACAGGGTCATCTGGACGTCGCTGACCGAGGCATTGAAGACACGCATCATGTCGGGCAGGGATGGCAGGTAGACATCGGTCGAAATCGGACCATAGGCTGACAGAACGGTCAGCAGGGCCGCGACGGCCAGCGAGCGGGGAGAAGGGCGGCGCATCAAGAGGACCTTGCTGAGTGAAATGGGGCCGGGCGGGCCGGAAAAGCGTACTCTGTGGTACAGATGAGCTTTACATAGGGGGTTCCCGGAGTCCTGACCAGCCCCCTGATCCGGGGGACAGGCCTTTTGTATCATCCACAGCCAGGGCTTTCTGCTGGTTCTTGCAGGAGAAAATCTGCGATGATGGCGTTGGGTGCTGAGGGGTTTGGGGGAAAAACTGATGGTATCCGGACATTGCCCTCTCTACGACCATGACCGTCTGCATCCTGCGCTCCGACAAGACGCACAGGAACCGGGGCAGGTGTGCGATTTTACCGCAGCCTACCTCAAGCACCTGCTGCACAAAACCACGGTGCACGGCGGGGGATATCAAGGGAGTCCCTGCTGCCTTGTTCCGGCCATGACGCCCTTTCAACAGGCTCTGGGGGCTGGCGATTACCCGGCTCTGGTGGACCTGACCTCGGATCTGGTATGGCAGATGTCGGTCTGCGCGCAAGACTGTCCGGCCTTGCCGCCCTTGCTGGAAGTGTTGCGCGTTTGTCATCATCATGGCTGAAAAGCCCTTTTGTGATTCTCGTCATTGAGGGAACCCTCGCCCTTCGGTAGAAGTATCTGTACACGTGCGCTGCTGGAAAAGCTGACGAGCCCGTGTGGTGGGGAAGGCTTTCCCTGAAACAGATCAAGCTGCAGAGGGTACGATGTCTCTTGGCACTGGGGCGATGGCGGGCGTGGGGCAGACCGGATCAGTAATCGGTCTGCATGACGGCAAGGCGGTTCTTCCGTCTCTGGATGTGATGACCGAAGGGTCATACAGCCGGGCGGGGGCAGACCTTGTCATTTCTGCGCCTGACGGGCACCAGTATGTGGTTCGCGGCTTTTTCTCGATGGACCCGGCTCCATCGCTGACGACGGCGGATGGTCATGGCGAACTGTCCGGGGCACTGGCGACCCGGCTGGCCGGTCCGCTGGCACCGGGGCAGGTGGCTGCCGAGGGCGCCCCTCAGCTGGCACAGGCATCCCCCCCGATCGGGACCGTGCAGCAGGTCAAGGGAATCGTAACCGTCCAGCATGCCGATGGCACCACTGCGACCCTGAAGGCCGGAGACCCGGTCTTTGAAGGCGATCTGCTGGTCAGCAGTGATGATGGCGGCGTGGGGATCACCTTTGTCGATGGCACCGAATTTTCGCTGGGAGCCAAGGCGAAAATGGTCCTCGACGAGATGATTTATGATCCGGCGGGCGGGGATGGCAGCTCGAAATTCTCGCTGCTGTCGGGGACTTTTTCGTTTGTGTCGGGACAGGTTGCCAAGGCCGGCCCGGATGCGATGACAGTCAGTACCCCGGTGGCGACCATCGGGATTCGCGGGACGTCGGGCTCCATTGGCGTCAATGCTGATGACCAGTCCGACCTGCGGGTGATCCTGATCCCCGACCCCAGTGGTACCGTTGGTGAAATCAACGTCATGTTGCCCAACGGGCAGGTGATGGCGCTGAACATTCCGATGAACGGCTTGAGCTTTGGCAGCGGCCAGAGCATCGCCTTTACCCTGTCGGCACAGGATTTCCACACCCTGTTCGGCGAATCCTTCAGCCTGCTGCCGTCGCACGGCTCGGTGTCTCCGTTCATTGACAGCACCGCGCCGTCGAGCAGTCAGTACAATTCCACGCCGCTGAACAGCACACCGGACAACTCGCAGCAAGACAGCAACAACAGCCCGTCGGAAAGCAGTTCCTCCACGCAGGCCAATGACAACAGTACGACGAGCGAGACGGTAAAGGTCACCCTGTCGCAAACCGTGACCGAGACCCTGACCAGTTCAGCCCTGCAGACGGTGGCCACCGTAACTGGCGGCAGCGGGACCATTACGGTGACCTCTGGCGAAACCGGATCGCTGTTGACCTCGGTGATCCAGGCGATCATCAGCGGGACGACCGACAACAGTCTGTCGGGACACACCGCGTCGGGGTCGACGAGCTCTTCTTCCACGACGATTGTCAACGAGACGGTGACGGGGACGACGCCCTATTCGGTGGCATCATCCAGCGCGAACTATTACATCGTTGGAGACAGCAGCGGCAACACCATCACCACCGGCTCGGGGAATGACACCATTGATGGCGGCGGTGGGAATGACCGCATGCAGAGCAACGCCGGCAACGACACGCTGATCGGCGGTGCCGGAGACGATACGCTGGTTGGTGGTTCGGGGGAGGGCAACGACGTCTATTATGGCGGCGAGACAGACGGGACCGATACCAGCAACAACGACCTGCTGATTTACAGCAGTGCGACCAACAGCATTGCGGTCAAGCTGCAAGGAGCCAGCGGGCTGGAGACGGCCTATGGTGTTGCCGGTGGCACCGACATTGGGGTGGATCGCCTGTATGGCATCGAGCATGTGATCGGTGGTTCAGGCGATGACACCATCATTGGTAACAGTGATGCCAACAGCCTGAGTGGCGGCACCGGGAACGATACCCTGGAAGGCGGCGCCGGTAACGACGTTCTGGATGGTGGGAGCGGGGATGATACCGCCAGCTTTGAGCATGGCGGCACGGTGGGGTTGACCATCGACTGGGGGACGCTGTCGGGGAGCACCTGGACGGTCATCGACCAGTTCGGCCATACCGATACCCTGATCAACATCGAAAGCATCGTTGGCTCGACGCTGAGCGATACCTTTACCGATGGGGCCGGAGACGAAATCCTGCAGGCTGGTCTGGGGAGCGATACCTACATCTGGACCGGGGTTGGCGACGATACGGTGATTGATACCGGTGGTACTGCGGATGTGCTGTCCCTCCGTCAACTGGATGGTGACCTGATCGACTCGCTGCAACACGATGCCAGCGGTAATCTGGTGGTCACCTATAGTGACACCGGAACGCTGACGGTCACGGCGGGGAGCGGGATCGAACAGGTGATCAGTCCTGACGCCGAGACGCTGACACTGGTTGAAAGCACCGGCACGGTGGTCAGTGGGTCTTCGGCGGCCGATCTGATCGTTGGCTATAACACCGGGCAAACCCTGTACGGACTGGCGGGCGAAGACGTCATCTTTGGCGGCAGCGGCAATGATGTGCTGTATGCGGCGGCCACCAGCACCGGGACCGCCGCCACCGGAGCAGCGGCCACTGACGACGACGATCTTGATGGCGGAGCCGGGAACGACATCCTCTATGGCAGTGCCGGGAATAACGGGCTGTACGGCGGTACCGGCAACGACACCCTGTATGGCAATGCCGGGAATGACGACATGGAGGGCGGATACGGCGCCGATACCCTCTATGGCGGAGCCGGGAACGACACGCTGGACGGTGGGGCAGGCAGTGATGTCCTGTCGTACAGCGAGACCGGCACGCAAGGGATTTCGGTAAACCTTTCGGCGCTCACCGGGTCGGGCTATGCGGTCATTACCGACCAGTTCGGCAACACCGACCTGGTCAAGAACTTTGAGACCATCATCGGGTCCGCGCTGGGCGATACCTTCAAGGATGGCAGCGGTAATGATGTCCTGATGGGCGGAGCCGGGGACGATACCTACATCTGGCAGGGAACGGGCAATGACACCATCAGCGACGGATCGGGGTCGGATACCCTGTCGCTGGCTGATCTCGACGAGAATGTGAACACCCTGCTGTACCATGATGCTGCGGGGAACCTGATCGTTGAATATGACGATGGTGCGGCCAATCTCACCATTCTGGCCGGTGCCGGGGTTGATACCCTGAAAGACCCGACCGGATACGTGATGACGCTGATCGAACAGAATACGGCGACTGTCGATGGCACCAGTGGCATGGATGTCATTGTCGGCTATGCCGGTGGTCAGACGATTTATGGTGGCCTGGATGAAGACGTCATCTTTGGCGGCAGCGGTGATGATGAGATCTACGGTGGCAGTGTCACCAACATCGGGGCCGACGAGGACAATCTGCACGGCGGCGCCGGGAACGATACCCTCTATGGCGGAATGGCAAGCGACGAGCTGTTCGGTGATGAGGGCGACGACACCCTGTATGGCAATGGTGGCAGTGATACGCTGTCTGGTGGGGCGGGTGACGACACCTTTGTCGCAGCATCGGGCAGCAGCAGTCATGACGTCTATTATGGCGGAGACAGCACAGCCGATGCAGGCAGCGATGACGTTCTTGATCTCAGGCTCATCGGCTCCGGCGTTACCGTCACCTTGAACGGGGCCTCTGCCGGGTTCGTCAGTGGGACCGACGTTGGCAGCGACACCCTTTATGGTATCGAACATGTCTGGGGCAGCGATGGCAACGATAGCCTGACCGGGGACAGCAACGACAATACCCTGAAAGGGCGGGACGGCGACGACACCCTGAAGGGCGGTGCCGGAGATAACGTTCTTGATGGCGGCGCGGGCAGTGACACCGCCAGCTATGCCGGTGCGACCGGTGATCTGACCGTCAACCTCGTCAGCGGGACCGTGACAGGTGGATACGGCGGGACAGATACCCTGAGCAGTATCGAGAACCTGATTCTGGGCAGCGGAGACGATCAGGTTACCGATGATTCCGGTGATAACAGCATTCAGGATACCGGCGGCGACGACACCTATTTCTGGAGTGGCAGCGGCACGGACACCATCGACGAACAGTCGGGGAATGACCTGCTGTCGCTGGAAAACATCTCGGCCGGTACCACGATCACCATCGAGCGGAACGCGGATGGCAACATCCTGCTGACGGCGGGCAACAGCGGCACACTGGAACTGATTGCCGGTGACAGCTCGGTTGAAACCCTGAAGATGCAGGACGGCACCACCTATGGATTGGTGGAACGTGGCAACGGTGGCGACGGTGACGAGATCGTCGTGGCCAGCTATACCGGTGACGAGCTGTATGGCAACGCTGGCGTTGACACCATGCTGGGCAGTGCAGGCGATGACACCCTCTATGCCGGGGGCAGCGACAACGACAGTTCGGACACCGGCACCGACACCCTGATCGGTGGGGCAGGCAATGACGAGTTGCATGGCAACTATGGCAACAACGTCCTGCGGGACGGGGCAGGCAATGATGCCCTGCTGGGTGGCAATGGTGACGATACCTATGTCTGGTCGGGGGATGGCGATGACACCATTGCCGATGTGTCTGGCAGCGATGTCATCGACCTGAGTGGGCTGGACAGTTCGAAAACGCTCAGCATGAGCTATGACAGCAGGGGCGATCTGGTCTTTACCTATGACGGCACGGAAACGCTGACCTGGGACAACACCGTTCTCAACACCGCCTTTGGGCACAAAGCGCCCAGCCTGATCCTGATGCCCGATGGCAGCACTATCAGCGTGTCCTCCAGCGCGGATACGCTCTGGTTTGGCACTGAAGACGGCGAGCTGATGCTGGGCCGGAACACCAATGACAGCGTCACGCAAACCATCTTTGGGGCGGAGGGGACCGATACCATCCATGGGTCGGCCTACCGGGATGTGATCTATGCCGGATCAAGCGTCAATGATGCTGACGATACCGGTGATGACCAGCTGTTCGGCGGAGCCGGGGACGATACCCTTTACGGCAATGCCGGTAACAACACCATCAGTGGTGATGGCGGGGACGATTACCTGTATGGCGGGACCGGGGATGACGTTTATGTCTATGGCTCTGCGCCGTTCGGCTCTGACTGGATCAGTGATACCGAGGGTACCAATGTTATTGATGTGCAGCAGTCTGACGCGACCCTGTACCGGATGGCCATTGATGGCACGGACCTGATCCTGTCCTATGACTCGCTGACCACCAACGCCATCTACATTGTTGACTTTACCAATACTTCGACCGTTAAAACCTATGTCACCGCCGATGGTACCTATATCCTGCGGGATAACGACACCTCTGCTGCCAATGACCTGACGGTCATTCATGACGACCAGACGCTGATATGGGATGCCGGTGATGGCAACGACATGCTGTACCTGAATGCCATCCACAGCAGTGCCACGATCTACCTCGGGAATGGTGATGACGCTCTGTATACCAGCCCGCTGACCTCGCTGTCCTTTGCCAGTCTGGACGGTGGCAGCGGGACGGATATCCTGCATGTCAATCTGATCGGGCAAGACCTGACAGCCGTTACCATCACCAACATGGAAGGCATGGCTCTGGCCGATGATGTGACATCGGTGCAGACCACCTGGGATCTGGCCAATCAGTTGTCAACCGTCACCACCATCGATACCGGCAGCGTGGTGTGGGAGATGACCGGAACCGGGACGCTCGACCTGTCGGACATCACCTTTGATCTTGGCAACAGCTCGCTGTTCAGCACCTCGATCACCGATGGAAGCGGTTCTGACTCCGCCGATACCATCACTGGCAGCAGTTATGACGATACCGTCTCGCTGTGGGCTGGCGATGATCTGGTGTCTGGTGGAGCCGGAGATGACCAGCTGCGCATCAAATCGGACCTGATCACCAATCAGAGCATCACCTTTGATGGCGGGGCCGGAACCAAGGACGAGATCACCTTCCAGGACATCACTTCTGCCGTGACCGTTACCTACACCGATACTGCCACCGCCACGATCACCCAGAACGGTACGACCGGGGCCTCGGTCAGTGTCGGTGATGTGGAAATGATCACCGGCAGCAGTGCGAGTGATACCTTCATCGGCAGCAGCGGCAGTGATTTCATGGATGGCAACCTCGGTGCCGACACCCTGACCGGCGGCGGTGGGGCCGATATCTTTGGCTACACCAGCTATTTGTCGCTCAGCGAGGCCAAGGGGGCCGGGACCGACCTGATCACCGATTGGGGCAGTGATGACACCATTGCCCTGTCGTACATCAACAATTCCAACACCGTCTTTGATGTGTGGGATGATGCCAGCACCGCCAGCGGCCTGCACTATGGCGAAGGGAGCACGGCCCTGTCATCAACCGCGCTGAACGTTGGCAGCGGGGCCGGGATTTATGTGGCCTATGACAGTGGCAGCGGAGACAGCACGGTCTGGTATAGCGATGACCTCAGCAGTGCCTCGATTGCCAACAGCTATCAGATTGCCGTTCTGGACAACACCGACCTGAGCCAGATTTCGGCCAGCAACTTTACCAACGAAAACGCCCTGTAACGGGTGGGATGAACGGTACAAACAGGCGCTGCCGCATCACTGCGGCTAGAGCATTGTGCGAAAAGTGGGAACCGGTTTTCGCATAAACAATGCGACAGAACAAAATGTTGGAGCAGCGTGCGTTCGATTTAACGCACGCTGCTCTAGCGCCTGTTTCGTCATGGCTTCATGGGCTGGAGCCGGCTTGCAGGCCAAGCGCCCGGATCACCGCCTGCGCCAGTTTCTTGCTGCCGGTTTGTGACAGGTGGTTGCTGTCACTATAGTACGATCCCGAATCATCGGCGTACTGGCAGCGTCCGGCGGGACAGAACACCGCATAGCTGTCAACGATGTGGACGTTACGGTCGTTGATGCGGGAAAAGATGTCTGCGACATCCCTGTTCCGGTTCCGGTAGGCTGCCTGATCGATCTCGAACGGGCCGAGGGAAATCGTTCCGGTCATGAGGTAGCGTCTGGCCAGAGCGGTCGGAACAACAACCGTGTACTCCGGGACTGAGGTAACGATGTAGACGGTCTTTCCGGCTTTGGTCAGCTGGCGGAGGGTGTTCTGGAGCGCCCGCTCGAACGCTGCCGCGTTTTCCTGCAGGCTGAGGGTGGTGGACTGCTGGTCTGTGTAATAGGCAAGACCGGAATCATCCGGACGCCGCCCCTGTGTGTAATTCGACCACTCTGCGGCCAGAATCACCGTGGTGATGTCCTTGTTCCCGAGAACAAGGGCGAGGGATTTCGACATGATCGTGCGGCACTGCGGATTCTTCAGGGGGGTGTTTGTCCCGAAATCCAGCAGTGGCGCACACCAGCCCCCGGCAAACGACAGGATGGAGGCATCAGATGAGGCCAGAGCGTCGGACAGACCGGCCCGCAGCATCACGCTGTGGGAGTCTCCCAACATGACGGTCTTCGGTGCGGCCTGTTGATTGCCCAGCAGGCACGGTTTGTCGCGCCCGGCAGCCTGACACGGGATTGGTGCCTGCTTGTCGGGGGTTTCAAGGCGTTCGACCACAGGAGGAAAGCGGGTGCTGAAGCCGCCGCCCAGATGCCCGGCCAGCCCCAGCGCCACCACCCCCGCCGAGGCGGCAAAGGCGGCAATGAAGACCTTGCTCCGGCCAGCGCCAGCGCCGTTTCTGAAAGGAGTCTCGACATATTTCCAGCTGAGACCGGCAAGGACAAAAGTGGTGGCACTCAGCGCCAGAAAAACAGTTGGAGCAGGCTCGGACAGGGTGCGCAGTCTGGCGAAGGCAAACAACGGCTGGTGCCAGAGATAGGCACTGTAACTGATCAGACCAATACCGACGCAAACCCGGTTGCCCAGCAGCCTGCCAACGGTGGTCCGGGGGGTGGCAAAGACAATCACCAGTGCCGTGCCGAGGGGGGCGGCCAGCGCAAACAGGCCGCGAAAGGGCAGAGAGTCATCAAGCGTGCCGACGGCCCAGAGAATCAGGAGCAAGCCGGACCAGCCAGCGACCTCCTGCCAGAGCCCCGCAATGGCGTGGTGTTGCGGTCTGGCCAGCCACAGTCCACAGAAGGCCCCGATGATGAATTCCCACACCCGCGTTGGCAGCAGGTAAAAGGCCGCGGACGGATGGCTCTGTGCCATCCGGTGCGCCAGAGCCAGGCTGGCGACAAGCACCAGCCCCAACACCACCACCATCGCCCGGCGTTTCCCCACTTTCCACAGCAGGATCAACAAGGCCGGGAAGAGCAGATAATACTGTTCTTCGACCGCCAGACTCCATGTGTGCAGCAGGGGTTTAAGGTCGGTGGTGGTGTCGAAATAGCCACTTTCCCGCCAGAACAGGATGTTGGCGGTAAAGGTGGCGACGGCCATCAGGCTGTGGGAGAAGCTCAGCAGCTCCCCCGGTAACAGCCACAGCCAGGCGAATGGAACGCAGGCCAGCACGACGACACACAGGGCAGGCAGAATGCGTCTGATGCGTCGTTCATAGAAACGGCTAATGGAAAACCGTCCATGGTCGAGATCGGTGACGATGAGGGTGGTGATCAGATAACCACTGATCACAAAGAAGACATCGACGCCGACAAAGCCCCCCCTGAAGCCCCCGAAGCCCGCATGGAACAGAATCACCGCCAACACGGCAACCGCCCTCAGGCCATCTATTTCCCGTCTGTAGATCATGGTGCCCCCCCCGGGTCATGAAAAAAACACGGGGCAGACCATCGCCTGCCCCGTGTTCTTGACTGTGGTGTCTGGCCATCCTGTGGTGTCAGGTCATACGCGCACTGCGTTACCGGAACACCACCGTCTTGGCGCCGTTGATCATCACGCGGTTTTCCACATGCCAGCGGACGGCACGCGACAGCACCACGGTTTCGATGTCACGACCGGTGCGCACCAGGTTGTCCACCGTGAAGGTGTGATCAACCCGTTCGACGCCCTGCTCGATGATCGGGCCTTCGTCGAGGTCCTGGGTCACGTAGTGGGCGGTCGCGCCGATGATCTTCACCCCACGGGCATGGGCCTGCTGATAGGGGCGGGCGCCCTTGAAGCTGGGCAGGAACGAGTGGTGAATGTTGATCGCCCGGCGGGCCAGATGGCGGCAGGCGCTTTCAGACAGGATCTGCATGTAGCGGGCCAGCACCAGCAGGTCGGCGTCGCTGCTGTCGAACAGTTCCAGCATCCGCTGTTCCTGTTCCACCTTGTTGCCCTTGTTGACCGGCAGGTAGTGGTACGGAATGCCGTGCCATTCGACCAGATCGCGGAAATCCTCGTGGTTGGAGACCACCGCCGGAATGTCGATCTGCAACTGGCCGGTGCGCCACTGGTGCAGCAGGTCGTTCAGGCAATGGCCGAACTTCGACACCGCAATCACCACCCGCGGGCGGCGGGTGGCGTCATGCATCGACCAGTCCATGCTGAAGCGGTCACCGATCAGGGCAAAGCCGGCCTTCAGCTTGTCGATCGCCGGAAAGCGGCTGCCACCGGCGCGGAACACGGTGCGCATGAAGAAGCGACCGGTATCCGGGTCGCCATAGTGGGCGCTTTCGGTGATGAAGGCTTCGTTTTCCGCGAGGAAGCTGGACACCGCCGCGACGATCCCGACGGAATCGGGGCTGGTGATGGTCAGCACAAAATGCGCCTCGGCAACGGGCGCCTTGGCTGCGGCAGGCTTGGACATGGTGGATCTTCCATCGTTGCGCCGACTGGGCGTGGTGCCGATTGGGCGCTGCTCTGACAGGCGCTGCTTCACATCGGGCAGCTCACCCTGATGGTGGGGGTGGAGGGACTCGAACCCACACTCCTTGCGGAACACGATTTTGAGTCGCGCGCGTCTACCAATTCCGCCACACCCCCAACCAGGGACCAAGCCAGCACCGAGCTTGGGGAGCCATACATAAATCCTTTGACTGGCACGGTGCAAGCAAAAAATGCGGGCCGGGGGCAATACCCATAACCACGATGGGAGTTCTTGTGCTCACGCGTTGTTGACATGGCAAACCGGGGGTAAATCTGCTATGCCGATGTCTCTGTTGTGATGATTTTGCAGGGGCTTTTGCATGACGCGCACCCAATCCCGCCCGCTGTTTATGGCTATCGCCCTGTCCTGCGCCATGGCGCTGACCGCTGCGCTGATTGGCGAAAAGGTGTACGGGCTGCGCCCGTGCCTGCTGTGCCTGTACGAGCGTGTGCCCTATGTGGTGGCGGGGATGGTGTCGCTGCTGCTGATCGCCGCCCCGACCTCGGCGCGCCTGCGCTGGCTGGGGATCGGGCTGGTTCTGCTGGCCTTTCTGGCCAATCTGGGGCTGGGCGTGTTCCATGTCGGGGTGGAAAGCCACTGGTGGGCCAGCCCGGCCTGTACGGCGGAAACGTCGGCGGCTCCGACCAGTCTGGCCGACATGCAGGCGGCGCTGACCCGACCGCCGCCGCCGCCGTGTGATGAAGTGCAATGGCGTCTGTTCGGCATCTCGCTGGCGGGCTATAACACCCTCTATAATCTGGTCCTGTTTGTCTGCACGCTGATTGCGCTGCGTCGTCTGCGCTCGGCGGAAGAATAAGGAATCTTTGTGATGAGTGACGAAACCGTTCGCACCGCCGACATGCGTATTCCCGGCGATCTGACCAAAGAACAGTTCATGGACCGCCTGGTGCGGGTTGACCACGCCGGGGAATATGGCGCGGTGCGCATCTACAGCGGCCAGATGGCGGTGATGGGCCGGGGTCAGCACAAGCACACGCTAAAGCACATGCTGGAACAGGAAGTCGTTCACAAGGACTACTTTGAAAAGGCGATTGCCGACCGTCAGGGACGGCCAACCCTGTTGCAGCCGGTCTGGCATGTGGCGGGCTGGGCGCTGGGCGCTGGTACGGCCCTGCTGGGCGAGCGGGCGGCGATGGCCTGCACGGTGGCGGTCGAGGAAGCCATTGACGAGCATTACGCCGAACAGGCCGCCCAACTGGGCGACGACGAAGCCGAGCTGAAGCAGACCATCCTGAAGTTCCGCGATGAAGAGCTGGAACACCGCGACATCGGCTATCAGAACGGCGCCGAGCAGGCTCCGGCCTATCCGCTGCTGTACGGCGCGATCAAGCGCGGCACCAAGCTGGCCATCTGGTTGTCGGAACGGATTTGAGCCACAGTCCGTGGCCAAACGTCCCGCTCTGCCCACTGACCCCGAGGCGCTGAAGCAGGCCATTCGCGCCGAGGCCCTGACCATCGGTTTTGATACGGTCGGATTTACCCATGCCAGCCTGCCGCCGTCGGTGGGCGAGGACTTGCGCGGCTATCTGGCGGCAGACTCCCACGGGACGATGAGCTGGATGGCCGAAACCGCCGACCGCCGCGCCGATCCGCGGGTGTTGTGGCCCGAGGTGGTCAGCGTGATTGCGCTGGGGGTCAGCTATGCCCCCGGGGATGATCCGTTTGCCCTGCACGCCCATCGCGACCACGGCGTGATCAGTGTCTATGCCCGCAATCGCGATTACCACGACCTGCTGAAAAAACGCCTGAAGCAACTGGCGCGCTGGCTGCACGAGGCGAGCGGGGAAGGGGTGAAGGTGTTTGTCGATACCGCCCCGGTGATGGAAAAGCCGCTGGCGGTGGCCGCCGGTCTGGGCTGGCAGGGCAAGCACACCAATCTGGTGTCGCGCCAGTATGGCTCGTGGCTGTTTCTGGGCGAAGTCTTCACCACCCTGCGGCTGGACCCCGACCGCGTGCAGCGTGATCACTGTGGCAGTTGCTCCGCCTGCCTCGACTCCTGTCCGACGCAGGCCCTGTGGATAACCGCCGACGGCCAGCGGCGCATTGATGGCCGCCGCTGCATTGCCTATCTGACCATCGAGCATCAGGGGCCGATCGCGCGCGAGCTGCGGCCCATGCTGGGCAATCGGGTCTATGGCTGTGATGATTGCGTCGGAGTCTGTCCGTGGAACCGCTTTGCCAGCCCGACCCGTCTGGATGAGTTTCTACCCCGTGTCGAGCTGCTGGCCCCCGAATTGCGCGATCTGGTGGCGCTGGATGATGCCGCTTTCCGCGAGGTGTTCAGCGGCTCGCCGATCAAGCGGATCGGGCGCGGGCGGATGGTGCGCAATGCGCTGGTGGCGCTGGGCAACAGCGGTCAGCCCGCGCTGGCGGCGGCGGTGGTGCCATTGCTGGACGATGACGACCCGACGGTGCGCGGCTGCGCGGTGTGGGCGCTGGGGCGTCTGGCACCGCAACAGCTTGCCGAGCGCGCCCCGGCTGCGCTAGCGTGCGAGCAAGACCCCCTTGTGCGTGAGGAATGGAGCCATGCCCTGTGTGACTCAGCTGAAGCGGTGCCTGCTGGTGCTCGCGCTGCTGCTGGTGCCCCTGCTGGTGCCCCTGCTGGCCGGGATGTCGGCGGCACAGGCTGTTGACGCCATTGAAGATTGCGCCGAGTGCCCGCCACTGGTGCCGATTCCAGCCGGCGTCCTGATCCCGGATGATGCCCCGCCGCGCCCCATTGCGGCATTCCTGATGGGACAGACCGAAGTCACTTTCAGCCAGTGGCAGGCCTGCGTCAATGCCCATGCCTGCAAGGGCGGGCAGAGCGATCACGGCTGGGGCAGCGGATCGCGGCCGATCATCAACATCAATTACACCGAAGCCCTTGAGTATGTGAACTGGCTGAACCGGATCACCAAGCGGACCTATCGCATTCCCAACGAAGACGAATGGGAATGGGCGGCACGCGGGGGGACGCACACCCTGTTCTGGTGGGGCAATGACCCGGGCGAAGGCAACGCCAACTGCCGCGCCTGCGGAACCCAGTGGAGCGGCCACATGACCGCCCCGGTCGGCTCGTTCAATCCCAATCCCTATGGCCTGTATGACACTGCGGGCAACGTGTGGGAATGGACCTCGTCGTGCTGGAACATCAAACGCTCGGCCCCGCCAGCGGAACAGGACTGTCAGCAACGGGCCGCCCGTGGTGGGGCGTGGTATTACATTCCGCTGCAATCGCGCTCCAACGCCCGCGCCCGCCATCCGATCACCCTGTGGAGTTATACCGTCGGTTTCCGGGTGGCAGCCGAGCTGGAGACGCATCCGTAGGCGGGTTACCCCACCTTCCGCTTGGCTGGCCCGTGTTCTTCCTGTTCGAGGGTGATCATCAGTTGCTCGCGGACGTGCTTCAGTTTGCTCTGGTGGTCGACTTTCATGCCAAAGATGTCCTTGACGTAAAACACGTCCACCACCCGCTCGCCGTAGGTTGAAATGTGGGCCGAGCCGATTTGCAGGCCCAGATTGGTCAGGGTGCGGGTGACATCGTACAGAAAGCCGGGGCGGTCGCGGCCATTGACCTCGATCACCGTGTGGGTCTTGGACATCGAGTTATCCACAATCACCCGTGGCGGCACGGTGAACACCTTGGCCCGCTGGGGCAGGGTGCCGCTTTTGCCGACCAGTTCCTTGCTGACATTGCGCTTGCCGGTCAGCACCTGCTCGATGGTTTCGCTCAGGCGGCGCTGCTTGTCGTGCGAGGTGGGCAGCTCGCCTTTCGGGTCGAGGATTGAAAAGCTGTCGAGTGCCATGCCGTTGGTCAGGGTGATGATCTTGGCATCGACAATCGAGCAGCCCAGCAGCGAAATGGCCCCGGTGATGCGGGCAAACAGGCCGGGATGGTCAGGGCACAGAACGGTGACATCCAGCACGCCGCTGGTCGGTTGGGGCGTCATGTCGATGGTCAGGGTTTCGTTGCGCTCTTCGGCGCGACGGATCATGCGGGCGTGCTGCTGGTGGGTGCTGGTGTCAAACATCAGCCAGTAGCTGGGATAGCCCAGTGCCAGATGGCGTTCGATCTGGGCGTCACTCCATCCGGACAGGCTGGCGCGCAGGGCATCCTTTTTGCGGCTGACCCGCACGTCGCGGGCTTCGGCGGACAGGTTGCCGGACAGGGCGTCGATGGTGCGGTAATAGAGTTCGCGCAGCAGGGCGGCTTTCCAGCCGTTCCACACCTGCGGCCCGACGGCGCGGATGTCGGCACAGGTCAGCAGCAACAGCAGCTTCAGCCGCTCGGGGCTTTGCACCAGCTTCGAGAAGTCGGCGATGGTCTGCGGGTCGTCGATATCGCGCTTGAAGGCGTTGCGGCTCATGTCGAGATGATGCAGCACCAGCCAGGCGACGGTTTCGGTTTCTTCCGGGGTCAGGCCCAGACGCGGGCACAGCTTTTGCGCCACCTTGGCCCCCAGTTCGGAGTGGTCGCCGCCCCGGCCCTTGGCGATGTCGTGCAGCATGACCGCCACATACAGCGCCCGCCGGGACTGGACGGTCGGCATCACGCTGGTGGACAGCGGCAGTTCGTCGGCAAGCAAGCCCTGCTCGATCCGGTGCATGGTGCCGATGGCGCGGATGGTGTGCTCGTCGGTGGTGTAGACGTGGTACATGTCGTACTGCATCTGCGCCACCACCTTGCCAAAGTCGGGCAGGAAGCGGCCAAAAACCCCGGCTTCGTTCAGATGGCGCAGGGTCCCTTCGGCATCGCGGCTGTCGCACAGGATGTCGAGGAACAGGCTGTTGGCCTCGGGATTGCTGCGCAGGGTGGTCACACGGTGCAGGTTCTCATGCACCTGCCGCAGGGTGTTGGGGTGAATGTCCAGCTCCATCGTCTGGGCCAGGCGGAACAGGCGCAGAATGCGCAGCGGGTCCTGTTCAAAGGTCATCTCGGGTTTCAGGTTCAGGCGGTCGCCATCGACCAGAAAGCAGCCTTCGACCTGTTTCGGACGACGCAGGCGCAGGCGCGGCTTGCGCTTGTTGTGTTCTTCCAGCACCGCGCAGAAAATGCGGGTCAGATCGCCGACGTCCTTGGCGATCAGGAAGTAATGCTTCATGAACCGCTCGACGCTGGCTGCCCCGGCGTGGTCGGTATAGCCCAGCCGGGTGGCGATTTCCTTTTGCATGTCAAAGGTCAGGCGGTCTTCGCCCCGGTTGGTCAGATAGTGCAACAGGCAGCGCACCGACCACAGGAAGGTCTGGGCCTTGATGAACAGCTGGGCCGTCTGATGGGTCAGCAGGCCGAGGTCCACCAGTTCGCGCACGTCCTGAATGTTGTAAAGGTACTTGGCGATCCAGAACAGGGTGTGCAGGTCACGCAGGCCGCCCTTGTCTTCCTTGACGTTCGGCTCCAGCAGATAGCGGCTGTCCCCCAGCCGGTCGTGGCGGGCGTCGCGTTCGGCCAGCTTGGCCTCGACAAAGGCCAGCCCGCTGCCCGCAATCACCTCGGCGCGGTAGCGTTGCTTGAACTCGTCGGCGAGCTTGCGGTCACCCCACAGCCAGCGGGCTTCCAGTAGGGCGGTGCGGATGGTGATGTCGGTACGCGACAGGCGGATGCATTCGTCAATCGAGCGGGTGGAGTGGCCGACCTTCAGCCCCAGATCCCACAGGATATAGAGCATGTATTCGACCACCTGTTCGGAATAGGGGGTGGACTTGTAGGGCAGCAGGAACAACAGGTCGATGTCGGAATAGGGCGACAGCTCGCCCCGGCCATAGCCGCCGACCGCCAGCAGGCTGATCTTTTCCCCCTTGGTCCGCACCCCCGGTGCGTACACATGGGTGGTGACGAAATCGTACAATGTCACCACCAGCTGATCCATCAGGTAACAGTTTTCGCTGACGGTCAACGCCCCGTTGACCCGCCCCTCCAGGCACCGCTGGCGCACCACCTCGTGACCCCGGCGATAGGTGTCCTTCAGCTCGGCCAGCAGGCGCTTGCGCATTTCCTGCGGGCTGAGGCCGCTGGTGGCCATCTCATCCAGACGGGTCACCAGTTCCTTGCGGTCGATGATCTCGCGCGGTTTTCGCAGGGTCTTGTTGGTGCTCATGGTCCGCGCGGGCTCCTGTTTTTTGTGCAGGGGGTATGGTTCGCCGTTATCCACAGTACACGACAGTTTGGGAACAAGGACGTGGAGCGCTGCTCCACACCTCGCCGGGGCCTTGAGGCCCCAGACCCCATTCCTTTGATCATAAAAGAAAAAATGGGGGTTCGGGGCCTCAGGCCCCGAATGGGTCTGGGCGATAGCCCATTCTTTTCCACCAACTGTCGTGTACTGTGGCCGTTATCATAGGCCAACGGTCTAACTGTTTGAAGTGTCGCGTTGTTGGTCGGCAAGGTGGCTTGCCACTTTTGCAACGGATGCTCTGGCCTGCAAAGGAGGCATGATGAAATTCATCAGTACCCATGATTTTCAGCCCGCTCACGCCTGGGATGCCCGTGATCTGGGCGAGGTGGATGGCGTCACCGTGCGCGCCCACTGGACCGACCAGCCCTATCGCTGGCACGTCAACGACGGTGCGGAAGTGTTCGGAGTGTTGCAAGGGGCCGTTGACATGCACTGGCGTGATACGGACGGTGCCGAGCACATCCGGCGGCTGGGACCCGGCGAGTTCTGTTTTGCCGAGGCCGGGGACGCGCATGTGGCGCATCCGTGCGGAGCGGCGCTGGTGCTGGTGGTCGAACGGAAAGGGAGTGTGTAGAGTAGAGGCCGGTTGGCGGATGGACGGCTTTAGAGGATCGTGATGCTGAAAAAGATAGAGGCGTGTGGAATTGGCCCGGCACCCTGCTTTGATCTTGATCTTCAAAAGCGCCTTAACGTCATTACCGGAGATAATGGGCTAGGCAAAAGCCTTCTCCTTGATCTTGCGTGGTGGGCGTGCTCCGGAGACTGGCCAGAGAGGCCTGTCGTACCACAAGACGCGGTCTTGCAGCTTTCCGGGAAGCGGGATGAGCCTAAAAATACGCCTGCCCCCCGTATTTCCACCGTTATTTCATCTGGCTCTGCAGCATATTCTTTTGGCTATTCGTTCGACAAGAAGCGTTCCCGGTGGGAGATGGACGACAAAAAAGCCTCTGTTGCTGCCGGGTTGGTTCTGTATGCCCGCATTGATGGTGGGTTTTCCATCTGGGACCCGGCTCGCCCCTGGTATCCATCTTCCTCCCGGAACGCTGCTTTCGGAAAGGCAAGCAACAGCTATCATTTCACCAGATCGGATCTGTGGAACGGCAAGACCGAGCAAGCTCTTTATGGGCAGCAAGGCCGCACCCTGTGCGAGGGGCTGTTGCATGACTGGCTGGAATGGGAAAAACGCGAGCCTGCGTTGTTTGAAACCTTTATCCGCGTTCTGGAGCATTTGTCGCCGCCGGGTGAGGAAATTCGACCCGCAGATGCTCCGGTACGCCTTCCCGGGGCAGGAGTCAGCAGCATTCCGGCCTTGCGCACGGACTATGGGGTATTGCCTCTGATCCATGCCTCGGCTGCCGTGCGGCAAATCATTACATGGGCCTACTGTCTGGTTTGGGCGTGGCGTGAGCACCGTCTGCAATGCGAGATGACGGGAGCAATCCCTGAAACGCAGATCATTCTGATGATCGATGAAGTGGAAGCGCACCTGCATCCGAAGTGGCAGCGCCTGATCGTTCCGGCTTTGCTGACGGTTGCCGACCATCTGGATGGTGGTGCTGATATGCAATTTCTGGTGACGACGCATTCACCGCTGGTTCTGGCGTCTTTGGAACAGGAATTTGATCAACAGTCCGATGCTCTGTTCCATCTTGCATTGCAGGCGGGGGTGGTGACGCTGGACACTTTGCCGTGGCAATCTTACGGCGATGTCTCGGGTTGGCTGACGTCCCCCGTCTTCGCTCTCGGCGAGGCTCGCTCATGGAAAGCCGAGCAGGTTATCGAGGAAATCGAATCCTTTATGAGACGGCACAGCCCGGAGGGGGGAGAGGAGAGCGAGCGAAAACGTCTGGATGACGCATTGCGAACCGTGTTGCCGCCGTCTGATCCCGTGTGGGCGAGATGGCAATTCTTCAGGCAGCGGGCCATGAAGACGGGCTCCTCACAGCGAGGTGCATAGTGTTTCCTGTCTTGCTGCCTTCGGAGCCAGAGAATTTTGATGCTGATGTGCGTCAAAGAGGCACGCGCTGGGTACAAGGTCATCCTGATGCGCCCTCTTCCAGCCTTCCCGATTACTGGAACCATGTTCGGCTGGATGTCCAGCAGGCGTTTGATGGGCGATGCGCATACTTGGGGTACTCGATTGCATCGGGACATGTTGATCATTTTGTCCCGAAATCCCGGGATCGCGGCCTGGCGTATGAATGGCGAAATTATCGCTGGGCAGAGCCACGGGTAAATCAGCTGAAGGGGATGCATGACTTTCTTGATCCCTGTGCCATCGAGTCTGGATGGATCGAGATTGATCCGGCGACACTCCTGTATGCCCTGACCAGAATGCTGCCAGAGGCGTTGCGGACCTGCGGGGAGAGAACGATCTCTGTCCTGAACGATGAGGAGTTGCTGCGGGCCCGGCGGAGGATGCTGCGGGGGCTTTGGTCCGATGACGGGTGGAATCTGGAGGCTGTGAGCTGGCAGGTCCCGCTGTTGCATGCGGCGCTCATGGAGTGATTTGGCCCGAAAAGAAAAACGCCGCCTTTTCTCAACCGCGCGGGCGGGAAAAAAGACGGCGTTCAGTCTTCGAAAGGGATGGTGGAGCTGAGGGGAATCGAACCCCTGACCTCATCATTGCGAACGATGCGCTCTCCCAACTGAGCTACAGCCCCATTCGAGGAGCCGGATATTATCTGTTCCTTTCCATGTGTCAAGCCTCTTTTTGATGACTTTTTGCGCCGCCTCTTGCGGCCCTGCGGGCGTACCGTTACCTTTAGAGTCCACCCACAGGGCGGGGATTCTTTTGTCTCCGTATTGTTCCGCAGGGAATGACCCGTCCTTGTGCTTGTAACCCGCAGATACACCGTCGCAGGCCCACAGGTCTGTGCGGGATTTGCTTCAGACGGATTTTGCCGCCGCCATGGACGTGATCATTTTTCCGCTTTTGCAGGTTCTGAACATCGCCATCGACATGTACATCTGGGCGCTGATCATTTCGGCCATCCTCAGCTGGCTGGTGGCGTTCAACGTCGTCAACACCCGCAACCAGCTGGTTTACAACATCGGTCACTTCCTTGACCGCATCACCGAACCGGCGCTGCGTCCGATCCGCCGCATCCTGCCGAGCATGGGCACGGTGGACCTGTCGCCGATCGTCCTGATCCTGTTCTGCTATTTCCTGCAGATGGTGATTTCGCAGCTGACGTTCCGCCTGATGCAGAGCGGTTTCTGACGCCATGCCGCTTTTGGAACGCGCCCTCAGTCCAGTGGCCGGGGGCGTCAAGCTGTCGGTCCGGCTGACCCCCAAATCATCGCGCGATGCCATTCAGGGGCTGGCCGAGGATGCCGAAGGCGGGGTTGTTCTGCGCTGTACGGTGACCGCCGTGCCTGAAAACGGCAAGGCCAACGCGGCGCTGGTCAAGATGCTGGCCAAGGCGTGGAAGCTGCCCCGCACCTCGATCGAGGTGGTGGGCGGGCTGACCGACCGCCGAAAAACGCTGTTGATCCACGGCGAGCCGGTTGACGTGGCCGCTGCCTTGCGCGACAAGCTCGCTCCGTAATTCCCGCTCTCTTCTCCGGCCCAGGAGCCTGTAACGATCATGACCACCATCCCTCCCGAAAAGCTCATCGACGGCAAGGCCTTTGCGGAAGGTCTGCGCAAGCAGATTGCCGCCGAGGTGCAGGTGTTGCGTGACCAGCACGGCATCCAGCCCGGTCTGGCGGTGGTGATGGTCGGTGAAGACCCGGCCAGCGATGTCTATGTGCGCAGCAAGTGCAAGCAGACCGGCGAATGCGGCATGCTGTCGGTCGAACGCCGCCTGCCCGCCGACACCAGCGAAAACGAGCTGCTGCTGCTGGTCGAGGCGCTGAACAAGGACCCGGCCATTCATGGCATTCTGGTGCAATTGCCGCTGCCGCGCCACATCAACGCCGACCGCGTGCTGAACACCATCGTGCCGGAAAAGGATGTGGACGGCTTCCACCCGGTCAACGTCGGCCTGCTGTCCACTGGCGGTCAGGCGCTGGTGCCGTGTACGCCGCTGGGCTGCTCGCTGTTGCTGAAGGATCGCCTTGGCGACATGTCCGGCATGAATGCGGTGGTGATCGGGCGGTCGAACATCGTCGGCAAGCCGATGGCGCAGTTGCTGCTGAAGGAAAACTGCACCGTCACCCTTGCTCATTCCCGCACCCGCGACCTGCCGGCGGTGGTGAAGGTTGCCGATATCGTGGTGGCAGCGGTCGGCATTCCGGAAATGGTCAAGGGCGACTGGATCAAGGACGGCGCGACGGTGATTGATGTTGGCATCAACCGTCTGCCGGGCAGTGCCGAAGGCAAGAGCCGTCTGGTCGGCGACGTCGAAACTGCCGAAGCCGCCAAACATGCTGCCGGGATTACGCCGGTGCCGGGTGGGGTCGGGCCGATGACCATCGCCTGCCTGCTGCGCAACACCCTGACCGCCTGCAAGCGTCTGCACGGTCTGGAAGACTGACCACGGCACAGGGAGCAGGGGGAGGGATACTGCTCTCCTCCCTGTTGCCCGGGCCTTCAAGGACTGCGAGGGGGTGTCCCCAGTTGTATTTCGCGGAGTGGATGTTTCTTGCCGAGCGGCAAAAACTGCTCTGCCCTTTCAGCCGACCTCTCTGAATGAATCCTGCATAACCCGCCTGCCGTCGTGAGTTGGTGACTGGCACGGTCCTTGCCTTCTGTTTTCCTGATATTTCTTTTGGGACAGAAGGTTCTCTCATGGTTCACAGCTCTCTTATCGGCGATTCTGATCGCCGTCAGAATGGTGTCACGACGTCTTCTGCTCTGGGGGACTCGTCACAGAACTCGGCTGCCGCCTCCGCGTTCCGCTCGCTGCTGGGCGCGCCCGAGCAGCCGGAGGCGGACAAGAAAACTGCCGAAGAGCGGTCAGACGATCCTCTGCAGGCTGATCCGGTGGATGACAGCGGCAATGATGACAGCGTCTACGGCACCGTGACCGTTGATGGCAAGGTGGTGGCAACCCTTTACAACAATGGTTCCGTCTGCCTGCACACCGGATCACTGGACGGCGGCCTGCCGATGCTGCTGCCGCTGGAGACCTCTGGCGGGGTGCAGGTCGGCCCGGAGCTGGCTGCCGAACGTGGGGCAGCCATTGCGCAGACGATGGGCGGCACCACCTCGGTTGCCAGCACGGCCCAAAGCCAGAGCGAGTGGGAAGCGGCTCACCCTGAAATCATGGCACAGGTTGCCGCCTCGCAAGGGCAGGCCAGCGACAGCGCATCGGCCGACCAGACGGCGCAAAGCCTGTTTGCCGTTCAGCGGATTGGTCAGCAGGAAGAAACGGCGACCGAAGGCAGTGATGCGGTCAGCAAGTTCCGTGAATTCATGAAGCTGGCCAGCGAAGGCCCCGGTGCCCTGCTGCGGGCACAATTCCTGTCCAGCAAGGGCCTGACCGAAGACGACGTGGCCAACATGTCGCCGGAAGACCGCAAAAAGCTGGAAGCCGAGATCAAGGAATTCATCGAAAACAAGATTGCCGAAGACACCGGGATTCCCAATCAGAAGACTGGCGTTTCCGAGCAGGCTTGATCCCGCTCCTTCAGGACTTGTTCCGCGCTGCCACCTTGGCTGCCAGCTTGCCGGGTTTACCGGCGGCGGCGGCTTCGGGCAGGCGGACGGTGAAGCAGGCACCCAGAACGCTGCCATCCGGGGCTACGCGGTTGCTGGCAACGATCGTTCCGCGATGGGCCTCGACGATCTGTTTGCTGATTGACAGGCCAAGGCCGGAATGGGTGCCGAACTTTTCGCCGCGCGGGCGTTCGGAATAAAAGCGCTCGAAAATGGCCAGCTCCTTGCCGGGGGGCAGGCCGGGGCCATCGTCGATCACCGCCAGTTCAATGAAACCTGCCGTTCGGCGGGCTTCAAGGACCAGTTCGCCATCCTGCGGGCTGAAAGACAGGGCGTTACCAATCAGGTTGCGCACCACCTGCACCAGACGGTCTTCGAGGCCGTTGACCTCAAGGCAATCATTGGCGGGCAGATCGAGGCGCAGTTGAACCTGTTGCTGTTCGGCCACCGGGCCATAGACCTCGGCCAGAGTGGACAGCATCGGGGCCAGGGCCACTTTCTCGCTGTCGGCGCGTGACAGCTCGGCATCCAGACGCGAGGCATCGGAAATATCGGTGATCAGCCGGTCAAGGCGGGCCACATCGTCTTGCAGGATGGCCAGCAGCTTGCGCTGATGCTCGGGGTTCGAGGTTCGGACCACCGTTTCCACCGCACTGCGCATCGAGGTCAACGGGTTCTTGATTTCGTGTGCCACGTCGGCGGCAAAGCGTTCGATGGCGTCCATCCGCTCCCACAGGGCGGTGGTCATCGCCCGTTGCGAGACCGACAGGTCGCCGATCTCATCCTGCCGGTGCGACAGGTCGGGCAGGACCACCGAGCGGCCTTTGCTGCCGCCCCGGCGGACGGCTTCGGCGGCGGCGGCGAGGCGGCGGACCGGGGTGGCGATGGCCTGAGCCAGATAAAAACTCAGCAGCACGGTGATCAGCAGGGTGCCGAGGAACAGCTTGCCGATGGCAAGGCGGACCTCGAACAGGCTTTGCTTGATGTTGGTATCCGGACGGGTGACCAGCACCGCCCCGACCACATGCTTGTAGTACTGCACCGGCACGGCCACCGACAGCATGCGGTCATCACCGTTCAGGCGGCGGACGGCGCGGGCGGACATGCCGTCTTCCAGCGCCTGCACCACCTCGTCATAATCGGCGGCGGTTTGCTCCCGGCGTTCGTTGTAGCGGGGCAGGGGGGCATCCCAGCTGAACAGGCGCCCGGTGACCGAAAACAGGTCTTTCAGGCCCGTTTCCAGCGTTGCCGGTTCGGCAGCGGGCAAATCAAACACCTGAATTGCCCCGCCGGGGCCGATCAGTTGCCGACTGTCGGCAACCAGCAAGCCGTTGGGGTCAAAAACACGCGCCCGGATACTGCCCAGTTCGGCCAGACGGCGCACAATGGCGCGGGTCTGATCCACCACCAGCCGGTGGCTGGTCACGGGCAGGCGCAGGTTTTCGATGGTCGCCGTTTCGGCGCTGACTGCGCTTTCGGCGACGGCGGCGGCGATCACGTCGGCCTGGACGCGCAGGGAGGTCAGGTCGGCCTCAACCAGCGCGTCTTCGTACTGGTCCAGATACAGCAATCCAGCCAGCAGCATGATCGGGGCGATCAGGTTGACGGCCAGAATGCGCTGGGTCAGCGGTGACAGGGCACGCGGTGGGCGGCGGGACTCGCTGGTCGGGGTCAATCCTTACCCCTCCTTGTAACGATAACCGACCCCGTAGAGCGTTTCGATCTGGGCAAAATCGTCGTCGGTTTCGCGGAATTTCTTGCGCAACCGCTTGATGTGGCTGTCGATGGTGCGGTCGTCGACGTAGATATGTTCGCCATAGGCGGCGTCAATCAGCTGGTCGCGGTTCTTGACGTGACCGGGGCGCTGGGCCAGCGCCTGCAGGATCAGGAACTCGGTGACGGTCAGATCAACGCTTTTGCCTTTCCATGTCACCATGTGGCGGGACGGGTCGAGAATCAGGCTGCCGCGCACGATGGCGTTTTCCGACGGTGCATCAGTGTTGCCGTCTGCCGAGGCACTGGCCGGGCCGGCGGCGGCGGCTTCGGCGGCGGCCTGCCGGGCTTCGACCCGCCGTAGCAGGGTGCGGATGCGTTCCAGCAGCAGGCGCTGGGAGAACGGCTTTTTGATGTAGTCATCCGCCCCCATGCGCAGGCCGAGCAGCTCGTCCACCTCGTCATCCTTCGAGGTCAGGAAAATCACCGGCAGGTCACTGGTCTTGCGCAGGTTCTGCAACAGCTCCATACCGTCCATGCGCGGCATCTTGATGTCCAGAATCGCCAGATCGACATCGGTCTCGGCCAGCCCGCGCAGGGCTTCGGCGCCGTCATGCCAGATGTGGACGGTAAAGCCTTCGGATTCCAGCAGGATCGAGACCGAGGTCGTGATGTTGCGGTCGTCATCGACAAGGGCAATGGTATGCATCACGGGGTCGGTCCTCCTGTGGTCAGTGATGGGCAGGCAAAGCAAAAGGGTGAGAAGTTATCCCCCTCACCCTTATCATATTTGCCCGCGCAATGTGGCAAAAGTTGGAACGACCCGCTGACCGTTTACTGCTTGGTGTGGCCGCTGTGGTCCATCGCGCCATGGTCCATTTTGCTGTGATCCATCTGGCTGTGGTCCATCTGACCCATCGCCCCGGGGGCCTTGACGGTGACGGTGGTTTCAATGGTACCCGCCTTGGCAAAGGTCAGGGTCAGCGGAAAGGTCTGGCCTTCGGCCAGCGGTGCCGACAGCGACATCAGCATCACATGCAGACCGCCGGGTTGCAGGGTGACGGCTTTCCCGGCGGGGACGTCAATCTTTTCGACCTGACGCATGCGCATCACGTCACCGTCCTTGATGTGGGTGTGCAGCTCGTCGGTGGCCGAGACGGCGGGGCTGCTGGCGCTCAGCAACTGGTCATCGCTGCTGCCGCTGTTGGTGACGGTGAAAAAGGCCGCTCCGGTTTTGGCGGGGCCAGCCGAGGCGCGCGCCCAGGCATCGCTGACCGTCACGTCGGCGGCAAAGGCCGCACTGGCGCTGAACAGCAGGGCCGCAGCGGCAGCCAGCGGCGCCGAAGCGCGCAGAACCGAATGGAAAGAAGCGAAAGAGGCCATGATGACAATCCTGTACTGGAAAATCCTGCCCCCGTCGGGTGCAAAAGGGGGCGGGTCGGAAAGTGCATGGACCCCGCCTTGTCAGGGGTGTGTCCGGCGTGGTGGGGAAACCACGGGGGAAACGGGTTCAGCCAACAAACCACGGCGGGCCTGACAGGGCGGGATCACAGGAGGGGCGGAATACCCCCGGAGAGAACGAGTCCTGAAAAGGTCTGATCGCCTGTGCAGGGCGGAATCAGACGATTTTCGACGGCGGTCCGCGCGGTTGCGGCCGTGGCACTGCCGGGCCGGATGCGGTGGTGAGAGCCGAGGGAAGGATCGTTTCTCCGTGTCCGTCCTGGGGAAGAGGCAATGGCACAGAGGGAGGAGGCGCCAGATGTCCGCCAGCGGCATAGGCCAGACAGACGGAACATGCGGCCATCACCGGGGTCATGCCGGTGGTAACGGTGTTGCCGGTCGGGGATGTGGTACCCGGCAGGCTGATGGTGCGCAGGCCACCATTGGCGCTACAGACCACCAGTGATCGCGGCAGGCCGTGGGCATCGGTTCCGGCGGGAACGGCCTGTCCCAGCGGGACCAGCACTTGCAGGAACAGGGCCAGCAACCCGGCGATGGCCGCGTGATGGCGGCGGCGGGTCAACGATCGCGGCAACGAAAGCGAAAACAGGGACAACATCAACCGCTGACGCTCTGCCGTCCATTGGGCAGAGCGCCCCGCAAGAACGGCCCGCATGCGGGCGGAAGAGGGGCAGCGGTGGTTGGTCATGGCGGTACGATGACCTTTTTCCGCGCCGTTTGCAAAGCCTAAAGCAACAGGCGGAAAAGGGGCATGTGGAAAATTCCCTAGTCAGGAGGCCAGGCTTTCCGTAAACCATCCCCAAACAGCAGCGCAAAGGCTGCATGAGGGTTGAAGGAGAGATCAGCATGGGCCGGGGGTGGATTGCAGCGGTATTTGCCGCCTGCGCGGCGTTTGCCTTTTTTGCCTGGGTGCAACTGGGTCGCCCGGTGGCGATTCCCGACGCTCCAACGGCGCATGCCGCCTGCGTCTCGTATGCGCCGTTCCAGGGCAGCGAAACGCCATTCAACGAGTCGTTCGTGGTTCCCAAAGAGCGGGTGCTGTCTGATTTGCAGGCCCTGGCGACCTTTACCGACTGCGTGCGGACCTATGCCACCACCAACGGCCTGGATCAGGTCCCCGAGGCGGCGCAGAAAGTCGGGCTGAAGGTGTTGCAGGGCATCTGGATCGGCCGCAAGGACAGCGACAACGTCAAGGAAATGGCCCGTGGTGTGGCTCTGGCCCACCAGTTCCCGGACACCATTACCGGGGTGATCGTCGGCAACGAAGCCCTGCTGCGGCGGGAAATCACCGCCGACCGGCTGGCGGTGCTGATCCAGCAGGTCAAGGGGCAGATTGCCCAGCCGGTGACCTATGCCGACGTGTGGGAATTCTGGGAACAGAATCCGTCACTGGCGCAGGCGGTGGACTTCATCACCATCCACCTGTTGCCCTATTGGGAAGACCAGCCGACCCCGGTCGATGACGCCATTGCCCACGTGGTGGCCACTCATCAGCACATGGAGCAGGTGTTTCCCGGCAAAAAGCTGCTGATCGGCGAAATCGGCTGGCCGAGCGCCGGACGTCAGCGGCAGGGTGCCGAGGCGACGCTGGTCAACGAGACCCGTTTCATCCGGGGCGTGATTGCCGCTGCTGCCGAGCATCAGTGGGATTACAACCTGATCGAAAGCTTTGATCAGCCGTGGAAGCGGGCGCTGGAAGGGACCGCAGGCGGCTATTGGGGCCTGTTTACCGACGACCGCGAACCCAAGGTCACCCTGCAGGGGCCGCTGGCCGAAGAAGCCGGCTGGATGCGCTGGGCCGGGCTGGCCGCCGCGCTGGGCATCGGGTTGGGGGGGCTGGCCGCCAGCAGTGGCCGCCGGGCCGATCTGGTGGGCTGGGGCGTCAGTTTGCTGGGAGGTTTGGCCAGTGGTGGAGCCCTGTCGTTCCTCGCCCGGCATATCGAACAGTCGTCGCGCCAGCCGTGGGAATGGGTCTTGAACGGGGCGATCTGGTGCCTGATGGCGCTGACCTCGGTGATCATTCTGCGGGCTTTGTGCCAGCAGACCATTCACCGCGAAGACGCCGCCCTGCTGGGCTGGCTACGCCGGCTGGCCCTGATTGTGGCGTCGGTTGGGGTGATCGGGCATGTGTTTGGCGGGCGCTATCGGGATTTCCCGTCGTCGATGATCGTGATTGCCGCTGTCGGGTTCTTGCTGCTGCGTCTGCGCACCGATCACGACGGGGTCAGCCGCAAACCGGAAGACAGTTGGCTGGCTGGTGCCATCGTTCTGGGCGCGCCGGTGGTGGCGATCAGCGAGGGCTGGCTCAATGGCGATGCCCTGACATGGTGCGCGCTGGTGCTGTCGCTGGGGCTGGCGGCCCTGCCGTGGCCATGGCAGGGCGGTGGCTATGGCGGATCAAGCTTTTCGCGTTAGAGCATTTTCAAGTTGACCGTCTCCGGTCAACGGCCCGGAAAATGCGGCACGAAAAACGGAGGGCGTTTCCGCTCAGTGTGAAAACGCTCTAATGGCGCAGAGAGCCGGGCGGGACGGGGGATCTCCGTGCCGCCTTTTTCCTTCCTTACCGTCTTTTCATCGAGTCGAGGACCCTTTTCCCCACCGGGACGGTGGAAAGAGCTTTTCAGGCGCGGCGACAACAGGTACAACCGGCCCGTTTTTCAGGTGCCATGCGGTGTGACTGCCCCGATGCGTCGGCACCGTCCGAACTGGACAGGCGATGACACAGACTCCTTCCTCAGACTTCCCGGCCCCCACTTCCGTTGTCCTGCCGCCCGATGTGGCGGTGGTGGTGCCGGTGAAGAACGAAGCCGACAACATTTTCCCGCTGATCCGCGAGATTCATGCGGCCCTGAATGGCGTGGTTCCGTTCGAGATCATCTATGTCGATGACGGGTCGGATGATGAAACGCCTGCCCGTCTGGACGAAGCCCAACGGGAATTTCCGATGCTGCGCGTGGTCCGCCATGCCAACAGCTGCGGCCAGAGTCAGGCGGTCCATTCCGGGGTGCGGGCGGCCTGCGCGCCGTGGGTGGCGACGCTGGACGGTGACGGCCAGAACGACCCGGCCGACATTCCGGCGATGCTGGCCGAACGCGACCGGCAGGCCACCGCCAACAATGTGCCGCTGGCGATGGTAATGATTGCCGGTCACCGGCAAAAGCGGCAGGACAACGGGCTGCGCAAGCTGTCGTCACGGGTGGCCAACGGGATTCGCTCGTCGATGCTGAAAGACGACACCCCTGACAGCGGTTGCGGTCTGAAGCTGTTTGCCCGCGCCACCTTCCTTGCCTTCCCGCGCTTTGACCACATGCATCGCTTCCTGCCCGCCCTGATGCGGCGCGAAGGCGGGGTGGTGCTGAGTGTGCGGGTCAACCACCGCCCGCGTGAGCGGGGGGTGTCGAAGTATGGCCTGTGGAACCGCCTGTGGGTGGGGATCGTTGACCTGTTCGGGGTGTGGTGGTTGCAGCGGCGCGCCCGCAATCCGCGCGTCGTGCGGCAGGACCCGGGTCAGACCCGCTGATGGCCCGTTCCGTTCCCCCCTTGCCGGATGTGCCGCCGCCGGATGCACCGTCGCCGTTCGAGGACGCATCGTCTGCCGACACCGACGATGCTGCGCCGTTGACCGAGGACTATGCCGACCAGTGGGCACAATCCTCGACCGCCCCCAGTAGCCTGAAGCCGCTGCTGAAAGGGTTGGGGCTGATCGTGTCGCTGGTGGTGATCGGTTTTGCGGTCAAGGTGCTGGGCGTCGGTGACCTGCTGGATACCCACTGGCTGGATGAGCAGGTGATCGGCAAGGGCATTGCCGGGGAGGCCCTGTTCATTGCGCTGGGCAGCCTGATGTGTGCGGTCGGTGTGCCGCGCCAGATTGTCGCCTTTGGCGGCGGCTATGCCTTCGGGCTGGTCAACGGGGTGCTGATCTCGATGGTCGCGCAGGTGATCGGCTGCGCGGCGACGTTCTTTTATGCCCGCCTGTTTGGCCGCTCGTTCGTCAAGGGGCGTTTCGGGGCGCGGATTCGCAAGGTTGATGACTTCCTGCGCGGCTATCCGTTCTCGATGACCCTGCTGATTCGCCTGCTGCCGCTGGGGTCGAACCTCATCACCAACATGGCCGCCGGAGTGACCAGCGTCGGAGCGGTGCCGTTCCTGCTGGGGTCGCTGATCGGCTATCTGCCGCAAACAGTCATCTTTTCGCTGCTGGGCAGCGGGATTCACCTTGATACGGTGTTCCGTACTGCGCTGTCGATCGCCCTGTTTGTCATTTCCGGGTTGATCAGCGTCGCCCTTTATCGGCAAGTGCGGAAAAAGGGCCGCGAGGCCTGATTTACCCAGTCCCTTACCGGGAAAAGCCCTCGAACCTTTGGTCCGGGGGCTTTTTTCATGGTCCGCCCTCAAATGGTCATCATCTGCCGTTACAAGACCTCTTGACTCAAACGGCGCCTCGCCTTACCTGTGTTAGCACTCACCGAGAGGGAGTGCTAACAACGGTGCCCAGCTGGGGCCGGACGGGCTTCCTCTCATGGTAGACATCTCTACGGTCAATTGGAGGACCAGAATGAACTTTCGGCCGCTGCATGATCGCGTGCTGGTGAAGCGCGTTGAATCCGAAGCGAAGACTGCCGGTGGGATCATCATCCCGGACACCGCCAAGGAAAAGCCGCAGGAAGGTGAAGTGATCTCTGTCGGTTCCGGCGCCCGTGGCGAAGACGGCAAGCTGATCCCCCTCGAAGTCAAGGCTGGTGATCGCGTCCTGTTCGGCAAGTGGTCGGGCACCGAAGTCAAGGTCAACGGCGAAGACCTGTTGATCATGAAGGAATCGGACATCATGGGGATTCTCCAGGGCTAAGTCCGGATCTGGTCGGCGTGAAAGCCTGCTGCTGTGCGATGGCAGCAGGCCTTCCCCACCAGCCGCTTGCACCTGTTGCAGATACCTGATGGTCAACTGCCGTTCCGTCTCCAGACCGCGCACCGACGCTCAGATGTGGTGCCTCCCCCTGCGGACCGGCTCAAATAAAGATTGAGGATAGAAATATGGCTGCGAAAGACGTCAAGTTTTCCACCGACGCCCGCGACCGCCTGCTGAAGGGCGTCGACATTCTGGCTAACGCCGTGAAGGTGACCCTCGGCCCGAAGGGTCGTAACGTTGTGATCGAAAAGTCCTTTGGCGCTCCGCGCATCACCAAGGACGGCGTCTCGGTTGCCAAGGAAATCGAACTGAAGGACAAGTTCGAGAACATGGGCGCCCAGATGATCAAGGAAGTGGCCTCCAAGACCGCCGATCTGGCTGGCGATGGCACCACCACCTCGACCGTTCTGGCCCAGTCGATCGTCCGCGAAGGCGTCAAGGCCGTTGCCGCCGGCATGAACCCGATGGACCTGAAGCGCGGGATCGACATGGCCGTTGCCGCCGTCGTTGACGACGTGCAGAAGCGTTCCAACAAGATCACCACCTCGGGTGAAGTCGCTCAGGTCGGCACCATTTCCGCCAACGGCGAAGTCGAAATCGGCGAAATGATCGCCCGCGCCATGGAAAAAGTCGGCAACGAAGGTGTCATCACCGTCGAAGAAGCCAAGGGCCTGACCACCGAACTTGATGTCGTCGAAGGCATGCAGTTCGACCGTGGCTACCTGTCGCCGTACTTCGTGACCAACCCGGAAAAGATGACTGTCGAACTCGACAGCCCGTTCATCCTGTTCCACGAAAAGAAGCTGTCCAGCCTGCAGCCGCTGCTGCCGGTGCTGGAAACCGTGGTGCAGTCCGGCAAGCCGCTGCTGATCATCGCTGAAGACGTCGAAGGCGAAGCCTTGGCCACCCTGGTGGTCAACAAGCTGCGTGGCGGCCTGAAGGTTGCCGCCGTGAAGGCTCCGGGCTTTGGCGACCGCCGCAAGGCGATGCTGGAAGACATGGCCATCCTGACCGGTGGTACCGTGGTCTCCGAAGACCTGGGCATCAAGCTCGAGAACGTCTCGATCGACATGCTGGGTACCGCCAAGAAGGTCACCATCACCAAGGAAGACACCACCGTCGTTGATGGTGCTGGCAGCAAGGAAGACATTCAGGCTCGTTGCAACCAGATCCGCGCCAACATCGAAGCGTCCACCTCGGATTACGACCGTGAAAAGATGCAGGAACGTCTGGCGAAGCTCGCCGGTGGCGTTGCCGTGATCAAGGTCGGCGGGGCTTCGGAAGTCGAAGTGAAGGAAAAGAAGGACCGCGTTGACGACGCCCTGCACGCCACCCGCGCTGCGGTGGAAGAAGGCATCGTTGCCGGTGGTGGCGTCGCCCTGCTGTACTCCGTCCGCGCTCTGGACAGCATCGTTCCGGCCAACAACGACCAGAAGATCGGTGTGGAAATCGTCCGTCGCGCCCTGCAGTCGCCGGTGCGTCAGATCGCCGAAAACGCCGGTTTCGATGGCGCCGTGGTGGCTGGCAAGCTGCTGGAGCAGGCTGACACCGGCTTCGGCTTCAACGCCCAGACCGGCGAATATGTCGACATGATCAAGACCGGCATCATCGACCCGACCAAGGTCGTGCGTACCGCTCTGCAGGATGCCGCCTCGGTGGCCGGCCTGCTGATCACCACCGAAGCGATGATCGCCGAACTGCCGGAAAAGAAGGAAATGGCTGCCCCGGATATGGGTGGCATGGGCGGCATGGGTGGCATGGGCTTCTAATCGCCCTGTCCAGACACGCCGGTCCGTCCTTTGGATCGCGTTACGAAAAGGGGTCGCCTGGCAACAGGCGGCCCTTTTTTCATCGCTGTTGCCACCCGTTCGCCCTGTGTGTCGGGGATCGTCCTGCCCATATCCCGTGAAAGCTCCTGTTGCCAACGGGGAGGACACCCATGCAGGAAACACCAGCCACCCTTCATCCGTTGATCCACCGCTGGCTGTGGCTGTTGTGTGCCATGGTGCTGGTGATGGTGCTGCTGGGCGGGGCGACCCGCCTGACCGGGTCCGGGCTGTCGATGGTCGAATGGCAGCCGCTGCATGTGCTGCCGCCGTTCTCGGCTGCCGACTGGCAGGCCCTGTTCGAGCGTTACCAGCAAACCCCGCAGTTCCGTTTGCGCAATGCCGACATGTCGGTGACAGGGTTCGAGGGTATTTTCTGGCTGGAATACATCCATCGCCTGTGGGGGCGGGCGATGGCGCTGGTGCTGGCGGTTCCGCTGGCGCTGTTCTGGTGGCGGCGGATGATTCCGGCATGGCTGGCAAAACGGTTGCTGCTGGTGTTGCTGCTGGGGGGGCTGCAAGGACTGGTCGGCTGGCTGATGGTGGCCTCGGGCCTGCGCGATCAGCCCGAGGTCAGCGCCTATCGTCTGGCCTTGCATCTGGGATTGGCATTGACCCTGTACGGTCTTCTGCTGTGGACAAGCCTGACCTGCCAGCGCGGGCATTCAGCGCCGCCACCATCCCGTTCCCTGCCCCTCTGGGTGTTGCTCTGCACACTGGCGATGGTGGTTCTCACCATGCTGGCCGGGGCGTTTGTTGCCGGTCTGGATGCCGGTCTGGTCTACAACACCTTTCCGCTGATGGGGGAGGCGATTCTGCCTGTGGATTGGTATAGTGTACAACCGTGGTGGCGGAATTTGTTTGAGAATGCCAGCGCGGTACAGTTCAATCACCGCCTGTTGGCCATATCGACGGTTTTGCTCTGTCTGGGGCTGTGGCTGTATGCCCGGTTAACCGGGCGGTATCGTTCTTATGGTATGTCCCTGTCCGTTCTGGCGGTGTTTGCTGGTGGACAGGCGGGTCTGGGCATTGCCACCTTGCTGCTGGTGGTCCCGGTCCCGCTGGCGGTTGCTCATCAGGCAGGAGCGTTTCTGGTGTTTTCGGCAGTGGTGTGGGTACTGGCGCGAGGTCGAACGTAGCGTGCAAGGAAACGGCAGCGAGAGCAACAATCCGTCGGGTCATGGTCCGGCTCCGGGTGGTCTGCTGTCCCGTGCAACAGCCGGGTCGGCGGTCAGATCCTGGCGGTTGGGATCGGCGTTCCTGCTTGCCGGTATTTTGCTGCCGTTGATCACCCACATCCTGCACCAGATGGCCGTCGACCTGACGGTTGAACGGCGCGCGCGCGATGTGGCCGTCCTGACCGCCCAGCCAATCCTGCAGGCGTTGCAGCGTTCGGGCTTTCGTCAGGATGGCAAGCCCCTTGACCGGGAGCAGCAGGCAACGCTGTCGACCACCTTTATCCAGCTCGTCCGCCAGTATCCACGGGTCCAGAACGTCGTGCAGGCCAACGTCCTGCTGCCTGACAGCACGATTCTTTATTCCAATGATCCTTCGTTGATCGGGCAGTTCAGCGGCGGGCATCCGCGGTTTGAAAAAACGCGTCAGGGTGAAATCAGCTTCGGGATCGAGCGGAATCGCTGGTTTCGCGATGAGGATGGCGAGCTGCACCAGCGTGGCGTGGTGATCGAAGTCTATGCGCCGTTGAGCTTTGAGGCCAGCAAACCGCCCTTTGCCATTCTGGAAATCTATCTCGATATCACTGGTCCCCTGGCCGAAGCCTATTGGCGCGAAGTGGCCCTGATTGCCGCCCTGTTGCTGACGATTGGGGGTCTGTACCTTTGGGTTGAACGCTATCTGCGCAGGGTTCTGGGAACCGGGCGGAGGCAGGTGCTGGATGGCATTTCGTCGGATAGCTGGCGGGCGCAGGTCGATGATGCCGAACAGCGACTGGTTGACATGTCGGTGATCCTGCCCGGGCTGATTCTGCTGTGTAATCTGCAACACCGTGTTTTGCGGGCCTATGGGCCGCGCCATTCGACGGCCGTGATGGCCGTCTTCCGGGAAAAGGGCGAGGTGGTGCTGGGGGCTTCGGCGCTGGCCGATGTCTTTACCGAAGACGCCTATCGGGTCTTGCAGCCGATTCTGGCCAATCTTGACCGGCAGGGCCGAACATCGGTGGTGTTCACTCCGGACGAGGAGTCCGAGGTTCGTCTGACGGTCGCCCCGGTGCGCCATCTGGGACAGATTGATGGCATGGTTCTGGCGCTGTTCGACCAGTCGGCAGAACGGCAGGTGCGCGAACAGACCAACCGGCGACTTGAACAGGCCGAACAGCAACGGGTCGAGCTGGAGTCCCGCCGCGACAGCACCGAACAGCGATTGCTGGATCTGGCCGGAGCCCATTCCGACTGGTGGTGGGAAACCGACAGCGAACACCGTTTCGTCTGGTTTTCGGTACACAACGTTTCCCGCTCGTATGTGTCACCGCCCGATCTTTTGGGGCGCAAGCGGCTGGATTTCCTGCCGCCCGACTTTCCGCCCGACCTGCTGGCCGAGCATCGCCGGGTGTTGAACGAGCGCAAGCCGTTCCGGGATTTCGCCTATCCCTTTGTGCTGGGATCAGGCGAAGTTCTGCATGTTTCGGTGTCTGGCGTGCCGGTTTTTGATGCCCATGGCATGTTCCGCGGCTATCGCGGCGTTGGCATCATCATGCCGGAGCCATGGCAGCGTGACGGTGCCCGGAATGCGCCGATGACCCGTGTGCAACAGGCGGTCGAGGCTCTGCCGATCGGGTTCCTGCTGTGGGATTCCCAGGACCGGCTGGTGTCGTGGAACCGGGCTTTTGTGACGTTGTATCCGTTCCTGGAGCCGCTGTGCCAACAGGGCACACCGTTCGAGCTGATGATTCGTACGGCAGCGGCGCACAGCACGACGATGGTGTCTGAAAGTCAGATTGCCGCCCGTCTGCTGTCCCACCGGGCGGTCGAAGATGCCCAGGAAATCCAGTACGAAAACGGCATGTGGGTGCGGGTGGTCGAACGGCGCACCGTGACGGACATGACCGTTGGCATTTATACCGATGTGACCGCGCACAAACGGGCACAGGAACTGTTGCGCGACCGCGAGAACGACTGGCGGACCATTTTGCGCCTGACCGGCGATTCCAGCCGGTCCTTTGCCGAGCGGTTTTCCGCTGTGGTGCGCTTTGTCAGCCGCCGCTGCGACCTGCCGATTGCCTTCCTTGGGCGCCATCAGGCTGACGGCGATACGCTGTTGCTGGAAGAAGTGCTGGGACCGCCGGACAGTGTGACACGGGACCAGAAGCTGCCGATCATGGAAACCATCCACGAAATCGTCCTGCTCAACGAAGGCCCGCAGGCGGTCCATCAGGGCTGGGCGATTCCGGGCTATGACGACCTGCGGCAGCCCTGTTGCCCGGTATCGGGGGCGATGGCCTATCTGGGGCTGCGTCTGGTGGTGCGGGATGAGGTGTACGGGGTGTTGGCGTTCCTGTCAAAGACCGCCCGCGCGCAGCCGTTCGACGAGCAGGATCTGGAGCTGTTGCGGATGGTGGGCCAATGGGTCAGCGGGGAACTGACCCATGCGGTGGCGGAAACCGAGTTGCGGGCAGCCTTGACCAGCGCCGAGTCTGCCAATCGCACCAAGTCGGAATTCCTTGCCAACATGAGTCACGAGCTGCGCACCCCGCTGAATGCCATCATCGGCTTTTCCGAAGTGATGGGAACCGGGGTTTTTGGCCCGCTGGGCAATGAGAAATACCGCGACTATGTCGGTAACATCCACGACAGCGGGCGGCACCTGCTGGACATCATCAATGATATTCTGGATGTGTCGAAAATCGAATCCGGCTCGATGGAGTTGCTGGAAGAAACGATGACGGTGTCGGTGGTGGTGGCGGCCTCGATCCGGCTGGTACGCGAGCGTGCCTTGCGCGGCGGCATCACCCTGAAGACCGATCTGCCGCCGCATTTACCGCTCCTGCGCGGGGATAGCCGCCGCATCAAGCAGATTCTGCTCAACTTGTTGAGCAATGCGGTCAAGTTTACCCCCAGCGGCGGGACGGTCTGTGTCAGCGTCGAGCGCACCCCCGATGGCGGCCTGATGCTGCGGGTAACTGACAGCGGGATTGGCATGAAGCCGGAAGACATTCCGTTGGCCCTGATCCCCTTCCGCCAGATTGACAGCGGTCTGGCCCGTCGTCATGAAGGAACCGGTCTCGGGCTGCCACTGACCAGGGCTCTGGTCGAATTGCATGACGGTCAGTTGAACCTGTCCAGCAGGCTGGGCGAGGGTACCGAGGTCCGGGTCTGGTTCCCTGTTCACCGCTTGCGGGAAACCGAACAGGCTCCGGCGGGGGAATAGGAGCGGGGGCACGGGGGCATATTTTATGGCTTGACGATTCTATCGCACGCGATATAAAGTCACCCCATGACAACAACAGCGCCATCCTCTGACCCTGCCGACCCTGACCACAAGCTCCGCTTGCGGACCCAGTTGTGCTTTGCCCTCTATTCCACCATGCTGGGGGTCAACAAGGTCTATCGGACGGTGCTGCGCGACCTCGACCTGACCTATCCGCAGTATCTGGTGATGCTGGTGCTGTGGGAACGCGACGGCCTGAACGTCTCGGAAATCTGTGAGCAGTTGTACCTTGAAACCACCACCCTTACCCCCTTGCTGAAACGGCTGGAGGCGCGGGGACTGGTGAACCGCCAGCGGCTTCCCGAGGACGAACGTCAGGTGATCGTCACCCTGACCGCCGAAGGGGCCGCCCTGAAGACCCGGGCTGCCATTATTCCGGACTGCGTTGCCGAGGCGATGAAGTGTTCGGAGGATGATCTGGTTGATTTGCGGGAACAGTTGATACGGTTACGCACCAGTCTGATCCGCTGAGTTTTTTGCTTTAACCCAATATATCGCACACGATATTAATATGTGCGATGAGAAAGGAAGCCATCATGTCCCTCGATAAAGTCCTTTACCGCGCCACCGCCACCGCCACCGGAGGCCGCGATGGCCGGGGCACCAGCGACGACGGCCAGCTGGATGTCAAACTGACCACCCCCAAAGCGCTGGGCGGCGCAGGCGGCGACGGCACCAACCCCGAGCAGTTGTTCGCGGTCGGCTACAGCGCCTGTTTCCTCGGGGCGATGAAGTTCGTTGCCAACCGCGACAAGCTGGCCCTGCCCGCCGATGTCAGCGTGACCGGCGCGGTCGGTATCGGCCCGATCCCCAACGGTTTTGGCATCGAAGTTGACCTGACCGTCAGCCTGCCGGGCCTCGACCGCGCGGCGGCGGAAACGTTGGTCGAACGGGCGCACATCGTCTGCCCGTACTCCAACGCCACCCGTGGCAACATCGACGTGCGGTTCACCATCGTTTGATTGCTGTGAGGAGGGCAGGGGTGTGCCGGGCTACCGCCCGGACCCGTCTGGAGGCGATGCCTCCAGACCTCTCTTTTTTCTTTATCTTGAGGACATCGCGTCCTGACTGCAGTCTTTGGTGCGCTGTATCACTTTTGCGAAAACTGGGTCACACTCTTGCCCCTGTTGCCTGGGATCAACGACGGCGCGGGCCGTCACAGTCGGGAGGGTGTGGTGGTGGATCTGAGTAGGTGGAAGGGCGTCCTCCAGCCAGAGCGGAAAACTCTGGAGGGGGCTTATGCACGGTTGGAGCCGTTGAATGCGGACCAGCATGGACAGGCGTTGTTCGAGGCAGCGACCGCACCCGGCGTCGAGGAGCGGTTTCGGTATCTGTTCGACCAGCCGCCTGCCGATATCAGCGACCTGCGGGCGTGGGCCGACAAGGCCGCTGCCAGCCTGGACCCGCTGTTCTTTGCCGTTATCGACAGGGCGACTGGCCGGGCCGAGGGCCGACAGGCGTTGATGCGCATCGACACCGCCCATGGCGTGATCGAAATCGGCAACATTATGTGGGGACCGGCGATCAGCCGCACACGGGTTGCGACCGAGGCGCTGTTCCTGTTTGCTGACTATGCCTTCAGCCTTGGGTATCGCCGTTTCGAGTGGAAGTGCGAGAACGCCAACCTGCCCTCCAAACGGGCGGCGGAGCGGTTTGGCTTCAGCTTCGAGGGCCTGTTCCGCCAGCACATGGTCGTCAAGGGCCGCAACCGCGATACCGCGTGGTTCTCCATCCTCGACAGCGAGTGGCCGCGCCTGCGCGCGGGTTATCAGCGCTGGTTGCAGGCCGGGAACTTCGATGCCAGCGGCCAGCAGATCAGCCGGTTGCAGTTCGACCAGTAACCGACCCGCCAAGGAGACCGTCCCATGCCGGACCAACAGCAGAAATTCGAGCGTTTCAAAGCCCTGCACCAGCAGGCACGCGCCTTTGTGATTCCCAACCCGTGGGATGCCGGATCGGCCCGGCTGTTGAGCAGCCTCGGCTTTGACGCGCTGGCCACCACCAGCGCAGGCTATGCCTTTTCCACCGGCCGCCGCGACTCGCTGACGGCACTGAGCCGGGAGGAGGTGCTGGCCAATGCCGCCGCCATCGTCAACGCCACTCCGTTGCCAGTGTCGGCGGACCTTGGCAACGGCTTCGGGGCCAGCGCCGATCTCTGCGCCGAAACCATCCGCATGGCGGCGGCGGTCGGGCTGGTGGGCGGCTCGATTGAGGACGCCACTGGCGATCCCGATAGCCCGATTTACGAGTTTTCCCACGCCGTTGACCGCGTCCGCGCTGCCGCCGAGGCCGCCCGCGGGCTGCCCTTTGTGCTGACCGCACGGGCCGAGAACCATCTTTGTGGCCGCGCCGATCTGGACGACACCATCAAGCGCCTGCAAGCCTTCGCCGAGGCCGGTGCCGACGTTCTCTATGCGCCGGGCCTGCCGGATATCGAGGCGATCCGGCTGGTCTGTCAGTCGGTCAACGCGCCGGTGAACGTGGTGATGGGGCTGCAGGGGCCGGTCTATTCGGTGGCCGAACTGGAACAGGCCGGGGTGCGCCGTATCAGCGTCGGCGGCTCGATGGCCCGCGCCGCCTTTGGGGCGTTGATGCGCGCCGCCGAGGAGGTGCGGACCTCCGGCACCTTCACCTATGCCGCCAAGGCGTTGCCGGGGGCGGTGATTGCGGGGGTGATGGCCGAGGGGTGATCAGGGAGGGGAGCGTTGCTTCACCGCCCGAAACGCCCGTGCGAGTTTTTTGACCGCATCCTCCATCTCGGTGGGCGTATAGGCAGCGAAGCCCATCAGGAAACCAGCCGGGCCGGTTCCGGCGGCATACAGCGCAGACAGCCCGGTCAGTTCGACACCGGCACGGCGGGCGGCGTCCATCGCCGCCTGTTCCGACACCGTGCCGGTCAGCATACAGGGCATTTGCAGGCCGCCGACCGGAACGCGTGGCTCGACAAACCCGGCAAGATACTTTCTGACCAGCCCGGCCAGCACCTCGAGCCGTTCGGCATAGATGCCCCGCATCGCCCGCACATGGGCTCCGAAATGTCCCCCCTCCATGAACCGGGCCAGCGTCAGTTGCGCGATGGAGGCCGTATGGCCATCGAACAGCGAGCGGGCAACGGTCATCGGCTGGACGAGGGGCGGCGGCAGGACGGCGTAGCCGATCCGCAGGCCGGGAAAGAGGGATTTGGTGAAGGTGCCGATGTAGAGGGTGCGGTCGTGCGGATCAAGCCCCTGAACGCAGGCGGTGGGCTTGCCTGCGTAATGGAACTCGCTGTCGTAATCATCCTCGATGATCCATGCCTGTTGCCGGGCCGCCCAGTCGATCAGCGCCAGCCGACGATCCAGTGTCAGCGTTGCTCCGGTGGGAAACTGATGGGATGGGGTCAGGGATACGGCTTTTGCCCGCTGTGAATCGTTGATGATCTGCTCGACCATGATCCCGTGGCGATCAACGCCAATCGGCACGCAGGCAAGACCGGCGGCATCGAACGCCTTGCGGGCACCGGAATAAACCGGGTCTTCGATGAAGATCCGCTCGCCGGGGTCCAGCAGCATGGTGGCGCACAGCATCATCGCCTGTTGGGAACTGGTCAGGACCAGCACGCGGTCTGCCGTGGCGCGGGCTCCGCGTTCCAGATTCACATAATCGGCAATCGCCTGCCGCAGCGGTTCGGCTCCTTGCGGGTCGCTGTGCAACAGTGCCTGTGTGCCGACCTCCTTCAAGACCTGCCGTTGCAGGCGTTCCCACAACGGGAGCGGAAAGGTACGGGTTTCCGGAATCCCTTGTAAAAAGGGCCGGGGGCGCAAGACACCGTGTAGGCCTCCGCTGTGAAACATGATGGCGCCACGCTGACTGAGGGGAGGTGCCGAGTCCTGCCGGAGCGAATCGTGCCGTGGCCGCCGCCAGCCCTGTGTGAACTCCGTCATTCCGGCCACAAAGCTGCCGCTGCCGACCCGTCGTTCGATGAAGCCTTCGGCGTGAAGCTGTGCATAGGCCGATTCAACCGTATCGCGGGAGACACCCAGCGAGCGGGCGAGCGCGCGCGAGGCCGGCAGCGGTTTGCCAGCGCCCAGCGCCCCGTCGAGGATCAAGTGCCGGATGGCCCGCTGGATGCGTGCGTGCAACGGCATCGCCGCATGGGCGGGATGCGCAAGCCAGGCTTTTACGGAATCCAGTTGGGAATGCTTGAACAATTGGTCTGTATCCCTTGCGGAAAATGGCAGGAACCATCAGGCCATTGATCGGTTAGATGTCAAGAAACGCTTTTGAGGAGAGTCGTTCGAATGATGTCTGTGAGTCCATCCCCCGCCCGCCTGCGGCTGAATGACCTGACCCATCCGATTGTCGCCGGGTTGATTTCGGTCATCGTCAACTATGGCGGAACCTTCATTCTGGTGTTTCAGGCCGCCAAGGTGGCTGGCCTCAGCCCCGAGCTGACCGCGTCGTGGGTGTGGTCGGTGTCGATTGGTGTCGGTCTGACCGGGCTGTTGCTGAGCTGGCGCTATCGCGAACCGATCATCACCGCCTGGTCAACACCGGCGGCGGCCTTTCTGGTCGCAGCGCTGGCCACCACCCCCTACGCTGAAGCCGTCGGGGCCTACATCCTCTCGGCCGTCGCCTTTGTTGCCCTGGGGTTGTCGGGCTATTTTGAAAAGCTGATCCGCCTGATTCCCCCCGGCATCGCCTCTGGCCTGCTCGCGGGCATTTTGCTGCAATTCGGCATTGGCGCGTTCGGTGGTGCCAGCGTTGATCCGGCCCTCGTCGGGCTGCTGGTCGTGGCTTATGTCCTGTTGAAACGCTTTACCGCCCGCTATGCGGTGGTGGGGATCCTGATGATTGGCCTGGTCTTTCTGCTGGCGCTGGGCCGGGTGGACCTGTCCGGCCTGCAGCTTCGGTTCGCCGCCCCGGTCTTTACCATGCCGGAATTCTCGCTGAACGCCCTGCTGAGTGTTGCCCTGCCGTTGTTTCTGATCACCCTGACCGGCCAGTACATGCCCGGCATGCTGGTTCTGCGCAACGACGGCTTTCGGACCAGCGCCAACCCCATTGTCACCCTGACCGGCCTCGGCTCGCTGATCATGGCACCGTTCGGGTCCCATGCGTTCAACGTTGCCGCCATCACCGCCGCCATCGTCACCGGGCGCGAGGCGCATGAAGACCCGTCGAAACGCTGGATCGGCGGGATTGCGGCGGGCGTGTTTTATGTGCTGGTCGGGGTGTTCGGGGTGACGCTGGCGGCGGTCTTCATGGCCTTTCCGGCGACTTTCATCACCACACTGGCCGGTCTGGCCCTGCTCGGCACCATTGGCGGCAGCCTCGCCGGAGCAATGGCCGTCCCCGCGTCACGCGAAGCGGCGCTGATCACCTTTCTGGCCTCGGCGGCAAACATCAAGATGTTCGGCATCGGTGGGGCTTTTTGGGGGTTGGTGATCGGGCTGGTTGCGTCCTTTGTGCTGAACGGTCAGGTACGCAGGCGGCGTTCCAGCCTTGTGGTCAGCGAAGAGGCGGCGGAGTGATGGCGGGCAGGGGCGAAACGCGTCCAGTGCTGGACCAGTGTGCGTTAAATATGATGCTAGAGTACATGATAGTTGAGAAGAAAAGGTGGGCTACTGCCCGATCTCTTAGACTATCAAAGTAACGGGGTCCGGGGCCTCAAGGCCCCGGCGAGGTGTGGAGCAGCGCTCCATTATCCTGTTTTCTGTTTATCGTGTACTGTGATATGACGCAGGCGCAAAGGTCGAAGTATTTTGTTTGTCACAGTGATTGTGCACAAAATCGGAACCACTTTTGCGCTCACAACTCTAGCTGTTTAGTCTCGTGCTTTGATGATGCATCTTTATCGCCGGAATGGGGGGAAAGCACTATGGGTCAAATCTTATAGAGCTGCACCACAACGACAGAGGCAATTTGTCGAGCAATACAAAATAGTCAAGAGGGCCTGAGAAGCCCCGCTAAGAGTACCTTCTCAACACGAGAACCATTACAGGACGGAGGATGCTGCAGCCAGTCAATGACACGTCGACAGGACCCAAAGAGGCAAAACCCCACCCACCTAGGCCGGACTGAATCCGGCCAGACGGCGACCTCTTGTTGATTCTGTGGTTGTTACGGTGCCAGAAGATTACCTAGACGCTTCGTTCTGGACGCGATGAGCCAACACGGAAACGATTATAGGCTTTGCATTGCCCGATTGTAGGTTAGAGTTCTGGTTCTGAACATATGGAAAATGGCTCTCTCCCCGATCCCAGTCCAGTATACCCACATCTTTCACAGTGAAGTCTGAATTAGCGAACACATATTTTTCGTAGTCCTCCATTGCCCCCTCTTTGATCTGGGTCTCGGTATATCCGGGCGGTATGGAAGCGCGTTGCACCATATGGATCCACTTTACGGATGGCGGGCAGAGAGGCTGAACAAGCAGCCTATCCTCCACATTTTCCCGATACACTTTCGGTTTTTCCCTTATATCAAGGTGGGCTGGGGTCCGCTTGTCATTGTCGTCAGGGTGAGAGCCGATGAACCACCCGACAACCACCTCTGGCTGAAAGTCTCTGATTGCCGTAAGGAGTTCGGCAGACGGCTCGAACAGATCGGACTGAATAATCTCAGCATTCACCCCGTGTTTTTGCAATCGGGCGCGAGCAAGGTCGATTAGATAGGGATTGTTGTCGACTGCCAATACAGGTCGGCTTATCGCGAGACTCAACGTGCTCCATCCTGCTCCGCAGCCTATTTCTAAGGTGGCTACAGTCGGAACAGTTTTGCTGAGCTGATCATAAATCTTACTACTTTGGAATTGTGACGACTCGATCTCCCAAAATTTCGAATAGTCTTCTGGCGTCATTCGTTGCAGCACTGATGCCTCCATAAGGATTACGGAATTTGAAAAACCGACAACATATCTTGGAGCTTTTCTGGTAGCTCTGCTCGTAATTTTCCTCTCTTCAACGGGATACATAAGGTGGGTATTTATTGAAAGTTGTTAATTTTTATTAATACCACTATTACATTTATAGCGCCACGAAAAAATGGTGTTTGATGATGCCAATTATTGCCTCATGGTGCCGAATGAAGTCACAAAAAAAAGCCCGCGATACCGCGGGCTTTTCTGCTGGTTCAGACCACTTTCGGCCTTATTCCCACTCAATTATTGGCGTCATGGTCTATCCAATTGAAAAACAAAGCGAAAAAATATTTTCGCAAAACATTATACCGTCACGCTGACCGTCGTTATGCTATCGCTCTTGAAAACATTGGTTTTTTTCGGCTCGCCAGCCTAAGGCAAATTTCGCCATCTATCGCGAGCGACGAAGGCGGCGCCATTTGAAGGCACCGTGCAGCGAAGTGTTGGCACTTGCAACATTGGATCGATTCACCGCCTCATTTGCGATTCTCTTTCTAGAATTTGCAGGATTCTGCCTGCGATATGCGGCCATCTTCCACGCAACAGTCTACCAAGTCGCGTTAATCAGCCTACTCCTTCGTTCAGCCCAATGATCGCGATCGTCTGACCACCCTCCGACGCCATCATATTTGACTTATAAAGTCATCATATCAGTCAGAAATGATCATATGACGAGTGCCGCCTCTGTCTGGTCGTTGACGAAGGCCGCCTCGTAGCCGCGCGCCAACGCGCCCGAAACACCTGCCTGATGTAAGGCTTCGCGCCATCCCCCCGAAATGCGTTGCGCGGTGTCACGGATCATCTGCCTCGCATCCGCCTCGGCCAGTTCGAAAAATGCGCTGGCGTCCAAGGCCAGGTTGATCGACCGATCATGCGCGCCACCTTCGATGATCGCTGTTTCGAGGTGCGGATTGCGATCCGGCGCCGGGTTCACATCGAAGACCGGAGATAATCGCCAGCGCCCCGCCCCCACATAGAGGAAGCCGTGGTTCTTCAGATGGTCGTCCTTGTTGGAGACGAGGATCGTGAAGATCAGGCGCAGGAAGAGTTCGCGGAAATCGGCTTTCGGGTCGGCGGCATAGGTCCGCATGAAATCCACAATCTCCGTATAGGAGCCAAGCGCCGTCCCGGTTTTGCCAAGCGCCGTGCGTGCCGAAATATAGGGTATCCGGGAAGACCCGCGCCGATCGAACCGTTGGATCAAGGCCACCGGAAAGGGCGTATCAGCGAGTTCTAACCTCACCTTAGGGGTGCGAATGCCACAAGCCTCCGCCAGCCGAAGCGTGGCGACCTCGACACGCTCGATCGGTTGTTGATCGTGGACTGACGTGAACTTGGCCAGCCAGAGTGTATCCCCATCCCGGACGTTTGCCTTCGGACGTGCTCCGCCGGAGCCGCCAGCACCGGCCAGCGCCTGCATGTCTTCTGCGGAAATATTTTTACCCTGCTCATAAGCGCGGGCGATCGCCGTGATGGTTCCAAGATCGACGAGCCGTGGCACGGCATCGTCCGCCCTGCCGCGGATGATCTCGCCGTTCTCGTCCAGGAATCGCAGCGCACCTTGACGGCAGGTATCGTCGGATAGCGTCAGATACTCGAACTCGTTGAGACCATTGCCATAGGCACGCTCAAGCAGCCTGCGCCCCCAACTGTCCGGCGCAGAATCAGCGAAAACGCCGGCCAATGCGTCACGTATGTTTCCCGATTGGCCTGACGTATGGAATGGGCTGGCCTCCAGCGAGAAATCCGGCTGTATGGCAAAGGCTCGCGGGTTCTCGATCCAGTCGGCGTTATAAGCGAAGGTTGAAAACTGTCGCGGTCCGGTTTGCGTGAAGCGAAGCTGTCCGACCCGCGTCAGGCCTTCACCCAGAGCGACATGGGCATTGAATTCGGGCATCAGAAGGAAGCGCCATCAGGATCGACGGCGTCCTCTTGCTCCTGAGTACCTCTCTGCTTGGTCTTCTGATTTTGTAACCTCGTCGCAAACGAACGCCCCCGGCGCGGCAATTGCTCTGCTGCCAGTGCCAGCCCCAGATCATCCTTGCGGACGTCAATCAGGTCAGCCAGACGCTCCACGAGCCCCAGCACGACCAGGACATCCGCAAGAGTCCCGATGGCGACGCCTGGATCGCCCTTCTCAAGACGAGCGATGGAACTCGGCGACGTCCCGGCACGCACCGCGAGATCCGCAACAGCGATACCGCGTCGCAGCCGCGCGCTTCGAACGTCCTGACCGAGCCTATCGAGGGCTGATCCCGCCTTGGGCGATCCCATGACAACAATCCATATATGATCTATAACCTCTAACAATTATTCATATATGATTAGTTATGGAATTTTGTCAACGGCGTGGCGTGACCAAAACCGAACCGATGGCTCCCGTCCTTATCGCAGAGCCGCCTCCAACGCGCCTTTCCGTTGCTCCCAATCAGGCATCATCGTCTCAAGCAAAGCACGCCATTCCTCGCCGTGATCTGGGTAAAACGCATGCGCCAGTTCGTGGCAGATCACGTAGTCGATCAATCGGGGACTGGCCCGCACCAAGTCGGCATTGAGCACAACTCGCCCGCTAGGGGTGAAGCTCCCCCATCGCTTTGACATAGGCTTGATAACGAGAGAAGGCCGCTTCAAGCCCTTACGAACGAATGGCTCCACAACGATCTCAAATCGTTGACGGAATACCTCGCGCGCCCGGAGCCTATAGAACGTCTGAAGGAGACGCCGGCAATGGGGCTGGTCGTCAGGCGCTCGGGCGCATATCACCAAGCGCCCACCTTCGAGCCGAACATGGGGATCGTCAGATTGCTCAATCGACAACCGATATTGTCGACCCAGCAGAAGATGCGTCTCGCCGGAAATGAACCTGCGATTCGGTGTGACCTTCGGCCTTTGGGAAATCGTGTCAATCTGAGCGAATATCCAAGCTCCCTTCCGGCGCGCTCTGCTCTGAATTTCGTCGATTTCCTCACCCGCCGGCGCAAAAACAGCGACTTCGCCCGTCGGCCGAACATCGATCCGGAGTGCACGTCTATCCGTGCGGAGAAGTTCAGCGATGACCCGACGCTCACCCCAGCAAATTTCGATCTGCTCGCTTGCCGGGCGACCGGTCATAGTCGTCCTCATTGCGCCAGCCGCACGCGAGCCGATGCCAGCACATCGTCGACGATGCCATCAAGAATGGCGGGATCGATCAACATATCGCGCTGGCCGCGCAGCTCCTCAAAGAAGAAATCATCAATGTCGTTTCGAATTACGTTCTCGACATCACGATCATATTGCCAGCCGACTTTGCGCCGCTTCTGCACAATCCGACTGATCTCCAGCGCGATATCGGCGGCCAGTTCGGCGTCATCAACACCGACCTTTTCCAGATTGCGCTTCGCCAACCCCCAAAAAGCCTGGGCGTGACCATCGTCGCGGAGGCACGCCGGGGTCGGATCGGTTTCGTCCTGCCGTGTTTGAACCTTGTCGCGTAACTCCCTGACCTTTAACAGATAAGTAAGGTCGGTGATGCGCCCCTTGTGGAAATCGGCGATCGTATCGCGAACGAGCTTGGAGAATTTTTCGAAGAAGATCGGATCTTCATCCCATTTTTCCTCGATCGAACGGGTCAACTGATGCGCGATCGTGTCGGCAACCGACGCATCACTTTCCGTTTTTTCCTGCCGTCGTCCTTCAATGGCGATATCGTCGAAGATATTCAGCGGCTCGACCAGCGTGACAACGTCGCGCGCGATGACGTGCCGGTCCAGCAACTGGCGGATACGTTTCTCATAGTCTCGCCAGTCCACGCGCTCCGCATAGCGAAGGCTAACGGCGGCGCGCAATGAAACGAACCGACCGAGATCGTCCTTCCATCGCTTAAGCAATTCTGGCTTCGTCGCCTCGATAAAAGCTGGCGAAGCAAGCGCCACGGAGAAAGTGCGGGAAAACGCCGATAGCCGGGCGTAAAACTCCGCCCTAATCTCCTCGTCGGCCAAGAGGCGAGCGTAGGCTTCGGCATCGAAGCTGTTAGAAACGGATTTGAACACATCGAGCAAAGCGGCATGGGCGCCCGGCACTTTGTTGGCCTCATCCCGAATAGCCAACACACTGCTGGCGATGTCTTCTGGACTGAAGCCCTGGAGCGCATCATAGCTGGCAAGCGCATCGCCAAGGTCCTTGAGGACACCCGTATAGTCGATGACGAAGCCGAAGGGCTTATCCGGCGCACCGTCTTCGTCGAAAACGCGGTTGACCCGCGCGATGGCCTGCAACAGGCCATGTTCCTTTAGGCGGCGGGCCACATAGAGTACCGTGTTGCGCGGCGCGTCGAAGCCGGTGAGCAACTTGTCGACGACAATGATGATGTCCGGATCGGCAGGCCCTTTGAACTGCTCGACGATGGTACGATTATAGGCATCCTCGCCACCGTACCGCTCCATCATCTTGCGCCAGAACGTGCGGACGAGATCGTCGTCGGCCTCATCGACCTCGTCTTCGCTTTCGCGCATTTCTGGCGCGGAGATCACGACCTCGGTCGTAACGACGCCAAATTCATCGAACAGCTTCTTGAGCAGGATCGCCGCTCTCTTTGAGGACGCCGCGAGTTGCCCCTTCAGCCCGGTCCCCTTGAAGTTGGCCAGGAAGTGTTGGCCCACATCGAAGGCGATGGATTGAAGCCTGGAATCAACGCCCTCTATTTCCCGCGCCCGGCTCATCTTTCGCTTCAAATCGGCGCGCTGATCGTCCGAGAGGCCGCGCGTGTGAACCTCGAACCAGCGATCGATTTGCGCATCGTCAACATCGGTGACCACTTCCCGCCCCTCATAGAGAAGCGGCACGACGGCCTTGTCTGCGACAGCGTCACGCATCGAATAGGAGGGCTGAACAAGATCGCCGAACTTGGCGAAGGTGCTCTTTTCCTTCTTGGCGATCGGCGTGCCGGTGAAGGCGATGAAACAGGCATTCGGCAGCACCTCACGCATGCGGGCGTGCAAGCTATCGAGGTTGCCGTACTGGCTGCGATGGCTCTCGTCGACCAAGACGAAGATATCTGACGAAGTGTCGACGACGCGCCGCTTGTTCAGACCGGCGCGGAATTTATGGATAAGGGTGGTGACGACCGGCGTCATGTCCTCAATCAGGGACAGCAGGTTCTCGCCCGTCGCCGCTCGCTTCGGTTCCTGGCCAGTGGCGCGGAAGGTCTTGGTGATCTGGTCATCGAGATCGGTCCGATCGGTCACGATAACGATGCGCGCCTGCGGGTGGGCCATGACGATGGACTTGGCCAGCATGACCATGGTCAGGCTCTTGCCCGAGCCCTGCGTGTGCCAGACGACACCACCTTTGCGCCGCCCTTCGGCATCGCGCTCCTCCGTCCGCTTCAGCAGGGTCTCAACAGTCGCCACTTGCTGATAGCGCGCGACCTTCTTGTGCGGCCCGTCGAAGAGCATGTAGCGGCGGACCAGCCGCATGAAACGCTCCGGGCGGCAAAGCCCGACAATCGTTGCATCCAGCGGCGTGACGAACCGATGCTCTTCCATCAATCCGTCGTGTCGCTTCATGTACGGCGCAAAATCGATCGCCACACGCTTACCCTCGACAGTGTCGAGCGGGCGGTTGACCACCTCTTCGGCGAAGCCTTGCGGGTCCTCGCGCTCTTTCCAGACGCTCCAGAGTTTGCGCGGCGTGCCCACCGTGCCGTAGAGTGGGTCATGGCTATTGGCCGACAATAGGAGCTGGGCGGAATAAAACAGCGCTGGCACGCCTTCCCCCATCTTCTGATTGCGGATCTGCTGGCTGACGCCCTGATCGGCCGCGACGTTCGAGGCCTTGACCTCGATGATCCCAAACGGAATGCCGTTGACGAACAGAACGAGATCGACGCGGATCGTAGGGCCGCCCGGCTCGCTCACGGTGTATTCGCTGGTCACCTGAAAGCTGTTGGCGCGCCAGTCGCTCCAGTCGATGAATTTGAACGGCCACTCTCGCGATGTCGCACCGATGGTTTGCGGCAAGGCAATGCCGAGCATCAAGTCATCGGTCATCCGCTCGTTGGCGCGGACCACGCCCTCTGGGATACGATCGGCGAGCCGCCGAACCGCAGCATCGATGTTCGCCTCGGAGAACGAATGCGCACGTCCATCGACTTGAATGCGGTTGAGGCGCGCCAGATCCTCCCGAAGCTGAGTTTCGAGGAACGGCAGCATCCGCCGCCCATCGCGCCATTGATCCGCCTCGGCCCGCGGGACATAGTGCCAGCCGCAGTTGATCAGCGTATGCAGCGCCTGAAGCTGCGCGCCACCCGCCTCTGAGGTGGTGAACTCCGGGGAATGGCTCATGCCCTCATCCCCACACTTTCGCCGACGCAGCGTCGAAGAAATCGACCTTCAGCGCGGGGTAAGCTTTTGGCCGCAGAGCAGCGACCTTCTCGACGTTGCTACGGATAGCTTGGTTCGCTTTGCTTTCCGGGTCCCCGTATAAACTGACGAACAGATGCACGATTTTGCCGTAGCCGATCATGTTCAGGACATGGGCATCGTTCTTGGCAAACGAGTGCCCGTAGATGAACAGAGCCGTTCCTTCTTTCGACTTTGTCTGGCAGACCCCCGCGAAACTTTTGAAATTATGATGCAAATAGGCGCTGTGCTGAATTTTCGTCAGTTTGCTGTTGCTATCACCCTCGGCCACAAAGACAGGAAAAAGGTCCTTCTTCAGCGCCTCATTTGCCTGGTCGACCAATGCCTTGCCGGTGTTCACCCATGTATATTTCTGGAGATGATAACCGGCATCAAATAGGTGGAGAGCTCCATGCAGGTAGTGGATATTCTGACCATGCGCAGCGCCTTCGCCTTGCCACTCTACGTAGGGCGCATCAAAATCGTCTTGGTCTTTGCGAAAGCCGTCGTCGTGGTTGAGCTCAATTCGCGCCAGAACGTCTTTTTCTCCGTGCATCAGCGCCCAGTAGAGCAGCAAATCATAGTTCATCGTGTAGATCTTGCCACCCACTCCTTGACCAACGAAGTGCGAAAGAAACTGACGACAAGCTGCGTACCGCTCATCCGAAATGTCATTGGGGCGCGCCGGATGGCGCCCAGCCACAGCCTGAATTAGGTCCGTCTTCAACTTCTCAGCGTCTGCCAGGAGCATTTTCTTGGTAGTGAAAAATTTGGGCCTGTAGACGCTGACAATGGCGGCCGCATGCTGAAGCGCGCGGATTACCTCTTCGAAATCCTGAGTTCCCATCGCCGCAAAGATCGCTGCGAGTTCCTTGGACATGCTTTTTTTGGCCTCTTCAAAGAGCGAGCCATATGCAAAAATGTCAGGCTTACAGGCAATGCTGAAGCCGTTACCCAGCAGCAGATGCCGCTTGCCGTAACTATTCGACTTCTTGAGAGCTTGATCGAAGCTGAGAATTTTGATCATCATGTAAAATTCCCCTCAACGACAGATTTAAAAAATGCGAGTTCAAGCTTGCAAGCCTCGGCATTGGTCAAGTTCTTCTGAGTAAACTGTGAGATCCGGGTTTCGCGGCCTGACTGCCTATTAGTCTTGAAAGCCGCAAAAGCAGCGTGTCGCCCGGATGCCGCGAGGTGTTCAAAACGAAAAGAATGCCGCGCATCGGAGCCGATCAGCTGTCCCGTCGCATCGACGGTCCAGTGCCCGGCGAAAGACAGCTTTTCGAGGGCTCGCCTCATAGCCAGAGCCGACTGAAAGCGTTTGGCAGGGTCAGGTTCTATCGCCGACAGGACCGCCCGACAAATCGAGTTCGGGATGAATGGCGGGAAGTCCCGGCGAGAAATGAGGGTGCCACCGGCGAGAGCGGCCTCATAGGCAACGCGCCCCAGCGAGGTGAATTTCGCCTCAAGCGATCCGAGCCCCGTCAACAACCGGAACATGGTCAGGCCTGACTGGAAAATGTCGGTTCGGGCCTCAATACCGTTGCCGGCAGCAGTCTCTGGCGCGGCATGAAGCACATACCAACTGGACGGCATCACTGGCGCGCCGGTTGGCGAAACGCCGACAATCCCATAGTCAGCCAACTTGGCTTCGCCTTGCGGGCCGCGCAGGATGTTCTGCGGCTTCACATCATTGTGGAAGAATTTGTTGATGTGGAGGTGCTCAAGGCCCTGAAGCACGTCGATCATTGAACGAATTGCGATCGGCAGAGGCAGAAAGCCCGCCGGATTGGCCAGCGTCGTGATTGCCCCGTCCGATAGGTAGTCCATCGCAATCACGACCTTGCCATCGGTCGCCACGTCAGCCTGGTGAACGCGCACCAGATTGTTGTGCGTGAAGGCGTGGCCAACCTGGGCTTCCTGCAATCGCTGATCGATGCCGATTCCGGCATTCAGAATCTTGACCGCGTATTCGTGGTTCACGGCCTGGTCTTGTGCAAGCCACACCTCGCCGAATGATCCACGGCCGATCGGCCGAACCCAACGGTATTTGTTATGGAAGGTCGTGCCGTTCGTGATCGGCATGGCGACGGGAGCCAAGCTCATGGATTTGTCGCTCCCCACCACGCGGCGATGATGGCATCCGCCATTTTGCCGTCCCAGTATCGCGTCGTCTGACCGACACGCGCGATGGCGTGGTCTTTGACTTGCGCGCTTCTTGTCCCGAGCGACGCGTAAATCTTCGCGACAACAGGCTTGCTGTGCAGGCCGCAGTACAAGAGCAGAGCAGCTTCCTGATAGGATGCGATCCGCTTGGCGTTGTTGTCTCCTTGGGTGAACTCCCCCTTCTTGATGACCACTTTGGCAATATCGGGGTGAATGTTGAAAATCCGCTCGAATTCGCGATAGAGCCACGTGACCTGTGCCGTTTCGCTGTTGCAGTCTGCCGGAAACCGGAGTCGGCTTTCAGCATCGGCATTGATGAGCGTGGGCGGGGTCGTGGCGCCATCCACGATGGCATAGCGCGGCGTATTCGGATCACTCCTGAAACCAAGGATCTTCATTCGAAGTTCTCCCCCAACCGCCACTCGCCGGTGAGCAGCTTTTGCATCAGACCGCGCTTCTGGGTGCGGAGAGAAGCTAGATATCGGCTCTGGGGACGTAGGGTTGCCCTTTCGCCCTCAAGAATTTTTCCAATCTCACGCTGCCGCTCAATACCAGGGAGACGCATCGAAATTTCTGCAAACTGCGGAAATTTCAGCATAAGCGTGTCATCAACAAGTCCCTGCGAGTATCGATGGAAAAGGCTGATCGCCCTAGGGTGATCAAACAAGTGTGAGATGAATGTCGGATCGCAAAGGTCATCAATTGCGGTCACGACCGTGTAGGCCGGGCTGACAATGCCGGTATATTCACTTTTCCCAAATACACCTTGCCACATGCGCATCGTGTTAAATCCGATGTCGTCTGGCCTGATTACCTTATACTTGCTTTTGTCCTCACTCGCGGTTTGTCTTCGATCGAGCTCATCACGTGGAACGACGCCATTTTCTCCGGTGATAGAAAGCAACGGGAGCTCGGCCGAGCGTTCATCGCGCTCTGAAAATAGCTGACCCAGCTTGTAAGGAAGCCACGTATTTGAAATGCTATCATCAAATGAAAAGCCCACAAGACTATGACGGATGCCTCGATACCGCTGCTTCATCAAGGCTGCTAGGTGATTCGCATGCTTGATGGCTTGGTCCCACGCATCGAGTACAGCGATAATACGCTTCTGCTCGCGGCGCGGAGGGATAATAACGGACGAGGCGAGAAAATTTCCTTGCGAAATTCCCACCATAGACTGGCTTGATCCTGCAGATATACTTGGAATCTGCCTTCGAAAGGAATGGGCTTGTAGCCAATGATTAAGCCAGCGCGGTTCAATTCCGCGAGCCGTATTTAGCTCCCAGATCAAATCCGGTAGATACAGCTCCCCGACGTTCTCAGACACATACGCGGAATCACCCACGAGTTCCGGTGTGTTTTTTCTCGTAAATAGGACCGTTCCGGAGCGTACTGGCGTCCGGAGTCGCGAATGCTCATTCCGCGCAACGACTTTGGCCTCAGTGGGAATGAAGCGTCCACCAGAAACCGCACTAAGCTTGAGTACTCGTCTGTCGCCGTCTCTATACTCACGATCCTCGCAGTTCGCGCTCGTACCTGCGGTCACGTTTGTAATCACATCGCCCAAACAACCTTCGGACCAGCCGGGTTGAAGTCTGAGTTTCACGCTCCACCCCCTTCCGCAATCCTACGCTTTCGCCAATCGCCGTAGGTCTGGCCGCTCGCTTCATGGCGCCAATAACGAGGCCCGCTGACGTTGCCGCCGTAGACCACCCGCGCCGCGCCAGATGGGGTGTCGAAGGCCGTATCTGCAACAAAGCGAAGAAACTTGGGGTCTTCTGCCGGAGCCAACTTTCCTTCAGATATCATTTGTGCCCTGCGACGCTTAAGGCCTTCGTCACAACTCGGCACTTCCTGTGCCTTCGCAATTGACCCAGCCAGAACAACAAATTCATCACCGGCTTCCCGGGCTGTGGCGTTGGTGCCGGATTCCGTGAAAATAAAGAGCGGAGCGGTTTCGTTGCCGCTCGATGCTGGCGCCAAGCCAACGTCAGGGCCGGCACTTCGGGCAGATACAACCGCGTCCTGCCCAGCCGGCCGCAACACGTCGAACCCAAGCACAGGAAGCAGGATTTCGATTTCGTCGAGCACCCGCTCCATGTCCGCGATTTCCGGTTCCGGCAAACCTTTGAACGGCGGTTCTGTGCCGTTGACGAGCTTGGCCCGTCCCGCGCCGCGGATGGCGGCGATGATCCGGCTTTCCAGATAGCGGCCATGTGCCTTGGTCAGGTTCTCGTCCTTGGAGACAATCAGCACCGCGCGGGTGAAAAACTCCTTCGATTCGTCGGCATCGTGCGCCGCTAGCCGCGTCTTCACCTGGTCGCCTTCGCCGACATAGACGAGCTGCCGCCCCGGCAAATCTGGGTCGGGCCCGACCAAGAGATAGATGCCTGTGCGGCTCGCCTCTTCCCGCCGGATCAGATCGGGCAAGGCGGTGCGCGAAGCGACGGCGGCGCGCACCGAGGAGATGCCGAGTTCGGCTGTGATGACACCGGACGGCGAACCATCGACCAGATAGAGCTTCAAGGTGCGGCCGCGCCGGGATGCGGCGCGTGAGGGAGCGTCAGACATCGATGCCGAGCTCCTTCAGATAACCGTTCATTTTCTTCCGCGTCTCGGCGAGTTGGGCCTCGAGGTCGCGGATTTCGTTCTGCACGGCCTGAAGATTGACCTCTGGCTCGGGCTCGAACGTATCGACGTAGCGCGGAATGTTGAGGTTGAAGCCGTTCGTCTCGATCTCCTCGAAGGTCGCCTCATGGGAGTAGCGGTCGATCACCGCCCGGCGGCGATAGGTGTCGACGATTGTGTCGACGTTCTCGTTGGCCAGCCGATTCTGCTTCTTACCCGGCTCGAAATCCCGGCTGGCGTCGATGAACAGAATGTTCCGCTCGTGCGACCTGAGGCCGCCGGATTCACGAGCCTTGTCGAACACCATGATGCAGACCGGGATGCCAGTGGTCGGGAAGAGCTGCGCCGGCAGACCGATGACGGCATCGAGCAGATTGTCGCGGATCAGCTTTTCGCGGATCTTGCCTTCGGCGCCGGAGCGGAACAGGACACCGTGCGGGGCCACGACCGCCATGCGCCCGACCGTCGGCCGGGTGATCGACAGCATATGCAGGATGAAGGCGTAGTCGCCACGGCTCTTGGGCGGCATATGGGGCGTGAAGCGCTTGTAAGGGTCTGGGAGCGCGTTGCCCTCCGAATCCGTATTGCCCCACCACTTGTCGAGACTGAACGGCGGATTGGCGACCACCACGTCGAAGCGCATCAGGTGGTCGCTTTCGATCAGCGTCGGCGAGTTCAGCGTGTCGCACCAGTCGATGCGCGCGCTGTCTTGGGCATGCAAAAGCATGTTGAGGCGGGCCAGTGAGCGCGTGCTGCCGTTCGATTCCTGGCCGAAGAGTTGGAAATTGCCGTCCGGCACCTCCTCGCCGGCACGCAACAGCAGCGCCCCCGAGCCGCAAGCCGGATCGCAAATCCGATCCCCGGACTTCGGATGCGCGAGCTTGGCAACGACCTCCGACACCTTACGCGGCGTGAAGAACTCGCCCGCCTTCTTGCCGGCATCCGACGCGAAACGCTCGATCAGGAATATGTAAGCATCACCGAGGATATCTTCAGACGTCTCGGACAGGTCGAGGCCTGGCTTGGCGAAATCCTCCAGCAGCGTCTTCAGTCTGCGATTGCGATCCTTCGTCTGACCCAAGTTGGTTTCCGAGTTGAAGTCGATCGCGCGAAAAAGGCCGCCGAGCTTGCCTTCGTTCGCCTTTTCAATTGCATCCAGTACGATGTTGATCAGTTCACCGACATTGTCGCGCGCCCGGCGTTCATGGAGGCTGTAGAAATCGCCGAGGAAACTTTCCTCTACTTCGTTGGTCTTGCTGTTTTTCAGTTCCACCGTCGGAAGCTTGAAGCGTTCGCGGTCGAGGCGACGCTGGATACGAAGTTCGTCACCACCGAATTCGCGGCGGAACTCGTCGACGTGCTTGCGGCGCACATCGCTGATGTACTTAAGGAAGAGCGCGGTAAGAACGTAGTCCTTGTATTGCGTCGCATCGACCGCCCCGCGAAACGTGTCGCAGGCGCGCCAAACGGCAGAAAGAATGTCTTCTTGTTGAAGGGTGGGCATGAGGTCTCCTATGAATTCGGGTTCGCGGCGGCGACACGAATTGCGCGTGCGACGGCCTCACGGCCAAGGATGGAATTGAGAGTGGCGAGACGCTGCAGCAGCTCAGCCTCATCGCGAAAGGATCGCGCCAAACCGGCGATTAACCGCTGCGTAGATATTGGTGGAAGCGGAACCACGAGCTTATCCAGGGTCTCTTTTGGAAGTCGAGCGAGGCTGCTGCCCTGCTTGTTGCCGGAGAAAGCCGCCTGCGTTGCAGGGAGATCAAGAAAAGCTGCCAGATACCCCGGATCGACTTTCGCTGTATCAGGGCGCACCAAGTATAGATCGAGCGATATGAAAGCGCCGAACCACGAGTGAGCCGCAAGGCATACATCGGTTGAAGCACCCCGCGCGCCAACGATCAGGTCCCCCTCTTCTATCGGCAAAGCCCTGGCAACAGCCGGCGGCTCGCCGGCTGCTAGTTTAGCAGCGCGGCCAGACCTCAAGTCCGACAGATCGGATAGGCGCACAAAACGCGCAGATCCGTCGCCCTCCTGGATCGCCAAGCCGGAATAGATGCCGGATATTTCTCTGAGTTCGAGCATGCCTCAAACTACATAAATGAAATCTCGCTTGCAATCTAAATATGAGGCGTCCTCCAATTTAAAAACATCGAATGGCGGTCGATACTCTACCCCCGCGCGATAATCTCGACTCCTTGCATCCTGACCCGGTTTTATCCCCGGCTCCCGCTGACGCTCACGCCGGGTGGGTTGCTTGGGGGCGCTTCCCCCTGGCGCGGGCAAGGGTGAAGCGCGGCAAGCCGCCCCGTCCGGGGTGGTCTCCCCGACCTTCCGCGCGGATACGATTTTCAGCACATCCGGAACTACGGACATCCGCTTGTGCAGGCCGGGTGATCCCCCTCCACCCCGGCCGCCCTGGCCCTTGCACCCCCCGGTCTCGCCGACGGGCAGGGTTTCAGCGCGGCGCTTCGCTGCGCGAAACCCAAGCCCATAGGAGAATGACCATGACGACCATTGCCACAGAAACCACCGCCACACCCGTGGCCGTGAACGGCACGGAGGTGTTCATCCCGCTCAACAAGCTCAAGAAGCATCCGAACAACGCCCGCAAGACGCCGCACAGCGAGGCGTCTATCGAAGCGAAGGCGGCGAGCATCCACGCCAAGGGCATCCTGCAGAACCTCGTGGTGGAGCCGGAGCTTGACGCCGAAGGAGCCGCGACCGACTTCTATCTCGTCAGCATCGGTGAAGGCCGCAGGCTGGCGCAGTTACTGCGTGTGAAGCGCAAGCAGATCAAGAAGACCGAACCCATCCGCTGCGTCATCGACACCGTGAACGACGCCAGCGAAATCAGTCTGGACGAGAACGTCACCCGCGAAAACATGTCGCCCGCCGACCAGTTCGAGCGCTTCCGCGAACTGGCCGAAACGCGCGGTTGGGGCGCAGAGGAAATCGCCGCCCGGTTCGGCGTGACGGCCCATGTCGTGCGGCAGCGGATGCGTCTGGGTGCCGTCAGCCCCAAGCTGATGCAGGTCTACCGCGACGGGGGTTTGACCTTGGAGCAGTTGATGGCCTTCGCCATCGTGGACGATCCGGCCCGGCAGGAGCAGGTCTACGAGAACCTGTCGTGGAACAAGGACGCCTCGACCATTCGCCGCGACCTGACCCGGTTGCACATCGCGGCGACGGATCGGCGGGCGGTCTTCGTCGGCGCGGAAGCCTACACGGAAGCGGGCGGCGTAATCCTGCGCGACCTGTTCACCGAGGATCGCGGCGGCTTCTATGAAGATGCCGTCTTGCTCGACCGGCTGGTCATCGAGAAGCTGGACGGGATCGCGGAGAGCGTGAAGGCCGGGGAAGGCTGGAAGTGGGCTTCGGTCCATATCGACTATCCGCACGGCAACGGTTTGCGCCGCACCTATCCGCATCCCGTGGCGCTGTCGGAGGAAGACGAGGCAGCCCTTGCCGCCGCGCAAGCCGAATATGACGCGTTGACCGAGCAGTATGACAGCGCCGAGGAAGTGCCCGACGACGTGGACCAGCGGTTCGGAGAGTTGGAAGCCGAGATCGAGCGTATCGACGCGTTGCGGCACGCCTATGATGCCGACGAGATCGCCCGTGGCGGCGTGTTCGTCATCCTCTCCCATGACGGGGAAACCCGCATCGAGCGCGGCTTCATCAGGGCCGAGGATGAGAAGCGGGAACCCGAAGAGGATGCGGACGGCGAAGGCGGCGGCGTGATCGACGGCGTTCGCGTCAACGGCGATGGCGAGATCATCGAAGACGGTGACCGGGACGAGGACGGCAATGCCGTTTCCGCGCTCGAGACCGAGGAAGAGGACAGCGGGGATGCGGGCAAGCCGCTGTCGGACCTTCTTATCCGCGATCTGACCTCGCACCGGACGCTGGGCCTTCGCCTTGCGCTGGGCGAGCAGCCGGACATGGCGTTGATCGCCGTCACCCACGCGCTGGCAGCGCAGACCTTCTATCGCGGGGTGGACGCCGCCTGCCTCGAAATCCGCCCGACCAGCAGCACTCTCGCTTCTCACGCGGACGGCATCGAGGACACGGCGGCGGGCAAGGCGCTGGCGGATCGTCATGCCGGATGGGCGGCGGATATGCCGCGCGACGTGGCCGACCTGTGGGGCTTCGTCGCTGGTCTGGACCATGCCAGCGTCATGGCGCTGTTCGCCCATTGTGCCTCGATGACCGTCAATGCGGTGAAGCAGCCTTGGGAGCGCAAGCCCCATGCCCATGCGACAGCCGACAGGCTGGCGACGGCGGTGGCGCTCGACATGACGGCGCACTGGACGCCCACGGTCCGGACCTATCTCGGTCGCGTCACCAAGGCGCACATCCTCGCCGCCGTGCGCGAGGCCGTCAGCGACGAGGCGGCGGAGCGGATCGCGGGCTTGAAGAAGACGGAGATGGCGGAGGCTGCCGGGCAGCTTCTGGCCGGAACCGGCTGGCTTCCCGCTGTCCTGCGCACGGCGCGGCCCGCTTGGCTGGACGAGCAGAAGCAGGACGGGGAGGCCTTCCAGATCGCCGCCGAGTGAGGACTGGGCCGGGATCGCATCCGCGGTCCCGGCCTTCCTTTCCTCCGACATTCCAAAATTCCGGCCGCGCGGTGGACACCGCGCGACCGGCTGACCTCGACTGTCCGATGATGGCCACCGTCATCGGCGCTATGGAGAACCGTCATGATCGCCGTGGTGTTGATGAGCGTGGCCTTGATCGCAGGACTGTGTGTCCTGGCCTATACGCTCGCCGTCTATGCGCTGCCCTTCATGCTTGCGGTTGAAGCCGCGCGCCTGGCCTACGCCACCGGCTCCGGCCTGATCGGCGCGGGCCTCGTCGGCCTTGTCGCCGGGGCAGCAGCCTATGGCCTGCTGGTGTTCGCCTTCGCCTCGCTGCGCTCGCCGATTCTGCGCCTGACCGTGGCGCTGGCCTTTGCCTCGCCCGCCGCCGTCGCGGGCTATGCCCTTGTCCATGGCGTCACGCGCGAGGCGGTGCCGTCCGAGGTCTGGCTGCAGATCTTCTGCATCATCGGCGGGGGCATCACTGGCCTGTCGGCGTTCGAACGGCTTGTGGCCGTTAGTAAGCCGGACCGCAGCAAGTATGATGATCGCGAGTACGCGGACTATATTCAATGAAGGCGCCAGCGCGCCTTGCGATTTTTCTCTGATTGCATCACCCTTTCCAAAGCAACCTGGGAGGGGACCATGCTGCCATCAGATTTCATCGAAAAATATATGGCCGGTAAGTGCTTCTATCATTTCACGGATACTCGAAACGTACCGTCGATCAAATCGTACGGATTGATGTCACTTCATTTATTGCGGGAGAAGGGCATCGCTCCTCCGGCAGCAGGGGGAAATGATTGGAGCCACGATGCCGACGAACGCTTGGGATTGCATCGGTACGTCCACCTCTGCTTCCTTGACCAACACCCTATGGAGTGGACGATAAAGCAGGAAGAGAGGATCAAGGACACGGTATTCATCAGAGTTGACAAGTCTGTTCTTACGAGACCGGGAATATTATTGTCTAATGACGTATCCAACAAAGCCGGAGTTGAAACATTCGACCTTACGCGAGCTTTGGACCTGATGGACTTTTCAGTTATATATGATCGAACCGATTGGAAGGACCCGGCTGTACAGGAACGGCGGAAAGCGGCCAAAAAATATGAACTGCTCGTGCCCGATCACATATCGGCCGATTTGCTATCAGGATTCTGAAAATGGCCGAACGCCCCGTATTCATACCTCTTCCCGATGGGGACCGTCTCGTTCAGGAATGCCTCGTAGAATTCAACTGGCACGCTGGCATGGCCGATTCTCAAAAGAGGAAGAACGTGTTGTCGCTGCACGAAAGTGCCGCGAGACGAGGCTTTTCTCCGCTGCTGGAAATATCCAGTAAGTCGGAAGACCGCGTTGGCCAACGCATGAGCGCCTTTAGCCTCAAGGTAAAGCTGTCTGGCCGCGAGGTTCCCCTCGAAAATGCCTTTCAGGGAAGCAAGGTTTTTAGGGATGGTGGCCCATATAGTGATCTCTATGAATTGGAGCCACGCGCGGCAAAATCGGACTTACGGTTACGTGAATCTGGCCCGCTGATCGGGTTTCGCTTCAATGAAGAAGACTATCCAATTTTTCCACAAACAGTCTTCTATGACTGGCTTTATATATCGTCGCTGTATCCACATATAGATTATCTTAGGAAAAATATTTATCATTACAAAGGCTTTACTGATATTGTTTTCAATCCTGCAAAATCCATTAACTGCCAAGCGCGTTCATGCGCGACATTGGTTGCAATGGATAGGCAAGAGCTTCTATCGAAAGCAATGTCCTCTTTCTCAGCGTTTCTTGAAATTATGACTGCCAGCAGCACGCCACCTTTGAGAGATGATCGCCATAGACAGCCATCACTCATGTAGCATTTTGGCGTTGCCCTACGGGCCGCGCTCTCGGCTGCGCCGGAACCACGCCGCAGGCGCGTTTCCGCCATTCGGCTTCCATCGCTAACGCAAAGAGCGGCGGCGTTGGCCCGTTCGCATAAATGCCCCGCTCGAAAGATGCGGCCCACTGGGCGCTCATCATCAATCGCGAACGTCGAAACCATGAGGCCGGCATCGGTGTTTCAGCGGAGTAGAGGGCGTAGAACCTCGGATCGCACTTTCGTAGAGATAGTTGCACCGTGCCGGCGGTTGATCGTCGCCGGCCTGCCGACGCTGGCGTTGCGAAGAGGGCGACAATCGGAAAGCCTCGGTGATTGCCGGGAGACGATAGACGGCCTTGCCTTGGAGGGTCAGGGATAAGCTTGACGCGAACGGATGTTCGCCGCCGTTCTCATGTTTGGCGCGGAGGCCGACCGCCACTAGCGTCGTGTTCCTTCCGATTTCAATGCAAGCCACGCCCACGGCATCCTCGAATGGATTGGGTCTGACCGAAGACCGGCTGCGCCTCGCTCGTCTTCCCGCAACGTCCGTCGCCAGCTTTTTTCCGCCGCGCGCGAGCGCGCTTTGCATCGCGAGACAAAAAAGCCGTTGCCGTCCGCCGTCCATTCCATTCCCACCCTTCGGGTGCGGGGCCGATCGTCCCCGGTCGCACGACCACCATCGAGGCCGCGATAGGCGCGGCCGGATGCGAAAAGGAACACGACAATGGCGACCATCGGCACCTTCACCAAGAACGAAAACGGCGCGGGCTTCACCGGCGCGGTCAAGACCCTGACCCTCAACGTCAAGGCCAAGTTCGTCGCCACCGAGGGCGACAGCGAGCGCGGCCCTGACTTCCGTATCTTCGCCGGGGCCACGGAATTTGGTGCGGCCTGGAAGAAGACCGCCCGCGAGACGCAGCGCGAATATCTCTCCGTCAAGCTGGACGATCCGAGCTTCCCCGCACCGATCTACGCCAGCCTGGTCGAGGGCGAGGACGGCGAAGGCCACAATCTCATCTGGTCCCGCCGCAACGGCGACTGAGGCGGGCAGCTCCAGATGCCCCGCTCACCGGAGCGGGGCTTCGTCATGGTCATGGCGGTCACCGCCTGTCAGCAAATACGGCGATCAGGATGTACGGTTTTCAGGGTTTGCGGCTTTGCACATCCCGATCAGATCCTGATGCCCGGCGCCCGCTGGCGCTCATGCCGGGCGGGTCTTGCTAGGGGCGCTGCCCCCGCGCGGCGCAAGGGATCGCTACGCTTGTCCGGGCCGGTGTCCCCGGCCTTCCTCCACGTCGTTCCTCCGTTCCGTGCAGGCCGGGTGATCCCCCTCCGGCCCGGCCGCCCTTGCACCTTGCTACCCCGGTCTCGGCGACGGCCAGGGTTGCAGCGCAGCGCTGCGCTCCAACCCAGACCCACGGAGACAGATCATGTATCATCAACTCGCCACCCGGTTCGGCCGCAACAGCCACCAGATCAGCGGACGCGAAGCCCTCGACAACGAAGCCCTTTACCGACACGTCCCGTCCGTCTTCGCCCGCGAGGCCCATGACAGCCGGTCGGACCGTTATGTGTACGTCCCCACCATCGAGATCGTGGAGGGGCTGCGCAAGGAGGGATGGTTTCCGTTCTTCGCCGTCCAGTCCGTGCCGCGCGACGGCAGCCGCCATGGCCACGCCAAGCATATGCTGCGCCTGCGCCGGGATGACGGCATCGGCAAGCCCGAGGCGGCGGAAGTCATCATCGTCAACAGCCATGATGGGACGTCGGCCTACCAGATGTTCGCCGGAATGCTGCGCTTCGTCTGCACCAACAGCATGATCGCGGGCGAGCGCTTCGAGGAAGTCCGCGTCCCCCACAAGGGCGGCATACAGGATCAGATCATCGAAGGCGTCTATACCGTCGCGGAAGATTTCCCCCGCCTGATCAATGCGACCGAGACGATGAAGGAGACCCGGCTGTCGCAGGACGAACAGCGCGTTTTGGCGGAGGCGAGCCTTGTCGCCCGCTATGGCGAGGACGAAAGCCCAGTCCGCCCCGATCAGATTATCGCCCCGCGCCGCCGCGAGGATGTCGGGCAAAGCCTGTGGAGCACGTTCAACGTCATTCAGGAGAACATGATACGCGGCGGGCTGGACGGTCGCCGCACCAATGCCGAGGGCCGTATCCGCCGCAGCCAGACCCGCCCCATCAATGGCATCGACCAGAATGTCGGGCTTAACCGGGCGCTGTGGACGCTGGCCGAAGGGATGCAGCGCCTGAAACGCGGATGATCGTGGAGCCGTGCAGCCGGATTTCCGGTTGCACGGCTTTGCATCTTTCCGGTTCCGCGCATCCTCAGATTTCCCGCCGATCCGTGGAGCCGGATCGGCGGGCGCGGCCATGTCGATGACACGGCCGCCGCTCGCGGGGCTGCGCCCGGCTCGCCAAATCACATTTGCGATTTTAAGTAATGATTCACCAATATTGATCGGATTGCGCGATCTACATATCAGACAACAGCAAGTTCAAAATAAATCTCAAGTTGTGAACACTTCATCTTTCCGGCGCCGACGGCGCATGGGAAGAAAGAGGTGACGCCATGCCGAGTTCTGATTGGCGCGCGCCGGCAGCTTACGGACATGCTCAAAGCATTCCTGCCGCCGGCTTCGCTTGGGAATATCTCCGCCGCGACGACGAGTACCGCCGCGACTTCCATCGCATGAAGCGCAGGCCCTGTTACGACACCGAGGCGCAGACCGCGTTCTCCAACCGCTGGGGGTTACGATTTCGCTGCGGACCCGGACCAGCCCGCCGATCGCGCTGCGCTCTTCTGGACGCCGGCACTCCAGCCTGACGCCTTCGAGCTTCGTCCAGCAAGCGTTCCCCCCGGCGACTTTGCAATGCCCATCGTGTTGCCGGGGCTTCCCGGTCTCGCAGCACGATCGGCGATCGACAGCGCCTGGCACGGTCTTTGGCGTGGATCGGGCGGGGAGCATCGCTTCTGGCTCGCAGACCCGCCGCCGGATGGCCGGGCGAGCTTCGTCGTCGTCCTGCCGCTCGACGCCCTGTTCGAGCTGCGCGCAAACGCGGCGCTGCGCTTCTGGCTGGCACTGGCCGGACGACCGCCCGGCGACCGGCGGCACGACCTTCCGCCCCAGACCCGCGACCGGCACATCCTGACCCTGCGCGCGCTCGATGCGAAGCTGGCCGGGGCCAGCTATCGCGTCATCGCCGTAGCGCTGCTCGGCTTTCACGGTCGGTCGAAAAACGATTGGGAAGTCAGCCCCTTGAAGAACAAGGTGCGCCGTCTCGTCGCCGATGGCCTGTTCTACATGCGCGGCGGCTATCGCGAACTGCTCCATTATCCGGTCCGCCGGGGCCAAATCCTGCCCTTCTGATTCCGGCATCGGGTGCCGGAATCGCACCCCCATGATTCCGGCACACTGCAAGCCGCCGATCCTCCGCCACGGTTCGCCATAGCCCGCTGTCGCCGCCGACAGCCGCCGAACCTGACCCGGAGACCCGATCATGATCGACCCGAAGACGGGGCTGCCGCCCCGATTCCTGCGCACGCCCGATGCGGCGCGCTTTCTCGGCATCTCGCTGCGGACGCTGGAGAAGCACCGCACCTACGGCACCGGCCCGACCTACCGCAAGATCGGCGGGCGTGTCGTCTATGCACTGGACGACCTGCAAGCCTGGACGGCGGTCGCCGCCCGCAAATCCACCACCGACAAGGACGCAAGCCGGGTTTTCCCGGCCCGTCCCCTGACGCCCGCCGAGCGGGGCGCACGCTGAATGCGCGCCGGTTCATCTCCGGACGCAGGGCGACGCTCGCAACGCCTTGTCGGCAGCGAGCGGGCGCGGCTCGATCCTTTCGTCGTCGCGACGGGAGATGCGTCGCCCCGCGACCAGCGCGATCTCATGGAGCGGCCGTTCTTCTCGCTCGCCAAGGCCAAGCGAGTGACGCCGATCCTCTATGAATCTGGCGGCGTCCGCGTCGAGGTCTTCGCCGTGCCCGAGCACGGTATGGCGACGATCTGGGACGCCGACGTGCTGATCTGGGCTGCGTCACAGATCGTCGAGGCTGAGAACCACAGCCTGAAGACCTCGCGCTTTCTGCGCTTCACGCCCTACCAACTCCTGATGGCGATCGGCCGGGGCACCGGCGCGCGTGAATACCGGCTGCTCAAGGGCGCGTTCGCCCGCCTGCAGTCGACGGTCATCGCCACGACCATCCGCCATGGCGAGCGTTGGCGGCGACATCAGTTCTCCTGGATCAACGAATGGGAGGAGATGACCACCCATGACGGTCGGGTCGAGGGCATGGAGTTCGTGCTGCCCGACTGGTTCTATCGCGGCGTCATCGACCGCTCGCTGGTTCTGACCATAGACCCGGACTATTTCCGGCTGACCGGCGGTATCGAACGCTGGCTCTACCGCGTCGCCCGCAAGCACGCCGGCCGTCAGGTCCATGGCTGGGTCTTCGAGGTCGCCCATCTCCACGAGAAGTCCGGCAGCCTGGCGCGGCCGTCCGACTTCGCCCTCGACATCCGCCGCATCGTCGCCCGCCAGCCGCTGCCCGGCTACCGCCTCGACATCTGGCGCGAGGGCAGGCGCGAACTGCTGCAAATCCGCCCCTCTAGACTATCCACAGTGCCTGTGGACGAGGCTGTGGAAACGCTCGTGACTTCGGGCGCAAACGGTATCGGGACTTCGGGCGCAGGACTATCGGGATTTCGGGCGCACGGACCGCAGTTAAACCTTTGGCCGGAAACGCGGAATCCGACTGCTAACTTAGAGTCTAACCAAGAATCTAACTCTTTGTCTTTGACGCGGGCGGGCGCGAGCCATGGTGCCAGTGCCGCCGGGCGATCGAGGCGCGTGCCATGATCGTCGCGCTACTCAACCAGAAGGGCGGCGTCGGCAAGACGACGCTGGCCCTGCATCTCGCAGGCGAATGGGCGAGGACCGGCAGCCGCGTCACCCTGATCGATGCGGACCCGCAAGGCTCGGCGCTCGACTGGTCGCAGCAGCGGGCGCGTGAGGGTTGCCCACGGCTCTTCGGCGTCGTCGGCCTGGCCCGCGACACCCTGCACCGGGAAGCGCCCGAGCTGGCGCGCGATGTCGATCACGTCGTCATCGACGGGCCGCCGCGCGTCGCCGGGCTGATGCGCTCGGCGCTGCTCGCCGCCGACCTAGTGTTGATCCCCGTACAGCCGTCGCCGTTCGACGGCTGGGCTTCCGCCGAGATGCTGGCTCTCCTCGCGGAAGCACGCATCTACCGGCCCGAGCTGGCCGCGCGCTTCGTCCTCAACCGCTGCGGCGCGCGCACCGTCATCGCCCGTGAAACGGCCGAGACGTTGGCCGACCACGATCCGCCCTTGCTCGCCGCCACCATCGGCCAGCGCGTCGTCTTCGCCGACGCCGCGCAGTCCGGGCGGCTCGCATCGGAGATCGACGCGGACAGTTCGGCCGCGCGCGAGATCGCCGCGCTGGCCGCCGAGATCGGCCGCCTCAACATCGGAAGGATCGCGCCATGAGCGAGCGATCCCCGAAACGCGGCTTCGCGGCGCGTCCCGCCGATCCCGAGAGCTGGATCAAGGCCAGCGAACCGCCACCGGACCGCACCGGCGACGGCGCGGCGTTCACGGCCCGGCTGACGATCGACATCACGCCGGAGCTGCGCGGCCGGATCAAGATCGTTGCCTTCCAGCGCGGCGTCACCGTCGCGGACATGCTGCGCGCGCTGCTCGCGCGCGAATTCCCCACCACCGAAGGAGATCCATCATGACCGGCAACGCGGCTCCCCGCGTGCGCAGCGGCTCCGCGCCGTCAGTGCATCCCTCCGACGACCTGACGCATGTCGAACTGACCCATATCGAAAAGAAGATCGAGCACTGGGTTCGCTTTGGTCCGCTCGCGGAAGAAACCATCATCGACCGCCGTCGTCGCATCTTCGCGTTCCGGCATGGTGCCATCTTCGCCTTCGTCCGCTGGGCGTCGAACGACTTCGGCACGATCATTTCCCGCATCGGCATCGTGCGCGCGGTTGCGCCCGGCGAACCCTATCAGACGCTGCCCTTCGTGCGGCCCGGCGGCGAGATCCTGCTCAAGATCGACGGCTGGCCCAGGGTCGAACAGGTGCTCCGGCACATCGACGCCATCCAGGCGATCGGCATCGATCCCGAGGATGTTTCGCCCGACCATTGGCGACACGTCCACAACCGTCTGACCGCAGGTCATGAACCGCGCGCCTACAGCGCCGAACAGCATCGGGCGTTCCTCAAGCGCCGGAGGGCCGAGCCATGACCCGCTTCGGCTATGTGATGGTGACGTATTTCTTGATCATGGGCGTCGCCATCGCGTCCTTCATCCCGACGCCGACCCGGCTGGTCTGGAACGTCTCCGCCAGCGCGCCGATCGGCCTCTACGCCATCGATCCGCCCGGCGATCTCACCGACACCGATCTGGTCGCGGTCGATCCGCCAAAGCCGCTCGCCGACTTCATGGTGGAGCGCGGCTATATCGGCCGCGGCGTGCCGCTGCTCAAGCGCGTGATGGGGCTGCCGGGGCAAGAGGTCTGCCGTATCCGCCGCACCATCACGGTCGATGGCGTCGAACTCGGCGCGGCGCTCGACCGCGACCGCTCGGGCCGGGAACTACCGGTGTGGAACGGCTGCCGCCGCATCGCCGGGGACGAGATATTCCTGATGAACGCCGATGTCCGCGACAGCCTGGACGGCCGCTACTTCGGTCCGATCCCGGTTCGCTCTGTCATCGGCCGCGCGACGCCGATCTACACCGACGAGGACGGCGACGGTCGTTTCGTCTGGCGCGCCGCGACGCGCTGAACGCCACGATTCCGGCGGGCATGGCGCTCGCCGGCTTTCACCCACCCTCAGCATCGAGGAGACTTCCATGCCGCAGATCGGCCAGTTTACGCGCAAGACGACGGGGTTCGTCGGGCGCATTCATACGTTCACGCTCTTCCGCGAACTCACCATCGTTGCTGCCGACCCGTCCGATGCTGAGAACGCGCCGGACTATCGCATCCACCACGGCGACGACGACGGGCCGGAGATCGGCGCGGGCTGGAAACGTACCGGCGAGCGCGCGGGTGAATACATCTCGCTGCTGATCGACGACCCCGCCTTGCCGCAGCCGATCCGCGCCAATCTGTTCCGCGACGATGACGGCGGGGCCGCCTGGTCGCTGCACTGGACGCGCCCCGTCAAGCGCGATGGGAAGGACTGACGCCATGCAGATCGTCAGCCAGTTCGCGCGCACGATCCTCTTTCGATCGTCTATCCCTCTGTCCGCTCGAAAGCCGTCTCATCTCTCCGTCCCGCTCGAACCCAGGTCGGCCGGCGCGCGCAGCGAAGGTCAAGGGCGATCGAAGATCGGCGCTTTGCGCGCCCCCTTGAACGCAGCGAGCACGCTGGCAGGCTGGCGTCGATGCGGAGACAGAACGCCCGTCCGATCGGCGGTCATTCTGTTTTCCGCTGTGCTCGCCGTCGCAATGCCGCTGCCCTGTTCGGCGCAGCCCGAGCCGGTTCAGCGTCAGACCGCGATCGATCCCTATGCCGCGCCTATCGCCGAGGCGGCGCAGCGGTTCGGCATTCCGGCGGTGTGGATCAGGGCGGTCATGCGCGTCGAAAGCGCCAACGAGGTGCGCGCAGTCTCGCCCAAAGGTGCGATGGGCCTGATGCAGATCATGCCCGCGACCTGGGCGGATTTGCGCACCCGCCATCGGCTCGGCAGCGATCCTTACGACCCACGCGACAACATTCTGGCGGGTGCGGCGTATCTGCGAGAACTGCATGATCGTTACAGTTCACAGGGGTTTCTGGCGGCGTACAATGCCGGACCGGGCCGCTACGAAGAACATCTCGCGGGCCGACCGTTGCCAGCGGAAACCCGCGCCTATGTCGCCACGCTCGCACCGCAGATCGGCGGCGGCGAGATCACCGCGCCGGTCGCCGTCGTGTCGGCAGATCCTCGGTCTTGGACCCGCGCGCCGCTGTTCGTCGCACAGGCCGAGCGCACAACTTCCGCCGATCCTGTGCAGGTCGGCGCGCAATCCAGCGACACTCCGGCTGCAATTCCCGTGCGCAATCTCTCCGCGATCGTACCGCAGTCGGGCGGCCTGTTTGTTGCCCGCGCGGAAACGGGAGGCCCGCGATGAGCATGGCGCAAGGGTACGGCTGGCGGTCCTTTCCAGTGTGCAGCTTGTATGGGTGGGGTCAGGCCGAATCAGGGTCGGGATGGGCAGAAGGCGCAGAGAGGGAGGAGGGCAAGATTAAAGCGGACGGCACCCCATGGGTCCGATCCGGGGGCCAAGTCCTTGTCTGCACACTGTTGAGGACGGCACCGCCGTCAGGGCGGCATGGTGCCGCCAGTTGCCGCAAACCCAGCAACTGCCGCGTTATTCGCGGCACTCTTGGCCGAACGCGGCGTTTTCGGCCGGGTTGCCGTCGATGAGCGACAACGACGACAACCGCTTCCGGCCAAAGCCCGGCCGTATCCGCTCCGATGCGTCGAAGGCCGGCCAGGCCAAGAGCTTCCTCACCAAGGTCCGCAAGATCGCCCGCCAGCACGGCGCGGCCTCCGGTCGGGTGTCGCGCGGCAACGCCGGAGCATCCGGCAAACCCAGCCGCAATGGCTCGGTCGCCTCCGGCCGGGGCGTCAAGCGCGGGCGCGGCGCGGCCTTCGTCCGCTCCCGCAACCTGTCGAACGGGTGGAGCCATCGCCAGCCCGGCAGCCGTCGCGTCATCGTCAAATCACGATCCGTCCGCGCCGCCGGCAAGACCGGTAAGGCCGCCGCCCATCTGCGCTACATCCAGCGCGACGGCACCTCGCGCGATGGCGAGCGCGGCCGGCTCTATTCGGCGACCGAGGACCGCGCCGATGGCGACGCATTCCTCGATCGCGGCAAGGACGATCGTCACCAGTTCCGCTTCATCGTCTCGCCGGAAGACGGCGCGGAGATCGAAGACCTGACCGGCCATACCCGCGACCTGATGCGCCAGCTCGAAGCCGACCTCGGCACCAAGCTCGATTGGGTCGCGGTCAATCACTTCAACACCGGCCATCCGCATGTCCATGTCATCGTCAACGGCCGCGACGATCTCGGCGAGGATCTGGTCATCAACGGCGATTATCTCGCTAATGGCATCCGCGAACGAGCGAGCGAGCTGGCGACGCTGGAACTCGGTCCCGTCACCGAGATCGAGCAGCGCCGCAAGCTGACAGCCGAGATCGATCAGGACCGCTTCACCCGCATCGACCGGGCGATGCTGAACGAGGCCGAAGGCGGTGCGCTTGACCTCCGCCCTGCGTCGGAGGACCTGCGCGGCCAGGAGGATCGGACGCTGCGCATCCTCCGTCTCGGCAAGCTGGAGAAGATGGGCCTCGCCACCGAGCGGTCGCCCGGCGTCTGGGAACTTAGCGATCGGCTGGAGCCGATGCTGCGCGAGATGGGCGAGCGCGGCGACATCGTCCGCACCATGCAGAAGGCCATGCGCGCCGAGGGCCACGACCGCGATCCGATGAGCTTCCAGATTCACGACACCGCGCCCGCGACGCCGGTCGTCGGTCGCGTGATGGACAAGCATCTCTCCGACGAACTGGGCGAGAACCTGACGCTGGTGATCGACGGCATCGATGGCCGCGCGCACCACATCTCCGGCGTCGATCAGGCGAAGGTGGCGGATGCCCGGATCGGCAGCGTCATCGAGATCGGCGCGATCGACGCCGGACCGCGCCCGGCCGACCGCATCATCGCCGGCATGATCGAGGACGGCATCTACCGGCCGAGCCGCCATCTGGAGCAGGCGCGCTTCGATGGCCGCGTGCCGGGCGGCGACTATGACGGGTTCATTGATGCCCATGTTCGCCGGCTGGAGGCATTGCGTCGCGCCGGCATCGTCAAGCGGATCGACGCCGACCAGTGGCGTATCCCGCAGGATTTCGAGGCGCGCGCCTCAGCCCATGACGCCGGCCATGGTCGCCAGCTTAATATCCGCGTCCTCTCCACCTTCGATCTGGAAAAGCAGATCACGGCGGACGGGGCGACCTGGCTGGACCGCAGGCTGCTCGGGCGTGGCCCATCCGATCTATCGCCGGCGGGGTTTGGACAGGAGGTCAGCCAGGCGATGGATCGCCGCCGCGAACATCTGATCGAACAGGGTGACGCCACCCGCCAGCAGAATGGCCGCGTCTTCTATCGCCGCGATCTTCTATCGACGCTGGAGGCGCGAGAGGTCGCCCGCGCCGGGGCGGGACTGGCGACCACCAAGCCGGTGCCGTTCCGTGCGGCCGACGACGGCGAGACCGTCAGCGGCACCTTCACCGGGACGGTCCAGCTCACCAGCGGCAAGTTCGCCATCGTCGAGAAGAGCCACGAGTTCACGCTGGCCCCGTGGCGGCCGGTGATTGACCGGCAGCTTGGCAAGGAGGTGACAGGGATTGTTCAAGGGGGGGCGGTGTCGTGGCAATTAGGGCGGCAGAAGGGGCTTGGATTGTGACGGATGCTGAGGTCGCCTTCAAAGCGTTGAGTTTGACGGTTGCACCTCCTTGAGAAGCCAATTTGCGAACACCTGTATTGGACCTTCGCTCAGTCGGATCGGCTCCGGCAGGATGAGGCAGAAGGTCTTGGAAATCGACTGCCCATCAGGCCAAGGCGCGACCAAGCGACCTTCCGCCAGTTCGCTTTCGATATAGAGGCGCGGCACGAGCGCAACGCCGAGACCAGCCAACGCGGCTTCGATCTGCATGGAGTGAAGATCATAGCGAGGACCGATCGCAGGATGGGTCAGCACGACGCCGGCCTCTTCGGCATAACGATGCCAGGCGTCCGGGTTCTGGCGGCGATGGAGCCGCGGCAGCGCATCGAGGGCTGTGGCAGGGTCTCGGCCCCTGATCAGCGCCGGATGGCAGACCGGAACTAGCACCTCATGCAGCAAGCGGTGCGTCCGCATTCCCGTCCAGGCAGGATGCTCAAAATGGATAGCAGCGTCGAACCCGCTGCCAGTGAGAACGAATGGCTCCATCCGTTCCGCAAGATGCAGAGTGATATGCGGATGCCGCTCCTGGAACGGCTTCAGACGCGGGATGAGCCAACGCGTGGCGAACGTCGGCAAGATTGCGATGTCTAGGCTCGCGCCGTCGCTCGGCTGCCCCATCAGATATTGGCTGTCGCGCTCCAGCCGGTCGAGTGCCTCGCGGACCTGAACCGCATAACGTTCTCCATTCGGCAAAAGCCGGACGCGATTACCGATCCGCTCGAACAGCGTGACGCCGAGGAACGCTTCCAGCCGGCCGATCTGCCGACTGATCGCCCCTTCGGTCAGGGCCAGTTCGTCGGCTGCGCGAGCGAAGCTCCCATGACGAGCCGACGTCTCGAACGCCATGAGTGCGGAATTGCTGGGAATCTTGCGGCGCATGATGGTTCCTCACGGGATGGCTCGGCAATCTATCCGCCGTCACCTTGATATTAGATCACTGAAGCATGATCCATTGTCGATATATGGGCGGATATCTCCAGTCTATCATGAGAAAATATCAACGATAGACAAGGCCCGAAGCTACGTGCTTTCGGTCGAAGGTGGTACAATGATCTATACGGTAGAATGCAGTTTTGCCGATCCGGGCAGCGAAGCGGAATGGAACGACTTTTACAGCCTGGACAAACTGCCAGCCCTGATTTCAGTGAGCGGCTTCCACACCTCGCAGCGGTTCAAGGCATTGAGCCGTGGCTGCCCCGTCTATCTCGCTCTACACTCGATCGACGGCCTCGACATCCTGACGGGCGAGGAATACCGCCATAAGGGCGGCGGCAATTTCGCACGCTGGCAACAGCACATCACCGACTGGCACCGGAACCTCTATGGCGGCATCGACCGCGCGCCGGGCATTGGTGAGGGCGAATATCTGGCGTTGAGCGCCACAGGCCCCGAACCTCTGATCCGGCTGGGCCTCACCCCATATGCGATGCAGGCGGTCGCTATGGAGAAGTTCCCGGAACACCGCTGGCTCGCCAAGGTGGAGCGCGGCAGCGTGTCTGACATCGAGCATCTATCTGAAGGCGTCCATGTCTATGTGCCGATGACGGCGCAGTTGACGAATGACGTTGACGCCGCCGTCGGGAAGGCGCGGTAGCACCGATGCCGAATGTCACGATCTATATTTCCGCAGACAGGATGCCGCCGGACGAAGCACTCGCAGACCTCACGGAGCAATGCACAGAACTTTGCACCGGCATTCTCCGGGCCGCATTGGCGAACGTGCATATTGTCTATGTCGCTGTCCGGCATGGCCGGGGGCACCCCGCTTTCGCTGAAATCCAATATCGCCTTGAGCAATTTCGAACGCCGCCGGTCATGGAGCGGTTCATGGAGGGGCTGGACAACGCCATAACGCGCAACGCTGGCCTCACCGCGCGCATCCGCTGCTTTGGCTATGAAGCGTCGAGCATTCACGCGCGAAATTGAGCGGATGCCAGGAGAAAACCAATGTCTAGTTTCGCATTACCCAGCCAACAGATCGGTGACTTAACAATCACCGCCGTCAGCGATGGCTATCTCCACGCCAGTTTCGATTTCCTCGCGAATATCGACCAGGCCGATGCCGCCCGTATGCAGGAAAATGCGGGGATAACGGATCAAACCTCGATCCATATCAACTGCTACCTGGTGCGCAGCGGCGGTCGCACGATCCTGATCGACGCAGGAGCAGGCGGTTTCAAGCAGTGGGGCGGTCGATTAAAAACCAATCTGCTACTCGCTGGCATCCAGCCTTCCGAGATCGACGCGATCCTGTTGACGCATGCCCATCCCGATCATGTCGGGGGGCTGATGGACGCTTCAGGCGAAGCCGTCTTCCCAAACGCCGAGCTTGTCGCGCACCATCGGGAAGTCGCGTTCTGGCAGGATGACGGCAATCTAAGCCGCGCGCCAGATCGCGCGCGTGGCAACTTCCTCGTGGCGCGCCAGGCGTTCGATGGTTATCGCGACCGACTGCGCACTTTTGAGGGCGGCGAGGTGCTGCCCGGCGTCATGGCGATGCCGCTTCCGGGACACACGGCCGGACACACCGGCTACCGGCTCGATTCAGGTGACAAGAGCCTGCTGGTCTGGGGCGACATCGTTCATTTCCCGCAAATTCAGGTTCCGCGCCCGGAGGTGTCGATCGCGTTCGATCAGGATGCGCATCTCGCCGCCGACACGCGGTCGAGGCTTCTGGACTGCGTGGCCGCCGAGCAACTGCTGATCGCGGGCATGCACCTGGGCGAACCCGGCTTCGCGCGGATCGAGCGAAAAAAGCTGGCCTACGGTGTGGCATATGAGGATTGAGCGCGTGCCGCTGTCGACGCGAGCTGCGTTCGAAACCAAAGAGCATCCGCAATGGCGTATATGGGCGGCAGCCTGGATCGTCACCGCCGTCTTCACACTCTCAAACTCGCCCACGCCGCTCTATGTGCGGTGGCAGGCGACAATCGGCTTCTCGTCGGCCACGCTGACTATCATCTTCGCCGCCTACATCCTCGGTTTGCTGTTGACCCTGCTCATAGCAGGGCAGCTCTCCGACCGTTACGGGCGGAAACCCGTATTGCTCCCGGGCCTCTCGGCGGCATTGGTCGCCTGCCTGCTCTTCGGCAACGCCCATTCGGTGGTCATGCTCATTGCTGCCCGCTTCCTGTCGGGCGTCGCCGTCGGTGTCGTGGTGTCGGCCGGCATGGCGGCGGTGGTCGATCTCGGTGGGCCCAAGCGGAAACGACAAGCCTCGCTGATCGCTTCCGTTTCCATGGTCTTTGGAGCTGGTCTCGGACCGCTGCTCGCCGGCAGTATCGCCCTGTCGATGATGAACCCGGTGATCCCGATTTTCGCCGTCGAACTCTCCGTGTTGCTGACAGCACTCATCGCGCTGCTGATCCTACCGTTAAAACACCACGGCACGAAGGCAGATAACGGCTGGCGCTTGCACCTGCCGAACGTCCCAGCTGCCAACCATCATCATCTTCTGTTCGGGATATCAATCTTCGGGCCGGGTATCACCGCGACTTCCTTCGTGCTGGCACTCGGCCCTTCGCTGCTGTCACATCTTATTGGCGTGACGAGTCCGCTGATTGCCGGAAGCATGGCTTGCGCCATGTTTCTGGCTGCGACCAGTATCCAGTTCGCAGCCCGCCGGTTCTCTGTCCGCATCATCTTCCTATGCGGCGCTGCCGCGACCATCCTGTCCATGACAGGGATTGCACTGGCGGTGATCTCGTCCAGTGCCGCCGCTCTAATCGTTGCAGCGCTTCTCGCCGGAACCGGCCAAGGCCTCGGACAGCTTGGCGGGCTGACCCTGATCGGTTTGCATGTGCCGGGCAGCCATCGGGCCGAAGCCAACGCCGTCCTCAACATCGGCGGTTATATCCCCGCAGGGCTAATGCCGGTCGCCACGGGATTCGTCATCGACAAGGCAGGGCTTCCCCTCGGCGCAACGCTATTCGCGGTGATGCTGGCGGTCATCGCCCTTGCCGGTGGCGTGACAATTATCCGCAAGCTCGAAAAGGATTGAGGCGCAGATGCGCTGGAGGTGGACAAAGCAAGGAAAGGCTGTGTCTGAAATGCGGTGTGACATGCTGCGTGGTATTCCCCTGGTTTCCCTGCGGCATGCCGTCGTCGTCGCCGAGATGCTGAACTTCCGCCATGCCGCCAATGTGCTCGGCGTGACACAATCCAGCGTCAGCACCCGGATTAAGGGACTGGAAGAGAAGCTTGGTGTCCAGCTTTTCGAACGACGGCATCGCGGCGTCCGGCTCACTGAAGCCGGACGCCATTTCGTCGCTGAGGTCTCGATCGGGATCGACCACCTCGACCTGGCCGTCCGAACCGCAGGCGCCGCCGCGAAAGGGACCGAGGGACGGCTTCACATCGGCCTCCACACATCGATAGCTGCCGGCTTCCTCGCCGAACTGCATCAGCTCTACCGCAAGGCCTATCCCGGCATCGAACAAGTCATCGCTGAAGGCCGGTCGTCAGAAACGGTCGGGCTGGTTCGGGATGGAAAGCTCGATGTGGCTTTCGTCGTCAACACGCCGCCGCCGCCGGACTGTCACTCCCGCGAGTTGTGGCGAGAACCCATCGTCGTCGTACTGCCAAGCACGCATCCGCTGGCGTCGTCTTCATCCGTCATGTGGCGCGACCTCGCGTGGGAAACATTCATTGTCCGCACTGGGACGTCGGGGCCCCAGGTGTTCGAACATGTGGTGCGCCGCGTCGCGGAGCACGGAGCGTCCCCGCAGATCCAACGTCGTGATGTGGGCCGGGATACGCTCATGCATATGGTCGCAATGGGCGACGGCATCACGCTGACAACCGAGGCCGCAAGCCATGTCGCTTTCCCTGGCGTGGTGTTTCGCCCGATCGGTGATGAGCCCGAAGCAGCCCGGTTCAGCGCTGTCTGGTCGCCGCACAACGGAAGCCCCGCGCTCAAAAACCTCCTCGACCTCGCAGTTCGGATGGGGTCGTCGGCGCAGCCCATCTGAGGATTTCAAAGGCGACCGCCAACTCGGCCGAGAGGTGACGGCTTCATTCAGAGTGTCGCGACAGCTTAGCAAGACGCGCAGGCTGGGATTGCAACGACTCCCACTCATCCACGTTTACGCGCTCAAAATCGCCCGCAGCAGGAAATCTCTGACATGCACGACACGAGGATGGCGGAGCGCAGTCTTGTTCCAGACGAGATAGAGCGTGTTGTCAGGCCCCGGCCGCGTCGTCGGCAGTTCCACGAGTTGCCCGCTCGCCAGCGCTTCGGCGCATAGATAGTCCGGCAGCACCGTCCATCCCGTTCCGGCCTGGGCCATGCCGATCAGGATACGCAGGTCCGGTGCCGTCACCACGGCCTGCATGTCGGGGGCCTTGCCGAAGACGTGCTCGAAGAACGGGTGCAACAACGGCAGTGCCTCATCATAGGCGATGCAGGGCAAACCGCACAGGAACTCTGCCGTGACGGTGCGCGCCTTGGTCCGCTCTGCGATTGCCGGAGCAGCGACCAGCATCAGGCGTTCCCGACCCAGTTCGGCAAAGCCATGGACGCTTCCGTCCGGCGGCGACGCGGTAACGGCAAGATCGGCATGGCCCGCGTCAAGCGCCGCATAGATGCGCTCGCGATTGCCAGTCTGGATGCGTAGCCGCAGACCCTCCCCGACGAGCGGTGCCAAAGCGGGGCCAATGCGTGCGGAAAGATATTCCGCCGGGCCGACCAGATGGACGGTGCCGCTCAAATGGCTGGAGCGCGCCTGCGCCGCACCCATGGTCGCCTCGATCCCGTCGAGCTGGGAGGCGATCGAACGGGCGAGATCGTCAGCCGCGGCCGTCGGGGCGACCCCGCGCGCCTGCCGGATGAAGAGCGGCTTGCCCAGCATCTCCTCCAGCGCGGCGATGTGCGCGGACGCTGCCGGCTGGGTAATGCCGAGACGCCCGGCCGCGCGGGTCAGCGAGCCGGCGCGGTAGGTGTCGAGGAAGGTGCGCAGATAGATGAGGTAGTTCATGAGCATGGAGCCATAGTTATTTCTATGGCTGATAGCATAAGGAATGATTTTTGTCGTGTACTGGCGTGAGGCATGTTCCGGGCAACAACCGGAGTGCCCCGATGCTGACCAAGCTCAAGATTCTGATGATCCTTACCTCCAGTGCCACGATGGGCGAGACCGACAAACCGACCGGCCTGTGGTTCGAGGAACTGGCGACACCTTACTACGCCTTCGTCGATGCCGGCGCGTCGATAACGCTGGCCTCCATCAAAGGTGGTCCGGCGCCGGTCGATCCCCGATCGGTAAAAGCCAGAGGCGAGAACGAGGATAGTGTGGATCGCTTCCTGGGTGACGGAGAGGCGTCCGACGCGCTCATAGCGACCACGGCCGTCGAGGACATCGACGTATCCACCTATGACGCGGTGTTTCTGCCCGGAGGGCATGGAACGATGTGGGACTTGCCGCAAAGCACGGCGCTCGCTGCACTTCTCGATGCGGTATGGGCGCAGGGCAAGGTGATCGCCGCCGTCTGCCACGGTCCGGCTGGCCTTGTGAACGTCAAGGACGAAACGGGTGCGCCGCTGGTGAGAGGTCGGCGCGTCACCGGCTTCACCGACAGCGAGGAGCGAGCCGTAGGGCTGGCCGAGGCCGTCCCGTTCCTGCTGGAAACCCGCCTGCGCGCGTTAGGCGGCCGCTACGAGAGCATCGCTGATTTCCAGCCGTTCGCCATTGCCGATGGCCGGCTCGTGACGGGCCAGAACCCGGCATCCTCGGCGCTGACCGCCAAACTGACCCTTGAAGCACTGGCGCTCGCCTCAGCCGATTGAGCCGGGTCTTAGCAACCAATAAAGAAAGTTACTTTCCATGACCACGCCGCATGCCCGGAGCATTCCGCTCGTCATCTATGTCTTCGCGCTCTCGGCATTTGCGCTGGGCTTCACCGAGTTTGTCACCATCGGCCTCGTCTCGGCCATCGCGAACGATCTCCATGTCGGCGTCGATCAGGTCGGCGGCGCCGTCGCCGCCTACGCGCTCGGCGCTACCATCGGGGCACCCATCCTTACCGCATTGGCCGCCCCCTGGAGCCGCAAGCATCTGTTGCTGGCGGCCATGGCGGTGTTCACCGTCGGCAATTTCGTTGTGGGTTTGTCTGGCGATCTGAACTCGCTGCTCGCAGCCCGGTTCGGATCAGGCCTCGGGCATGGCGTCTTCCTTGCTGTCGCCTCCAGCGCCGCCACCCGGCTGGTGGCGCCGGAGCGCGCCGGAAGCGCCGTTGCCGTCGTCTTTGGCGGCCTCACGCTGGCGCTCGCCTTCGGCGTGCCGATCGGGACATTCCTCGGCGGCATCTGGACCTGGCAGGCAATCTTCATGGGCGTCGCCGCCTGTGGCGCTATCGGCTTCCTTGGGCTGGCCTTTTTGATGCCAAACGGCAGGGATGGCGGTGTGGCAAAGGACGCCTTCCACAATCTGGTCGCGCTATTCGATCGCAGGCTTCTTGGCGCAGCCTTGATCACCGTGTTGGCTTATACGGGATCATTCGCCCTGTTTTCCTACATCTCGCCGTTGCTGATCGAGGTGACGGGCATGGATGCGCCTGTCGTCGCCGCGATGATGCTGGTCTATGGTGTCGCCGCAGCGATCGGCAATATCGTTGGCGGGCGCATGACCGACCGGCTTGGACCCGACAAGGCGGTGATGATCGTCTTGGTTGGCCTGGCTCTCGTGCTCGGCGCAATGTGGCCCGCGGCCGGCTCTATTCCCATCATGACGGTGCTGATCGCGGCTCTTGGGGCGCTGACCTATGCAGCGGTTCCCGCCATGCAGGCGCGCGTGATCGGCATCGCGGAACGGCACGCCCCCCATGCGCTCGCCGCCGCCGCCGGCCTCAACATCGCCGGGTTCAATTCCGGCATCGCACTTGGCTCGATCCTGGGCGGTGGCGTGATCGGAAGTCTGGGGCTGGCGGCCACAGCGCCTGTCGGCGCGGTAGCCGCAATCGTCGGTATCATCGTGCTGCTGCTTCAGCGCAATGGAAAACGCAATTGAGCACGCGCATGGGAGTGTCGCCACATCGCAACGCCGAGCGACAGGTATAGGCGATGCGGCGGCTTTCCTCCCTTCAGCTCAACGATGAGAGGACGCTACGACGAGGCGGCGCACGCTCGCCTCTGGGTTCGAGGATTCCGTTGGCGTCATTGATGCAGATGCTGGCCGTGGCGGAGCACCTGAACTTTCGTCACGCCGCTAATGCTCTCGGCGTAAGCCAGTCCAGCGTCAGCACCCGCATCAAGCTGCTGGAGCAGGATCTTGGCATCCTGCTGTTCGAGCGCCTGCCGCGCGGCGTACGGCTGACCGAGGCCGGCCGGCATTTCGTCGATCAGGTGGCGGTCGGCATCGATCACCTTGACCACGCGGTAAAGACCGCTGGCTTGCTGGCGCGCGGCGAACAGGGGCATCTCCGCATCAGCGCATATGCCCTGATCTCCAATGGCTTCCTCGCAGGTCTCCTGAACCGCTACCGCGAAATGCACCCCGGCGTCGATATCAAGATCGCTGAGCGCAGCGCCGGGGACGCGGTGAAGCAGGTGCGTGACGGGCATCTGGATGTCGCGTTGGTGCTGGGCGCACCGGACATTCCCGATTGTCATTCCAAGCCAATATGGATCGAGCAACTGATGATCGCCTTACCAGCGGCCCATCCACTTGCCGACGGCGCAGGTGTCTTGTGGAAAGACATTTCGGCCGAGACCTTTCTAGTCCGGCATGGTGGAACAGGCCCGCAACTCTATGACCTTATCTTGCTACGCTTGGCCGAGCGTTGGCCGCGACCATCCATCCAGTGCTTCGACGTCGATCGGCTGACGCTGATATCGATGGTGGAGCAAGGTTACGGTGTGACGCTCGCCACAGAGGCTACGTCGCAAATCCGATTTCCGGGCGTGGTGTTCCTGCCCGTTCTTGACGAGCCGGGACCTGTCGTCTTCTCCGCTGTATGGTCGCCAAACAACCGAGCACCAGCACTCCGCGATTTCCTCGACCTCGCCAAAAAGGCCAGTGCTCAGGCCCGCCCGTCTGAATCTTTCAGTAAAACCCTGACTCGATAGCCAACGCTTCTGCTACCCGACCCGAGACGATGAGGCTGGCTGACACGCCTGCGCGTTCGATCGCCCCAACATAAGGGGCGCTCACGCCGCGCGCTCGGCCGGTTCTTTCTCCGTCAGTTGCTTGTCATGACACGCGACCGACCGATTCGATCCTCGACAGTATTTCAGCGGTGGACACTTCAAGCGCAGCCGCAATATCCACGAACTCGACAACATCAATCCGTCGCTCTCCGTTCTCATACTTGGCGACGAAGGACTGCGGCTTGTTCAGTCGCTCGGCTAATTCTGCCTGGGTTAGATTTCTGTCCTTGCGTGCTGCCGCGAGAAGCGCCTGAAGAAGTTGTTGGCGGGGCGAGCGCAAGGTTTTCTGCATTCGGAACAGCTCTCCATTGAAAATGAGGAGCCAATCCGCTAATCCTGATTCAGGATTATCCCATTTCAGGATTGCCTTTGCGGCAGGTCCGAGGGAGGACCGACCGATGCGCGTCAAACCCGAACTCGATCCCGATGTCGATGACCTGGCTCCCATGGAGCCGGGCGTGACCCTCTATGACGAAGCGCATTTCATCACCTATCTGCGCCTGCTGGACGCCGAGACAGACGGTGCGGACTGGACGGAGGTGGCGAGGATCGTGTTGCATCGCGACCCAGTTGCTGAAAACGGCCGGACGCGAACATGCTGGGAAAGCCATCTCGCCCGCGCACAGTGGATGACCAAAATCGGTTATCGCCGCATCCTTGAACAGGCTGTCAAGGAAGCGAACGCCATACCACGCGGACATTGATGATGAGCGCGCCGGGGCACGCCGAACCTCGTCGCGATCAGCAATATCTCGCCTACGCCCAAGCCTATACGAAAGCCGCTACACTGTTGGCGGATCACGCGGATGATACCGAGGTGGTGCGCATCCCGGTCTTCCATCTCGTCGCTCACGCCATGGAGCTGATGTTGAAAGCCGTGCTCAGTCGCCAGGGGCGAAATGAGGAAAGGCTGATGATGATGGGGCACGGGCTTGAGCGGTGCTATGCCAAAGCGATCAGGAGTGGCGCGGACCGTCTGGAGGACGAGGATCTCGCCGCCTTCGTGGAAGCGCTGGATCAGCCTCACGCCATGCAGGCCTTCCGCTACCCGCAAAGGTTCCACTGGACGATGCCCGAACCGACGCAGGCCGTGCGAATGTTGAGCAGGCAACTCGACATCGTGAAAGCCTATCTCGCAACAGATCGCTGACCGTCGCGGCGACGATCTCGGTGGACCATCCGATTTCTACGCCATGGTATCCGGCAGCACGCTCGCTGCTCTTTCCTGTTGCCTGTCGCTAAACCGCCTATTCTCTGATCGGCTCCATACTTTTTTGCTGATTGGAGCCTATATGTCGGGAAGCCGTGTTCTCTGGGGCCAGATCACCATCGTCGTCGCCATCGTTCTGGCGACGATCTGGGGCGCGACCGAGTGGACGGCGTGGCGGCTCGGGTTTCAGGGGCAACTCGGTACGCCATGGTTCGAGCTGGGTGGCTGGCCGGTTTACTATCCGCCCCTGTTCTTCTGGTGGTGGTATTCCTACGACGCCTATGCGCCCGCGATCTTTGTCGAGGGCGCGATCATCGCTGCGTCCGGCGGGTTCCTTTCCATCGCCGTCGCCATCACCCTGTCGATCATTCGGGCGCGCGAGGCAAAGAACGTCGCCACCTACGGCTCGGCGCGCTGGGCCTCGCCCGAGGAGGTGACGGCGGCCGGGCTGCTCGGCCCGGACGGCGTGGTGCTTGGCAGGCTCGATCGCGACTATCTGCGCCATGACGGCCCCGAGCATGTGCTGTGCTTCGCGCCGACCCGCTCCGGCAAGGGCGTCGGCCTCGTCGTGCCGACGCTGCTGACCTGGCCGGGCAGCGTCATTGTCCATGACATCAAGGGCGAGAACTGGGGCCTGACGGCGGGTTTTCGCGCGCGCCACGGCCGCGTCCTGCTGTTCGATCCGACCGATGCGAAGTCGTCAGCCTACAATCCCCTGCTGGAGGTGCGGCGCGGCGATTGGGAAGTACGGGATGTGCAGAACATCGCCGACATCCTCGTCGATCCCGAAGGCGCGCTCGACAAGCGCAACCATTGGGAAAAAACCAGCCATTCGCTGCTGGTCGGCGTGATCCTGCATGTCCTCTACGCCGAGCCAGACAAGACGCTGGCCGGCGTCGCCAACTTCCTCTCCGATCCGAAGCGGCCGGTGGAGGCGACGCTGCGCGCGATGATGTCCACGCCGCACTTGGGTGAAGCCGGCGTCCATCCCGTCATCGCCTCGTCGGCCCGCGAGCTGCTCAACAAATCCGACAACGAGCGCTCGGGCGTGCTGTCCACGGCCATGTCGTTCCTCGGCCTGTATCGTGATCCCGTGGTGGCGAAGGTGACGGCGCGCTGCGACTGGCGCATCGCCGATCTCGTCGCGGGGAGGCGGCCGGTCAGCCTCTATCTCGTCGTGCCGCCGTCAGACATCGCCCGCACCAAGCCGCTGATCCGCCTGATCCTCAATCAGGTCGGGCGACGACTAACCGAGGAGTTGAACGCCGCCAACCGGCATCGGCTACTGCTCATGCTCGACGAGTTTCCGGCGCTGGGCCGGCTCGATTTCTTCGAGTCCGCGCTGGCCTTCATGGCCGGCTACGGCATCAAGAGTTTCCTGATCGCGCAGAGCCTCAATCAGATCGAGAAGGCCTACGGCGCGAACAATTCGGTCCTCGACAACTGCCATGTCCGTGTCGCCTTCGCCACCAATGACGAGCGCACCGCCAAGCGCGTGTCGGACTCGCTCGGCACCGCGACGGAGATGCGCGATTCCACCAACTATGCCGGCCATCGGCTGTCACCCTGGCTCGGCCATCTCATGGTGTCGCGGCAGGAAACGGCCCGTCCGCTGCTCACCCCCGGCGAGGTGATGCAGCTTCCGCCCAGCGACGAACTGCTGCTGGTCGCGGGCGTGCCGCCGATCCGGGCCAAGAAGGCGCGCTATTACGAGGACGCCCGCTTCAAGGAGCGGTTGCTGCCGCCGCCCGACCTGTCCGCCAAGCCCAAGGCGTCGAGAGCGCCATCGGGCGACGACTGGTCGGCGCTGACGATCCCGACGCCCATTGCACCATCAGCACCGCCGACACCTGACGCCACTGCCACGGCCACCGATCCCGCCAATGCCGGCATCCGCCGCGAGCCGGAATTGCCAGAGCATGAGGAAATCGTGCCGGATGAGCGCCCGGTGGCTAGTGAGTTCGACGTGCTCGACGACGAACCGGACGTGGACGCCGCCAAATCCCGCACCATGCGCCAGCAGGTCACGTCCGTTGCACGGCAGGCGACGATGGACCCGGCAGATGGCATCGACCTGTAGGAGCCGCCGACATGCAGACCAAGACCCGCATGAATGTCTATTTCGAGCCGGACCTGTTGAAGAAGGTCGAGGCGCTGGCGCTGCGCCGCAACGTCTCGAAGTCGGCCGTGATCGAAGCCGCCGTAGCGTCCTTCCTGTCGGCCGATGCCTCCGAACGGCTGGAGGCCGTCTTCGCCCGCCGCATGGACAAGATGGGCCGGCAGGTCGATGGCCTGGATGAGGATCTCGCCATCCTCGGCGAGACGCTTTCGCTGTTCATCCGCTTCTGGCTGACCGTAACCCCGCCGCTGCCCGACAGCGCCCAGGCGTCAGCCCGTGCAAAGGGCGCGGAGCGGTTCGACGGCTTCCTGCAATCGCTCGGAAGACGACTCGCGACCAGCGATCGGTTCCTGAAAGACCTGTCACGAGACATCGACTCACGGCGTAATGGAGCGGATGAGTTAGAATAGCGGACACGCTGGATATTCGGCGTCCTATATTCGATCCCGCCAATCACCGCCGTTTCTTCGCCATGGCCGCCTGCTGTTAGATACTTGTTGAATCAGCCAAACTTCCGGCTCTTTTAATCATCCCCGTTGGGGAAACGTCTGTGTCGTCCCCGGCGAGATCGGGGATGGAATGGCGGTATCGCACCAGAATTCGGAGAGTTTGACGCGGGGGGCGCGGATGCTGCGCACCGCGCTCGGTCCCGCCATCGCGCGATTTCTGGAAGACCCCGCCGTTGTCGAAGTGATGCTCAACCCCGACGGGCGGCTGTGGATCGACCGGCTGTCCGAAGGGCTGTCCGATACGGGCGAGCGGCTCACCCCGGCCGATGGCGAACGCATCGTGCGGTTGGTCGCCCACCATGTCGGCGCGGAGGTCCATGCCGGTTCGCCCCGCGTCTCCGCCGAACTGCCCGAAACCGGCGAACGGTTCGAGGGTCTGCTGCCGCCCGTCGTTTCCGCGCCGGCCTTCGCCATCCGCAAACCCGCCGTCGCCGTGTTCACCCTCGCAGATTATGTCGCGGCCGGGATCATGACGCCGGACCAGGCCGAGGCGCTGCGATCGGCCGTTGCCTCGCGTGCCAACATCCTCGTCGCCGGCGGCACCTCGACCGGCAAGACCACGCTGACCAATGCGCTGCTGGCCGAGGTCGCCAAGGGTTCGGATCGCGTCGTCATCATCGAGGATACGCGAGAGCTGCAATGCGCAGCGCCGAACCTCGTCGCGATGCGGACCAAGGATGGCGTCGCCTCGCTCTCCGATCTCGTCCGCTCCAGTTTGCGCCTTCGGCCCGATCGCATCCCGATCGGTGAGGTGCGCGGCCCCGAGGCGCTCGATCTCCTGAAGGCCTGGGGGACCGGCCATCCCGGCGGCATCGGCACCATTCATGCCGGCAGCGCCATCGGCGCGATCCGCCGCCTCGAACAGCTCATTCAGGAAGCCGTCATCACCGTGCCGCGCGCGCTGATCGCCGAGACCATCGATCTCGTCGCCGTGCTCGCCGGACGCGGCTCGCAGCGCCGGCTTGTCGAACTCGCCCGCGTCGAAGGCCTCGGCCTCGATGGCGATTACCGCGTCGTGCCGGCCGTCACCGACGGCGGCGACATCCAGCCCGTCCTCAACCTCACAGGAGATATCCGATGATCCGCACGCTTTCGCGCGGCCGCCGCCACATGGCGCTGATGGCCACCGCCGCCGTCATCACGGTGATGACCGCGCCCGCCGCCCATGCCTCCGGCTCGTCCATGCCGTGGGAAGCGCCGCTGCAATCCATCCTCCAGTCGATCGAAGGGCCGGTCGCCAAGATCATCGCCGTGATCGTCATCATCTCGACCGGCCTGGCGCTCGCCTTCGGCGACACCTCGGGCGGCTTCCGCCGGCTGATCCAGATCGTCTTCGGCCTGTCGATCGCGTTTGCCGCGTCGAGCTTCTTCCTGTCGTTCTTCTCATTCGGCGGCGGGGCGCTCGTCTGATGGCGGGTGCGGTCGATCATGCCGGACCGATGCCGGACCAGTCCGTGCCGGGCTATGCCGTGCCGGTCCACCGGGCGCTGACCGAGCATATCCTGCTCGGCGGTGCGCCGCGCGGCCTCGCCATCCTCAACGGAACGCTGGCGGCGGCGCTGGGTCTCGGCCTTCGCCTCTGGCTGGTCGGCCTGGCCATCTGGGCGGTCGGCCATCTCGCCGCCGTCTGGGCCGCGAAGCGCGATCCCATGTTCGTCGATGTGGTGCGCCGCCATCTGCGCATCCCCGGCCATCTCGGCGTGTGAGGAGGCCGATCCCATGATGAACCTCGCAGAATATCGCCGCACCGCGACCCGTCTCGCCGACTTCCTGCCTTGGGTCGCATTGATCGGCTCCGGCGTCGTCCTCAACAAGGACGGCTGCTTCCAGCGTACCGCGCGCTTCCGCGGCCCCGATCTCGACAGCGCCGTGCCCGCCGAATTGGTCGCCGTCGCCGGGCGGCTGAACAACGCCTTCCGCCGGCTCGGATCGGGCTGGGCGATCTTCGTCGAGGCGCAGCGCCATGAGGCCGCGTCCTATCCAGACAGCACCTTTCCCGATGCGGCGTCGGCCCTGGTCGACGCCGAGCGCAAGGCCGACTTCGAGGAGGCCGCCTCGCACTACGAGTCCAGCTACTTCCTGACCTTCACCTACCTGCCGCCGGCCGAGGACGCCGCACGCGCCGAGACCTGGCTGTACGAAGGCCGCGAACGCTCCGGCGTCGATGGCCGCGAGATGCTGACCGGCTTCGTCGATAGCACCGACCGCGTGCTGCAACTGGTCGAAGGTTTCATGCCCGAATGCGTCTGGCTCGATGACGCGCAGACGCTGACCTATCTCCATTCCTGCGTTTCGACAAAGCGGCACAAGGTGCGCGTGCCCGAGACGCCGATCTATCTCGATGCGCTCGTCGCCGATCAGCCGCTCACCGGCGGGCTGGAGCCGCGCCTGGGATCGGCGCATCTGCGCGTGCTGACCATCGTCGGCTTCCCGACCGCGACCACGCCCGGCCTGCTCGACGAGCTGAACCGGCTGGCCTTTCCGTATCGCTGGTCCACCCGCGCCATCCTGCTCGACAAGACCGACGCCACCAAGCTGCTGACCAAGATTCGGCGGCAATGGTTCGCCAAGCGCAAGTCGATCGCCGCCATCCTCAAGGAGGTCATGACCAACGAGGCCTCGGCGCTCGTGGACACGGACGCATCGAACAAGGCAGCCGACGCCGACATGGCGTTGCAGGAACTGGGCGCGGACTATGCCGGCGTCGCCTATGTCACCGCGACGGTGACGGTCTGGGACGACGATCCGCGTATCGCCGACGAGAAGCTGCGGCTGGTCGAGAAGGTCATCCAGGGCCGCGACTTCACGGCGATGCCCGAGACAATCAACGCGGCGGACGCCTGGCTCGGCAGCTTGCCGGGGCATGTGTACGCCAACGTCCGCCAGCCGCCGATCTCGACACTCAATCTCGCTCACATGATCCCGCTGTCTGCGGTGTGGGCGGGGCCGGAACGGGACGAGCACTTCGAAGCACCCCCACTGCTGTACGGCAGAACCGAAGGCTCGACCCCGTTCCGGTTATCCCTTCACGTCGGCGATGTCGGGCACACGCTCGTCGTCGGCCCGACCGGCGCCGGCAAGTCCGTGCTGCTGGCGCTGATGGCGCTCCAGTTCCGGCGCTATGCCGACGCGCAGGTGTTCGCCTTCGACTTCGGCGGTTCGATCCGCGCCGCCGCATTGGCGATGGGCGGCGACTGGCATGATCTCGGCGGCGGCCTGTCGGACGGTTCGGAAGAGAGCGTGTCGCTCCAGCCGCTCGCCCGCATCCATGACGTGCCCGAGCGCGCCTGGGCCGCCGACTGGGTCGTGGCGATCCTGACCCGTGAAGGCGTCGCCATCACGCCTGAGGTCAAGGAATACATCTGGACGGCACTGACCTCGCTCGCCAGCGCGCCGGTCGGCGAACGTACCATCACGGGCCTCGCGGTCCTGCTCCAGTCCAACGACCTGAAGCAAGCGCTCCGGCCTTACTGCGTCGGCGGCGCGCATGGCCGGCTGCTCGACGCCGAGGCCGAATATCTCGGCTCCGCCACCGTCCAGGCCTTCGAGACCGAAGGGCTGATCGGCACCGAGGCCGCGCCGGCTGTGCTGGCCTATCTGTTCCACCGCATCGGCGATCGGCTGGACGGATCGCCAACCCTCATCATCATCGACGAAGGCTGGCTGGCGCTCGACGACGAGGGGTTCGCCGGCCAGCTCCGCGAATGGCTGAAGACGCTGCGCAAGAAGAACGCCAGTGTCATCTTCGCCACGCAATCGCTGTCCGACATCGATGGCAGCGCCATCGCGCCCGCCATCATCGAGAGCTGCCAGACCCGGCTTCTGCTCCCCAACGAACGCGCGATCGAGCCACAGATCACCGCCATCTATCGCCGCTTCGGCCTCAATGATCGCCAGATCGAGATCCTCGCGCGGGCGACGCCGAAGCGCGACTATTACTGCCAGTCGCGGCGCGGCAACCGGCTGTTCGAGTTGGGCCTGTCCGACGTGGCGCTGGCGCTCTGCGCCGCATCGTCGAAGACCGACCAGACCGAGATCGGCCGCATCGTTTCCGAGCATGGCCGCGACGGCTTTCTTGGCCAGTGGCTGCGCCATCGCGGCGTCGCCTGGGCCGCCGACCTCATCCCCGACCTCACCAACATGGAGAGACTATCATGACGCTTCGTCGTTTCCGCACGCGCTCCCGCGCGACCTTCCTTGCCGCGTCCATCCTGTCCGTGCCGCTGGCTTTCTCGCCGATCCTGGTGACGACACCGGCTTACGCCATCACGGTGTTCGACCCCTGGAACTACAGCCAGAACATCCTGACGGCGGCGCGCACGCTTCAGTCGATCACCCAGCAGGTCACGCAGCTTCAGAATGAAGCGCAGATGCTGATCAACCAGGCCCGCAACCTCGCCAGCCTGCCATATTCCTCGCTGCAACAGCTTCAGCAGTCGGTCCAGCGGACGCAACAGCTTCTGCAACAGGCGCAGAACGTCGCCTATGACGTCCAGCAGATCGACCAGATATTCAGCCAGAAATACGCCAACGTGTCGATGTCGGCTTCCGACAGCCAACTCGTCTCCGACGCCCGCTCGCGCTGGCAGAACACCGTCGGCGGCTTGCAGGACGCGATGAAGGTGCAGGCCGGCGTCGTCGGCAACATCGACACCAACCGCGCCCAGATGTCGGCGCTGGTCGGATCGAGCCAGTCCGCGACCGGCGCGCTGCAAGCCACGCAGGCCGGTAACCAGCTCCTCGCGCTCCAGGCCCAGCAACTCGCCGATCTCACCGCCGTCGTCGCCGCCAACGGCAGGGCGCAGGCCCTGACCGAGGCTGAACGCGCGGCTGCCGCCGAACAGGGCCGCGAACAGCGTCGCCGCTTCCTGACGCCGGGCACGGGCTACCAGCCCGGCAACGCGCAGATGTTCAACAACGGCAACTGAGGGCGCGACCATGGACGGCAAGACCCTCGCGCGCCTCGGCGCGGTCATCTTCGTCGCGATCGCCGTGACCGCCACGGCGATCGAGATGACCCGCCAGGACGAGCCGCCGGCGAACTCGGCTACGCCGATGGTCGCGCCGTCCGCTCCCGATCCGCTACGCGAGGGACAGCGCCGGTGCCAGCGCCTCGGAGAGGCCGGCGCGCGTGACGCCGAGTGCCTGCGCGTCTGGGCCGAGAGCCGCGACCGCTTCCTCGGTCTCGATCGGAAACAGCCGCCGACGGCCCCGCAGGCCGCGTCGCCCGCAACCCCGAATGACGATCCCATCACCAGACAGACCACGCCGGTAGAGCCGAGCATGGCCGGGGAGCAATAGGCATGGGCGGCACCGGCGTCATCGACCAGTTCCTGGCCGTCTTCACCCGATATATCGACAGTGGCTTCGGCCTGTTGTCGGGCGAGGTCGCCTTCATCGCCACGACGCTGATCGTCATCGACGTGACGCTGGCGGCCTTGTTTTGGTCGATGGGCGGCGATGACGACATCCTCGGCCGCCTCGTCAAGAAGACGCTGTTCGTCGGGGTCTTCGCCTACATCATCGGCAACTGGAACAATCTCGCCCACATCGTCTTCGAGAGCTTCGCCGGTCTCGGCCTGAAGGCGTCCGGCACGGGGTTCACGACCGCCGATCTGCTGCGCCCCGGCAAGGTGGCGCAGGTCGGTCTCGACGCCGGACGGCCGCTGCTCGAATCGATCTCCGGCCTGATGGGCTGGATCTCCTTCTTCGAGAACTTCATCCAGATCGCCTGCCTGCTGTTCGCCTGGGCGCTGGTGCTGCTGGCCTTCTTCATCCTCGCCATCCAGCTCTTCGTCACCCTGATCGAGTTCAAGCTGACGACGCTGGCCGGCTTCGTGCTCATCCCGTTCGGCCTGTTCGGCAAATCGGCCTTCATGGCCGAACGGGTGCTGGGCAACGTCATCTCCAGCGGCATCAAGGTGCTGGTGCTCGCCGTCATCATCGGCATCGGCTCGACGCTGTTCAGCCAGTTCACCGCGGGCTTCGGTGGCACCGCGCCGACGATCGACGACGCCATGGCAATCGTGCTCGCCGCGCTGTCGCTGCTCGGCCTCGGCATCTTCGGTCCCGGCATCGCCAACGGCCTCGTCTCCGGCGGCCCGCAGCTCGGCGCGGGCGCGGCGATCGGCACGGGTCTCGCCGCCGGCGGCATGGTCGCCGCCGGAGGTGCTGCGATCGGCGCCGTCGCGTCCGGCGGTGTGGCTCTCGCCGGTGGCGCTGCCGCCGCCGCCCGAGGCGGGGCGACGCTGGCAGGCGGCGCGACCGCAGCCTATCGCGCGGGCGGCGCATCGGGCGTCGCCAGCACCGGCGCATCCAAGGCCGGAGCCGTCCTCGCCAGCCCGTTCAAGCGCGCCGCAGCGTCGATGAAGGACAGTTTCCAGGCCGGGGAACGCTCTGTCACCGGCGAGACCGCATCTGGCGCGTCGGGTGAGGCCGCCAACGGGCCGTCCGGATCTTCTTCATCCTCCGCGAATGCTGGCGGCCCGCCAGCATGGGCCAAGCGCATGAAGCGCGGCCAGCAGGCCTCCCACGGCATTCAGGCCGCCGCCCATGCCGTCAAATCCGGCGACAGCCATGGCGGCGGCTCTTCCGTCAACCTCTCCGAAAGCGACCGCTGATGTTCAAACGACCCGCCACCCATTACGGCAAGACGCCGCAACCCGAGACCCCATACCAACGCGCCGCCCAGGTCTGGGACGACCGCATCGGCTCGGCCCGCGTTCAGGCGAAGAATTGGCGGTTGATGGCCTTCGGTTCGCTGATCCTGTCGGCGGGCCTGTCGGGCGCGCTGGTCTGGCAATCGGCCAACGGCTCGATCGTGCCGTGGGTGGTGCAGGTCGACCGGCTCGGCCAGGCGCAGGCCATCGCACCCGCCGTCGCCGACTATCGCCCGACCGATCCGCAGATCGCCTGGCACCTCGCGCGGTTCATCGAGCAGGTTCGCAGCATTCCAGCCGATCCGATCATCGTCCGGCAGAACTGGCTGCGCGCCTACGAGTTCACCACCGATCGCGGCGCGATGGCGCTCAATGACTATGCCCGCGTCAACGACCCTTTCACCAAGGTCGGCAAGCAACAGATCGCCATCGAGGTGTCGTCCGTCATCCGGGCGTCACCCGACAGCTTCCGCGTCGCCTGGGTCGAGCGCCGCTATCAGGATGGCAGTCTCGCGGAGACCTCGCGCTGGACCGCCATCCTCACCATCGCTGTCGCGCCACCTCGCGACGCCGAAAAGCTCCGGGCCAACCCGCTCGGAATCTACGTCAACGCCATCAACTGGTCGAAGGAGCTTGGACAATGATCCGGCCGTCTCAACTGACCGCCGGATCTCCGGCGACCCGTATTCCCGCCATGTCGCTGATGTGCGAAGCCGGAAATCCGGCTTTCCGTAAAGCTGCGTTCGCGGTTCTGTTGCTGTCGGCCACGATGCTCGCCGGCTGCGCCACGACGCAGAAGCCGCCCGAGATCGCCTACGACGATGCCGCGCCCGCCGTGCAGACCGTCGATCCCCCAGCGCCCGTCACCGTCGTCGAGCTACCCCGACCACTACCGCTACCCGGCCAGATGAAGCCGGTGGTGCGTTCGCGCCAGACGCCGGAGTCGGCCGATCCCGCCGCCCGCGTCAACCAAGCCAACGCCGCCGCGCGCATCCAACCGGTGCGGGACGGCTTCATCAACGCCATGCAGGTCTATCCCTATACCGGCGGCGCGCTCTATCAGGTTTACACCGCCGTCGGGCAGATCACCGACATCGCGCTCCAGCCCGGCGAGACGCTGGTCGGGTCCGGTCCGGTCGCCGCCGGCGACACCGTGCGGTGGATCATCGGCGATACGCTCAGCGGCTCCGGCGCGACCCAGCAGGTGCATATCCTGGTGAAGCCGACGCGGCCCGAGCTGATGACCAACCTCGTCATCAACACCAACCTGCGCACCTATCACATGGAATTGCGCTCGACCGAACGCACCTACATGGCCTCGGTATCCTGGCAATATCCGCAGGACCAGCTCATCGCCCTGCGTCGCCAGAACAGCCAAGCCGAGGCCGCGCAGCCCGTCGCCAGCGGCGTCGATCTCGCCAACGTCACCTTCCGCTATGCGATCAAGGGCGACCGCGCACCATGGCGGCCGCTTCGCGCCTTCGACGATGGTCGGCAGGTGTTCATCGAATTCCCGCGCGGCATCGCGCAGGGCGAGATGCCGCCGCTCTTCGTCGTCGGTCCCGAGGGCAACACCTCCGAACTGGTGAACTACCGGGTACGCGGCCGACACATGATCGTCGACCGGCTGTTCGCCGCCGCCGAACTGCGTTTCGGCACCGGCGACAGCCAGAAGCGTGTCCGCATCACCCGCACCGATGGCAGGCCCGCATCATGAGCGACATCGACTCCGAGAAGACGAAAGGGTCGGTGCCCGAGACACCTGACGATGACGCCAAGCCACTGACCGGCGAGCCGGTCGCGCCCATGCGCCTTCGGGTCGAGCCGCCGCGCGTCACCCGGCTGTCGCGCAAAGTGCTGATCGGTCTCGGCCTGGTCGCCAGCGTCGGGATCGGCGGCGCACTGATCTATGCACTCCAGACCCGCGATGGCAGCGGCGGAAACACCGAACTCTATTCGACCGAGAACCGCGCGACCGCTGATGGGCTCAATGGTCTGCCGCGCGACTATACCGGCCCGATCCTCGGACCCGCTTTGCCTGGCGACCTCGGGCGACCGATCCTCGACGCCCAGAACCGCGGCCAGCCCGTGCCCGCGCCGGGCATTGGCACACCCGCCGCGACTCCGCCGGGTCTCAGCGCCGAAGAGCAGCGCCAGCTTCAGGAAATCGAAGCGGCGCGGACCGGCCGGCTGTTCGCTTCGACCGAGACGCGGACTACCGCGCCGTCCGCCACCGCGACCGTCGCCGCCACGCCGCCAATGCCGGACCTGACCAGCCTCGGCCTCGCGCCGCAGCCGGCGACGCCCACGGCCCAGGACCGCCAGCTCGCCTTCCTCAACCAAGCGGCAGACCGGCGCACCGTCGCATCCGACCGCGTTGCGGCTCCGGTTTCGCCGAACATCCTGCAAGCTGGGGCAGTCATACCCGCCGCGCTGATCACCGGCATCCGCTCCGATCTGCCCGGCCAGATCACCGCCCAGGTGACGGAGAACGTCTATGACAGCCCGACCGGCCGCATCCTGCTCGTGCCGCAGGGCACGCGGCTGATCGGCCAGTACGACAACGGCGTCGGCTTCGGGCAGCGCCGGGTACTGCTGGTCTGGAACCGGCTCATCATGCCCAATGGACGGTCGATCGTGCTGGAGCGCCAGCCGGGCGCGGACTCCGAAGGCTATGCCGGGCTGGAGGATGGCGTTGATTATCACTGGGGCGAACTGTTCAAGGCGGCCGCGCTTTCGACGCTGCTCAGCATCGGCGCCAACACGGGATCGTCCAGCGACGAGAGCGATTTGCTCAGCGCCATCCGCGACGGTGCTTCCGACAGCATCGGCCAGACGGGCCGGCAGATCGTCCAGCGCCAGCTCAACATCGCCCCGACCCTGACCATCCGGCCGGGATTCCCCGTCCGGGTCATCGTCACCCGCGATCTCGTGCTCGAACCCTACGGAGCCATGCCATGACCAAGCTGAAGCTCGGCCCGATCGCCGACGACAAGCCGGTGAAGGTGTCGGTGGAATTGCCCGCCGACTTGCATCGCGATCTCGCCGCCTATGCCGAGGTGCTCGGCCGGGAGAACGGCCATCCCCCGACCGATCCCGTCCGCCTCATCGTGCCGATGCTGGAGCGGTTCATCGCCACCGATCGGGCCTTTGCAAAGGCGAGACGTAGCGCGGAAAATACCTGACCGCGTGCGGCCCAAGCGGGTGTGGCCGTACTTTAAGCATTGCCATGGCGACGACGGAAAGCCTGCCGATGGCATTGCGTAACCCATCCGTATTCTACGCCAACGCCGCCGTTTCTACGCTGGCTTTCGGCCAGGTATTCCCACCCCCCACAACTATCGGCTTCTATCGTCCTCAGATTTTAGAACTGAGGTATCGTCATGAGTAATCCGCAATCAGCCTTGAGCAAACGAACTATTCGTCGAAGCCAACTCCGCCAGATCGTCCCGCTTGCCGACACCACAATCTACGACATGGAGCAGCGGGGAGAATTTCCGCAGAGATTCTATCTGACCTCCCGCTGCGTCGTATGGGATTTGGCAGAAGTCGAAGCTTGGCTGGCGATGCGCCGTGAGGCTTCGAATGCGAAGGCCGTCAAACGCGCACCGTCTCCCGACGTACATCTGAGGAAGACTCGGCCAGTCACACGGTAGGTTCCGGCACCAACAGATCCATCGACGGTGGATAAAGCGTCGGGGCATACTTCCGACCGGCGGCCCAGGCGTCCACGAGGTTCGCCCATTCCTGCACCATGTGACGGCGCTGGTGCTCATACTCAGCTTTGTTATAGATGCCGCGCGACGAACGACCGTCCTCATGCGCGAGGCATTTCTCGATCCAGTCGCTGTTGAACCCCAGCTCATTGAGAAGCGTCGAGCCGGTTCGCCTAAGATCGTGAACTGTGAACGGCTCCAGCGGCAATCCCTCCTTCTTCGCGCGAACGACCACAGCGGTCGTGATCCGGTTGAATGTGGCCCGCGACATCGGAGCATCGGCGTCATACCGCGAGGGAAGCAGATATTTCGAGTTACCCGCGCACGTCTTCAGTGCGATGAGCATGTCGATCGCTTGCTGGGCAAGATAGACGTTATGTGCCTTCGAGCGCTTCATCCGCTCCTTGGGGATCGACCAGACGGCGTTCTCGAAATCCACCTCGTCCCACGTCGCGTCCTGGAGTTCGCTCTTGCGGACCATCGTAAGCAGGATGAGGCGCAGACCGAGCCGAATCGTCGGCAGCGTCGGCACATGCTCGAGTTGCCCGAGCATGACCCGGATTTCGGCAGGTGAAAGTGAGCGATCCTTCGGGACGAAGGTTGCGATTGAGGCCGGGCCAACCTCGTCAGCAGGATTGGTGACCTTCTCACCATGCAAGATCGCGAAGGCGTAGATCAGCTTCACGATGTCACGGACATGAACCGCCGTGGCCGGTGCCCCGCGCTCTTTGACCTTCGCGCACATCGCCCGCAGATCGTTCGGATCGATCTCCGTCAGCAGGCGGTTCCGGAACGTCGGGAGGATGTCACGCTCAAAGATCGCGCGCCGCATGGCTCTGGTGCTGTCGGCCATCTTCGCCTCTTGCATCCAACGCTCACCAAACTCGCCGAAGCTCTTGGCTTCCTTGAGGCGACGCTTCTCGCGCTGCTTCTCATGGGCCGGCGAACGGCCCTCGCCGATTGCTCGCTTGGCATCGATCAGCTTCTCGCGCGCCCGTGCCAGAGAAAGGTCGGTTGGGGCGTATCGTCCGAGCGTGACGGTCTCACGCCGACCGTTCAAGCGATAGTCGTAGCGGAACACGATTTTGCCTGATGGCTGCACGAGCGCGTACATACCGTCACGGTCGGCGACTTTGTATAATTTATCTTTTGGTTTCAGGCTTTTAAGAGCGGCATCCGTCAGCATAACTCCCTCCAAAAATGGACGACTTCCAAGGGAGAGTCTCGAATTATACCGTCAGGCCGAAATCACTGCCTCTGAAGAGGGATTGTCGCTTTATTTTCAAAACGATAAGGCCAAAAAATATACCGTCAAGGCTCTCTTGAACCTGACGGTATAATGGTTTTAGCGATCAATCAAGAATTAGCCATACCGTCAGCCATACCGTCATTCCATTCGCTTGCCCTGCGATAGATGCCGATAGATGCCGAGATATAGTTATTTTATTTCAATGGCTTACATCGTGCTGTGGCGTAATTTCGGATACGCTCGGATGGGCCTGAATCATTCCCACTCGATCGTCCCCGGCGGCTTCGAGGTGATGTCGTACACCACGCGGTTGACGCCACGAACCTCATTGATGATGCGGCTCGACAGGCGCGACAGGAACTGGTGGTCAAAGTGGTAATAGTCGGCGGTCATGCCATCGGTCGAGGTCACGGCGCGGACGGCCAGCGCGTAATCATAGGTGCGGCCATCGCCCATCACGCCGACGGTGCGCACCGGCAGCAGGACGGCAAAGGCCTGCCAGATGACGTCATACAGACCGGCGTTGCGGATTTCTTCCAGATAGATGGCGTCGGCCTTGCGCAGGATGTCCAGCTTTTCGCGGGTGATTTCCTGGCCCGGAATGCGGATGGCGAGGCCCGGACCGGGGAACGGGTGGCGACCGACCATCTCGTCGGGCAGACCGAGTTCGCGGCCGAGGGCGCGGACTTCGTCCTTGAACAGTTCGCGCAGCGGCTCGACGAGCTTCATGTTCATGCGCTCGGGCAGGCCGCCGACGTTGTGGTGGCTTTTGATGGTGACGCTGGGGCCGCCGGTGAACGAGACGGACTCGATCACGTCGGGGTACAGGGTACCCTGCGCGAGGAAGTCAGCGCCGCCGATCTTCTGGGCTTCGGCTTCAAAGACGTCGATGAAGGTCTTGCCGATGATCTTGCGCTTTTCTTCCGGGTCGGTCTTCCCGGCCAACAGGCCGAGGAACAGGTCGGAGGCATCAACGTGGACCAGATTGATCTTGAACTGGTCACGGAACACGCGGGTCACCTGCTCGGACTCGCCCTGACGCATCAGGCCGTGGTCAACGTACACGCAGGTCAGCTGGTCGCCGATGGCTTCGTGGATCAGCGCGGCAACCACCGAGCTGTCAACGCCGCCGGACAGGCCGCAGATCACCCGGCCCGAGCCCACCTGAGCGCGGATTTTGGCGATTTCGGTTTCGCGGAAGGCGTCCATGGTCCAGTCGCCGACGCAGCCGCAGATGCTGTGGGTAAAGGTCTTCAGCAACTGGGCGCCGTGCGGGGTGTGGACCACTTCGGGGTGGAACTGCACGCCATAGAACTTGCGCTCGTCGTCGGCGACGGCGGCATAGGGGGCGCCTTCGGACTGGGCGACGACGCTGAACCCGGCGGGCAGCGCGGTCACGCGGTCACCGTGGCTCATCCACACCTGTTCGCGGGCGCCAACGGCCCAGGTGCCTTCGAACAGGGCGCAGGCGGCGTTCACATCGACAAAAGCGCGGCCAAATTCGCGGTGATCAGAGCTTTCGACCACCCCGCCCAACTGGGCAACCATCGTCTGCTGGCCATAGCAAATCCCCAGCACCGGCAGGCCCATGCCGAACAGGCCCTGCGGCGCGCGCGGGGTGTCGGTGCCGGTCACGGATGCCGGGCCACCGGACAGGATCACGCCCTTGGGGTCAAAAGCGCGGATGGTGTCTTCGGTGACTTTGTTGAAGGGGTGGATTTCGCAGTAAACGCCAGTCTCACGCACACGGCGGGCAATCAACTGGGTGACCTGCGACCCGAAATCGACAATCAGAATGCGGTCGGTCATTGGCTTTCTCCGCGCTTGTCCTCAGCCTGATGAACTGGGGGCCTCAAGGATCGGCTGGGGCTAGAGCAGTGAGCGCAAAAGTGGTCCCGGTTTTGCGCGCGATCACTGCGACAGATAAAAAGGTCAGACCAGCGTGCCTGCGTCAGGTTTAACGCACGCTGGTCCAAGTACGAGTGAAGGCGCCGGACAATACCGCAGAGTTTGTCTGTCGACCAGTCTTTAATGGCCGCTCTGTCTGCCCCGGCCCCTGCGGGGCTGGCATGTGGGGATTGCACGGCGGCCAGCGGTGGTCCGGGGGTAACTTTCCGAGGGAACAGAACGCAATACTGTTATATTCCGCACACGCGCAGAGTATTTCCGTGATTTAATTGTGGATAAAGAAAGACCGGCGGGGTTGAGGATTTCAAGACATGACACTGTCCAGCATGCGTATTGTCGTCCGTCTGTGGATTCCGGTGGCGATTCTGGTGGCCACGGTGGTGGTTGTCAGTCTGCTGGGGGCCAATGCCCTGTGGCATAACCTGAACGTGGAACGGATGGACAAGGTGAAGGCGGCAACCATGATCGCCCTGACCACCACGCAACATTTTTATGCCCGTCAGCAGGATGGCTCGCTGACCGAAGCCCAGGCGCAGGCGGCTGCCAAGGCGGTGTTGCGGGCGGTACGTTATGATCAGGACGAGAACGTCTTTGTCTATGACCTGCAAGGCGTCAATCTGGTACACGGCAAGAAACCGGAACTGGAAGGCAAGAACCTGTCCGGCCTGACCGATCCCAACGGCCTGCCGGTGATCCGCAAGTTGATCGAGGCGGCACAGCAGGGCGGCGGGTTCCTCGAATACGGCTGGGCACGGACCTCCGGGGCTGCACCGACCGACAAGATTGCCTATAGCGTCGAATTCAAGCCATGGGGCTGGATGATCGGCACTGGCGTTTACATTGATGACATGGTGTCCAGCTATCACCGTGAACTGATGCTGTTCGTCGGGGCTGCCGCCGGGCTGGTGCTGCTGGCGGGTGGGGTGGCGCTGGCAGTGGGGCGGTCGATCACCGGCCCGCTGGCCACGCTGACCGGCACGATGGAGCAGGTGGCACAGGGTAACCTGTCTACCCCCATCGACGGCACCGACCGCAAGGACGAGGTGGGAGCGATGGCGCGGGCGCTGGAAGTGTTCCGCTCGACCGCCAGCGACCGCCAGCGGCTGGAACAACAACAGGCGGCAATGGAAAGCCAGACCGAGCAAAACCGCAAACAGGCGATGCTGGCGATGGCGGCGGACTTTGAACATACCGTCGGCGGCATTATCCGGACGCTGACCCAGACCGCCCACAGCATGCAGGGTACCGCTCAGGGGCTGGAGCAGGCCGCGGATCAGGCCAATTGCATGTGTGCCTCGGTCAATTCGGCGTCGTCGGAATCGACGGCCAGTGTTGAAACGGTGGCCAGTGCCTCGGAAGAACTGGCGGCCTCGATTGCAGAAATCTCCCGCCGTCTGGGGGAGGCCAATGCCATTGCAGCGCAGGCTGTGGATAACGCCGATCAGGCCAACGTCATGGTCAATGACCTGAGTGTGGCCGCCGAGCGGATCAGTACGGTGGTCAAGCTGATCACCGACATTGCCGAACAAACCAACCTGCTGGCCCTGAATGCCACCATCGAGGCGGCACGGGCCGGGGATGCCGGCAAGGGCTTTGCGGTGGTGGCCAACGAGGTCAAGCAACTGGCGTCGCAGACCGCCCGCGCGACCGACGAGATCACCGCCCAGATCGGCAGCGTTCAGCAGGAAACCCGCGGCGTGGTGCAGGTCATCGCCGGGATTGCCGACGTGATCCGCCAGATCGAGCAAATCGCGGGCGACATTGCTTCGGCGGTGGATCAGCAGGGGGCTGCGACGCGGGAAATCTCGCGCAATGTACAGGAAGCCTCGACCGGAACCGGTGAAGTCTCGCGCGGGATTCAGGGGGTGTCGCAGGCGGTGGAGGTGGTCGATGACGCAGCCCACAGCATGACCTCTTCGGCCAATGCGCTGGCCGACATGGCCGACCAGTTACAGGGGCAGGTCCGCTCGCTGTTGACGCAGGTCCGTGCCTGAGGTTGCCCCGAGCATCGTTGTTCCGGGCCGTGGCGATTGGTCCCAAGGCTGGACTCCCGACAGGTGGGAGGCCAGCCTTTGATCTTGGCCTTTGGTCCATAATGCCGGAAAGCACTGGTCCTGATGGCCCATAGGGCTGGTTGAGGACGGAGAGCATGCGCATGCCAAAAATAACTAACTATCTGTAAATAAACAATTTCAATGATTTCGATTATATGCGGTCAGACTAATTAAAAGTGTATTGCCTGGGCCGGATACATCCTTAAGTCTTTTTATTCATAGACATGCATCGGCTTGCCCCATAAAAGACGCCATAAAATTTATGGCCTTAATAAAACTGTCATGGGGGGCATTTCGATGCTTGGCAAAGTGCGCATTTCTACCCGCCTGTGGTTTCCGGTCCTCATCCTTGCCTTGAATGTGGTGGTGGTCGGCCTGCTGGGGGCAAATGCCCTGTGGGACAGTTTGCTGAACGAACGCATCAACAAGATTCGCTCCCTGACGGCGGTGGCGGTCAGCACCATCCAGCATTATCAGGACCTTGCGGCCAAGGGGTCGCTGACGCAGGCCGAGGCGCAGGACGCTGCACGCAATGCGGTGCGGGCCATGCATTATGATGGCAGCGAATACCTGTTCATTGTGGACCAGAGCGGGCTGATGCTGGCCCATGGCCAGAATGCCTCGCTGGAGGGCAAGCCCTTACTGGGGCTGAAAGATCCCAATGGCGTGTTGATCAATCAGGAACTGATCAATCAGGCCAAACAGGGTGGCGGCTTTGTGCGGTACCAGTGGGCCAAGACCCAAGGCGCAAAGCCCAGCGACAAAATCGCCTATGGGGCACCGTTTGCGCCATGGGGCTGGGTGGTTGCCACCGGTGTCTACATGGATGACATGAATGCAGGTTTTGCTGAAGCCGTCTCGATGTTTGGCGGGATTTCTGTGGTTCTGATGCTGGTTGCCAGTGGCATTGCCTTTGTGATTGGCGGCTCGATCACCAAACCGCTGGGGGCTTTGACCCGGGCGATGCGGCGGGTGGCCGATGGTGATTTGCACACCACCATCAACGGTCTGGACCGCCATGACGAAGTCGGGGAAATGGCCCGGGCGCTGGAGGTCTTTCAGGCCAATGCCGCCGAACGCCAGCGGCTGGAACGGGAACATGCCGATCATGAAGCGCAGCAGGAACGGTTGCGGCGGCAGGCGATGCTGGACATGGCGGACCACTTTGAAGACAAGGTTGGCTCGCTGGTGCATGTGCTGAGTGATACGGCGCATTCCATGCAAGGGCTGGCGGAAGGACTGGAAAAGTCGACCGAAGACGCCGATGCGCTGTGCGGCACCATCGACAGCGCCTCGACCGAAGCCTCGACCAGCGTCGAAGCGGTGGCGGGAGCCTCGGAAGAGCTGGCGGCGTCGATGGGGGAAATTGCCCGCCGTCTGGCCGAAGCCAACAGCATCGCCAGTGACGCTGTGGGTAATGCCGATGCGGCCAACCAGATGGTCGCCGACCTGAACGTGTCCGCCGAACAGATTGGCCGGGTGGTCGGGCTGATTACCGATATCGCCAGCCAGACCAACCTGCTGGCCCTGAACGCCACCATCGAATCGGCGCGTGCGGGCGAAGCGGGCAAGGGTTTTGCGGTGGTCGCCAACGAGGTCAAGACGCTGGCCAACCAGACCGCCCGGGCCACCGAAGACATTTCCCAGCAAATCGCCAACGTGCAATTGCAGACCCGTGGGGCGGTGAATGCCATTCAGGGGATCGTGGCGATCATTGGTCGTATTGACGAGATTGCCACCAACATTGCCGCTGCGGTCGAAGAGCAGGGGGCGGCAACGCAGGAAATCGCCCGCAACGTGGCCGAGGCGGCACGGGGTACCGTTGATGTCTCACGCGGGGTCAGTGGGGTCAGCCGCGCTGTCGAAGACGCCGACAAGGCCGCTCACGATGTGTCGCGCTCTGCCAATGATGTGGCCGGGATTGCCCGTCAGTTGCGCGGTGAAATGGTCACCATGCTGGCGCAGGTGCGCGCCTGATCCGGTTGGCAGGATGGTCGGCACAGGACACAACAAACAGAAAACAGGGTCATGGAGCGCTGCTCCACACCTCGCCGGGGCCTTAAGGCCCCGGACCCCATTCTTTTCCACCAACTGTCCTGTGGCGTCACATTGAACGCACGCTGTTTAGTGGTGATCGTCGTGGGGCAGGTGCTCGCGCAGGCGCGGCAGCAGTTCGACGAAGTTGCAGGGTCGGAACCGGCTGTCGAGCTGGGTTGACAGGATATCGTCCCAGCCATCCTTGCAGGCCCCGGTTGAGCCGGGCAGGGCAAAGATATAGGTGCCATCGGCAACACCGGCCATGGCGCGGCTCTGGATGGTCGAGGTGCCGATCTTCTGGTAACTCAGCCAGCGGAACAGCTCGCCAAAACCGGGAATGTCCTTCTCGATCACCTGCTGCAGAGCTTCGGGGGTGACGTCGCGCCCGGTGACGCCGGTGCCGCCGGTGGAAATCACCACATCAACCTCGCGGTCGGCAATCCATGTCCGCAACTGGGCGGCGATCAGATCAGCATCATCGGTGATGATCGCCCGATCGGCCAGAATGTGCCCGGCATCGGTCAGGCGCTGCACCAGCGTATCGCCGGAGCGGTCGTTTTCCAGCGTCCGTGTATCGGAAACGGTCAGCACGGCAATGCGTACCGGAATGAACTCACGCTCGCCACTGATCTGGCTCATGCTCTGCCTCTTTGTTGAGGGCGGTGCATCATGCCGGGTCAGGCCACGGTGCTAGAGCAAATCCCGAGCAGATGGACGCATCTGCGACGACGTATTTGCTAGAAACACAAGATGTTAGAGCGTTTGACCCGATTCAGAGAAAACGGAAAACGCTCTAGCGCGTGACGGCAGACCCGGACGGCGCAGCCGCCATACCGACGTTGTCCTGAGGGACATAGCGCGGCCAGTCACCGGCTGCAACTGAATCCAGACTGGGGGCATGCTGTCCCAGACGATCATAGTACAGCCACATGTTGGCCATCACCTGTTCGACATAGGCGCGGGTTTCGCGCATCGGGATGCTTTCGATGAACAGCAACGGGTCATTGGCGGCCTGCGGGTTGCCCGAACGGGTGGCCAGCACGTCTTTCCACTTTTTCAGATTGCCGGGACCGGCGTTATAGGCGGCGGCGGCATAGAACAGGTTGCCTTCGACATCGCCCGAGGTCAGCAGGTGTTCCAGATAGCGCTGCCCAAGGGCCAGATTGCGTTCCGGCGACATCAAATCCTTGCGGCCTAGGTCGCTGCCGGTCTTGCGGGCGATCAGGTCGGCGGTGGCGGGCATCACCTGCATCAGGCCACGGGCCCCGGCACCGGACTGGGCCGACGGATCAAAGGCTGATTCCTGACGGACAAAGGCGAAAATCAGCGCCCGGTCAAGGCGCCAGCCATCCTGCGGACTCCAGGTCGGAACCGGATAGCGGGCGTTGGCGATGGCTCCGGCGACGGCATCGGCGACCGCTTCCCCGCCTGCCGAGCGGCTGCGGATGGCCGACAGGTACAGCGCCAGACCGGACATGCCCGACAGGTCGGCCATGCGCAGGATGGCATCCCGCTGGTCGCCGCTGGCCGACCGGTACAGGCCGCGCAGTTCCTGTTCGGCTTCGGCGGTTTTGCCGACCTGGGCCAGCGCCAGCGCACGGCGGCCTTCGTTGGCCCGTTGCAGGGCGGCGGTTTCGCTGGTGCTCAGGGCGCTGGCTTCCCACTGGATGCGCGACGACAACCCGAGGGCGCGGCGGGCCAGCAAGCCATAAAAGGTGCGTGGATGGTCGGCGGCCAAGCGCAGATAGCTACCCATCTGATCCGGGCGATGGTCGCGCAGGGCGGCACGGGCGGCCCAATAGGCGCCGGCAGCGGTCAGCCACGGGCTGGTGCGCGGGGCCTGTGCCAGCCGCTCGAACCACTGGCGGGCTTCGTCGAGGTTGCCCTGACGCCACAGGGCCAGACCACCGGCCCACAGGCCCTGTCCGACGCCATCGCCCGAGCTGTTGACGGCCTGACGGGCCAGCTCGAGGGCTTGGGCATCATTGCCTTCGATGAACAGCACATAGGCGAGGTACGACCGCATGCGGTCAAGGTCGAGGCGGGCCATGTCCTGACCGGGCGAGGCTGCCTGCACCAGACGCAGCGCATTGTAGGTGCTGCCGCTGCGGATTTCCTGATGGAACCGCTGCCACAGCTTTGCGGCGCGGGCCTTGTCGCCAGACGAGCTGTAGCTGCCTTCCAGACCGCTGCTTTCGGCGTGGACATCGCCCGCGCCACCGCTGCCGGTCAGGCCGTCCCAGGTGGGAGACGGCAGCGACAGGGCACGGCCCTTGTTGCCTTTGACGCCCTTGACGCGCTGTTCGGCCAGCTTGCGGATGGATTCGGCCTGCGGCAGGTCGCGGTACTGGGTCAGCCAGTCGCGCAGCTCTTCATAGCTGGCGCGGGTGGCCGGGTGCAGATAGCGTTGCGACAGCACATAGCCCATCAGGCTGCGGTCTTGCAGACGCGACAGCAGACGGTCGGCTTCGCTCCACGAGCCACGCTCCTGGGCACGGAAAATCTGGCGATAGGTGTCTTCGTCGCTGGCGCTCAGAACGCTGCCGTTCCGGGCGGTTTGGGTCGCCGGAGCATAGGCCGCTTGCCGGGTCTGTTCAGATGACTCTGTCCGGTCCTCGGGGGCATCGAACAGCGAGGGGAATTCAAAGCGCCCGGTGGTGGGCTGGGCCTGTGCGGCCAGCGGTGCCAGCGTCAGGGCCAAGGCAAAAGCCGCCACAGAGCGACGGATCTTACGGGAGTATCCCACATCACGGGTGTCAACGCCGGTACGGCGCCGGAGGAGGTCCAGCGTCATAGTCTCATTCCCCATTTTGCAGGCTCCCCCCAGAATGGTGCGGTCGGGACCGCACCGGCATCCGCGGTCATCAATGCCGCAGCCGGAAGCCTCATCTTCACCAGAGCGTGATCAAATTTTTGTTGGATTGGTTATACGGATGCAGATCGTTCTGCTCAACCCATAAAAGCCCGTTTAGGCCATTAGGGCCACGGTTTTATGCGGGTTTGCGGGGGGTTAACAGGGGTAAATCGGGGGGAAATCAGCCCGGATGAACCCCTAACCCGCGCAATTTCTTCAGAATTTCCAGCAAGTCCCGCCATGCCAGCCGTTTTTGTCCGGGTTGTCGCAAAAGAAAGGCCGGATGCAGGGTGGCAAGGGCGGGAATCGGGTGCGACAGACCGGGACTTTCATAGGCGCGCCACTTGCCGCGCTGCCGCATGATGCCCTCCGGGCGGGCGAACAGCGCTTTGGTCGGCAGGCCGCCGAGCAGCAGGATCACCTTGGGCTGGACCAGTTCAATGTGGCGGGTCAGGAACGGCAGGCAGGTGGCGACTTCCTGATCGGTCGGGGTCCGGTTGCCGGGCGGACGCCATGGCAGGACGTTGGTGATGTAATAGCGGCTGCGGTCATAGCCGATGCTGGCCATCATTTTGGCCAGCAGCTGGCCGCTTTCTCCCACAAACGGTAGGCCTTGCCGGTCTTCGTCCCGACCGGGGGCCTCACCGATCAGCATCAGGGGGGCCGTCGGGTTGCCATCGGCAAAAACAGTAGTCGACGCGGTGACTTTCAAGGCGCAGCCATCAAAGGCTTCCACGGCGGCGCGCAGCTCGGTCAAGGTCTTGCAGCCTGCCGCGACGTGGGCCGCTGTTTCCCGTGCCTGAGCCGGGGCGGCAGCCAGACCGACCGAGGTCGGGCGCACCAGCCCGTCGGATGCCTGCGCGGTCGGCCTGCCTCCGGCTTGCATCGGGGGGCGGGTCTGCCCGGCGATCCGTTCGGCCTGCCGGGCTTCACGGGCGGCCTGTGCCGCCTGAACGACCTGCTGTGACAGGAGATAGCGGTCCAGCGGTTCGTCGCCAATGACCTCATCCACCCCGGCATCAAGATACCACTGCAGCAAAGCAGGCAGGGATAACGGGTCAGAGGCGGCTAAAGAGGTCATGGTCATCAACATATCCGGCAGTGTTCGGGCGCACCGTAGCACGCAACGCTTTTCCTTTATAGCCTCTCCCCCTATTCTAGCGCCTTCGCACATGCGGCCAGGGGCAACACAAGACCGCACCGGAGGAGTTATGGAACGGGAATTCATGGAATTTGATGTCGTGATCGTTGGTGGCGGCCCGTCGGGGCTGTCAACGGCGATCCGGCTGATGCAAAAAGCCCAGGCCGACGGGCAGGAACTGACCGTCTGCGTGATTGAAAAAGGGTCCGAGGTCGGGGCGCACATCATGTCCGGGGCGGTTCTGGAGCCGCGGGCGCTGAACGAGCTGCTGCCGGACTGGAAAGAGCTGGGGGCGCCGCTGCTGACGCCTGCCAGGGAAGACCAGTTCCTGTGGCTGAGCGAAACCGGGGCGCGGAAAATGCCGACCCCGCCGCAGATGCACAACGACGGCAATTACATTGTCTCGCTGGGCAACGTCTGCCGCTGGCTGGCCCAGCAGGCCGAGGCGCTGGGGGTGGAAATCTACGCTGGCTTCGCCGGGGCCGAAGTGCTGTTCCACGAGGATGGCTCGGTGAAGGGTGTCGCTACCGGTGACATGGGCGTGGACCGCGAAGGCCACCCGATCGACGGCATGTACCAGCCGGGGATGGAGCTGCACGCCAAACAGACGGTGTTTGCCGAAGGCTGTCGCGGCTCGCTGTCCAAGCAGCTGATCGAGAAGTTCGACCTGCGGGCTGGCAAGGACCCGCAGACCTATGGCATCGGCATCAAGGAACTGTGGGAAATCGACCCGGCCAAACATCAGGCGGGCAAGATCGTCCACACCATCGGCTGGCCGGTGACCAACGACGTTTACGGCGGCTCGTTCCTGTACCATCTGGAAAACAATCAGGTGGCGGTGGGCTATGTGGTCGGGCTGGATTACAGCAACCCGCACCTCAGCCCGTTCGACGAGTTCCAGCGCTTCAAGACCCATCCGGCGATCCGCCCGACCTTTGAAGGCGGCCGCCGCATTGCCTATGGTGCGCGCGCGCTGAACGAAGGCGGTTTCCAGTCGATCCCCAAACTGACCGTTCCGGGGGCGGTGCTGGTCGGCTGTGCCGCTGGTTTCCTCAACGTGCCGAAGATCA
>Ga0209373_10000209_pt1 | contig 123952 bp, 98 predicted proteins | sample Higcelweek5metaG_FD_187173 | JGI IMG/M metagenome (GOLD analysis project Ga0209373, IMG submission 187173) | Freshwater pond sediment microbial communities from the University of Edinburgh, under environmental carbon perturbations - High... | ecosystem: Environmental > Aquatic > Freshwater >... | reverse complement strand
CTCGGGTTCGGCACCAACTCCATGGGCATGGAATGGAAATACGGCATTCATGATTTTCAGGAACGCTTCACGCCCGACTATATCCGGGCGGTCTGTCAGGGGCTTCAGGGAGGATTCTTTCCGACTGTCCTCGACGGCATCAGCGGGGGAACAAAAGAACAACAGGCATGGGCCACCCGCACCATGATGGCAAGTCTTCTGCCGCATGAAATCCGACCGACCGTTCCCCGCGGCGCGGATACGCAATTCCTGAAAAAAATCCACATGCTGCTGTTCGACTTCGGAATCTGGAAAGACGACTGTGTCTACACCGCCTACTGGAATGCCTCCAACCCGGTGAAATCCGCCGATCCGAAACTGCTGGTCAGCACCTATCGGCGTGGCAAGGATCTGATGATCGTGTGCGGAAGCTATACCGGGGACATCGAGGTCGTCCTGACGGTTGATGGCAAAGTAAAGTCCGCGAAGAATGCGGAAACGGACGCGGCCGTCTCCGTGCAGGGGAACCGGGTCGTCTTCCCGCTGAAGAAACATGACCTCGCCCTGATCCGGGCGGAGCTGGAGTAAAACAGGGATTTCAGAAAAGTTTCAGCAGCTGTTCCATGGAAACCAGCGGGGCGTGACGGGCGCCGTTCCGGCAGCTTTTCTCGCCCTCGCTACCGGGAGCGGCGGTAAAGACGCATACACATGGGTGCGTACTGAAAAACGCGGGAGAGCGGGTTCCGGTCAGTTCCATGACCACGGGAATGCCGAACTTGCTGCAGCGATCCAGCTTGACTTCCAGCGCGGAATCGGAATCCTTCAGGAAAACGAACCGGGAGACATCCTCTCCGCACAGCATCTCGAACTCTTCTTCCGGCAGAAAGAAATCAGGCTCGAAACCGACGCCGGAAACCCGGTTTCCGTTAACGGTCAGCGAGCAGGAGGTCAACTCGGCAAAACGGAAACCGACCCGTTTTTCAATAAGGTAATGCGGCATCCCTCTTTTGTAGAAGACCACCGCCAGACTGTAGAGGGAGGGGGCGCCGCGGCCACGGGGATGCCAGAGCGCGGGATTGACTATGACGACCGGTTGGAGGAACGGAATGCGGTTCCGTCCGGGTTCCAGCGGAATCCGGGCGGATTCGATCATCTCCATGGAGTCCACGCGGAAGGCCGCAATCAAGGTCATCGCCCTGTCCGCCTCGACTTCGATGAAGGGAACGATCTCGATCAGGTTCTCATTCCCTCTGACTTCCAGCGTGAAATCGATTTTACCAAAAAAATCCTCGTCCGTCATGTCCCGGACTCCCTTTTACAGTTCGCGTCCCGACTCCGGATCGACCAGTTTGAATTCTTCGATATGAATGGTCGGATCGGCGCGGAACGAGAGGTTTTTCCCGTATTCGTCCTCAAGATTCCGGAGAAGTTCGGCATCCTCGTTTTTCAAGCGGGCAAGGATAGCGGGATTGATGATGACGCGGATGTCCATTTTCTTCGGATTGTTGCGGCGTTTGAGGATTTCCTTGAGACGGCGCTGGATTTCCACGCTCATGCTGATGGCGGATTTGACGCGGCCGGTGCCGTTGCAGTAGGGACACGGATCGTAAACGACGTCCTGAATGCTTTCATGTTCGCGCTGACGGGTCATTTCCATCAGGCCGAACTTGCTGAGCGGAAGAAGGCGGGTTTTGGCGCGGTCGTCGCTGACGAACCGGCGCATGGCCTTGTTGACGGTTTCGCGGTCCTGCGAGCTGCGCATGTCGATGAAATCGATGACGATCTGTCCGCCGATATTGCGGAGGCGCATCTGGCGAGCGATTTCCTCGGCCGCCTCCATGTTGGTTTTGAGGATGGTGTCGGCCTGGTCTTTGGAGGCGCGGTTCTTGCCGGAGTTGATGTCGATGGCAACCAGCGCCTCGGTCTCGTCGACGCAGATGTATCCGCCGCTCGGAAGCTGAACCACGCGCTGGAAGATGTTCGCGGCCTGTTCATGGATCTTGTAACGGCTGAAAATGGGTTCTGCCTTGTTGTAGAGGATGACTTTCATGTCAAAGTCGGTTCCGACGAACTGGCGGAGCGCCCCCGTGATGAAGTCGTAGGCCTTCTGGCTGTCGATCACAATTTCGTCGATCTCATCGGTCAGGAAGTCGCGGACAGTGCGTTCCAACAGGGTAGGCTCCTTGTAGACAATCATCGGCGCCTTGGGCGACTGGATGGCGGTTTCCACCTTGTGCCAGATGGAAAGGAGCATGTCGAGATCCCGCTTGAAGAAGAGGGCCTTGCGCCCTTCTCCGACCGTGCGGCAGATCATGCCCATGCCTTCGGGAATGTCCAGCTCCTGAAGAATCTTGCGGAGACGGTCCCGCTCCTTGTTTTCGTCGATCTTGGAGGAGAGCCCGATGTGGTCGGAATAGGGCAGCAGGACCAGATAGCGGCCGGGAATGGTGAGGTTCGTAGTGACCCGGGCGCCCTTGGTGCCGATGGGGCCTTTGGTGACCTGAACGAGCAGTTCGGAACCGGACGGAAACATCTTGGGAATGTCCGAGACCGTGATTTTTCCGCGATGAATCGCCATTTCAAGGTCGCGGAGCCGGCGGGAACGGTCTCCTCCGAGAAAGTTGCGGATTTTTTCCGAGAATCCGCTGAGGAACCGTTTCTTCCTGCCGTTTTTGACACCGGACGGATCGCCCGCCACACTTTCCTTTTCGATCTTCTTGATACTGTCGACGATGTCGTGCGTGGCCGGAAGCATGTCCTTGTAATGGAGGAATGCGTTTTTCTCCGCGCCGATATCGACAAAGGCGGCTTCCAGGGAAGGTTCGAGACGGACGATCTTCCCGAGATAGATGGATCCGGGCAGGATATCGTCGGAGGCCCGCTCGATTTCATATTCTTCGAGACGGCCGTTCTTGAGGAGCGCGAAACGTGTTTCCAGCTCCTCGCAATTGATTATGATTTGTTTTTTGTCGTGTTTCTGCATGTTTTTTTTCAACCTTGTGTTTTTTGAGGGGACAGGCCCGAACCGCCGGAAAACTCCATACCCGGTTCAAGCCGGAAACCGCGTGCAAAATCGGCGGCCCCCATTTCTTTTTTTCCTTCGGGAATCACTTTTTCGATCCGGAGAGCATCCGTTCCGCACGCCACGGTGATTCCGTCCGGGGCAATGTCGAGAATCCGGCCCGGCGCAGCGGGCGCCGGAAGAGGGACGGCCTGGCCGGCAAGAATCTTGACCAGGAGGGTCCGTCCCAGATGGGGGAAGGCGCAAAAGGCAGAGGGCCAGGGCTGGAAAGCAAGGATTTTCCGCGCGATCTGCTCCGCGCTTTCCTCCCAGACAACGGATCCGTGCGCTTTGCGTATTTTGCGGGAAAGGGTCGCTTCCGCGTCGTTCTGGGGGACCGCCCGCAGAGAACCTTCCGCAATCCGGAGGATGCATCCGGCGATGCTTTTCCCGGCAACCAGAGCCAGTTCCTGCTCCAGCGCCGCCGTGGTGGTTCCCGGCGCAACCTCCACAGGGACCGTCTCATAAACCGGTCCGGTGTCAAGCCCCTTGTCCATCCGCATGAAACTCACGCCTGTCACTTTTTCCCCGTTGAGGATGGCGGAGGCGATGGGAGAAGCCCCCCGGTATTTCGGCAGCAGGGAGGCGTGGACATTCAGGCAGCCGAGTCTCGGAAGGGAAAGCAGCTCCTCCTTCAGAAGCTGTCCGAAAGACACCACCGCGAGCATGTCCGGCGAGAGGCCGTGAAGTTTGGAAAGAAACACGGGATCATTGACGGATCCGGTTCTCTCGCAGGGAATTCCATGGACATCGCACCATTTCCCAACAGGAGTCGGAGTCAGCACATTCTTCCGCCCGGCCGGCTTGTCGGGCTGGGTTACGATGTGCGCAACGTCCAGTTCTCCGCTCTGCCGAAGCCCTTCCAGCACGGGAACCGCAAACATTCCCGAGCCGAGAAAAACGATTCTGATTCTGTGTTTCATTTCCGCCATATATGTTATAAGGGTTGTTACCGGATCAGGGTGGATTGGCCCGCCGCGTCCGTGAACCGCAGACAGAACTTCCGATTGTTCCGATAATCTCCTTCGTTATCCAGATATTTGATTACTATACGGTTATAACCTTTCCGCAAAACGATTCCATCCACCTTGTCGGTGTCGGGTTTCAGCGGACGGTCTCCTTTTTCATACGAATAGACGGGATGCCCGTTGATCCAGATCTTCAGTTTGCCTCGACTGCCCACATTCAGAACAAGCCCGTTGTATTCGGAGTCGCACTTGAGAGTCTGGCAGGCATAGAAAACGGAAGGAGCCTTCGCGGAAGGATTATCGAGGAAGAAACGGGAGAAATCCACCTGTCCCGGAATACCGGCCGGCCCTTCGTTCCGTGCCAGCATACGGTACCAGCGGGCGCCCTTTGGCGCATTGCGCTTTCCACATATAACATTCTCATCCCGAATGAGTTGCGCATGAATATCACCGGCCTTGTCAGGGGCAATCGGACCGAGGACATTCCACCACATCAGGAAATTGGCGTCCGTCAGGAAGTTCTCGGCAGGAGCGGCTTCATCCCGCGGGGCTAATACGGAAATCTCGAATTCAGGGGTGTCTTCCCATGGATCGTCGGCACACCCGGCAATCAGAAGAGCACTGGAGGCGAACAGCAACGCGCAAACCGGTCTGAAATGAATCATATCAACGACACCTGTCAATTCTATAAAAGTTTTAGGGATAGTTTTTCAGGAGTCCCCGGGAATCAGGGTCTTCAAAAATATCCCTTTAAATTTACATTCAGGTATTGACTTATGCCAGTCGATATGTTATTTTATTAACTCTTTTTCATGAAAAAAGGCGCGTATGGCCCCTGGTTTGCTTGACACCATGCGCGAAAAACATCAACCTTCAAAGAAAGGAACGGGAATGAAACAAGCTCAAGCCAAACACAAAATTTGCAGACGCCTCGGCTACTGCATCTGGAACATGGCGAAATGCCCGAGTGCAAAACGCCCCTATCCGGCCGGACTTCAGGGCAAGAATGCCAAGAAGAAGAAACTCTCCACCTACGGCGAAATGATGCAGGAGAAGCAGAAGCTCAAAGCCCACTACGATCTCACTGAGCGCCAGCTCCGTAACGTCTTCCTCCTCGCCAAACGCACCGAAGGCCGGACAGACGAAACTCTCATGCGTCACATCGAACTCCGTCTTCAGTCCGCCATTTATCACGGCGGTTTTGCTCCCACCATTTTCGCCGCGAAACAGATGGTGGTTCATCGTCATATCCGCGTCGACGGCAAAATCGTTGACCGCGGCTCCTATCTGCTGAAGCCCGGACAGGTCGTCACCATCGATGCGGAAAGATCTCCCGCTATCGCGGAGGCCGCCAAAGGCGTCAACTCCACCGTTCCGGCTTACTTCGAGTCCAACAAGGAACAGCTCAAACTCACCGTTGTCCGTGAACCCATGGTCGAAGAGATTCCCGTCCAGGTGGAAGCTCTGCGGGTCGTTGAGTATTACGCACGCTGATTTCGTTCCATACGGAACTTTCCAGAACAAGGCGGAAACCAAATTTCCGCCTTGTTCTTTTTTAAACTCTTTTTCATTGACTTTTCCCGCTTCAGGCCTTATTTTAACCATCATCATGAGCAATCTTTTCAAAAAAGCATGCCGTCTGGCCGGAAACGCGATCGCCGAATACAGAATGATCGAAGAAGGAGACCGTATTCTGATCGGCGTCAGCGGCGGCAAGGACAGCATGGTGCTTCTCCGTGTTCTTGCCTATTTCCGCGGAGTCGCGCCTATCTCCTTTGAGCTTGAGGCAGTCACCTTCGACCCCGGATTCCCCGGCTTTTCCGCCGATGCGACCGGCGAATACTGCCGTTCGCTCTCCATTCCGCACCATATCGTCCGCTTCGACATGCCGTCGCTGCTGAAGGAAAAGGGAATGGGAAAGAATCCTTGCATGCTCTGTTCACGGCTCCGCCGGGGAAACCTGTATACGCTCGCAAAAAAACTTCGCTGCGGCAAGATCGCCCTCGGACAGCACCTGGACGATATCGCCGTCTCCTTCCTGATGAGCCTCTGCCGCGGCGCCGGACTGAGCACAATGGGGCCGAATGTCCCCTCGGAAGAGCATGAGGCGCGAATCATACGCCCGCTGGCCTTTGTTCCGGAATCCCTTCTCTCCGGAATCGCCGCCGAAATGGAACTTCCCACGCGGGGAGAGTGTCTTTACAAAAATGAACTTGAGAATGGAGACCGCCGCTACTTCAAGCACATCCTGGAAGAGATTTCCGAACGGATTCCGGATCTGCGGAGCAATATCCTCCGTTCGCTCTCCAATGTTCAGGAAGAGTTCCTCTTGGACCCGAAATTTCTGGACCTGAAAGGAAAACGGAACACAAGATGAAAAAACTTTACAACACCCCGGAGCAGAAGCAGGAAATCAAGGACGCGCTGAATACCGGCAGCATGCTTCTGATTCTGCGGGCCTTCTTCTTTCCGAAACTGGCACGGGCCTTTCTGATCCGGCTCGCCATTGTGATCGTCACGGCATGGGTCTTTTTCAAATTCATCTGCATTCCGCTGGTGATCCGGGGCGGCAGCATGCTTCCGACCTACCCGGAACACGGTTTCGTCTTCTGCTGGTGTCCCGCCTACTGGTTTTCCCAGCCGAAACGCGGGGACATCGTCGTCATGAGATACGGAAAGGGCGTGATGATTCTCAAACGCGTCGTCGCGCTGGAAGGAGACCGCGTCGCCTTCACCGACGGGATTCTGACGGTCAACGGAAAACCTATGAAGGAACCTTACATCAACGGCTCCTCCAAATGGAACCTGCCGGAACGCACCGTTCAGAAAGACCATCTTTATCTGGTAGGCGACAACCGCGCGGTTCCGATGGAAACTCATATTTTCGGGGAAATGCACAAACGTTATCTGGAAGGAGCGCCCCTATGGTAATCAAAGGAATACATCTTCTGGTCCTCTCCGTGATACTGATCCTTCTCGGCGGCACCGCCTTCGGCACATGGTATTATCTCCGTCCGACTGAAGAGAACATCATCCGCGGACAGTTCCGCACCTTTTCCAGACTGGCATCCAAAAAAACGGACGAAGGCCTGATCTCTGCCGCCGGAACCGCACAGGCGGTTTCGAAACTGTTCATGGATCCGACCACCATCGAAGTCCAGGGCCTTGCATGGACCTCGGATCCCCTTTCCCGCGAAAACATCGCCGCCAACGTGCTTCGCGGACGCGCCCTCTTCAAGTCGCTCCAGCTCTCCTTCGATGACATCGAAATCGAAGTCAGCGGCAATACGGCCAAAGTTCTCTACAGCGCTGTTCTTTCCGGGGATCTCCGCGATGGCAAAACGCTCCGGGAAGTCCGGGATCTGGAAACGACCCTGAAGAAAAACGGCTCCGGCTGGCTGTTCAACTCCTTCAAGGTTCGTGAAATCATCCAGAAGTAATCTCCTCCTGATATTCTGTGAAATCTTCTCCGTTCCGTATTGGAAAATACGGGCAGCCATGCTATTTTATCGCAATCTTCCCAACAGATTGAATTTCATGATGAAAGAGGAGCCTGCCTGTTATGATGACTCTGCTCAAGAACACGAAATGGATATGGACTTCCGCCGAAGACACCGGCAAGGATATTTACCGTTGTTTCCGCAAAAAATTCTCCGCGGACCCCGAATCCCTCTGCAATCGCATCTTCCTGGATATTTCCGTGGACTCCCTCTATACCGTTTTCATCAACGGAATTCGCTGCAAAGCCACCCAGTTTGCCGATGTCCCGCCTCAAAAAACCTTCTCCTCCATCGATGTCACCGATCTGATCCATGAAGGGGAGAACGTAATCGCCGTCCGGGTCCATTATCTCGGGTGCGAATTCTCCACCTACTGCCTCGGCGATCCCGGACTCTATGCGCTGATCCGCTCCGGCGAAACCTTCCTGGAACAAACCGGCGATGACTGGAAATGCGCACCCGATCCGACCTATCGCTCCGGACTCTGCACCAAGCTGACCAGCCAGCTCGGCTATGTTTTCGAATACGACGCTTCCGGGGAAGACCTCTGGTTTCACCCCGGTTTCGATGACTCCGCGTGGGCATTCGCGCAAGTTCCCGGCTTCACGGCCCGAACGCTGGAATCCCGGCCGACACCATTTCTCAAGGAACTCCCTCCTCCCGAGGTGAAAATCGTTCAGGCCGGTTACATCCGGCGCTTTTCCGGAGAAGGAACGTTCGCGGAAGCCGTTTCCTCCGACTATCTCCTTCCGGCGCGCATGGAGCAGGTTTTTGCAAATCAGTCTTTTTCAGAGGGTTCCACCTGTCTGGTCGTGAAACTCAAGCCGGACAACACCGTCCCGCTGATCTTTACCGGACTGGAGAAACAGTCCAACGGATATTATCTGATCGCGGACCTCGGACGTGAAACCGTCGGATACATTTACCTCCGTCTCAAAGCTTCCCGCGGAACCGTCGTGGACATCGCGCACGGCGAGCATCTCGACGACGGCCGTGTCCGCGCCGCCAACAACGGGCGCAACTTCGCCGACCGCTATCTCTGCAGCGAAGGGGACAACGTTTTCATTCATCCGCTCCGGCGAATCGGCGCGCGGTATCTGGAGTTGCATGTTTACGGCCATGCCGGCCCGTTCTCCGTCCTCTATGCGGGCGTAATTCCCGTGGAGCTCCCGCTTCCCGAAAAGGAAGGATTCCACACAGACGACCGCCTCTTCCAGCAAGTCCATAAGGTAGCCGCCGACACCCTCAAGCTCTGCATGCACGAACATTATGAGGACTGTCCCTGGCGGGAACAGGCCCTCTATGCCTACGATTCCCGCAACCAGATGCTCTACGCCTATTACCTGTGGGGAAATTACGACTTCGCCGCGGCTTCCCTCGATCTTCTCGGACGCTCCTACGGCGGACAGGGTTACATCGGCATCATCGCCCCGTCGAAAAGGCCTGATATGCTCACGATCCCCTCCTTCACCATGGTCTGGATCACCGAACTTTATGAACACTTCCTCCATACGGGTTCGCTGAAGCTCTTCAAGAAATTCACCTCCGCCGTGGATGATATTCTGGACAAGGCGCTGGCCCGGAAGGATCCCGAATCCTCCCTGTATTACAATGAAAAGAAGGGGAATATCTGGAACTTCTACGAATGGACCGAAAACCTGAGCCGTCAGGACACTTTTCCGCAGTCTCCTTATAACCTGTATCTCAGAGAAGCCCTTCTCTCCGCGGCATCCCTCCACGAAGCGGACGGCAATCCCGAGCGCGCCCTGAAGCTGCGCGACACCGCCGCCGCGCTCGGCCTTCAGATCGAACGGACTTTCCGCGATCCGGAAGCAGACGGATATTCCACGCTTCTGCCCGGAACCGTCCGCCTCAACGAGCATGTTCAGGTACTGATGCTCTTCCATAACCTCGTCCCGGAAGATATGATTCGGACCATCTTCGGATCTCTCAGCTCCGGCAAGCTGGTCCCGATCAGTTACAGCGCCTTATCCTACTTCGTCCGTGCGCTGATGCCGCTCGGCCCGGAAGCCCGCGCGTTTGTGGAAAAAACAATCGCCGAACAGTTCGAGCCGCCGGTGCTTTCCGGCGCCACTTCGCTCTGGGAAACCTCGTTCGGCGCGGACGACTTTGCGTTTGCCGGAAGTCTCTGCCATGCATGGAGCAGCATTCATGTGTATTACGCGGGTGCGTATGTTCTCGGCGTGACGCCGCTGGCCCCGGCCTTCCGGAAATTCAGCGTCCGCCCCTATCCCGGACGCCTCCTGCACGCATCCGGCGCCGTTCCGACGCTTTCGGGCGACATCCGGATTTCCTGGCGGCAGACGCCCGCCGGTCTGGCGCTGGAAGTGGAACACCCCGCGGATCTGGAACCGGTTTTCGACCAGTACCCGGAATTCCCGGTCGTGTCCATCGTCTGCAACGGCAGAACGCTGCTGTGAAAATATTCGGGCGCGGCCGGAAACCATTCGGAATTCCGCCGCGCCCGTTTGAAGAATTGGATGAGGGTCAAACGTCCCTGTTCAGCAGATATGCGGAGAGGGAATGCAGCAGTTTCTTGTATTTGTTGTCCGACAGCAGATGGAGATTTTCCTCCGCCTGTTCCGTGTAGCCCGCAATGAGCTTGAGAATCCGGTCCGCCGCGCCGGAGGAAGCCAGAAGCTCCCGGACCTTCTCCACTTTCTCCATAGGATATTCAGGCAGTCCGCTCAACGCGAGAAGCTCTTTCTTCCCGGCTTCGGACAGGCTGTTCATCGCCTCAAGGAACAGAAGAGTGGGCTTGGACTCATGGAAGTCGGAACAGAGCGGCTTGCCGAAAGAATGGACATCGCCGAATACCCCGAGATAATCGTCCCGGAGCTGGAAGGCGAAGCCAAGAGACTCCGCATAACGCCCGAGATGCTGAATTTCCGGACAATTGAAATCGGTGGTCCGCAGCGCGATCGCTCCGCCGCACTGGACCGAATACTTCAGCAGGCAGACCGTTTTGCCGGAAATCGTTTTGAGGACTTCCTCCCGCTTCACCGCCTTGAGCTCACGCATGGGCAGTTCCACATCCAGAGCCTCGCCGGAGATCAGTTCCCGGTTGACCGTATTCTGGAGACGCCGGACCAGGTCCAGGACAAGAGCGGGCTGACACCCCTTTTCGGTGGAGCGCAGCAGAATGTCGATGGCCCACGCCTGCTGGATGTCTCCGGCCAGAATTGCCAGATCGCGTCCGAATTTGGCATAATCGGCATCCGTTTTCGTATTGTACGCCACGCGGGCGTGTTTGGCGAGTTCGACATGAGTCGTTGCCAGTCCGCGCCGGACATCGTCCTCGTCAATGATGTCGTCATGGACCAGTGTCCAGGAATGGTAGATTTCGACCGCGGCCGCCGCGTTCTTCGCCTCTTCCAGATTGCCGCCGAGAAGGCCGCAGGACCAGAGAACCAGCGCCGGACGGATCCGTTTTCCTCCGCGCATCGGATAGGAGCGTACCGCCGAACAGAGGCATTCCGGATAAATGGCGGAAGGAAAAGGATCGTTCGCCAGAATGCAGATGATGTCCGAGGAAACGCGCTTCAATTCTTCTCTGAGCAGTTCATCCATGACGGACCTCCTTTGTTTTATTCAGGCAGCCGGATGAGTAATTTACTTCCCGGCAAATTCATTTTCAAGTCTGAAAAGCATTCAATATTTGTACAGTTTCCGTTTTACAGTCGTTTTTCAGATAAAAATGAGGTGAAAATGTTCCGGGATAAAAAATAAAGAAACAATGCGGAATCTCTTACTTCGCGGTCTCTTTGGGAATGGTCATGGCAAGCAGAAGATTGCCTATCGCCATGGCTCCGGCAAACACGAACAGCGTACCGACGCCGAATTTCAGCCAGACCCAGCCGCCCATGAGTGCGGCAAGAATGCTGATCAGATGGTTGATGGAAATGCCCGTCGTGATCGTCGAAGTCATTTCTTCATTCGAATCCGAGATGGCTTTCACATAAAGGTTGGATGCAAGCGAGGCGTTGGTGAGGATCGCATCAAGAAGAAAATTGACGCAGACGACCGCCGCGGCGACCGCGGGAGGAAACCAGGAATCGGCAAATCCGTAGCAGATGCACACAAAAAAGAGAAAAACCGTATTGTATATCAGGATATTGCGATAGCCGAAACGGTCGGCAAGTTTCCCGACCAGCGGGGCGAAAATGATGTTGACTCCGGCACACACCGCCGCCAGGGTCGCCATGAATGCCGTATCACGATGATAAACCAGAATCAGCACATAGGGGGCGAAAGTGATGAAAATCTGTTTGCGGGCTCCGTTGAACAATTCCAGCAGATAAAATTTTGTGTATTTCCTGTGGAAATAGAGACGCGGACGCCGGACCTCTTCTCCCGTTTCACGGCATTTGAGCGTGAAGAAGAAGCTCACGGCGGTCAGAATGCAGATCAGTCCCCAGACAACTTCATAGAGGAGAATCTTGTTCACAGCACCGAACCACTTGAGTCCGGCAAAAAAGACAGCGGCCGTGATAAGGCTTCCCGTCACCTGTCCGGCGTTCATGACTCCTGTCACAACGCCAAGAGACGCCCCGCTTTTTCCTTTTTTTGCAATATGCATGGCAATGGTTGCACGGACCGGCATGAGAATGTGTTCCCCCGTGCTCCAGATCATGATCATGAGTGTGATGAACACCTTGTCCGGAGACAGCATGAGACCGGCCACGCCGAGAATGGCGATCAGGGTTCCGAGACGCAGAATTTTCAGTTCCGTCTTTTTGTGCATCAGCGCCAGAATGAATACCAGCAGCAGACCGGGCATTTCCCGGAAAAACTCCAGGACGCCCCGCTGGAACTCGTTCATTCCGGCATCCGCCAGATAGTTGTTCAGCGCTCCGGCGAAACAGCCGGCGGCGCATCCCCAGAACATTACGCTTGCAAAAAAAGCTCCCGCTCCTGATTGGTTCTTGAAGCGGCTCAACAGATTGCGGATCATATTCATTTAATTTCTATTGCCTTGAACTTGCAGACATGGGTGCACATTCCGCAACCTGTACAAAGCTGAGGCTGAATGCACGGTTTTTCCTTCTTGTCGTGGTTTTCGATGGCCGGACATCCCAGTTTGAGGCACATTTTACAGTTTTTGCAGGTCTCCGGATGGATTTTCGCGGTCCGTTTCTTTGCGGGACGTTCCCTCAGCAGGCACGGCGCCAGGGAAATGATCAGCGACGGTTCACCGCAGTTCAGTTCCTGTTCCAGAAGCCGGTGGACCTCCTCCAGATCGTTGGGATTGACCGTAAACACCCGCCGCAGTCCGCAGGCCTTCGCGATCGCCTCGATGGATGCCGCCGGAGCGGGTTCGCCCATCAGCGTCCGCCCGGTCCCGGGATGGTCCTGATGTCCCGTCATCGCGGTGGTGCGGTTGTCCGCCACAATGAGCGTGACATTCCCCTTGTTATAGACGATGTCGAGCAGTCCGGTGATGCCGGAGTGGAAGAACGTGGAATCTCCGACGATCCCGACCACCGGGCGGGTCTCCCCGGCCTTCTTCATGCCGTGCGCCAGCGTGAAACCGCCTCCCATGCAGAGGATCACATCCGTCCGGGAAAGCGGCGGGAACACCCCGAGGCTGTAGCACCCTATGTCTCCGGTAACGATCACGTCGAACTTCGAAAGTCCGTAGAAAATGCCCCGGTGCGGACAACCCGCGCAGAGGATCGGGGGACGGGACGGCAGGTCTTCGGATTCGCGGCAGGGTTTCACCGCTGAATATTCCTCTCCGTCGAAACGCGCACGGACTTCCGTCAGACGGGACGGCGTCAGCTCGCCCGTCCGGGGTACATATTTCTTTCCTTCGGCGGCGATGCCCAGCGACTTCACATGCTCTTCCAGAATCGGGTCGCCCTCCTCGATCACAAGGATTTTTTCGTGTCGCGCGGAAAACGACCGCAGCAGTTCGTCCGGGAACGGCCACGACCATCCGAGCTTGAGGATGGACGCATCCGGAAAGACTTCCAGACAATGCAGGGCGGCCACGCCGGACGAAAGGATTCCGAGTTTTGCGGACGGCCGTTCAAAAATATGGTTCAGGGAGGAATCCTTCGCGGAATCCGCGGACTGCATCTCCATCCGCTCCTCCACCCTGACCCGGAGCTTGCGTCCCCAGACCGGAAGCGGCGCGAACTGCTGCACATTGCGCTCGAAACGGATCGTATCCTTCTCCGTACGTCCTCCGGTCTCCGTCAGGAAACGGGAATGGCTGGAACAGGTGGTGGTGCGGAGAATCACCGGACAGCGGTAATGTTCGGAAAGCTCGAATGCCTTCATCACGAATTCGCGGCACTCGGGCGCGTTTCCGGGCTCCAGAATCGGGAGCTTCGCCAGCCGCGCATAGTGGCGGGTGTCCTGCTCGGTCTGCGAGGAGTGCTGGCCGGGATCGTCGGCGACCACGATCACCATTCCTGCCACGATCCCGATATAGGAAAGCGTCATCATCGGGTCGGCCGCGACGTTGAGTCCCACGTGTTTCATAGTGACCATGCTCCGAGATCCGGCGATCGCCGCGCCCGCGGCGGCTTCCATCGCCACTTTCTCGTTGGGCGACCATTCACAGTAGACACCGGGCAGTTTCACCAGATTTTCCAGAATTTCAGTGGAGGGCGTTCCGGGATAGCCGAAGGCGGTTTTCACGCCCGCTTCCCATGCTCCCATAGCAATGGCCTCATTGCCGGACATCAGGGTTTTCATGCGATCTCCACCCCGTCTTTCGTGCGGAAAACACGCTTGGCCTTGCCTTCCTGACGCGGGAGAGTTCCCGGAGGATAGACGTCGCCGTCGGGAGAGAACCCGAGGTCTTCCTTTAGCTGTTTTTCGACCATGTAGCCGGTCACGCCGGATTCGACCTCCACCTTGATCCGGAGGTTGTTCACGCCATGCACTTCGTCAACGAAAATCTGGTAGTTGGGCAGAACCCCCGGAATTTTCAGCAACGCCTGTTCGATCTGGCTCGGGAAAACGTTGACTCCCTTGATGATCAGCATGTCGTCGACCCGTCCGGTGATCGGCGCAATCCTCACATGGGACCGGCCGCAGGCGCAGGTTTTGCGGGAGTGGATTTTCGTCAGGTCCCCCGTGCGGAAACGGATCACAGGGATCGCCTCGCGGGTCAGGGACGTGACCACCAGTTCGCCTTCTTCTCCATCGGGGAGAACCTTGTGCGTGACCGGATCGACGATTTCCAGAACGTAGTGATCCTCCCACACGTGCGTTCCGTCATGCGCGGGGCAGTCCATCCCGAGGGTACCGATTCCGCCGGTTTCGGTCATGCCGTAAATGTCGAACACGTCGATCCCGAAACCGGAACGGAGGTGGGCTTTCATGGAGTCGGAGAATGTTTCCGCCCCGAAAATGCCGATTTTGAGGTCGGGCAGGGAAGACTTCTGCTCCTGCATGAGCTCCAGTATCCGCACGCCGTAGGAAACGACGCCGGTCAGGACGCGGGTTTTGAAATCCTTCGCCAGCGTGATCTGGCGCGAGGTGTTGCCGGGTCCGGCGGGAATGATGAAAAGACCGGCTTTTTTGCCTCCGTGGAAACAGCCGAAGCCGCCGTTGAAAAGCCCGAGCCCGGGGGTGATCTGAAGCACGTCGCCGGGTTCCGTCCCGGCCATCAAATAACAGCGCGCCATGCACTCGGCCCACTGGTCGACGTCCGCGGCGGTATAAAGCATCACCACGGGCGTTCCGGTGGAACCGCTCGACATGTGCATTTCCACAATGTCCTTTTTCGGGACACAGCACATCTTGTCCGGATACTGTGTCCGGAAATCTTCCTTGGACATCATCGGCAGTTTCGAAAGGTCTTCAAGTCCGCGGAAGGAAACCGGATCGATTCCGGCGTCCTGATAACGCTTCCGGAAATATCCGGCCCCGGAGGCGGTATGTCTGACGATGGAGCAAAGGCGTTTCTGCTGGAGGGACGCGAGTTCGTCGGCGGAACAGAGTTCGAACTCCGGCTGGAAGCAATGAGGTTTCATGATGAAGGGGTCAAGCCTTTCTGCCTGTATGGAAGGCGGAAATATTGGATTGGATGAAAGCAGGTTTCACGCACTCGGCGATGGCGGTCTCCCAGACATCGGGGGAGATGTCGGACAATCCGTTGGAAAGCGCGCCCAGCATGACCGTGTTGGCCAACCGTGCATCGCCCAGCTTTTCGGCAGCCTCGTTGAAATCAAGATATTTCAGTTTGGGGAACACCGAATGAAGCCGTTCGGAAATGTCGGAAGGATATTTCGCGGCTCCGGAAGACACGGTCACCGGGATGATCCGCAACGCGGACACAACGGCCAGCCCGCCGGGCCGGAGCCAGTGGGCGCAGCGCAGGGCTTCCCCCGACTCCAACGACGCCAGGACATCCGCGGAACCTTCCCGGATCAGAGGGGAAAAGACACGGTCGCCGTATCGGATCTGAGCGGTCACGGAACCGCCCCGCTGCGCCATCCCGTGAATTTCGTTGGTGGCGACTTCAAAACCGGCGCGTTCGGCGGCTGTGGCTATGATTTTGGCCGCAAGAAGAATTCCTTGCCCGCCGACGCCCGACAACAGGATATTTTGAACCATTTGAGCATCTCCAGCAAATGGATAATATACTATCCAATGGTTCGATTTCAAACTTTCCTTCCGATTTTCCCCGGAATCACAGAAAAAGCATTTTCCCGGATGAAACGGCTGAAATCATTTTCAAATTTTCCGTTCTTCATTTGCAAAACCGTGCTTTTGAAGGTAAATTGAACTTCGTATATTTTTTAACCGGAGAAAGATTCATGGCAAACGATACTTCAAGAGTGAAAGCTCTGATTATTACCGGCGTCGGGCTGAATTGCGAAAAGGAAACCGCCGCCGCTTTCACCTCCGCGGGCGCGACCGCGGAACAGGTCCATCTCAACGATCTGCTGAACGGCAAACGGAACCTTTCCGAATTTCATATTCTCGCCTTCATCGGAGGTTTTTCCTTCGGCGACCATCTCGGTTCCGGCACCGTTTTCGCCAACCGACTGAAGTTCCGCCTCCACGATGAACTCCTCGCGTTCGTCAAGGCCGGAAAGCTCATCATCGGCATCTGCAACGGATTCCAGACGCTGACACGTCTCGGGCTCGCGCCGGCGCTGGACGGCAAATACTTCGAACAGCAGGCCGCCCTTACGCACAACGATTGCGGCGTCTTCCGGGACGACTGGGTCACGCTGACCGCCAATCCCGCTTCCCCCTGCATCTTCACAAAAGGACTGAAGGTCTTCCGGCTTCCGATCCGTCACGGAGAAGGCAAATTCGTCGCGGAGGAAAAGGTTCTCCAGCGTATTGAAAAGGACAACCTTGTTGCCCTGCGTTATTGCGCGCCGGACGGTTCCCCCGCCAAAGGATTCCCGCAGAACCCGAACGGCGCCCTCAACGACATCGCCGGAATCTGCGACTCCACGGGACGCATTTTCGGTCTCATGCCGCACCCGGAGGCATTCCTTTCCCCCTTCAATGCTCCGGACTGGCAGAATCAGAAGCTGGACGGCAAACTTCCGGAATGGGGCGAAGGCAAGGTCATTTTCGATAATGCCGTAAAGTTCGCCGCGGAAAATCTGCTCTGAACCTTCCCGCTTGAAAGCCTTATTTGCCGTCGGAAGATTTGACCCTTCCGACGGTTTTTTGTATCTCTGCGTGTCCTTATTGCCGTATCATGCTTTCCTAATTTGATTTTTCCGGAAAACGGGATATGGTATTTTCATGGGGAATACCTCGGTCTTTCAATCACAGTCGGATTCAGGAAAACAGGGGGGGGGGACGATATGGCTGACAGACAAAAACCTGCACTGATTGTCATCGATCCGCAGCTCGATTATTTTCCGGGCTTCCGGTTTCCTCTCTGGAACACGAAAACCGTGTTGAACAACATTCTCGAAGCCATCGAAGAGGCGAAGGAGAACCGGATTCCGGTCATTCTGGTGCAGTATCTGGCGGACACCGTGAGCGAGCCCGCGCCGTTTTTTGAAAGGGGAAGCCTGGGGGCGGGAATCCATCCGGAGGTCCGGAACGCCGCACCGACCGCGCCGGTCGTGGTCAAAAATTATCCCGACAGTTTTTTCAAGTCCGATCTGGAAAGAACCCTTTCCGCCCGACGGATCAACCATCTTCTGCTTTGCGGAATGATGACGCATAACTGCGTCACTCATACGGTTCTTTCTCCAACGGCGGGAAAATATACGGTTTCCGTTCTGCGGGATTGCTGCACTACGGTCAACGAGACGATTCATGAGATCGCTCTGCACGCAATTTCAACCCACGCCTTCCTGACGACCCGGGAAGATGCATTCCGCCCCTTCCAATTGTAAATGCCGTTCCCGCGCCGCCGGGTTATTTCAAAACGCGGACCTGCGGACGAACCAGTTCCGGATAAAAGGCGACCAGCCCGATATCCGGGTATTTCTGCTTGAGAAGGGCAAGTCCCTCGGCGGGAGGCAGGGGCATTCGCCCGAGGAACGGCGTCACCTGACGGAACAGCAGCAAGTTGTAGTATCGGTAGTCGGCCAGCGCCGCGGGATACAGATAAACCAGCGCCGCATTTTCGCCGGTCAGTTCACGAACGCTTTTTTTGACCATATTCCGGTCAGCCGGATAAATCGTCCATACCGACTTGTCCTTGCGGATTTCATAGAAATCCTCGTTCGGGGTAACATCCAGGCGCCTCACCACGATCGGATCGTATCCCTGAAGCCACGCCAGATCGAACAGCTCGGGGACATCGGTCTTGCGAAGCACCTCCAAGAACTGGCCTTCCTCCGCCGGAACCTTGCGTTCACGGAGAGTAAGGAGATCTTTCCAGCGTTTGAAATCGTTCGGATTCCAAGGCCCGGTCAAAACATTCAGCTTCAGTCCGCAGCTGTTGAAAAAGTCTATGTAGGCGTAATGGGGAAGCTGAAAAGAACTGCCGGGCACGATCTGTCCGGCATAAAAAGCCGCATCCCGTATCTGTCCCCCGAGAACCGCCTTCTGCCAGTTTTCAACATTTTCACGGGAAGGAGGAAGGATCGGCGCCTGTTTTTCCGCCAGAAGCGGGGAGTAATCCCGGAAAAAAGCCAGAAATCCGCCGCCCGCCACCAGAAGAGCCGCCAGAAGAATCAGAAACGCCGCAACCCGGTTTTTTATCAGAGAATCCTCTTTCATCCGTTCACCGTCACCTTTCGTATAGCGGTTCCAATACAGGCGGGAAAATCGTCGGCGATCCACCCGCGCGATCCGGCAGGAGAAGCGATTTCCGCAGTCAATCCGTGAAGAAACGCGGCACACCGGGCCGCCTCATACGGGGAAAGACGTTTCCCGGACAGCAAAGCGCCGGTCATGCCGGACAGCAGATCGCCGGTTCCGGCCGTGGCAAGGGCAGGACATCCGCTGAGGTTCACCGCCGCGGCTCCGTCGGATCCTGCCACCACGGTGCGGCTTCCCTTGAGAACAACAACCGCGTTCAGTTTCCGAGCCAGCGCAAGAGCCTGTTCCGTGCGGGAAAGCGTCCCGCCGATCAAGAAGGCTTCGGACAATCGTTTCATCTCGCCGGGATGCGGCGTCAGCACCAGTTGCGCCCGGATGTTATCCGCCAGTTCCGGATGCGCCGCCAGAAGGTTGAGTCCGTCGGCGTCCAGCAGAACCGGCAATTCCGTGCCAAGCACCTGAGCCAGCACGGGAAGGGAACTTTCTTCGGTTCCCATGCCGGGTCCCAGCACAACGGCGGAAGCCTTCGTAAGCAATGCCTGAATCGTATCGCAGGAACCCGAATTGAAAAAGCCGCTCCCGGAATCCGGAGTTCTGCGGATCATCAATGCCTTGGGTGGATTCGAATAGACCGGCGCGGAGGCCGGAATCGCACAGGTGACCAGTCCGGCGCCGGTCCGCAGGGCGGCTTCCCCGGCCAGCAGCGCCGCGCCGCAATACAGGGAACTGCCGCCGATCACGAGAAGGTGTCCGCGGGTATTCTTATGAATGTCGAATGATTCGCGCAGAAGCCATTTTTTCGCATCCTTTTCCGTCGTGCATTCGACCGTATCCGTCAGTTCGTCCACATACCGGGAAGGAATGCCGATATCCAGCACGCGGAGGCGTCCGCAGAGACGCGCCCCGGTCTGTGTGAGCATCCCGATCTTCGGCTGCGCCATGGTGAATGTGATGTCCGCGACAATGGCGTCCGGATCGGCTTCGCCGGTGTCGGCGTTCAGTCCGGAAGGGATGTCGAGGGAGGCAACGAGATGTCCGGAACGGTTGACCAGACGGCACCACGAACGGATCGGGTCGCGGAGTTCTCCCTGAAACCCGGTTCCCAGCAGTCCGTCAACGATCAGCACGTAAGGGAGATCGAGATCGTCTTCGGTCAGGCTGTATGAAATGCGCGACTTTATTTTTTCCGGCAGGGCTTTGAACATGGTCAGGGCGTCGCCGGAGAGCTCCTCTTCGGGAACGGCGCAATGGAGAAAAATCTGGCAGTCGGTATTGGCGAGCATGGATGCGACCACAAACGCGTCGCCTGCGTTGTTGCCCTTTCCCGCCAGAATCAGGATGTTCCCCGCGGGGATGTCGGATTTGAGGAGGGCGGCGCGGTATTCCATGATCGCTCCGGCGGCGAGAGCACCCGCCACGCGCATGAGGCGTTCGCCGGAAATGCCTCCTTCGCGGATCGTTCGCTGATCCAGTAAACGCATCCGGGTTCCGCTGACTGCTTTCATAGTGGGGAAATATCCTTATTTGAATTTCGGATACTGTAACCCGTCTGAATACAAAAGTCAAGTTTACCGCACACAAACACGCAGGAAAGAACCGGATATGAAAAACCGTTGCGAAAAAATCCCTGAAGAACGGCTCCCCTCAATCCGTTCCTCAGGGAATCCTCTCATGACTGAAGCGCGAAGGCGCGCATCAGACGTGCGGCGTGTTCGACGCATTTTTCGCGCACGGGGTCCATGAAACGGTCCACCGGCATGAATTTGCCGTCGAGTTTCTCAAGCTCCGCGCGGGTCGCCTTCAGGAAGCAGTCCTGATATTCCGTCGCGACATTGATTTTGGAGATGCCGCAACGGATGACCTTCTGGATGTCCGCAATCGGAGTGCCGGTGCCGCCGTGAAGGACCAGGGGCAGACCGGGCAGCGCATCCGCAATCGCCTTGCAGCGTTCGACGTCCAGCTTCGGAATCTCCTTGTAATAGCCGTGCGCGGTTCCGATCGCAATCGCAAGAGCATCCACACCGGTTTCCTCCACGAAACGCAGGGCCTCTTCGGGTACGGTCAGATGGCCTTCGTCGCCCATGGCGACATGCCCGATTTCGGCCTCGGTGGAAACGCCGGTCTGTTTTGCGATCCGGACCACTTCCTTCGTGATGCGGATGTTCTCCTCCATCGGGAGATTGGAGCCGTCGAACATCACGGAGGTGCAGCCCCATTCGATGGCGGCTTTCACCTGTTCTAAGCTGGCGCCGTGGTCGAGATGGACCGCAATGGGTGAAGAACATTTTTCCGCCATTTTCCGCAACATGGGGATGATCGCCTCAGCCTTGCCGTTTCCGAACATCCGGGAATACATCTGGACGATCAGCGGGAAGCCAGTCTTTTCCGCCGCCTCGAACAGAGCCGCGGCGGTTTCGTAGTTCGCGAGGTTGATCGCGGCAACTCCGACGCCCTGTTTCCGGGCGGGACGGAGCAATTCATTGCCTGTATAAAGAGCCATGATCTTTCCTTTATCTTCAGAGAAGTTCCGCCACGGCTTCTTCCAGCGACGCGACCTTCAATTCCGTTTCCTTTTCGAGAACGAAACGAGTATAAGGCGACGCGGTCAGAATGAGGTCCTTCTTGGGGTTGTCGGCACGGGAGGCCACCTGTTTGGCGAGTCTGGAAACCAGTTCCGGATTCAGTTCGAGCAGTACGCACGCGCCTTCCCCGGCGGAATAGGACTCCTCGTTGTTCGTGCCGAACGGCTTGACCTCGAATCCGAGGGCTTCGAGAATCGCACGCGGCGCGGACACGTTGTCGTTATAGTTCTTGAGGTAGTCGCTTTCCAGATAATAGACCGGAGTTTTCTTCTTTTTTGCGGCGGCCTTGAGCTTTTTACTTTTCAGAAGGTCGGCGATGAACTCGGAGGAGTGCATCACCTTGCAGGAGAGCTTGAGCCCCCACGCGGGAAAATCGTTCTTGAGCGCATCATACGCGGCGGGGTTGCTCACGACCAGCGTTTTGGCTCCAGTCGCGGCCACTTTCTTCGCGAACGTCGAAGCATCCTTCTTTCCTTCGGCGACATAGCCGAGAATCCTGAGGGCCTTCCCGATGCATCCGCCGGTGATGGTCGCGACGGGCACATTGGCAGCCTTGGCAATCTTCAGGAATGCGGCGGAGATTTCAGGCTGGCGGAGAGTGTAGTCATCGATAAAATAGAGCACGTCGGCCTTCTTCCCTTCGACTTTGAACTCGTTGTCCTTCTGGAATTTCTTCGCGATCGCGGCCACTTTTTCCGGGGCTTTTCCGGCTTCGACAATGTCGCGACGGGCGGCCAGAATGAGGCTGTTTTCATCGTAATGGCTGACGCAATGGAAACGGCAGTTGGCAGCCAGGTCGGAGCGGTAGACGGTTTCAACGACGGCGTCGCTGAAGAGGAATTCCGGATTCATGGACGCCTTGTCGAGCAGCAGGGCGCGTCCGCGGGGAGTGTCGGATTCGCTGAAAAGGACGTTTCCGACCGCGGAGAGATGGCGGCACATGAAGCAGAAGCGGCAGGCTTTCATGGCGGATTCAAATTCATTGATATGCATGATATATATCTCCTTATGGATCCGGTCAGAAACCGAAGCCCATTTTGCCGGGGTTCATGATGTTGTTGGGGTCGAGTTCCTTCTTGAGCTTGTCGAGGATTAGCGGCTTGGCCGGACCGTACAGCTCTTTCATGAGACGCCCGAGTTTGAGGCCGACGCCGTGATGTTCGTTGATCACGCCGCCGTTGGCGATCGCCGCGCGGATGGCCAGATCCCAGACCCGGTTGTAAAGCTCGGCCGCCTCGTGCGGGTCCGCCGGAGCTTTCTCAAAAATGAAACGGGCGTAAAGCATGCAGCCCCATTCATACCAGTGGGAGAAGTGACCGATGAAACGGGCTTCCGGGAAGTTCTTGTTGACCGTGTTCTTCATGGCCCAGTAGACGTTCTTGATGTCGGAGAAGGTCGCGACGGTATCGAGCGTGCCGAACGCCTGCGGGAGGTGGAACATGTAGGGCGGGTAGAAGAACTTGTACTTGTTCTCCCACCACAGGTCGCCGCCCTTGCTGCCGAGGTCCTGAACGTCGTATTTCTTCATGATCTTCATGGCCTCTTCCATCTCAAGATCGACGATTTTTTCGTAGCCGTCGAATCCGAACACGAGGTAGGCGCCGCTGATGTCCTCCAGCCCGAACACGCGCTTGACGTGGCTGCGGGTTTCCTCCTCGTCATACAGGCGGATCGCGCACGGACGGAGACGGCTCCGCATCAGGGAGGCTCCGGCATCCATGGCGTCGTCGAAGGTCTTGAAGAGATAGGCGCGAAACTTGCGGGACTCGGGCTGGGGATGAATTTTGAGCGTGACTTTGGTGATCACGCCGAGCGTTCCCTCGCTGCCGAGAAACATCATCGTGAGGTCGGGTCCGGACGCATGGCGCGGAATCGGGAGAGTCTTGATGATTTCACCGGTGGGCAGGACCACTTCCAGCGACATGACCATGTCTTCGATCTTGCCCCATTTCGTGGAGAGGACGCCGGTTCCGCGGTGGGCGAGAAATCCGCCGATGGTAGCGCATGCGATGGACGCGGGCAGGTGCATCGTGGAGTAACCGGCCTTGTTGCACTCCCATTCCAGATGGCGAGCAATGATGCCGGTCCCGCATGTGACGGTCAGCGAGGTGGTGTCGATCTTCTCGATCTGGTTGAGACGTTTCGTGTCGAGGAGGATTCCTCCCTGAATCGGGAGTGCGCCGCCCTGCGAGCCGGAGCCGCCGCCCCACGGGACCACGGGAATTTTGTAGGTGTTGGCGATTTTCATGATCTTGGAAACTTCCTCGGTGGTGCCGGGATGCACAATCACATCCGCCTGGGGATTGGGCATGTTGCGGTCATGCCACATTTCGGGGATCCAGTAGTAGTCGACCGAATGGGCGAAGCGGTCCGCCTCGCGGATGTCGACAAAGTTTGCACCGACCGCGTCCGTAAGTTCCGAACGGATCATTTCGAACATGTAGCTGGTGGTGGACGGTAACATGGCTGTCAAGCCTCCTTCTTTGGGTTTATATGAAAAATTGAAAAGTCAGTTCCGCGGATGCTTCGAATAGACGGGAGCCAGCGCATCGTGAATCTCTTTGTAGTATCGGAACAGTTCCCGGTATTTCGCCGCCGAGGCAGGATCGGGCCGGACTTCGCGGTCCACTTTCAGACAGCGCCGAACGGCATCGCGGCTGTCCTTGAAAATTCCGACTCCCGTACCGGCGATCAGAGCGGAACCAAATGAGGCGTCGCCCGGCGAGGGCACTTGAAGGGGAAGGTTGAAGGTGTTGCATACGATCTCGCTCCAAAGGGCACTCCGCCCGCCGCCTCCGATCAGGAAGAGGCGCTTGACCGGAAGTTTCATCTCTTCGATCAGTCCGTAGCAGTCCAGCAGGGAAAATCCGACGCCTTCCAGCAGAGCCCGGGTGAAATCCGCGCGGGTGGTCCCCATGGAAACCCCTGTGAAACTTCCGCGGAGATTGGCGTCCCAGTAGGGGGAACGTTCGCCCTGAAGATACGGGTGGAAGAACACTCCGTTGGAACCGATCGGAGAAGAACCAGCCAGTTCGTCCATCAGCGCAAAAGCCTTTGCGCCGAGTTCGGCGGCGCGCTGTTTTTCGGGTTCACAGAACTGGTCGCGGAACCAGCGCTGGCAGACCGCCGCCGCGTTCGTCGCGGAGACCGTGTAATACATGCCTTCGCAGATATGAGAGTAAGTAAGCGTACGTTCGTACGGAAACGCCGAGGCTGTCATTACATTGACGTTGCCTGCCGTGGCGAGCTTGACGATGCAGTCGCCGGGTTCAATCGCGCCCGCACCGTAATCCTCGACCGCCGAATCCGAGCTTCCGCAGATGACAGGCGTTCCCGCGGGAATCCCGGTGTCCTTCGCGGCGGACGCGGTTACGAAACCAGCCGGATCGGTCGGCTTGACCAATGCGGGAAGCGCGGAAGATTTGAGACCGGTCAATGCGACCAGATCGCGAGCCCATTCCCCCTTGTTCATGTCGAAGAAAAGCGTTCCCTGCGCCTCGATATAATCGGTCACAGGCACGCCGGTCACCTGCCAACGCACATAATCCTTGACAAAGAGAATATGTTCGGTCTTGGCGATCACTTCCGGTTCGTTGGCCTTGACCCACATGAGCTGTGGGAGTGTCCATGTGGGCGTGGGCATCTGCCACGCGGTCTTGAAAATGCGGACGGCGTCTTTTTTGAGGTCAGCACATTCCCGGACGCTGCGCTGGTCAGTCCACATGATCGTCCGGCGAACCGGTTTCATGTGCGCGTCCATCAGCACGGCGTTATGCGTGGAACCGTCGAAGGCAACCGCCGCAATCCGGGTAAAATCAACCTCTTTTCCGCGAACCGCCGCCAATGCGGAACACATGGCCGGATACCAGTCGGAGGGGTCCTGTTCGGACCAGCCGGAATGCGGATAATGCGTTTTGTACTCGACGGAGGCTTCTCCTTGCAGAACGCCGGTCGTATCGATGACCGTGACCTTGCAGCCGCCGGAGCCGAAATCGATTCCCAGAAGCAGATCGCGCGCGGTCATTTTATTTTACCCACGCATGAGCGGGATCTTTTTTGGAGATGAGCCCGCGGTTGACGGGTCCGCACATGGTCCACAGGTAATACATTTCATAGCCCGGCGCACCGCAGAGGGGATGGTAGCCTTCGGCGATGGCGACGGTGTCGTTGTGCTTGACCGTGTAGGTCTCATCGATACGTCCATCGGGTGTGTAGACCTTCTGGATGCCGAATCCCTGCGCGGGATTGAAACGGTAGAAATAGGTCTCTTCCATATTGATTTCTTCCGGCGGATTGTCGACATCGTGACGGTGCGGCGGATAGCCGGACCAGTTGCCGGAAGGAATCATGCCTTCGCCGATGTAGAAGTGTTCGGAATCGAATTTTTCATCGAGCATGATGGTGGCCCGGCGTGTGAAATTGTCGCGCCCGATGATGATTTCACGGGTCATGCCGGCGGTGATCACGGCCGGTTTCGCGGTGTCGCGGGAGGCGGGAGACTCGTTGACCGCCAGATCCATGGAATCCGTGAGAGCGGTCACCGTGTATTCCGTGCGGCGCGGAAGATAAACCGTATCGGGCTTTCCGGAAAAGACATCCTTGCGTCCGCCGACTTCCTTGAACTCGAAATTCCTGCCTTTCACGGAGCATTTTCCGCCGAGCATGACCAGGGCGACTTCGTTTCCGCCCGTATTGGAGTTCCAGGATTTCCCCTTTCCAAGAGTCAGAATGCCGAAACGGGTCAGATTCATTCCGAGGGTGTTGTTTTCAAAGACATTGGCATAACCGTCCTTCAGTTCGGCTCCCAGCTTCACAAGCAGTTTTTCCATGATGAAATCTCCTATGCGGTAATGAAAGAATCAAGTGTTTTTCTTCAGAAAGTCTTCCGTTTCGCGAAGCGTCGGAATTCCGGTGCGTCCTCCCAGTTTCGTACATTTCAGGGCGGAAACCGCCGAAGCGAAGCGCATGCATTCGAGAATATCCTTGCAGGAAACGTATTTCACGGCAAACGCGGAATGAAACACGTCTCCCGCGCCGGTGGTGTCGACCACTTCCACGGGAAAGCTCGGACACCGGAGGATTTTCCCCTGTTCGCGGTCATAGCACATGGAACCTTTGCTCCCCATGGTGATCCCGGTGACTTTCGCCCCGATTTTGACCAGCTCCATCAGGGATTTTTCATAATCCGCGATCCCGGTCAGCTGTTTTGCAAAAAATTCGGAGGTGATGACGATGTCGCAATCGGGCAGAATCTCCTTCACGCCCGGGCGGAGCGTTCCGGCGTCGATGCTGACGGTTACGCCATGAGACCGGGCCAGTTTCGCGGCGGCATGGGCTCCGGCCGTCTGGTGGCCGTCCAGATGAATCACTTTTGCGTTTGCGATCAAGGATTCAGGCAGTTCTTCAGGTTTCAGATCCGCCCCGTTGCCGCGGTACCAGACAATGCTTCTCTTCCCGGCGGCATCCACCCAGCAGAACGCAGTGGAGGTCGTGCAGTCCTTCCGGATTTTCACCGCGTCCGACGATACTTTTTCCGAAGCGAAATCCCGGAGGATCATCCGTCCGGAATCATCGTCGCCGACCACTCCGACGAAAGCGGTTTTCATTCCCAGCCGGGCCGCCGCCACCGCCGCCGTCGCGGCCGGACCGCCGCCCTGCGTCAGATGCTCTTTCGCCTCGACTTTGTGATCGAGCGGAATTTCATCCACCTTGCAGAGGTAATCGTTGCTGCAATATCCAATGGCGACAAACTCGAACGGCGCGTTCATGCTCCACCCTTTCCGGTTTCTCTTGCTGTTTCTCATAACAATACAGGCCTTTTTCATAAAATCAAGCAGCAATTACCATTTTTTGAGAATTATTTGATAATAATATGATATTTAATGATATTGTTTTGATAATTTCAAAAAATTTGTACACTCCTCTTGTCTTTATTCATAAAAGCGAGTATAATAGACAATGCACGTCCATAATATCCTAGGGGAAAGGGAGGGGATTTCTGCGTCATGAAAAAAATCATTGTGCTGTTTCTGCTTGTCCTGCCATATTTTTCCGGAAGTCTGTCTGCGCACAATCTGTCGAATTGGGAAAAGCTGATTGAGATGTTTGTAAACGGCAATCCGGACGGGCTGGCGCTGGTGACAACACAAACGCTTGGCAATGTGCTGGATGCAAAACGTTTTACGGCCGCGACGACGGATTGCCGGCAGCGATTCGGAAAATTTCTGCGGATGGACGGGCAGCCGGAATTCGTCCGTCAAGGTGAAATGACGCGTATCACACAAAGGGCGCAATATCAGTATGCCACGCTTCTCTTCACGTGCTTTGTCGAACAGAAAAGCGGAATGGTCGCCGGATTTTTCTACAAACCGCTGCCCCCGGAACCGGTGGAAAACGAGTGGTTCCGGGAAGAGGAAGTCACCATCGGCGGAGAATGGCCGCTTCCTGCGATTCTGCTGATCCCGAAAGATGCGAAAAAGCCTATTCCATGCCTCGTGCTGGTGCACGGCTCCGGACCGCAGGACCGGAACGCCTCTTTCGGGCCGAACCGGATATTCGAAGACATCGCGCATGGGCTGGCAAAGGAAGGGATCGCCTCCCTCCGTTATGACAAACGCACAAAGGTCTTTCCGGCGGAGTTACGGAAACAGGCGACCTGCACCCTGGACGATGAAACGGTGGACGACGCGGTGGAAGCGCTCGGCAAGGCGGCCTCCGATCCGCGCCTCAAAAATTCTCCTCTGTTTCTCCTCGGACACAGCCTCGGGGGAATGCTGATACCGCGCATCGCCAAGAGGACCTCGCTTCCCTCCGGCTACATCTTCATGGCCGCGCCCGCCCGGAAAATGGCCGACTTGTACCGTGCCCAGACCCGTTACCTGCTGGACAACAGCCCCGCTCTGACCGAAGCCCGGAGAAAAGAGCTTACGGGCGAACTGGAGGCGATGCTTTCCAATGGAGAAAAAACAGGTCAGCTTTTCGGGCAGATCGTTCAGCCTTCCTATTGGAACGACCTGTTCGGATATGATCCCCTGAAGTTCGTCGAAAATGTGAAATGCCCCACACTCTTCCTTCAGGGAGGACGGGATTATCAGGTCACGGCGGAAGACTTCATCCTCTGGAAAAACGCTTTAAAAAACAGGCCGAACTCAACCTTCATCCTGTATGAAGATCTGAACCACCTGATGCAGAGAGGCCGCGTAAAATCCATGCCGGAGGAATATTACCGGAAAGAGCCTGTCTCGAACCGTGTCATCGAGGACATCGCCGCGTTCATCCGGAAATATTCCGTAAAGAAAACGGTTCCTGCCTCCGCGGGACAGTCCCGCTGAGTCCGGTTATTTCTCGTAGAAGAATCCGGTGAAGGACATCTTCGCCACGAGCTTCTCCTGTTCGTTGAAGACCTCCACGTCGAAAAGGCAGCTCCTGCGTCCCTTGCTGGCCGCTTTCGCAACGGCACGCAAAACCCTTCCGGTACCCGGACGGACAAACGAGACGCTGGCGTTCATGGCGATGCATTTCTCCCCCCACGAATTCGCGCCCCCGGCGAAAGCAAAGTCGGCCACCGTGAAAATGGCGCCGCCCTGAACGGTCTTGACGCCGTTGAGGGAATTGTCGTTGACTTCCAGCACCGCCTCGGCGTACCCTTCCCGAAGAACTTCAATCCGGATTCCGTTGGCTTTTGCAAAGGTGTCGTTCTCGTTCAAAAACGCCTTGATGAGTTCATAATCGACAGGCATGGAAAACTCCTAGTAAGTTCTTGTCCCGAACGGAGTCACCCCGTCCGGATAATATTGAGGATTCTTCGGGGAAAGGGTGCGCGCCTTTTCCAGATTCCTTTCCGCTTCCGCGGCACGGCCGGGAAGCAGCTGCAGAATCCGGTATTTCCTGTAATAGAAGGCGGAACGTTTCGGGGAAAGCCTTATGGCCTCGTCCAGCAGAGCCAGACCTTCATCCACATAATACGGCCCCTGCTGAAACAGGTATGCTGAGGCGGCGGCATACGGGAACGGGGAACGTTTTTCACAGCGGGACAGCATATCCTTCACGGTCTGTATATCCGGCGGCGGTTTGGATGGGTCCGGAGCAAAACGGCGATCCGTGGAGGTGTAGAGAAGGTCATAATTCATTTCGGCGGACGCCACTCGGGGCGACATCAGAAGCGCCGCCGCGGAAACGGCTGACGCCGCCAGAAGGAAAACAGCCGTGGAAATTTTTCCGGCGGAAAATCTTTCCGGAATACGAACGGTCCACGGAATGCCTGTCGGAACCGACAGCACCAGAACGCCCAGCAGCGCGGCCAGTCCGACCGAGGCAGGCGTCTCGTAATTGAGCTCCAGCATCGAATGGAACGTCCACGCACCGAGCCCGAAAAGCAGTCCGGCCTTCAACGGACGGTTCGGGTCATCCTTCCCGCTTCCGGAGAAACGGTAAACGGCCGCCGCCAGCGGAAACAGCAGGACCGCCGACGCCATCAGGAAAGCAAAAATACCGCATTGCGAACCGAGCGTGAGAACGAAATTGTGCGGAGAGTGCGGAGCCTCGTCGTTGACCAGATTCTTCAGAAGCAGATAGTCGTTGAAGAATTCCCCCCATCCCACACCTGCGAAAGGATGAAGCACCATCATTTTCAGCGACGCCTGAAAATAATCCAGGCGGAACATCATGGAATGGAACCCGCGCCAGAAATATACCAGCAGTCCGAACGCAATTCCCCCGACCGGCAGCAGTGCATAGAGGAACAGTTTTACCTTCCGCGGAAGTTTGAGGGCGAATACAACAAAGGCGACTCCGGCCAGCAGGGAAAGGACCGCGCCGCGGCTTCCGGTCTCCTTCACCAGGAACAAAAACAGGCCCGCGGCCGGAAGAGCAAGAATCAGTTTCGCGGGCAGCGGCGGAGTCACCGTGCCGCCGATCTTCCACAGCGCTCCGATCAGGAGCGGAAAAACCAGAACAAGGTATCCCGCGTAGGAATTGCAGACAGTGAAGTCGCCCGCCACACGCGACTCCCGAAGGCGGGTGCCGAACTGTCCTTCCAGGATGGAGACCCCGGTTTTCGTCTCTTTTTCCCGGATATATTTGAGGGTATCCTCAAACCCGGAAAAGTACTGGTTGAGGGCCGACCAGATCGAGAAGACAAGCCCCACGATCACAGCCGCGAACAGACTCCGGACAAAGGAAGGGTCGTATTCAACCGTCAGGCAGAGGGCGAACACATAGGAGGCCAGCCCGAAACAATGGAGCGTGTTCTGGACGGCGAAATCCCAGGTGGTCGCATGAATCCAGCCGACAAACGAGGTGGCGGCCAGGATTCCCCAGAGCATGGCATACAGCCTCAGATTGACATTCCTTCCGCGCGGTTTCGGAAGGCAGAGAATACAGAGGGCAAGCACCACCCCTGAAAACGCGGGAAACAGCATCACCGGCCACGAGGCCACCAGAATGGACAGCGGTTCGGTCCAGTAGGACATCGGCATTTCGGGAATCCCTACCGTCGATCCGAACTTCAGCGGCATCAGGAACGTCAGGACCAGCAGAAGCACCTTCGGGAGAATCGAGATTCTGTCTTTCAGGGTTGTTTCCATGCGGGGATTCTCCTTTTATGCCCTCGGGTGGGCTTTGCGGTAGACCGCCTTCAGGCGTTCCGCGCTGATGTGAGTGTAAATCTGGGTTGTGCTCAAGTTGGCATGCCCGAGCAGTTCCTGAACACTCCGGAGATCGGCCCCGGCATCCAGCAGATGGGTTGCGAAGGAGTGCCGGAGCTTGTGCGGCGTCATGTCGGCGGGCAACCCCGCCTCTTCCAGATAAAACTTGAAATTGCGCTGAAAACTTCGCGGAGTCATCCGCCCGCCGTCCTGATTGACAAACAGGGCGGATTCGCGGCGGCTGTCCGAAGTCCAGTTTTTCCGGAGGGCCAGATATTGGCGGAGCGCCCTTTCGGCAGGACCGCCCAGCGCGCAGATCCGTTCCTTTTTGCCTTTGCCGCGGATGAGCATCACCCCGCCGATCAGGTCGACGGAACCGAGATTCAGCCCGGTCGCCTCGCTGATACGCAGACCGCCGGAATAGATGACTTCCAGAATGGCGCTGTCGCGTACGGCGGAAAGCTCCGCGTGGGCGTCGGACTTGGTCAATTCGCGGGCATTGGCGTTTTTCCACCAGGCGCGGGGGGCGTCCAGCAGGCGGGAAACCTCGGAAACGGTCATGTATTTCGGAAGGAGTTTCTGCTTCTTGGGCGAAACCAGACCCGAAAAAGGATTGTTGTCCGCCTTCTCCTCGCGCAGAAGATAACGGTAGAAGGAGCGCATGGCAGACATCTTGCGGATGATCGAAGTTTTGGAAAGCTCCTCGTTCTGGAGAGCCACGACAAAAGCGCGCCCGTCATGGACGCTGACGTCGTTCCAGTCCACCTTCCGGACGGAGGCGTCCTGTTTCAGCGTCAGCGCCGCAAACTGGAGGATGTCCCTGCGGTAGCTGTCCAGCGTATGCACGGAGGCATTCCGCTCCGTTCCCAGATAGTTCAGGAATTCCGTCAGCGATGGGTCCTGCTTTTCGGGAACGGCTTCCATGGATCAGCCCCTCCGGGCCAGCGCAGCCTTGATGAAGTCGCGGAAAAGCGGATGAGCCGCAAGCGGCGTGGACTTGAATTCCGGATGGAACTGGCAGGCCACAAACCACGGATGGGAATTGAGTTCGATCATTTCCACAAGTTCGCCGTCCGGGGAGGTCCCCACCACAGACAATCCCTTTTCTTCGAGCTGTTTCCGGAAAACCGAGTTGAACTCGTAGCGGTGCCGGTGCCGTTCTGAAATCTTTCCGGCACCGTAGGCGGCGATGGAATGAGTCTTTTCCTTGAGGATGCACGGGTATGCTCCGAGCCGCATGGTTCCGCCGAGATCCGTGATGTTCTTCTGTTCTTCCATCAGGGCGATCACGGGATAAGGAGTGGAGGGTGCGAACTCGGTGCTGTTCGCATCGGCCAAACCGCAGACGTTGCGGGCGAATTCAATCACGGCGCACTGCATTCCGAGACAGATTCCCAGGAACGGAATATTGTGGGTTCGGGCATATTCGACAGCCATGATCTTGCCGGCCACGCCGCGGTCGCCGAAGCCGCCGGGCACCAGAATCCCGTGAAAATCCTTCAGAATCGCCGCGGGATCGCCGTGTTCCAGTTCTTCGGCCTCAACGGGATGAATTTTGACCTTGACGTCGTTGGCGATTCCTCCGTGGGAAAGGGCCTCGTAAATGCTCTTGTAGGCGTCGCGCAGACTGGTGTATTTGCCAACCACGGCAATCTCCACGATCCCCTTCTTCGGACGGATGGCGGTTTCCAGCATCCGGTTCCAGTCGGAAAGATCGAGCTCCCGCGCGGGCAATCCGAGCAGTTTGAGAATCTTGAGGTCGAGTTCCTGTTTGGCAAGTTCGATGGGAACTTCATAAATGGAATTCTTCACATCCAGTTCCTCGATGACCATGCTCGGCTTGACGTTGCAGAAAAGCGCCAGTTTTCTGCGGTGATCCTCCTCCATGGGAACTTCACAGCGGCAGACCAGAAGATCGGGAATGATACCGATTCCCCGCAGGATGCCGACCGACTGCTGGGACGGTTTCGTCTTGAGTTCACCGGCGGCGCGGATGAAGGGAACCAGAGTCAGATGGAGGAAGAGGGCGTTTCCTTCGCCCGCCTCGTGGTAGAACTGGCGGATCGCCTCGAGAAACGGCTGGGATTCGATGTCGCCCGCGGTGCCGCCGATTTCGGTGATGGCGATGTCCAGATCGGGCGAATCCAGAGTGGCGATGGCTGCCTTGATCTCATCGGTAATATGCGGGATCACCTGAACGGTTCCGCCCAGATACCCGCCGTGACGTTCTCGGGAAATGACGGCGCTGTAGATGCGTCCGGTGGTATAGTTGCTGGTCTGGGAGCAGCGAATGCCGGAAAAGCGTTCATAATGACCGAGATCCAGATCGGTTTCAGCGCCGTCGTCGGTGACGAACACTTCGCCGTGCTGATAGGGGGACATGGTTCCGGGATCGACGTTGATGTAGGGATCGAGCTTCTGCATTGCCACTCGATAGCCGCGTTGTTTGAGAATCATTGCCACGGAAGCGGCTGTGATTCCTTTGCCCAGGGAAGATACCACCCCGCCTGTAATGAAAATATGCTTCGTCATTTTCTATGTATCCTGCATGTTGAACTCATTGCGAAATTATGAATGAGGAAACATACCACGCTTTTTCCTTTTATCAAAGGAATGGACATAAAAAAAATAAAAAATCCAGAATCCCCGCGCCGCGTCAATCTTTCTTCCGCAGAGCGGGATAGAGTCCCCCCTAAAAGGCTTTCCGGGAGAAGGCTTCCGGCCGCAAGTCCTTCAGCCGGCGGGCATGACGCCGGTTATGATGTCGATTTCCTTCTTCTGTCCGCCGCGCAGAATCTGAAGCCGGAGGGGTTCACCCGGTTTTTTGGAGAAGATCTGAAAACGGGTCGCGCCGACCTCCCGCACTTCCTGACCGTTGACTTTCAGAATGATATCGCCCGGCAGAAGTCCTCCGCGGTGCGCCGGAGAATTCCGGTGCACCTTGGCGACCAGGACACCGTGGCCGACGCCTTGGTCCGCCTTGGATTTCGCGGAAAGTTCGTTCATGTAGATTCCAATCCAGGAGCGTTCCGTACGGCCTTTCACGACCAGATCGGAACAGATGGTGCGTGCCAGATTCCCGGCAATGGCGAATCCAAGCCCGATGTTGCCGCCCTGCGGACTCAGGATGAAGTCGTTGACGCCGATGACGTTGCCTTCGATGTTCAGCAGAGGGCCGCCGCTGTTCCCTGGGTTGATGGAGGCGTCGAACTGGATGAAGTTTTCGTGCACGTTCAGTCCGACGGTCCGATGATTGCAGCTCACGACCCCGACCGTGACCGTATGGGAAAGGCTGAAGGGGGCTCCGATCGCAATCGCCCAATGCCCCGCTTTGACCTTCTCAGAATCCGCAAACCGCAGATACGGGGTTTTGCCGGGATATTCGATCTTCAGAACCGCCAGATCGGAAAGCGGATCGCTCCCGATCAATTTCGCCTCGAATTCACGGCCGTCGTGCAGCACCACACGGAAGAATTCCTGCCCCTTGATGATATGATGATTGGTGAGGACGCATCCGTCTTCGTTGATGAAAAATCCGGAGCCCTGCCCGGTGGGAACCCTCTGGCGTTTCCCGTAGTAATATTCGTGAACATCGTCATCGCCCTCAACCCGCTGAAGAAGCTTCACGGTCCGTCCGGTCCGGATCACCACCACAGAAGGGAGGCTCTGTTCGGCGATCCGGGCAAAGTCGTCCTGAAGCGTACGGGCGGACTGTGTCGATACGGATAAGGAAACCGCTTGGGGTGGCGGTGGCGGCGGCGGAAATTCCGGGCGGACGGAGGAATGATATATGGCGGACAGCATCCAGACGATAGCCAGCAGGGAAATAGAGGAAATAACGAGTACGGAATTCCTGATCGTTTTATCCAGATTCATGGCACAAAAACTCCTCAGATTTTCCCGTAATGACCGCGAAAGAGAAAAAAAGTTCCATAAAAATATTCGCCGTTTCCCCGAAAAAACGGGACGAAACCCATCCCGGAACGAGCCATTTGACGTTCCCGCAAAAACCGGAAATAAGACGAAGTCATGCCGATGATTGCTATTTTTAAAAATGACCTTGTCCACTGTTCCTGTTCAAACAGTGGACAAGGTCGTAATTTATCGCCTGAATTGGAAAATGCAAGAGGACATTTCAAAGATGATTTCAACGATCGCATCTCTTTTCGAACAGACGGTCAACTTTCAAGGAAATCGGGGTTCCGAATTTGAAAGGGAAGTTCCGCCGCTGTATAGTAACGCAATGCATTGAAAGACGGAGGTGCGTTTTGCTTTTCATCCAGGTTCTTTTTACGAATCCGACCTATTTTCTGATGGTCTGTCTGATTGTTGTATTCTCGGTCTGCCTTCATGAATATTTTCATGCGCAAGTGGCTGTTCTGGAGGGAGATTTCACCCTCCGGGACCATCTGACGCTGAACCCGCTCAAACAGATGGGCTTCATGTCTCTGCTGATGCTGGCGCTGATCGGAATCGCGTGGGGAAGCGTACCGGTGGACCGCAATCTTCTGCGTTCGCGCTGGAGCATGCTGAAAATCTCCCTGGCGGGTCCTCTTGCCAATCTGCTGCTATTCCTGATCGCCTGGATCCTTGCCGGCGTCCTTCATCTGCCGAAATTCTACCGGGAGACGCCCGAATATATCATGCTTCTCGAGTTCATCATGCTCTTCGGCATCTACAACTTCGTGCTGCTTGCATTCAACCTGATCCCGGCTCCGGGGCTGGACGGCTGGGGCATTCTCTCCGAAATCTTTCCGAAAATGCGGAATATCAATTCCGAATTCGTCAAGGGGGCGATGCTTCTCCTCATGCTTCTGGCCTTCTTCGGGGTATGGCATCTTTTCGAAGTCGGAAGCAAGATCATGAGCCTGAGTCCCCTCATCATGCGGGGAATCATCCATGCCTGAGGAAAAGGTCTGGAGCGTATCCGAAGTCAACGCGGTGGTGCGCGACATCATCGAGGGCAGCCTGATGCCCGTCTGGGTCAGCGGCGAGGTCGGCAACCTGACCCTGCACCGCAGCGGGCACGCCTATCTGACGCTCAAGGACGCCTCCTCCCAGCTCCGCGCGGTCTTCTTTGGCGGTGCGGAACAGTGCGCCCGTCTCAAGGTTCAGGAAGGCTCCCAGGTCGAGGCCTTCGGCAAACTCTCGGTTTACATGCAGCGGGGCGAATATCAGTTGAACATCAAGTCGTTGCGTCCGCTCGGACTCGGGGAGCTCCAGCGGCAGTTCGAACTCCTGAAGCAGAAACTCTCCGACGAAGGACTGTTCGACGAATCGCGCAAAAAGCCGATCCCGTTCCTGCCGACTCGGATCGGGGTTGTGACTTCTCCGGAAGGCGCTGCCCTTCAGGATTTTCTGAAAATCTCCCTGGCGCGGTTTCCGGAACTGGAAATTCTGATCTATCCTTCGGCGGTTCAGGGCAAGGGCGCGGAAAAGCAGATCGCGGAAGGCGTGAAATACTTCAACCGCCGCAAGAATGTGGATGTGATCGTGGTCACACGCGGAGGCGGAAGCCTGGAGGATTTGTGGCCATTCAACGAGGAGATCGTTGCACGCGCCATTGCCGCGAGCAAAATCCCCGTCGTCAGCGCCGTCGGACACGAGATCGACTTCACCATCGCCGACTTCACTGCCGACTTGCGGGCGCCGACCCCATCGGGCGCGGCGGAACTCATCATACCGGAAAAGGCCGTCATCGAAGAGACTCTTTCTTCGATGAATGCACGGATTCTTTCCTCGGTCTCGCTGGCGTACGAACGGGCCAAGCGCAGCCTGGACGCGCTGATCGCCTCCGAGCCGCTGCTCCGTCCCGCCTTCTTCGTCATGGAAAAGAGCCAGCAGACGGACATGCTTCTCCGGGAAATGTCCACGCTTCTGGACGCCGCCATGAAAAGCGCAGAATCCCGCTACAGCGTCGCCTCCGAAAAACTCAACGCACACAGTCCCTTTGCCATCCTGAACCGGGGCTATGCCATGGTTTTCGGACCCGACGGCAAAACGCCCCTCACCCGCGCCTCGGACGCTCCGGAAGGGACCCCCCTGACCGCCCGTCTGGCGCAAGGTTCCCTCCGCCTCAAATCCGAAGGCGAAGTCTGACCTTATCCCTCCTCCTTGGGCCCAAGGGGTTTTCACGCCGCTATATTTTTCCGAAAAACAGGAATGATGAGTGTATTTCCTCCCGGTTTATCTCTTGAATCCCATCTTTTTTCCAGACCCGCTCTGTTTTTCCGGAAAAAGAAAGAATAACTCTTCCGAAAATGCCGAAAAAACTTTTCCGGAGTCATTGACGAACAGGAAAAGGACTGATATATTTAACATTGTCGTGTGGAAACCTATGGTTTTTCCATCATTTGCGTATCGGAATATTTCGTCAGGGAGAGTGTCCATGATTCTTGAGAAAATGAAAACCGCGGACCCGAAGGTCCATGCGCTCCGCTGTGCGGACGGCGCCGTTTACCTCTCGCCCGGACTTCAGGGCAGGATTTTCTGTTCCATCGGGGAAGAACTGATTCACAAGCTGGATTTTGAGCTGGCAGCCCATCCGACCGACTCCTTCAACAACATCGGCGGCAACTCCCTCTGGCCCGCCCCCGAAGGCGGCGCATTCGCCTACAATTATCCGCACGGAACCTGGTGCGTTCAGGACGGCATCAACAAGGTCTGCCCGATCCTTACCCCCAGATCCGAATCCGAAGCGGTCATGGTGAAGCACATCACCATGCTCAACGCCAAAGGAATTCAAGTCAGGCTTGAGGCCAAGCGCGAAGTCAAAACCGCAGACATTTCCGCAACCGCCGCGAAATTCAATCTCAAAGCCGTGGCTTACTCTGAAACAGATACCTTCACCCCCGGCGAGGCATATTCCACGGAAGACGTGGTCCTGAACGCATGGTCCCTGGAACAGTTCCCCGGCGCGGACGGCATCATCGCTTTCGGCGCATTCGACAACAGTTCCGCAAAACCCGCGCAGGTCATCAATGACGATTTCTACGGCGATCCGCTCGCCCGGATTCGTTTCGCCGACAAGCTGTTCCTGTTCGATCTCGGCGGTCCGAACCGTCTTCAGATCGGGTTCAAAAAGGACTGCTGTCCCAGATTGATCGGCGCCTACGACGCGGCGCGCGGCGTCCTGATCCTCCGCAAGACCTCCATCTGCGAAGGAACGTATGTGAATATCGCCGACAACGACCAGAAGAAGGGCGTCTACTCCACCGAGGACATCTACAGCATTTTCAACGGCGCGGCCGAACTCAATTTCTTTGAGCTGGAGACCATCGCGCCGATGATCGCGCGGGACGGCAGGCTGGTCCGTTCCACACTGGTTTCGAACACGTGCATTTTCAAGGGCTCCGGAGAAAACCTTTCCGCCCTGCTGGAAAAAGAATATGGGATCAACCCCAAGGAGATTGTAAAATGAGCAAGATCAAGACGGTTCTCGGTTTCGACATGGAAACCGACATCGGAAGCTGGACGTCGGGTGATGAAGGCTTCAAGCACGGGACTCCGCTGATTCTGGAAGTCCTCAAAAAACACGACATCAAGGCGACCTTCTACTTTACCGGCAACCTCGCCAAAAAGAATCCGTACATCGTCCACATGGTCCGCGACGCCGGACACGAAATCGGCTGCCACACCCTCTTCCACGAAACCATCGGCGATCCTCTGTTCGAGATTCCCGGCATGATTCCCATCCTGCCCGAAGAAGTCGATCACCGCATCGAACTCGCCACCCAGTGGGTCGAGGAAGTGGCCGGCGTGCGCCCGACCTCCTTCCGCTGCCCGCGACTCTGGGGCTCCAATTGCGTTGTCCACGCGCTCGAACGCCTCGGCTACAAATCCGACGCCACCTATCCCATGTATTTCTACCGCGAGCGCCTCACACCCTACCATCCTTCCCGCAAGGACTGGACCAAGGAAGGGGACATGAAGATCATCGAGCTCCCGAACTTCGCCGACCTCTCCATGGATTCCAAGGATCAGTACGGACGCGACATGGATCAGTGGCCGCTCTGGCGCACGGAGTCCGCCGACGCCGTCATCCAGCACGTCAAAGGATACATGAAATACTGCGAGAAGAAGGGCGTCGAGCCGTTCCTCTGCTTCTACATGCACCCGTGGGAGTTCTGGCCGATGCCGGAAGGCCTGATCCACTCCGGCGAGGGCGCGGTCCTTCCCGATCCCTTCATCATCAAGAACTGCGGTCAGTATTCTCTCGACCAGTTCGACCTCCTGATCCAGAAACTCAAGGATCTCGGGTCGGTCTTCACGACCGCGTCCGGCGCGCTGGAATGATTCCCATCGGCTGAATGATTCAAAAATCCCATATCCGGGCCGTCACCCCCGGATATGGGGGTAAAAAAAAGATTTTTTTTCATATCCGGACTTGAAAAACGTAAAAAGTCCTATACATTACAAGGCATCGCAAGATATGCGGGGACGTAGCTCAATTGGTTAGAGTGCCACCCTGTCACGGTGGATGTTGCGGGTTCGAGTCCCGTCGTTCCCGCCATTTTTCTGTACATCGCGGCTGAAAATAACGGCGGAGCCATGGAGCGCATACTCGAACATTTCCTCGGTTACCTTTCTCTGGAGCGCGGACTCGCCCGGAATTCCACCGAAGCATACCGGTCAGACCTTCTCGACTTCATCGCATTCCTCCATTCCGCTTCCGTGCCGAACTTCCCGGCGGTCACCCGCGACATCATTCTGGATTATCTCTCGAACTGCAAGGAGCGCGGAATGGAAGCCGCCACCCTTGCCCGCCGTCTTGTCGCGATCAAAGTTTTCTTCCGTTATCTGGCGCAGGAGCGCATCATCCATTCGGACATCACCGGCGTGATGGATTCCCCGAAGCTCTGGCGTATTCTTCCCGAATTCATGTCCCCCGCGGAAGTGGACGCTTTCCTCAACGCATTTTCCGCTCACGCGAAAGATCCACTGACCTTGCGAAACCGCTGCATTCTGGAAACCATGTACGCCTGCGGGCTTCGGGTCTCCGAAACCGCCTCCCTCAAGGTCAGCAGCCTGAATTTTGACGAAAACATTGTCCGCGCCTTCGGAAAAGGCTCCAAGGAACGGATCGTCCCCATGGGAAGAACCGCCGTTTCGCTTCTGAAACGTTATCTGGAAACCGTGCGGCCGGTTCTCCTGAAGGAGTCCTCCGAGACCGCCCTGTTCCTCTCCAACCGCGGGAAGAAGATGGACCGTGTCCGCCTCTGGGAAATCGTCAAGGAAGCGGCCCGGATCGCGAACATCCGCAAGAACATTCATCCGCACACCCTCCGTCACTCCTTCGCCAGCCATCTGCTGGAGAACGGAGCCGATTTGCGCGTCATTCAGGAGATGCTCGGGCACGCGGACATCAGCACCACCCAGATCTACACTCACGTGGACCAGCGCCGCCTGATCGCGGTCCACAAAAAGTTTCATCCGAGAGCCTGACCATGGTCATGATGCAGCCGAAACAGAAAATTCTCTTCCTACTCGGACTCATTCTCGTATTCTGCGGAGGAGTCCTGCTCCCGCTCTGGATACGCTCCCGGCCTCTGCCCTCGCAGACCATCGATTTCCCCGTAATGGGAACCGTCGGCTCGGTCACCGTATACGGACGCGACGGGAAAGTCCTCGAAAAAGCCCTCGATGAGGCGCAGAAGACCATCCGTGAAGTCGAAACCCGCTGCAATATCTTCAAGCCCGACAGTGAACTTTCCCGTCTGAACGCGGCCGCCTTCCGGGAAGAGGTCGCCTGTTCGCCCCTCCTCTGGGAGGTACTCTGCGAAGCGGAGCGCTTCTACAAACTCAGCGACGGCGCTTTCGATGTCACTGTCAAGCCTCTGATGTCCCTCTGGGGCTTTCACCGGAAACGCTCCACGCTGCCCTCGGACAGGGAAATCACGGAAACCATGAAAAAGGTCGGCTTCGACAAGGTGAGACTGAATCCGGAAAAACATTCCGTCCGTTTCCTTTCCGACGGCGTCGGCATCGATCTCGGCGGCATCGCCAAAGGCTTTGCGCTGGACAAAGCCGTGGATACCCTGCGCAAAAACGGGATCGAAAACGCCGTCATCAATCTCGGAGGAAACATCCGCTGTCTCACGGCTCATGACAAACCCGACCGCATCATCGGCGTCCGGGATCCGATCCATACGGATCAGGTCATCGCGCGGGTTCACTTGCGCAACAACTGCATCGCAACCAGCGGCGACTACGAACGATACGTTGTCATCGACGGCAAACATTACACCCATATCATTCATCCTCATACGGGGCATCCCGTTTCGGACATGCTTTCCGTGACGATCCTCACCCCGCGCGGAGTCGATTCCGATGCCCTCTCCACCGCTACTTTCATCCTCGGCGAATCCTTCGCCGAAAAAATCTGCCGCGACTTTCCCGATACCGGCGTCCTGATGGTCCGCCGCAATCCGGCCGATCCCGAAAAACCGGTCATCAGCCGCTACGGCCTTTTCCACCACTGATATCCTCCGCCTCTAATTACCCGAGATTTTCAAAGACGGCAAACCCGTTTGCCGGGGTGCAGGGAATTTTTCCCTGCCGCGGAGGTGGAGGGCGCGGAGCCCTCCTGCTCTTTGGCTTTGCGGCGGCGGGTCCCCCGCTGGCGGACGAGCTCCGGAAGGAGCGAGAGCCGCCGCTCCCATGACGCTGTCTTCGGGGATACGCCCGGAGCGGTTCCATCCGCTCAAGGACGAGAATCTGCCGGAACGGCAAGTTCGAGAGCTCCGGGCGTTCCCCGAATGTAGCCTCCTCAAAAAAAATGAATTTTTTCAGTTTTTCGCTCTTGCAATACCTCGTGATACGATGTATAATTAATTTCAGAACATAAAATCACAGGAGGTGCATAATGGTGCAGAACAGCGAACTGATGAGGGGAATTGCCGAAACCGTGATTCTGAAACTTCTCTCCGAACGGACCATGTACGGATATGAGATCATCAAGCTGGTCAATGAACGCACCAACGGCGAATTCCAATGGAAGGAAGGGACCCTGTATCCGTGCCTTCACCGGCTGGAGGAAGCCGGACTGATCGCGAGCTCCTGGGAACTGTCGTCCGGAAAACCCCGCAAGTATTATTCCCTCACGAAAAAGGGAGAAATCGCCGTACCGGAAAAAGTCGGAGAAACCAGACGCTTCTGCACGGCCCTCGGCGCCCTGCTCGCCAATGCCTGAGCCGGAAAGGAGGTTCCTCATGGATTCCCGTCTTGAAAAGGTCATCTCCGAGTGCACGCGTCCGCTGTCCGACGACCGCGAACTCGAGCTGGATATTGCGCAGGAACTCCGTTCCCATCTGGAAGACAAATGCGATGAGTTGAAACGGAAGGACGTGTCCGGAGACAAAGCCGTCGAAGAGGCCGTAAAGGAATTCGGGGACAGCACGGAAATCTCCGAATCGCTTTACCGGGCGAACCTTCCGCGGTTCCAGTTCCGCGCGAAACTCCGGCTGGCGGCAAAAATCCTCTTTTTCCCGCTCTTGCTGCTCGGCCTGTATTTCGCCCTGGATCTTCGCCTGATTCAAGTGGCCGGGGAAATGGATGAATTAAGAGGAAGTTATTCCTCGGATAACCTTTCTTCCGATCTCTTGAAAACCGTTTCCCGCTTTTTGAAAAAAGAGAAGACTTTGAATCCGGATGAAAGGCTGATCGTATTCGGAGGCACGCCCAAGACGAAGGATAAAAATTCCGCCGAAAGCGACCGTCAACGCGCCATCTGGGAGCGGTTTCCCGAAAACAAGGTTTATCTTGCCAACTACATCAAAACCCTGATCGACGATCCCCGGAGGGAGTATGTCTATTCCGAAATCGGGAACGCCTGCAAACTTGAACCGGAGAACGCCGCTTACGACTATATTCTCTGCGGCCTTCTGCTCAAAGAGGCGCTGAAGCCGTCCGAGACCTGGAAAAAAGGCGATCCGGCGGAAAAATTCTATACGGTACGCGATCGCCGCAAACTCGATCAGGCGATGGCCGAACTGAAAAAAGGAATGCGGAAACCGTATTTCCGCCTTTATACTCAGGACATGGCGCTGGAACGGATGAAGATCATGAATTTCGGGCAGGATTTTGCCGGACAGTTTCACCGGATTATATTCAGCGCGGGAATTCTGCTTCAGACCTTGAGTCTGGAACGGGAGATCTTCCGGGCGATCCCTCTGTATGCCAATCTTCTGATCTCCGAGGGAAAAGACTCCGAGGCGGAATTCTATCTGGATGCCTGGAAGCACATTATTCCGCAGTTCAACAACGATTCCTTCACGCTCATCGATCAACTGGTGGTTGGCTCCTGTCTCAACATCCAGCATGATTATGCGGTCCGGCGGAAAGATGCGCGCCGGATCAAAGAGCTTGCAATCGCGGTCGAACCCATGAACGCCTGGCGTGCGAAAAGCTCAAAAAATGAATGGGAAATGTTAAGAAAACACGCCGGAGTCCTGAGCGGAGTTCTGCTCCCGGTATTAAAAGACGATGTCTTGACTCCGGAAAAACTGGCCCCGGAACGGAACCTGAACTATTCCCTGATAGACTCAACGGCTCTCGCGATTCAGGCGGCCTTGATCCTGCTTTTTCTTCTGGTCAACGCAATCCTTCTGTCCGTTATGTATCTGAAGGGACAGCGTCCTTTTCTGATTCTGCTGCCATGGAAGACCGTCTTGAAAATCGTGCTGTTCGGACTTCTTCTTCCGGTGGGGCTTTATCTTCTCTACAGCCGGATCGATTTTCTCGGCGGACACAACTATAACTACCTGTATAATTTCTGGCGTTTCCTGCCGGGTATCCTTTTCTTCATGCTGGCGCCGCCGCTGGCATTCGGCTCCCTGTTCTGGCGTGCGCTGAAACGGCGCGGCCGCGAACTCGGCTATCCAAAACTTCCGCTGGCGACACATTGCCTGAATGTCCTTTTCGTGTGGGCGACGGCATTGTTCCTGATTGGCGGGATCATGCGTCCGATTCTTACGTGGGAACAGGACTATTATGTGAAGGGCGACACTGTCACCTACAACGGCAAATATTTCTCCGTCGTGGAAGACCGCATTGTGGAAGACCTCAACAAAAAACAGCGCGAGGCTTTGGAAAAAAGCCTCGGACTGAAATAATCTCTCCGTAAAGATTACCTGACGGAAGGAGAGTCGCCGTGATTCGGCATCGTTTCCGGTTCGCAGGGGAGGACGATGCGGAAGGAGCAACCCGCGTTGGGGACGCTCTCCAGCTCGGCGCGACCGCCGTGTAGCTGCGCGATGTGCTTGACGATCGCCAGTCCGAGGCCGGTTCCGCCGAGCGAACGGCTCCGCTCCTTGTGGACGCGGTAGAAGCGTTCGAAGATCCGGCTCTGGTGTTCCGGAGCAATCCCGATTCCGTAGTCGCGGACTTCGATCACGGCGGATTCCCCTTCCCGGTAAAGGGAAAGGTCGATGGTTTTGGACCCGCTGTATTTGATGGCGTTGTTGACAAGGTTGACGACCGCCTGTTCGAGAAGCTGACAATCGCCTTCGATCTCAAGAGGCTCCTGTCTCTTGACGGAAAGGGTGATTCCGCCCTGCGCCGCCCTTTCCGAACAGAGAGAGACGGCATTGGAAAGCATGGCGTCCAGCCTCATGCGGGCGAACTCTTTTTTCGGATCGAGCTGTTTGCGTTCCAGCGCGGAAAGACTCAGGATGTCCTGCACCAGCATGTTCAGCCGGTTGGTCTGGTCGAAAAGCATGTCGATGAGCTTGTCGAACTGCTCCTTGTTCAAGTTCGGTTCTTCGCGGATGGTCTCGACGGCGCCGACGATGCAAGTCAGCGGGGTCTTGATTTCGTGGGAGACATTCGCGATGAAGTCGCTGCGGAAGGACTCCAGCTTGCGGAGATTCGTCAGGTCCGTAATCGTCAGCAGAAGGAAACGGATGTCGTTCTGGCGGATGATGTTTCCTTTGATCAGAAGAGTGAGAGGACCGTTTTCCTTCTGGAGCATGAATTCCTTTTCAAAGGAGTCGCCCGTCTGGAAACTGTTCCTGGCCAGGGGAAGCAGTTCGGAAATGCCGGAGCGGGCCAGATTAAAACGGGAATTGGGCTGAAGGCCGAACAGTTTTGCCGCGGCCTGATTGAACTTCTGGACATCTCCGTTGGGAGAAAAAAGCAGGACCGCCTCGGTCATGGCGTTGAAAACCGCCTCCTTCTCGTTGCGTTCGCCGGTCATCTGGGAGAGCTGATCCCGGAGACGGTCGGCCATCTCGGAGACGCCGGAGGCCAGTTCGCGGACAATTCCGCGCGGGGGAACGGGAATGGCAATGTCCAGGTCGCCTTTCGTGATCGATCCGACCGCGCCCTGAAGTTCCAGCAGGGGGCGCCGGACATGGACGATGATGTAGGAGGTCAGGAAGCAAACAAGGGCCACGCCCAGCAGCAGAGCAAAGAACATGTTCTTTTCCGCCATTCGGAGGACCCGGTATACCTGATCGGTCGAGACAGCGGCCCGAAGCACGAAATTGCCGCTTTCAGTTTTCAGAAGGACGGCATGATAGATCATCCACTGGTTCAGGCTGCCGCTGTAGCGGATGACCGTGGAAGGAACGCCCTGAAAGGCGCTCTTGATCTCGGGACGGTCCAGATGGTTGCCGAGAAGGGCGGCATTCTCCGAAGAGTCCGCGCGGACCCGTCCGGACGCATCGATCAGGCTCAGGCGGAAAGTATCCTTGTCGAACTCGTCGCAGAACTTCCGGGCCTCATCGAAACGGCCGCTGTTCAGGATAGGCAGAAGGATCTTGGAAACAAGGCGGGTTTCCTGAACAATATTGTTCTCCGACTGGTTCATATAGGCTTTTTCGAAATAAGAAAGGTGCCAGAAGAGAAGGACCGCGGCAAACAGCATGATCAGCGCGGCGGAAACCGGAAGAAAAAAGAGGACTTTGTCGCGGTTCTTCATGGTCAGAAACCTTGTTTGAGGCGATAGCCGACGCCCCGCACCGTTTCAATATTGACGCCCCATTCGCCCAGCTTGCGGCGGAGGTTGACGATCTGGACGTCGATGGCGCGTTCCGTGACCGGATAGTCCTCGCCCTTGATGCGGCTGATGACCTGATTGCGGGTGTAAACACGGCCCGGATGCGAGGCGAAAAGCTTCAGGATCTCGAACTCGCTCAATGTGAGGTCGAGTTCCTGCCCGTGGAGCTTCGCGCTGTGAGTCTCGGAATTGATGACGAGCCCGGAACACCGGATTTCCGTACCGGTTTCCTGTTCGGAAACGCCCCGGAGCTGAGCCCGGACGCGGGCAATGAGGATTTTGCGGCTGAACGGTTTGGTGATATAGTCGCATGCGCCCATTTCCAGGCCGATGACCACATCGGTCTCCTCGCTTTTTGCGGTCAGCATGATGACCGGAATGTTGCGGGTCTCCTCGCCTTCCTTGAGGCGGCGGCAGACGGTCAGCCCGTCGATGCCAGGAAGCATCAGGTCCAGAAGGATGAGGTCGGGCAGGCGGAACTGCGCCTGACGCAATCCTTCTTCTCCGTTTTCAGCGGTATAGATGCTGGAATAGCCGGCGGTTTCGAGAGTGAGTTTGACGAGGTCCCGGATCGGGGCTTCGTCTTCGATCAGGAGAATCTTTTCATTTGCCATGTCTGCGCCCTTCATGTTTGTGACGTACGATATTTCCGCTTTCAAGATAAATGACGTCTTCGCAAATATTGGTTGCGATGTCCGCGATGCGTTCCAGACAGCGCGACACGGTCAGACAGTCCATATAATACCCCGATTCGTTCGGATGTTTCAGGATCATGTCCCTCACCCTGGAATAGTTTTCCCGGTGAATGTCATCCACGGCATTGTCCATGCGGATCACCTCCGTCGCGAGAACGACATCGTGATAGGTCATGGAGTCCAGGGATTTCCGGAACATCTCGCACGCACGGTTTACCATACATGAGAAATCGATTTTTTCAATCGGGGAATCGGCATAGTTGACCATATCGGGAACCCGTTCGGCAATGCTGGTCGCCAGATCGCCGGCGCGTTCGATTTCATTGTTGATCTTCAGGATGGTGACGACCTGGCGGAGATCTCCGGCCACCGGCTGGTAGAGCGCCAGAATCTTGAGACATTCCTCCTCGATTTTGATCTCGGCGTCGTCGATGGCGTCGTCTCCCGCCTTCACTTTCGCCGCGTCGGCCGAGTGAAGTTTCTCCACCGCGTTGACCGAGAGAAGGATGGCCGCCTCCACCTGGGCCGCAACCTCGGAAATCATCTGGTTGAGTCCGTCGAGAGCCTGAATAAAATGGGCTTTCATTGTTCCGAATCCTCCTTGTTAACCGAACCGTCCGGTAATATATTCTTCCGTTTTCTTGATTTTCGGATTTGTGAAAATCTGCTCCGTGCCACCGAATTCGATGATTTCCCCTTTAAAGAAGAACGCGGTGAAATCGCTGATGCGCGCCGCCTGCTGCATGTTGTGCGTGACGATCACGATCGTGAAACGGCGTTTGAGTTCGAACATGAGTTCCTCGATTTTCAGCGTGGCGACGGGATCGATGGCGCTGGTGGGCTCATCCATCAGGAGGACCTCCGGTTCGGCGGCGATGGCGCGGGCGATACAAAGCCGCTGCTGCTGTCCGCCCGACAGCGCGAGACCGCTCGCCTTGAGCTTGTCCTTGACCTCTTCCCAGATGGAGGCGCCCCGGAGGGCTTTTTCCACCCGCTCGGCGGTTTCCCTGGGCGTAAGCTTGTAATGCAGTTTGAGCGGATATGCCACATTGTCGTACACGGACATGGGAAACGGGGTCGGCTTCTGGAAAATCATGCCGACTTTCCGCCGGAGTTCGAGAACGTCCACCCCGGAGGCGAGCACATTTTCACCGTCGAGGAGGACTTCCCCCGTGACCTTCTGTTCACGGTAGAGTTCGAAGATGCGGTTGTAAATCCGCAGATGGGTGGATTTCCCACAGCCGGAAGGTCCGATTACCGCCGTGATTTTGTTTTCTTCGATACAGAGATTATTATTGAAAAGCGCCTGATGGTTTCCATAATAAAAATCAATATTTCTGGCCTCGATTTTAATGCTCATATCTTTTTCTCCCGGAAAATGATTCGTGTGGACATATTGATCACCAGAACGAGCACCGTGACCACAAGGGCAGCGCCCCAGCCGGCCTGATGCATGACCTCGAACGGAGAGTTGGTGGAATATTCCGTGATCAGCACCGGCATGTTGGCAATCGGACCGGTGAAATAGTTTTTCGGCCAGCCGTCCGAAAACAGGGCGGTGAACAGCAGCGGAGCGGTCTCGCCGCTTACGCGGGAAAGCGCCAGAAGAATTCCGGTCAGCAGCCCCTTGCGGGCGCTCAGGCATACGATGCACACGGTGGCGCGGGTCCGTGTCATTCCGAGTGCAAGCGCGGATTCCCGCAGGGCGTCCGGCACCATGCCGAGCATGTCTTCCGTGGTGCGCATGATCACCGGGAACATGATGATCGCCAGCGCGACGGACGCGGAGAACCCGGAGAAGTTTCCGGTCGGAACCACCAGAATGATGTAGGCAAAGAGACCGACCAGAACAGACGGGATTCCCATCATGACGTTGGCGGAGAACCGGAGGACGTTGGAAACCGTTTTCCAGTCTTTGTATTCCGCCAGGAAGATCCCCGCGCAGAGGGCGGGAGGAACGGCAATGACCGCCGCTCCGAAAGTGATCATGACCGAGCCGAGGAAAGCATTCGCGATTCCGCCCCGGACAGGGCCGCCGTACGGCATGGTGGGTGTCGTAAAGAAGGAAAGGCTCATGGAACGGAAGCCGTAACAGGCGACCGTATAAAGGATCCAGAGCATGGCGCCGACGGCCAGCAGGACAGCGGCAGTGGAGAAAATTTTCACGAACTGATTGCTCAGTTTCCGCCAGGTGAGAGGTCTTCTTCGCATCATCGTGTTTCCCCCCGTCTGGCTCCGGTTGCGTGAAGGTAGTACTGGGCAAGGACCTGAATGCCGAAGCTCATCAAGAGCAGTACCAGCCCCAGTGCGAAGAGAGCGCTTCTCTGAAGGCCGTCCGCTTCCGCGAAGTGGTTGGCCAGAGTGGAGGCGATGGTTGCGGAACCGGAAAAGATGGAAGACGGCATTTCCATGATGTTGCCGATCACAAACAGCACGGCCATGGTCTCGCCGAGCGCGCGGCCGAGTCCGATGAATACACCGCCGAGGATTCCGCGGATTCCGTAGCGCAAAACGATGTCCCGGGCGGTTTCCCACTTCGTGCATCCGACCCCGTATGCGGATTCCCGGAGCATCGGCGGCGTCATGCGGAACACGTCACGCATAATGGCGCAGATGTATGGCAGGATCATGATCGACAAAATCAATCCGGCCGTCAGGATTCCGAATCCGTTGAATTCGGTGCCGATGAAGGAAAACCGTCCCAGACCGAGTGTGTCCGCCAGGAAAGGCTGGACGTATTTCTGCATCAGCGGAGCCAGGACGAACAGGCCCCACATGCCGTAGATCACGCTCGGAATCGCGGCCAGCAGATCAATCGCGTGGCTGAGAATCTCTCCGATGAGAGGCCGGGCATCCACCAGATAGAGCGCGGCGGAAAATGCCAGCGGCAGCGCGATCACCAGAGAGATCACCGTTGTGGAAAGCGTTCCGACAATGCTCGGCAGAGCGCCGTACTTGTCGGTGACGGGATTCCAATCCCGCGACCACAGGAAGGAGAGCCCGAACTCGCGCCATGCGGAGAAGCTGCTGATGAAGAGCTGGATGAAAAATCCGAGCATCAGCACACCGACAACTCCGGCGCAAACCAGACAAATCCATTTGAAGGCCGTATCATACCGGAACATGAAAGCTCCTTACTCCAGGCCGTCCCGCTTGACCGCGATGACGGTTTTTGCCTTGTCCGCCAGGACCAGATTTCCCAGCTTGTCGAAAGCGATGTCCGCATTCCAGTCGGTCTTCTCGCTGATCCAGTGGATCACTTCGATATTCTCCCAGGGAATGATGCGGACCATGGTGTCGCCGCAATGAATCTGGGAACGGATCTGATCGACGATCCGGCGGAAGTGGAAAGTCCTCCCCTTGACCACCACGTATCTGGTGGTCTCCTCGACCACGTTTCCGATGATGATGTGGGTATGCGCTTCCGGATAGTCCTTCTTGCAGCGCAGACGGATGTTTTTCCCTTTCAGATACTCTTTCATGTTTCTCCTTCAATCAGGATTTCAAGACCGGATTACTTCAGAACTTCTTTGCGGATGAGCTCCACCACATTTCCGGGAATCGGAACGTAATTGAGTTTCATCGCGGCGGTGCCTCCGGTTGTAAAACACCACTCGAAATATTTCCGCAGGGCGTCTTTGACGTCCTTCGGACAATCCTTGCGGACGAGAATGTAGGTCACGCCGGTGATCGGCCAGGATTCATCGCCGGGCTGGTCGGTCAGAACCATGTAGAAGCCGGGAGCATTCTTCCAGTCGGCATTCGCGGCGCTGGCGCTGAACGTCTTCACGGAGGGTTCCACGAACTTTCCGGCACGGTTCTCCAGCACCGCCATGGAAAGATTCGCTTCCACGGCATAAGTATACTCCGTGTAGCCGATGCTGCCGCGGATCTTGGTGACATTGTTGCACACGCCGGGATTCTTCTGCCCGCCGATGCCCACCGGCCACTTGACCGAGGACCCGCAGCCGACATCCTTCTCCCATTCCTTCGAAATTTTCGAGAGGTAGTTCGTGAAGATGAAGCTGGTTCCGCTGGCGTCCGCCCGGCGGACCACGGTGATCCTCATCCGGGGAAGATTCAGGGATGGATTGGCCGCCTTGAGCTTCGGATCGTCCCAGCGGGTGATCTTGCCCAGGAAAATATCCGCAAGAACCTCACGGCTCAGCTTCAACTGGACGTTCTGCACTCCCGGGATGTTCACGATCACAACCACGCCGCCGGTCAGCATCGGGAACTGGAGAAGGGCGTCTTTCTGCTGTTCCTCAAGAGTAAGCGGATTGTCGGTGCCGGCGAAGTCAACCGTTTTGGACTTGATCTGATTTACGCCCGCGCCGGAACCGATGCTCTGGTAGTTGACACGGACGGAAGGAGTGCTCTGGCTGTAGGTGTAGGTCCAGTTCTGATACACGGGAGCCGGGAAGCTTGCGCCCGCTCCGTTAAGAGTCTGTTCAGCACCGGCCGCTCCGAAAGCCGCGGCTGTCGCGAGTGCTGTCATCAAGATGTTTTTCATGCTGTTTCTCCTTGTTCTGTTATTAATTTACTTTCGCGGAGTTCAATTTCCGTTGCAGTTCTGTTAGGTTTTCGTTAATAATCTCTTATTCTCCCCGTTCGCTGTCGATAAGATACTGCCGGTATCCGTAGGAGTTCGATTCGCCGGTCACGTTTGTTTCCTTCTTGATGAGCTGGATTTTCTCAAGGGCCTTCTCATCGATGAGCGTGTTCGGATGGATGATCTCGCATTCCGCCACAACTATCAGATTGGATTTCTTCGTGGACTCGCGTTCCGTGGCGAAGAGGAATCCGAGGAGCGGAAGATCCTTGAGAAGCGGGACGCCTCCGACATCGCTGACCACATCCGTTTTCTCGATTCCGCCGAGATAGAGACGGTTCCGGCCGGTTCCGAGCATCACCTTCTGGCTCGATTCATAGGCGGTCGTACGAACCGTTCCGGAGGAAGTGTAGCCGATCATGGAAACCGTGTTGACCGCAATTTGAACCGTTGCCGCTTTTTCCGTGATGGACGGCGTCACCTTCAATTGGAATTTGAACTTGTCATTGGCTGTTTTGACTTCCACGATATTGCCGGATTTGTCCGCGGCGGGAATCTTCGTGGAGGCCGCATACAGCGTGCCGCTTCTGCGGAGAACGTTTCCGGTGGTTCCGTTCTGGACGGCAAGATCGGCGGTGCTGAACACTTTGGCCTTGCCCTTGGAAACCAGGAAATCGAGGAACTTGGTGTTCCATTTCGGTTCGAAATTGAAGTAATGGGAATTGATGGTGCCGTTCGGAGCAATGGGGGCGACGATGTCGCTGATGTTATAGTTGCGGCTCAGCTTGGCTCCGGTGGAAAAGAACTTCACGCCGTCGTTGTTTTTCCAGGACTGGAAGTCGAGACCGAGCATGCCGTCGTTTTCGGCGCTCAGTTCATAGACGGTGCACGAAATGCGGACTTCCGGATGCGCCACGTCGTAAATCCGGAGCATTTCCTCGATGTTCTTCCGGGAGTAGAGGGCGGTGTTCATGAAGAGACAGTTCAAATCCTCGTCCACTTCGATCTTGTCTTTGCCGCCGATCAGTTCGACGGTGTCGTTCGAGACGTTTGCGCCGACCAGCTTGATCATGGTCTGAAGTTCCTTGGCGCTGCGGTTGGCCGGAAAGTAAATGTATTTCGGCTGTCCGGAAGAGTTCATCAGATTCGGCACGTCCAGCTTGTTGACCAGGGAATCGATTCCCATGCCGTTGGTGCTGTCCTGAAAACGGTAGTCTTCCGCGGAAACCATGATCACGCCGGTGCCGTCGACAAACCGGATGCACTCGACTCCGGTCGGGACGAAAATCTTTTCCGTGCCGGCCAGATTATCCTTATGATATGTATTATAGTAGGCGGGATTGCTACGCCCCGCCTGGTTGTTGTAATCCACCCTCAGAGCCTGGACCATTTCCCGCAGATACGGACGGAGTGAATACGGGTCCGCGTGTTTCAGGACATAGGTCTTGGTAATGATCTTGGGATCGTTGGTGTCGCGGACGAAATGAACGGTGTCGGCATCTTCACGGATATTCAGGCGGAGGTGGGCCTGAACGTGCGACTGTGAATAAGCCGCATTCGAGTTGCTGGTCGGCTGTTCGTTTGCCAGAAGAGCAAATGCACCGAGCGTTGCCATTCCGGCCAGAGTAAGTTTTCGATTCATCTTGCGTATTATCCTTTATTTTCAGAGGGATTTGTTGACAAGGTCAGGAACGGAAACCAGTTTTCCGGTAATCGCCGCGATGTCGGTATCCGGATGCAGAAGTTCCGCGCGGACGGAGAGAAAGTAGAAATGCTTTTCCTTGTTGCGCGTAGTGGTTCCGAAGATGTACTTCAGGACCGGGAGTTCGCAGAGGAATGGAACACCGATCGTCTGTTCCACATCTTCTTCACGGGTCCAGCGGGAAAGCATCCGTTCGCATCCAGTCTGAATGGTGACGGCGCTTTCGTTTACGGATTCTTCGTAAAGCTCATCACCGTGATTGTTGCGTTCGACCACGTTCTTCATCGCAAGCGAATAGGCGAAGTTCAGGACGCCGATCTGTTCCGCAAAATCTTTGGGAGAGTATTTCAGCAAACCGTTTTTGTCCGTCTCTCCGGTAAGAGAGATCACGGGATTCGTGACCGCTAGGACGAAACGGTCATTCTCGGAGGTTACGACGGAACTGGCGAACTTGTCATCCTTCATCAGGTTCTGGTAGTTCGGGGAGAAGGAGAGCGACGCATTGTTGCCGGTGGAAATCGTCAGCTTTGCACTGGTGGCCAGCCGCGCTTTTCCATCCTGCTGGAGAAGGCGGATGAACGACATGTCGAAACTCGGCGCGAACATAAAAAACCCGTAGGGACCGAAAGCATTCGCAAGGGCGGTGCTTTCCATATACTTGGCGCCCACATCGAGCAGATTCAGGCCGGGTCCGTTTTTCCAGGCCAGGTAGTCAATTCCAAGGTCCAGCAGGTCGCTTTCCCTGATCTCATATATATTCAGGGAGATGTTGAACTGGGGGACCACACGGTCCAGCCACGCCAGATATTTTTTCAAATCCTCGTCCTTCCGGATGGAGTCCTTCCAGTAGATGCGGTTGGTCGCACTGTCGAAGGCAACGGTTGCGTCCTGATTAGCTCCTTCCGTGGCGTTGGAGGGTATGCCCGCCTTGATCATGATGTTCATCATTTTTTCCGTCCCCCGATACTGCGGGGTGTAGACGCTGCGGACGATGCCCGTGCCGTCAATTCCGGAACCGTCTTTCCCTTTTTTGACGTCACGGTCGAGCTTGGCAATCATGTCGTCGATGTAGGGCATCATGGGAACCGGACAGCTGACCGCGACAAACTGCTTGTTTCCAGCCGGATAGTTGATCCGGTCGGCGGAACCATTATTAGCATATCGTCTGATTGCGCCCAGAATGAACGGAACGATGTCGTTGGCTTTCTGATGCTTCAGTTCATACACTTTCGAAACCATGTAATTCTGCGCATCGTCTTCCACAAATCGGATCCGCTGGACATTTCCTTTGATTTTTTCTACCGCGTTGTCCGTCTTCCAGCTTCCAGGAATCGTTCCCTGTCCCAACACAGGAACAGCCATGCCCGACGCACACAGAAGAACCGCGGCGGTTGCTTGTGCCTTCTTCACGTTCATCATTTCTCCTTGATTTTTTGCGCCTGTCATTGTGATCCGGCGCCATTGACAATTTTCCCTTTGTCTGAAACCAATTTAACTTCGAAATGTTAGCATATCGTGAAGATTGAAAGAGCTATTTGTGAATTATTCGGTTTTTGTTTCGTACGGGCGCGGATCAGTCATAAAGAATTCCGGCTCCTTACAGAATCTGTACACAAAAAAGCCTGCGGCTGATCAATAAGGAAATGGGGATACAGTCGGAAAATCTGTTTCAGGTGAAATGAAATAATTGCGGCAACGGATGCCAAAAGCTCAGGAGGCGGCAGGCTTCCCGGGAGAAAAGACACCGACCAGCATCCCGGGAGCTTCCGGTTTGCGGCAGATGGTCACAATCAGCGGTTTGGCGGCGGAAGCGTCCCCATCCCGGTTCGGCATTCTGAGAGAATATGCCAGCAGGGCGTCTTCCTCGATCGCACCGGCCACGCGGATCAGTTTCTGAAGAACGTCCTCCGGAATTTCGTAAGGAGCAAAAAATTCCATGAACTTGGAAGTTTCCGTGAATTCATGCTCGTCGCCTGAATAGGGAGCCTCGAAAAATTCAGAGAGAAATGCCAGAAGAGCCGCCTTGTCGTCCATGCGGTCGGCAATTTCCTGCACCAGGTTCCCGGGAAGCGACTGGATCGGAGAGCTTTTCGGTCTGGTCCACCGCATCATACGCCACGCCATGAGAAGCAGAAAGGCGGCGACCGCCATGGCGGCCAGTATTTTCAAAGCGAAAAAAAACATGCGAATCCCTTGTTTTCCCGGTTATAAAACTTTAGCAATATATCCACAAGAAATGTATTTTCAAATGGTTGGAGCGGCAGAAAAACAAGAAAAAAATGCGTTTTTTTTGAAAAAACAGAGTTTCTTTATTTGCATTCCCGATTTTCGGATATATTATTTATTACAATACAATGAGGAATTTTTTTGTTGAGGATTTTCTTGATTCCTGTATCCCGGCCTTCTTTATTATCCGCCCTGTTGCGGAAAATCCATCCTTTATTCTTTAAGCCGATTCCCGGCTATAAGATATGCCCTGTTGCAAAATTCGTTTGCGCCGGTCACAACCCTCCCGGTTCAGCGAAATTTTTCGACGGCGGCTTCATGTCAATAACAAGTTGTATTAATTTGAGGGTAGAGGACAGAATGCTGTCCGGAAAAGGTTTTCAATGAACATCTACGTCGGTAACATGCCGTACTCCACCTCGGAGGAAGAACTCAACGCTCTGTTCGGAACTCACGGAAACGTAAGCCGCGTCCACATCGTGATGGATCGCGAGACCGGCCGGGCCAAAGGTTTCGCCTTCGTCGAAATGCCGAATGACGCGGAAGCCAAAGCCGCTCTGACAGCTCTCAACGGCACCTCTATGGGCGGACGCGCCCTGGTCGTTACGGAAGCACGTCCCCGCGAGGAAAAACCCCGCGGCGAACGTCGTCCCTTCCATCGCGATCGCGGTCCCCGCGAATAAGAACGACGTTTTATTCCGGCGGCGGAATTTCCGTTTCTGAAATTCCCTGCCGTTTCAAAAACGACGGTTTCTGAAAGAGAGGCTGTCGTTTTTTTATTTCCCGGAAACTATCTTCTATTTATTTCATGGAACGGCTCCTCTCCAAGAAGCTGCCGTTCTTTTTCTTTTCCCCCCTTGACACCGCACTGAAAAAGAGTATAGTAATATCATATAACAAACCATGGTATCATATATGAGACATAAAAAAGAAAAAAAATCCCCGGCTCCGGCGCTGGATGCCGGACTCGACATTCTGGAATTCCTTGCGCTGAAAAGGGTTGCTGGATTCAATCAGCTCTGCTCGATCCTTCCGGTGAGCAAAGCAAGCGTCGCAAGAATCCTCAAGACGCTCGCCCTGCGCGGCTACGCGGTCAAGAGCGAAGACGACGGCAAATGGCATCCGGGGCCGAGAATGAGCTTCCCCGGAGGAGGACTGCCCATGGTGGAGTTGCTCCGCGCGGAAGCACCCGCCGTCCTGAAATCCTTTGTCGACAAAACCGGCTGCACCGCCCACTGCGTCTACTGGAGCGGAAAGGAATTCCAGATTATCGCGAAGGAACAACGGGAAGGCGGAATCGTGATGATGGACGTCGGGGTTATCGTCCGCGATCTCTCCGCCTCCCCGTGGGGATGGCTTTTTTATCTCTCGCTGGACAACGGAGACAAAAAAGAGGCTTTACGCCACATGGAAAACCACGTCCGAATGAAGGAAAGGCTCCCGGAATGGTCCGAATTCATCCGGAAAAACGGATTTGCTTTCGACGACCATGAAATTTTTCCGGTCCGCATGAGGCTCGGCGCGGCGGTTCATGATTCCCGGGGACGGATTGTCGGTGCCATCGGTACGTCCTGCACCCGTATTTCCGTACCGCCGGAACGCTTTGCCGGATTCACAAATGAACTGATCCGTCATGCGGCTCTTCTCTCTGAAAAAATCTCACTGTCCGCCAATCCGGGAGAAATCCATGCCAAATAAGAAACCGAATCTGATTTTCGTGTTCGCCGACCAGTGGCGGGCACAGGCCTTCGGCTATGCGGGCGACCCCAATGCCCGGACGCCGAACATCGACCGTTTCGCCGGAGAAGCCGTCAACTTCAGAAATGCGACGTCGGGCTGTCCGGTCTGCTCGCCTTACCGGGCCGGTTTGTTTACGGGACAATACCCGCTGGAACACGGTGTTTTCCTCAATGACGTGAGCCCCCGGTTTTCCGGTCCCACTTTCGCCGAGGCTCTTTCCTCCGGCGGCTGTCGCACGGCCTACATCGGCAAGTGGCACGCCGGAGGCGGACCGCGTCTTGAACCCACTCCCCCGGAATACCGGCGCGGATTCGAGTTCTGGCGCGCCGTCGAATGTACACACGACTACAATCATTCGATCTATTACACGGAAACCGATGAAAAACGTCTATGGGACGGATACGACGCCCTGGCGCAAACCCGCGAAGCCGCCGCATTCATCCGGCAACGGGCGGACGACGGGGCTCCGTTTGCCCTCTTTCTCTCATGGGGACCTCCTCACGAACCGTATGAGACGGCTCCCGCCGAATTCCGCGCTCTCATCGACAAAGAGAAGATTGCCCTGCGTCCGAACGTCCCCGCGGAATCTCATGCCGCGGCGCGCGAGGATCTGGCCGGATATTACGCACACGGCGCGGCGCTGGACAGCTGTTTCGGCAGAATCTTGGATGTTCTGGAGAAAACCGGTCTCGACCGGAACAGCATCCTTGTTTTCACCTCCGATCACGGAGACATGCTTTATTCACAGGGACTCTGCAAAAAACAGCATCCATGGGAGGAGTCCGTCCGCGTCCCGTTCCTGATCCGCTGGCCGGAGGCATTCGAACCCGGCGTCCGGGACGAACCCGTGGACGCGCAGGACATGATGCCGACCCTTCTGACCCTGTGTTCGCTTCCCGTTCCGGATTCCGCGCACGGACGGAATTTCGCCGCCGCGCTGACGAATCCAGGTTCCGCTCCCCTGTTCGCAGAAACGTATCTCATGCACCTCTATTCGTATCACCAGAGTTTCGGCATGCCCGAGTGGCGCGGCATCCGGACACTCAAATACACCTATGCGGTCCGGCATGACGGCCCCTGGCTCCTGTATGACAACCTTGCCGATCCGTTCCAGATGAAAAATCTCGTGCATGATTCCGCATTCGATGCGATCCGGAACGATTTGGACATCCGTATGGAAAAACTCATGAAAGAGCGCGGAGACGACTTCCTTCCCGGAATCGAATATGTAAAACGGTTCGGCCATTCTCTTGATGAAAATGGAGACCATCCGTATTTCCATTGGAACAGCGACCGCGAGGAGTATCTGAAGGAACATCCGGGAAAGCCGTCTGCGGAACGTTGAGAAAGGAAAAGGAGAATTGTTGGAGTATTTGAGCGGTGAATGGGTACGCATGGGCGCCGGAAGCGTCCTCGGATTTCTTGTCGGTGTCATGACTGGATTTTTCGGGGCGGGAGGCGGATTTATCCTGACCCCGGTGCTGAATATCTGCCTCGGCGTACCGATGAATTTTGCCGTCGGAACAAGCGCATTCCAGATCCTCGGAACATCCACGGTTTCGTTGTGGAAACGTCTCGACCGGAGATTGCTCGGGATCAAGGTTGCCTTGTGGCTCGGGATGGGCATTCCATTTGGAACATTCTGCGGCGCAAAAGTGGTCGACTGTTTCAAGAGCATGAAAACATGGCATGTTTTCGGCTCCCGGGTATCTCCGGTCGACTTCATGCTTCTTTCTGTTTTCTGCCTTCTGCTTCTGTTCCTCGCCGTGATGATGTTCCACGATGCATACGGAAAAGCGCCGGAGGAAACGGAATCCCGCGCGGGATTCCGTTTCAGGCTTCGGATTCCGCCGATGCGGCATTTCAGAACCATTCCCGCGGGGGAATTCAGCATCCCCGTTCTGATCGTGACCGGAAGCACGGTCGGCTTTCTCAGCGGACTGCTTGGAATCGGCGGCGGCGTGGTGCTCCTGCCGATCCTTTTTCTGCTGATCGGACAGGAGGTCAAAGCCGCCACGCAGACCAGCCTGATACTGGTTTTTCTCTCCGGTCTTTTCAGCACGTTCTTTCACGCGGTGGACGGCAACATCGACTACGCCCTGGCCGTCTCCCTGCTGGTTGGAGGCATTCCCGGAGCGCATTTCGGTTCGAAACTTCATGCCGGATGTTCCGAACAAACCATCCGGAAGGGGTTCGCCTTCGTTGTCTCCGGTGCATGGCTTCTGGTCGTCTTCAAGCTGATCCGCATATTGTCCGCATGAAATCATCTTTCTGTGCTGAGGAATATGAAAAAGAGGACTCCCGCTCGCATGCGGAAGTCCTCTGACAAATCAAAATCCCTGAAAGGCAACCCGATCCCATCCGACAAACTTCGCACGGCACATACGCCATGCATTCAAGCCGGCTGAAGGAACGGGCATTTTCCTTTCATCCAAATCATTTCTTTTTCAATGCGTCCTTGATATACTCCACATATTCTTCAGGGCTGTAGTCCTTGTATTCAAGACGAGCCAACTCTTTTCCATCGCCGTTCAACAGAAGGATGGTTGGAAAACCTTCAACTTCATACTTCTGCATCAGCGCTTCGTTCACTTTCCGCTGTGCGGGCATCTGAACCTTGTAGTTCGGAAAGTCGACTTCCACCAGGACCAGATTATTTTTTGCATAATCCAGGAAAGCCTTTTTCGTCAGGATATTCTCTTTCAACTTTATGCACCAGGTACACCAGTCCGACCCGGTGAAGTCGACAAACATGACTTTGTTGGTTTTTTTCGCCAGCTCTTTTGCGGCGTTGAAGTTCGTTGTCCAAACGGCCCCATCTTCTTTTGCGGATACATATCCAGTCAGGATGGCCAATGCAAATAATGCGGCGAACCATTTTCTCATAGGAGAAACCCCTTTCCCTGAAAAACCACCGTCTCAAACGCCGATTATATATTAGGACAAGTTTTATAGGAAAATGTTTCATGCTTCAAAGAAAAATTCCGGTTTTTCCAGAAACACATGCGGGGGCGCTTTCCGTTCAACGAGACCGCGCGGGTCTGCATTCCGGAAAACGGACTTTCAGGACACCGCCGGAAAGGAGGGCGTCTTCTCCGCAGAGGAAAGAAAGGGAACGGGCGCAATGCCCGAAGGCAAGTCCGGAATAAACCGGGACGGAGTTCTCTTCCGCCAGACGCCCGGCAAGAGGCTGAATCTCTTCTGAAGGAGCGCACTTTCTGAAATCGGCGAAAATCACGGCGGCACACCCCCGGAAGGCTCCATTCAGCCGGAGCTGCGTCAGAGCGCGGTCAAGCTTGCGGACCGGTTCGGCGATGTCTTCCAGAATCAGAATCCGGTTTTTCATGGACGGAAGATAAGGGGTTCCGCAGAGCGAGGCCAGAACCGTCAGATTGGCACAGACGACCGGAGCGGCAAGGGGTTCCTTTTCGGGGACGACTGTGTTCAATCGCGCAACCGTGCGGAACGGAAAATGTTTTCTGTCCTTTGCAAATGCCAGCGAAAAGACGCGCCGGAGGGAACGGGCCGTGAAAGGGTTCCGCGAGTCTTTTTCCAGCGTGACGGCCATGCGGGTCGTCACAGGAACACCCGCTTTTTTTGCCAGCATGGCCATGTGGAGAGCCGTGATGTCGCTGTATCCCGCCAAAGGAAGCCGGCGCGCGCGGAGGGATTCCCAGTCGATTTGATCCAGCAGATGGACCGAGCCGAAACCGCCGCGCAGACAGAGAATCAAATCCACGGCGGGATTCCGGATGAACGAATTCAAGTCCGCGGCCCGTTCTCCGGCGGGTCCGGAAAGATAGGAAGCCCCTTGTTTTCCGTATAAGGATTTCGGATAGAGAACGTTCAGACGCATGGATTGCAGAAATGCTGTCGCACAGGAAAAGTCATCCGGATCGACCGGTCCGGCGGGAGCCGCCAGCGCAACCGTACGGACCGTTTCCGGAAACAGTGACTCCGGGTGAATCTCGCAAATGCGGCGTATCGGTGTTTTCATCGGAAAAGAACAACCCCGTTAGTGATCTTCCGGTTTCGACGAACGAGAAGCGGAAACGAATCTGGCGGACTGCCGGGAAAAACCGTGACGCTCCGGCTTTCCCATTTAAAGACAAGATATTCCTGTTTCCAGGAAAATTCAGCTGAAGAGCCCCGGAATCAGGAATACCATGGATCCGCGAAAAGCGGAGCGCCTTACTTGGTCTTGTGGCGCATGGCCTTACGCATTTTTTTGCGTTTGTGCTGCGCGATCTTCGTACGACGTTTTTTTCTCAGGTTTCCCATGAACAGATTTTCCTAGATAAAAGTGTTGTTCAAAAAACAATGTCTTTTAATGTAACGCAAAAAATGAAAATGGCAAGTCCGTTTCTCATGAAAATCTAAAAAAAATCACAAGTCGTAAATCCGGCACACTGGTCAATGGATTCCTGTCCAATACGGATTTCCATATGTTCGTGGTCCGGTGCAAATGCAAAGGACAGCATTCGATTCCATCCAAACCGTTCCGCTTCAAATTTCAGGATAATTTCGGCAATAAACGGACCCAACGGAACAGAAATATCCCATGTCAGCAGGGGATGAAATCGAACTTGATCACATCCACAAGCCCCCGGTCGGTCAGGCGAAGGAACGGAATCACCGGCAGCGGCAGGAATGCCAGCTGAAGGAAAGGATCGTGCAATGTGCAGCCGGTTTTCGTCGCCGCCTCATGAAGTTTTTTCAGACGGATCACAACCTCTTCGTAAACGAGGTCGGAAAGCAACCCACCGATGGGAAGGGGCATCCGCTCCAAAAGTTTGCCGTTCACAACAACCGCAAAACCGCCCTGGGATTCGATCAGGGAATTGACGGCCAACGCCATATCCTCGTCAGAAACTCCGACTACGCAGAGGTTATGGCTGTCATGTCCGACGCTGGAGGCGATGGCGCCCGATTTCATTCCGAACCCCTTGACAAAACCGTATGCAATATTGCCGTTCTTCCCATAGCGTTCCAGTACGGCGACCTTGGCGACGTCCTGTTCCGGAAGAATGCGTTTTTCCCTGCCGTTGAAAGGCAGTTTCATCTCCAGTTTCTGCGTGATAAGAGTGCCTTCCTCGACGCCGATGACCGGGGTCATGGCATCTCTGGAGAAGACTTTGAAATCCGCGGCGGAAACCTTCGCGCGCCGGATGGAATTCCGGAAAACGGAAAAGTCAGGCTCCGGCGGACGGGAGGCAAAAAGGGCTTCATCCACCAATTTGCCATTCTTGAGGACTTTGACAATCTTGCATTTTTCCAGATCGGAAAGCAGAACGATGTCCGCCTTGTAGCCGGGAGCCAGCAGACCGCGCGCCCCCAGGGAGAAATGTCTGGCGGCGGAAACGGTCGCACAGCGGTAAACCGCCAGCGGATCGGCGCCCAGAGCGATGGCCCGTGCAATCATGTAATCGATATGCCCCTGCCGTTCCACATCCAGCAGGTTCCGGTCATCCGTACAGAAAGAGATGAACATGGAACTGACCGGGGTAATCAGAGAAACCAGCATATCCAGATTCCTTCCGACGCTTCCTTCCCGGATCATCAGGTGCATTCCCTTGCGGAGTTTTTCCTGAGCTTCCGTCAAGTCGCTGCTCTCGTGACAGTTCCGCACACCCGCGGCAAGGTAGGCATTGAGGTTCTTTCCGGAAAGCAGCGGAGAATGTCCGTCGATCCGCCCGGGAAAGAGTTCGATTTTCTCCAGCACGTCGGAATCCTGAAAGAGCACGCCGGGAACGTTCATCAGTTCGGCAAGACCGGAAGAGTATGGTTCCGAAACGTAACGGGCAATGTCTTTCGCGGAAAGGGAGGCTCCCGAAGTTTCAAGATGGGTGGCCGGAACGCAGGAGCTGATCTGAACCCGGAGATCCATGATCATCTTCCGCGCGCACTCCAGAAAATAATCGATGGCACGGGTTCCGGCGGTATTGGCCAGTTCATGCGAATCGCAGACAGCCGTAGTGATGCCGTGCGGGAGCGCCATGCGTTCGAACTCATACGGAGTAGTCAGGGAGGATTCGACATGGACATGGCTGTCGATGAATCCGGGCACGGCGGTAAGCCCGGTTCCGTCGATGACCGTATACCCGTCGTATGTTTCAGTGTCCGCGCCAAGAATGGTGTCGCCGCAGACCGCGATGTCTCCGGTAGTAAAGGAGCCGTCTGTGAGATGAAATATCCGCACGTTCCGGATAACCATATCCGCTTTTTCGACACCGCGCGCCTGGGAAATGATTTTTTTCAGTTTTTCGTGCATAAGCATCTCCGTATGTTTTCTGCAATTTAGTTCATGGAAACAGGAAATGCAATCGGAAGAACAATAAAGAGTTGCATTTTTCCCGGATTCATGCTATTTTGATTGGAATCAATTTCAACATAACACGAGGCTTTGAAAAATGTGGTGGTTTCTCGGAGGAATTCTTCTTCTTGCGCTGGGGTATTTCACGTATGGAAAAATGGTGGAACGGATCATCGGTCCGGACGACCGCGAAACACCGGCGAAGAAACATCCCGACGGCGTTGACTTCGTCGTCCTTCCGAACTGGAAAAACATGTTGATCCAGCTGTTGAACATCGCCGGTGTGGGACCGGTCATCGGAGTGATCCTCGGCATCAAGTTCGGAATCATCGTATTTCTGATCATCCCGATCGGAAACATCATCGGAGGCGCGGTCCACGACTTCACCTCAGGCATGATGTCCCTCCGTCATGACGGTGCGAACCTTCCGAAACTGGTGGAAATCTCTCTCGGAAAAAGAATTTCCCATATTTTCAGCGTTTTCATGATTATTCTTCTGCTTCTGGTGGTGGCTGTCTTCATCAACATTCCGGCAACGCTGTTTGACAAGCTCTTTCCGCAATATCAGCTTTTCTGGGCCGCGATCGTCGTTATTTTTCTGTATTATATCTGCGCCACACTGTTTCCCGTGGATAAAATCATCGGCGCAATCTATCCGTTTTTCGGAGCGGTTCTCCTGATCGGCACCTTCGCGATTTTCTTCAGTCTGGTCAAGGAGGGATTCCGCCAGCCGGAGCTACTGACTGAAACCGCCGCCTTCAAAGCGGGAATGACTCAACAGCCGATTGTCCCGGCCCTGTTCGTCACAATCGCCTGCGGGATTCTTTCGGGATTCCATGCGACCCAGTCGCCGATCATTGCCCGCACCATGTCTTCCGAACGTCACGGACGCAGCAATTTCTACGGCATGATGATCCTGGAAGGAATCATCGCCATGATCTGGGCGGCAGGCGGCATGGCCATCTACAACCTCTTCCCGGAACTCATGAAAGCGGACCCGAATACGGTTCTCGGCAAGATCACCTCTCATTTTCTCGGTTCCGGAATGGGAACCGTCACAGTGCTGGCCGTCATCATTCTTGCCATTACCTCCGGCGACACCGCCATGCGGAGCATGCGCCTGAGCTTGGCCGAGATTTTCCATATTAACCAGGTGAAAACGATGAACCGGATTCTTTTGTGCATTCCCCTGGTCGTAATCATCTCCCTTCTGCTCTGGTGGTCCAACATCAGTGCAAAGTCTTTCGGCTACCTGTGGAATTACTTCGCATGGGGCAATCAGGTGCTGGCCGTCTTCACTCTGTTCTCGGCTTCCGTCTGGCTTTCCATGCATAAGAAAAATTCCGTCATCACCATGGTTCCGGGAATCTTCATGATGTTCGTCGTTACAACTTTCATCCTGTGGACCTCTCCCGCGCATGGCGGTCCGTGGGGATTCGGGCTTCCTCTTGAGATGTCTTATTCCTTCGCCGGAAACATCACGGTGCTTGTAGCCGGACTGGTATTCTACCGCGGAATCGTCATGCAAACCAAGAACAGGCATCTGCTGAAATAGCCTGCCGGACAGTCCTTCACGGACTGGGGGTATTCCCGGTTCCGTATCATCAGGAACAGGTTTTTACGTTTTCGCCGCAGGCGCGGCTCCATATTTCATATACTTTCGCCGTTTTCGGCCAGAAATCGGGATACTCCCCATAGATGTACGCCATGTCCAAACCGGCGTGCCGGGCCAATTCCACCGCGCGTCCGACCTCTTCGGGCGTGTCGCTTTCGCCCAATGCCGCTTCGCTGTTCGAACGGACCGCAATGCATCCGTGTTTCGCAGGGGAAACGGACTTCTCATTCAGGAGAAAACGCCTCTCCGGCAGGTCAAACCCGTTGTAGGCCTGCCAGGAAAGATAAATTTCCGGCGGATACGACCGGAACAGCGTTGCTTTCTCCGCTACTTTTTCGGGTTCCATTCCGCTGTAGGTCTCCACAATAATCGTAAGGTCGTTTTTCTGCTGAAGGGCATGACGGACCACCGGCAGAAGCCGCCGCGTGGAAATATTCAGGTTAAAGGAACTTTTGTCTTCTCCGATGCCGAAATTTTCACGGCATTTTTCGCAGTAGCAAAGCCCGCTGTCACCCTGTTCGATCTGAAACCCCTTCAGGTCGAATTCCCGGAGCAGCCAGTCCATGGATTCCAGATAATATTCCATGGCCGGTTCACAGCTCGGACAGCAGAGCTTGCGGACAGTCCAATCCATCATCGGCCAGCGGTGGGTATGAAGCGAACCATCGGCGTTGCGCGCCTGGAATTCGGGGTGCTTGCTGATGAACTGATCCAGACTCCATTCGGAGTCCCCCTGATAGTAGGCGCCGCCATAATCGTCGACGCCGAATCCCGGAAAGATTTCAACTCCGCGTTTCCTCGCATAATCCAACACCCGGTGAGCCGCGCGGAGTCCGCCATGAAGGTCACGGAGAAATCCCCAGACAACGATCGCCTCCACTCCATAACGTACCGCACTGTCGACTGCCAGTTCATAATTCCTGCAATAGGACTCCTCGCTGAAAGAAAGCCCGTGCGCCCAATGCATCCGTATGTCCCATGTCCACCAGATTTTTTTCATAATCACCCCATCCTCAGTTATTTGATTCGTCCGATTTCACCGAAAAAAAACGCTGCCATGCCCGGTACTCCGCCGCCCCGGCCGCCAATGACAGAACATCCGTCCAGGAAGAGCCCGTCCTTCTTTCGAAGTGAAACGGAACAATCGTGCCATCCGGAAGTTCAATCTGGTTTCCATTGGAAATCAGCGGCATGGAAAGTGTGTGCAAGTCGCCCGGCAGCGCAAGCACCGCCACCGCGTCCGGCCGTACACGATCCGCCATCGTTCGAATGGCCTCCAGCATGACTTTCTCCTTCCGCTGAAGGATCCCCGTTACAGCCTCGTCGTGATCCCTCATCCTCTGAAGAATGCGCTGTTCATCATAGAACGGGTTTCCACTCAGGGCGGCCACCTTGTCATAGATATTGCTGAGGGAAACCTCGTGCCACAGAATGTCGTTTCCAACGGGAAGTTGATTGAATTCCCCCGACAGCCGTTCATTGTCGGGAGAGAGTTCGCCATCCTCCAGAAGCGCCAGTTCCAGCGCATAGCCGAAATGGAGAAAAAGAAATTTCCGGTAATTCCGGTGGAACTGTCCGAACCAGTAAGCATGGGCTGAAATGGGAGAATCCACGAACAGGGGAAAGGAAAGCAGCGGCGCGAGTTGTCCGCTGACTTCCTCGGCAAATGGAAGATTCCGTTCGGTCCGGCTGAAAAGGAGAGACGCCGCATGAATCGGAACACCGCTTTTTTCCTGGAGAAGCTCAAACACGATCCGGATTTTTTTGGCGGCTGTATAAGGAATCTCCGCCTCCGTGCTGAACTCGGCAATCCGAACCTCTCCGCGGATCGCCCCGTTCTCATCCTTCACAAGACCGTGAATTCCGGAACGTGTCGGCATGACGGCTGCAAAATATTTCGGTCCCCGGTCCGGACTGAACTCGTATACAGGGCGTCCCGCCGGCCGCGGAACCAGACTCATGGAGATGAATCCCTGTTTCGCCAATTCTTCCGTGTAACGGGAAACCGTCCGCACATCCAGCTCCAGTTTCCGGGCCAGTTCCCGCCGGCCAATTCCACCGCCGGCAATGATCTTTGAGAGAATTTTTTCCCGTATGTTCATCCGTTTTCACCAATTAAATACATTTTGTTGAAATATAAAATGCATTTAATTAATTGTCAAGGTCTGAATCAAAAAAAATCTAAAATATGGAGGAGGCCGCACCTCTTCCAAAATTAATTTTTGGAAAGGAAACACAATTTTTCCGCAGCTCCGACGTTTTTCATGCAAACAACGGGATTGAGCTGTCGATAACGAAACCCATGGGAAGAGACTTGAGCTTATTTTCAGGAGGAATTTCTTATTCAAGGTATTTCATCCTTGCCGGCGAGTATGTTTTGCAATCATTTGGCTACTGAAAAAATCATCATGGAGCTTCATAAAACTGCAACGCATCTCTTGAAATATCTCTTTCGGCATGTTATTATCCTCCATAATGTTCTCGGACATCGTGAATTTCATCTCCCTGCTGAAAAGCGGTACAAAAAGATATGGACGGAAATGGTCAGAATCAAAGCAAAATTCATCTCTCAAAGGACCATTTTCACAGCAGGCGTCCTTCTATATTCGCTTCTCCTCACCGGATTTATCATTTTCCGCTTGTTCTTCAGCAACATGGAGTTCCAGATCGGACTCGAAGGGAATTCATCCTCTCTGGTCAGCCTGGTCTTTGACAAGGGATACCGTCTTTCCTTTACACGAAAGGAATTCTTCGCCAACTTCCAGAAAACCATAACTTTTTATTTCAACGGGAAGGAAGCCCCGCCGGAAAAACAGGCCATCAGCTTTGAGAAGAAACAGCATTTTGAAGAAAATACTTACCCCCAGGATTATTCCGACATCAGGGAGTATGCCATTACGGAAATCGTGATTTCGAGAAATTTCAGGCAGATAAGGATTCCCGGCTCGGAGATTCTCGATTTTTATTTCCTCCGGGATATGCAACTTCTGAAAACCGAAGATGGAAAAACAGTTGTCCGGACCTGTGGAATTCACCCGGAATTGAAGCCTTTCCCCTCACGGTTCGAACGGCTGGATCCCGAATTCGCATGGGAAATGTTCCGACGGTTCATTCTTACCGTGTTCGCCGTCTCCGCCGGGATAATTCTTCTCTTATACGGGCTGGTTTATCACCTGGATTTCCTGCGCAGGACTGCCGATCGGCTCTGGTGGCCCGTCCGCCAGTTTTATTCCCATTGGCCCAGGATCTCCGCCCTGGCGGTTCTTTCGGGCATGGTCCTTGCTTTTCTGCCCATGAAATCCGAACGTGCATTGTGCAATTTTTTCCCGGCCGACAAGCTAAACGCAAAGGAAGGATTCTTTCTGGTCCGGGGAAGCAATCTTTCCGGACTGGAATTCAAAATTCCGGAGGCTGCGGAAAAAACAGCAGCAGGGAACCTGACGCTCGAATTGTATGAAAAGGGAGATTCCGTCCCGATCCGGAAGCACACCCTGCCGGAAGAACAATGGAAAGAAAAATCCACTGTCGATTGGAATTTCTTCCCCGTTCCGGAATCGCGGGACAAAACATTTTCACTGAAAATCTCGCAATCGGCCGCTCGAAACGTTGTTTTGGAGGATCCCCCTGTCGCAACGTTTCTTCTGCTCTTCAATCACGTGGTCATCATCGGAATGCTTTCCCTGACCGCCGTTGTAACTTGGTGTTTGGAATCCCTGAAAAGGCTCCGCGAGAAGAACGAAAAAAAACAACCGGAACCACACCGGCAGAAAAAACAGTTTGATTACGGCATGCATTATTTCAGGGCATTTGCGATCATCTGCATCGTTTTCGCCCATTTTTTCCATATGGACTTGAGCTTTTCCATCTTCAACTGCTCCACGATTTTCTTCCTGTTCATCTCCGGCTACCTGCTGATCTATCTGGACCGGAATGATTTTCATACAGGAAGTTATTACCGTAAAAAGTTCATGAGTGTTCTGCTGCCCTACATCATCATTGCCGCCCTGATCTATCTTTACCGGATGCAGAACATCGATGTATCCTCCATTTTCTGGTATTACAAAAATCTCCCTCTGGAAGTTCTGCTCGGATACCGCATCTGTGTCCAGTTCTGGTATATCCCGTTCATTGCGATCGTATTCCTTTTCACACCGCTCCTGATGAAAATGCCGCGTTCGTGGCTGAGGAATATCACCTTGGTTTCCCTGTTCGTGCCTCTTTACGCGGTACGCCGCGATTTCCTTACCGGCTTTCTCAATTCCGTCGAAGTCTTTGCCTTTTTCATTCCGGTCTACCTGGCGGGCATGTGCTATGCGCTGGACAAGGAAAAGATCGACGCGGTACTGCGTAAATACTGGATTCATATGGCCGTTATTTCCCTGGGACTGACCATTTTCATTTACTTCCGGAATACGGAGGTTCCTGTCAATACGGCCGCACTCTACGTTCAGAAGATGTGCTTTGCGGGGCTTGTGGTTCTGGGATTGAACCTGATCAGTCACAAAAAAATCCGGATTCTGGATCTTTTTGCGAAATACAGTTTTTCCATTTACTTTCTGCATGTTTTTCTGGGGGAACCCCTGATCGCGTTTTTCGGCAGTTATATCGCCCGCCTCGGAATACAGCAGGACAGTGACTTTGTCATCGTAATTTCGGGTATTTGCGCTCTCGTCACGGTCCTGTTCATCTGTATACTTCTGAAGCAGATCACCGGCCGCTACTCCCGAAATCTTTTCGGCGGATGAAACGGGCTGGCGGTCTCTTTCCATTCTTCCGGACATTCCTCGTCAAAGGGCTCCATCCTTTTTGAGACCTGCCCCGGCTTTTTCCCGTGATTTTACCGTCGCCGCAATCTCCGGAACCCGTGTTGCCTGAACAGAAAAAAAGGAGAAAAAAGAATTTTTTCCGGAAATCGGCTTGACAAATTGTATATATTTGTCTATATTGGATTCCAGAAAGGATCTTCCGGAATGAAAGCAGACCAGATACAGGAAATTGTGGACATGCGGGACCCCGCCGCGCCGCTCTACTGGCAAGTCGCGGAATCGCTTCGCAAACGGATTCTCTCGGGAGAACTCCGTCCCGGCACACGTTTCCCGCCAGAACCGGAACTGGCGGCGGCACTCGGAATCAACCGTCTGACCCTCCGCCGGAGTTTGCAAATTCTCACGGAACAGAGCCTGATCACCCAGCTTCCGCGGCGAGGCACGTTCGTCGCATTTGCGAGAACCAAAGGCTTGCGGATCGGCGTGGTGTTTCCCACGCACAGTTTTCTGGATCTGGGTTCTTATTTTCTGCGGCTTCTGGCAGGAATCAATTACGGAATGTTCGGCAAGGAAAACGGCGAACTGGTTTTCATCAACAGCGCCGGGATCAAGTCCTCCAAAAGCATCGAAACCATCAGCCGTGCTCAATGCGACGGTCTGATTGTGCCGGTGAACCGACTGTCACTGGCGAAAGTCCTCTGCCAGAAAAGCTTTGACCACATCCCGATGGTTTTCGTCAACTCCTTCGAACCGTGCGTGGAGACTGCGGACCGCTATATCGTGCGTCTGACAAAAGATTCCATTCAAACGGGGGTGAAGCACCTTCTGGCTCTCGGACACACACGGATCGCCTACATCAGCCTCCATATCCCGCAGCTTCAAATCCTTCTCGAGCGCAACGAGGAATTTCTGCAATGCCGGCTGAAAGACGGGATCAATGCCATCGGAGAGGCCGGGGAAGACTGGTTCAACTATGCGAGAAAAACCGCGTTCAATCTCTGCAAGTCGAAGAGCCCCCCGACGGCGATCCTCTGTCCCGGCATCATCTTCGCGTCCGGCGCATGGCAGGGGGTCATGGATGCGGGACTCCGGATTCCCGAAGACATCTCCCTGGTCGGCTTCGACCCGGTGGAGAACACGAATCCCTACATGACCGCGATCGAACAGCCGCTCGGAGTCATGATGAAAAAAGCCGTCGATCTGATTTATGACATGAAAAACGCAGGGAAACCTCTGAAAGAACAAATCTACTCGTTCCCTGCGGAATTGCGGGAACGAGGAAGCTGCAGGTCTCTGAAAAAAAATTGACCGGGGAACGCGATTTTGAATAAGGCAAAGAATCTCATTCCGAACAATGGACAGGAGGCGAACGAATGAAGAGAAAACAGAAAATCCGTATCCATTTCACGCTGATAGAATTGCTCGTCGTTGTAGCTATCATCGCAATTCTCGCCGGGATGCTGCTTCCCGCGCTGAATAAGGCAAAACTGAAGGCAAAGTCGGTCGAATGCCGCGGGAAACTGCGGCAGATCGGAACTTCGACACAGTTTTATGCAAACGACTATCAGGATTACCTGCCGCCGTCCTGGCACATGATGTACGGAAACTTCACCTGGATGCAGGCGTTCCTCCCTTATCTGGGAAGTCCGGTTTCGGCTAAAAAAATGTACTGGTGTCCCGGCGACCCGCCCCCGGCCAACCCGGTCTCCGCGGATCTGTATCAGGGTTATTACATCCGGTATGCCTCCAACATCAATGGGTTTTCCTATTCGAACATGACAGACGGCACGCCGTACCGCAAACGCGGGATGATTGTGAAGCCTTCTGAATTCGTGTGTTTCCTCGACCGCAAAAATCATGTGTACGTGACACCGACCACCTGTTGGGACGCGGGTACCGAAATCGGAAACGCCAATAATGCGACTGAACTCGTCCGGAGTGTTCCCGTCCGTCAGTGGCACGCCGGAACGATGTCGTTCGTTCATCTGGACGGCCACTCTTCGAGCGCACCGTTCCCGCTGAAACCGTGCGGGGCGGAGCCGTTCAAATGGACCCGGACCGGAAATCGAAGCGAACCTCTTTACAACTGAAACTGGAAAGGAAATGGAAATGTCTTGCAGGATTCTGCTCTTTGCTCTGATTGCCGTCGCCGGTTCTCTCCGCGGGACGATCCCGCTTTCGGAACTCAAATCGGAAAAAGTCTGTCGTCAGGTGTTTGCTTCCGATGAAAATGAAATGTTGCGGAGACGCGCATTTCTGTTTCTGCTGGACGTCACCAGAAACAGTGACGAAATTCTTCAGAAAGGACTCTCCGACCGCGATTCCGCCATTCGCGGAAAGGCATTGTTCGAATACTTCACAAAACATCGGGATGCGGCCGTCCCCGAGCTCAAAAAGTTGACCTCGGACCCCGATTATGGAGTCATTACCCTTCTGACGCAATGCGCAAGCCAGCTGAAGGACCGCAAAGCCGCAAACGCGCTTCTCGTGGAGATCGGAAAAAATGCAAAGGATCAGCGTGTCACGAAACAGGTCAACGACAAGACATTCCCCTTCAAGAGAGTCAACACCCGTTTGAAGGACCGCGCGGACTGGGACTTCGACATTGTGAAGGTGAAAAGCATTCCGCTTCCTCAAAACGGATACCGTTTCATCGTTGATCCGGAAAATCGCGGACATTTGAATAATTTCTTCAATGATTCCTTCAATGATTCCGCCTGGACCCTCCTGAAAATGGGCTCGTGGGCACAGCAGGGGTTTGCCAAATACAAGGGATACGCCTGGTACCGGGTCCGGTTCAAGATGCCGGAAAAAATCGACAGCAACGCGGTGGAGATGGCTTTCGACGCAGTGGATGAATCCGCCTGGATATGGTTGAACGGCACCTTCATCGGAGCTCATGACGAGGGACCGAACGCATGGGACCAGCCCTTCTTTCTCGATGTAACCCGCGAGATCAGATGGAATGCCGAAAATGTTCTCACGATCCGGGTTTTCGGAAATGAAGGCGGCCTCATCAAACCGGCACGGCTGGATATATTGAAATAATCACTCAGGAGAAACTTCCATGAAAAAAATGTTTATCCGGACTCTGCTGTCGGCGGCAATTCTGCAATGCGCCGCGGCAGAAGAAACCCTTCTTGCGGAATGGAATTTCACAAAAGAAATCCACAGCGCGGACGGAAAAATTCAATGCGTGGCACGGGGAAAAACGAAAGTCATCGACGGTGCGCTGGAAACGGGCGAAGTCCCGAAGGAACAGCCCGAAGGCATCCAGGCGGCCAAAGCTTATCCGGAATTGACTCCGTCCGGGGCTTTCCGGATCGTCGTTGAATTCGAACTCAAAAAAGCGACTTCGGCTCAGCCGTATCTTTTTTTCTGGGACAGCAAATGCGATTTTTACGACAAGAATAATGAGAATCCGAAGGACAACTCCGGGTTTACGTTCGGTCTTTACCGCAACCCGAAATCCGGGGAATTGCGGCCTCAGGCATGGCTCGGCTTCGGCAAGGCAACGGCAGTCCTGAACGGAAAAAGCGTCGCAATGGAACCCGGGCGGAAATATACGCTCGAACTGGATTACGACGGCATCGGCACGGCAAAATTTCTGTTGGACGGAAAGATCAATGCCGAGGTCAAAGTCATCCCGGGCGGACCGCTTGCTCCGGCACAATTCCGTCCGGTGATTGGCGACCGGGCGCTCGGACATTTTTTCCGTTTCGACGGACGCATCCTCTCCCTCAAAATCTTCGTCCGTCCCTCGGCGGCGATTCAGGCAGGGAGTATCGGGCGAACCGCTTTTTTTCGCAATGAGAAGAACGCCTCGCTGCGGCTTGCCGTCCGCAACCTTTCCAACGAGCCGATGACCGGATTGAAAATGACCAGCCCCGTCGGGATGGACTGGGGAGAACTCGCGGCGGGGGAATCGAAAGTCCGGGAGATCCCGCTGGAAACGCGGCTCAAACAGGGAAAATACGAGCTGAAACTTCAGTTCACCGGAACCCGGAACGGGAAGGCGTTTTCGGAAACGTCTTCCGTTCCGTACGCCATCGGCCCGGTCCGGACCGATTCCATGACTGTAATGATGTGGGGATACGCGGACTCGTTCAAAATTCTCCAGAACACCGGATTCACGCACGGCTTGAAGTCGCTGGTTTCTCCGATGTATGCACGCCCGAAGGATGATGCCTCTGTCCGCGCCCAGTATGCCGACCTCGATGATATGCTGTGTGAAGGGTTCTGGCGGGCGGATTATTTCAACATCAGCCATTATCCGTCGATTGCGAAGAAGTTTCCGCGTCTCGACCGCGAGGGAAAACCGATTGCCGTCAGCGGAAAAATGAACATCGACGCCAACGATCCGGCCGCAATCCGTTTCCTCGGCGATATGGCCGAGCTCGTTTCCAAGACCTATGGCGCCCATCCCGCCCTCGAACTGCTGGATGTGAATTCCGAAATCCGCGACCGGACGGCTCCCTCTTTCAGCCGCTACGAACAGGATGCATTCAAGGCATATTCCGGGTTCGGCGTTCCCCCTGAAATCAAGCAGAAAACCACTCAATACACCCTGTTCCCGGACTTCCCGTTTTCAAGAGTCGTTCCCGACAAGGACCCCATTCTCGTTTATTACCGCTGGTTCTGGAAAGACGGCGACGGCTGGAATCCACTGAATGGAAAAATCAGTGAGATTTACCACAAGAACATTCCCCATGAATTCCGTTCCTATTTCGCCCCGTCCACACGCCAGCCGCCGATCTGGGGTCCCGCCGGAAAAGTCGATGTGATCAGCCAGTGGACCTATGCGTATCCGGACCCGCTCCGGCTGGCGTCCGCGACCGATGAAATCCTCGCAATGGCCGAGGGCAAACCCGGTACGGCGGTCATGGAAGGCACCCAGCTGATCTGTTACCGGAGCCAGACCGCCCCGATCGAAAAAAAGGTCCCGGACGAACCGGCGTGGGTGAAAGAACACCCGGACGCAAAATACATCACGATTCCGCCGGACACTCTGCGGGAGGCTTTCTGGAGCAAGATTTCGCGCAAGGTGGACGGCATCGTGTATCATGGAGACGGCTCCATTTACCTCGACCCCGTGAAAAAGACCCCCTCCTATATCAATACGAACCCGAAAACGGAGCCGGTCCTTCAGGACCTCCTGAAAAACATCGTGAAGCCGCTGGGACCGACCTTGAAACGCATCCCGGAACGCAACCGCGATGTGGCGATCCTTCACAGTTTTGCTTCTTCGATGTTCGCCGGGCGCGGCTCCTACGGCTGGGGCGGCTGGATCATGGACCTTCATCTCGCGCTGCAATGGGGCGGCCTCGATCCGCGTGTGATCTACGAGGAGGAAATCCTGCGCGACCATCTGAAAGGAGTCAAGGTTCTGGCGATGCCGCATTGCGACGTCCTGCCGGAATCGGTTTACAAAGCCGTTTGCGATTTCCAGCGCAAAGGAGGAATCCTGATTGCGGATGAATTCCATGTTCCGGGTCTCCTGCCGGACATCCGGATCAATTCAGTAGCAAGGGTTTCCGAGGATGCGGCGGGCTCCAAGGAACGTCTCCAGAAATTGGGGAAGGAAATCCGTTCGAAGCTCGGTGAATATTATACCGCCCATGCGGCATCGGACAATCCCGATCTGGTCACGCACACCCGCACGTTCAAGAATGCGGACTACCTTTTCGTCATCAATGACAAACGGATCTACGGCGATTATTTCGGTCCGTGGAAACTGACGCAGGAACAGGGAATGCCCAATGCCGGAATCATTGACGTCCGCCGGGAAACGGGAGCTGTCTATGACCTCGTGAAACACCAGGGCGTTGATTTCCGGTCGGACAAAGGGATAACCCGAATCCCGGTCCGTTTCGACACCAATGACGGACGTCTTCTTTTGCTGCTTCCGAAGCCGATTGCAACGGTATCGGTCTCCGTTCCCGCACAAGCCGCGAAAGGCGGAACGATCCCCCTGAACATCACGGTGACTGACACGTATTCCCGTCCGGTGGAAGCCCTGATCCCGCTCAAACTCGAGGTGACGGATGCGGCCGGAACCAAAACAGATGATTCCTTCTTCGTCTGCGCTGAAAACGGGAAATACTCGGGGACAATCACCATTCCGTTGAATGCGGAACCCGGCTCCTGGAAAATTCATGCGCGGGAACTTGCCTCCGGGAAAAACGCAAGTTCCTCCGTCATGGTCTCCAGATGAGGAAGTCAGAGAACCCAAATAAGGAAAATTTCGGAAGTCATGAAAGCGATTGACATCTTTATTCAAAAAGGAGTATTCGACGGAGCGGTGATTCTGGCAGGGAACCTCGAAAAGGATCTTTTCATGCATACGCAGGGGCTGGCCGACCGCACCATCAACCGTACCATGTCCGTGGACACGGTGTTCGATGTTTCCAGCGTGTCGAAACCGGTCGGCACGGCCACGGCGCTGGCCTTGTGCATGGAGCACGGCCAGATCGATCCGGACCGTCCATTTCAGGAGTATCTGCCTCAATTCACAGGAAAAACCGTGGCGCCGGTCACGGTCCGCCATCTGGCGTATCACTATTCCGGAATCGAGCCGGATTATCCGCTGAACACATCCGCCGATGAATTGATGCGCCGGATGCTCGGTTCCAATTTCCCACACCCGCCGATGACGCAATACCGTTATTGCTGCGTCAACTACGATTTCCTCGGCTTCATCCTCGAGAACGTGACAAAGACGCCGCTGGAGGTGTTCGCAAAGGAAAACATCTTCACCCCTCTTCAGATGACCGACACGAACTGGGGCGCGCCGCTGGAACACACAAGACCGCGTCTGGTCCGGCACGGGCGCTGTGTGGACAGCGATCCCGGAATCATCTTCGATCGCTGGGCGCGGGTGCTGTATCCCCATGTTGTCGGCAACGCGGGAATCTTCACGACCGCGCCGGACCTTGCCCGTTACGCCCGGATGATTCTGCGGAACGGCAAAGGGGTCTTCCTGACCGACATCATCGAACGGGAATTCTTGCCCAATAAAGCGCCGGAAGGCATGTATGAGCGTTCGCTCGGCTGGAACAAGCACCGGGCACTGATGCCCGACGGCTTTTCCGAAAAAGCCATTTTTCACAGCGGTTCCAGCGGACAGACCTTCTGGATCGATCCTGAAAAGCAATTTTTCCTTATCATTCTGACCAACTTGTTCGGGGATCACGACGAGGGAATCGAGGCCCGTCTGAAAATCGCAAATGAAGTAATGAAGATACTCTCCGGTTCCGGAGCAATTGCGTAAATCCCGGGATACCGGGAAGCTGAATGCGCCCTCCCCGGAAAGGTCTTTAAAAAGTTCATAAAAAAATTCATTGCATCCGCCCCCATGCATTCTCCAGACAAATCCGCTTGAGAAAACGAAAGAAAGGATTATATTCATTCTGAAGTCTTTTTTGGAAAATCGTTTCCGCCGGTGCGGAAATGCAATCGATTCAACGGGGAAAGAGACAATGGAGAAAATCAAGTATCCGGTGGGAACTGCGGAAAAATGGTTTGGCGGGATCAAGCACAAATTTCAATTTGAAGGGCATGACGCCTTCATCGTGGAGCCGGAGAAACCGGCGGAGGGATTGCCGTGGTCCTGGTGTCTGGAATGGCCGGACGCGTTTGTTGAACGCTGCACTGCGCCCGAACTGCTGGCAAAAGGCTTTCATCATGTGCATGTCAATATTCATGGAACCTGGGCCTCTCCCGAAGGCATGAAAGTCCTTGAGGCTTTTCATGCCATGCTTGTCAAGCTCGGATTCCACCGGAAAGCCATGCTGATGGGGTTGAGTATGGGTGGTTTGTATTCTTTCCGTTTCGCCATGGAAAATCCGGACAAGGCCGCGGTCATCTACGGGGATGCCCCGGTGTGCGATCTGAAAGAATATCCCGTGGATTACAGGAAAACGGTCTATGATGCTTACGGGTTCAAATCCGCGGACGATCCGCGCATTCCCGCATTGAATCCCATGGAACATCTCGACATACTGGTCCGGGCGGGAATTTCCGTGATCCTCGTTGTAGGCATGGCCGACGAAGTGGTGATTCCCGCTTTGCATTCGGAACGTCTGGAAAAGCGTTACCGGGAACTGGGCGGGAAGATCAAAGTGTTGAGGCGCCCGTATGTGGGACATCATCCGCACGGCTACGATGATCCCTCGCAGGTCGTGGATTTCATTCTTGCGCATTATCCGGCGGAAGAAACACGGAAATAATAATGGAGACAGGGACCTCTGAATGAGTATTACAGGTGTACAAAACATAAATGCGGAACGTCTTGCCGCAGCCTGTGTGCTGAGTGTCGTGGGCGGATTTCTGGATATGTACACGTATCTCTGCCGCGGAAAAGTATTCGCCAACGCCGTTACGGGCAATATGGTCCTTTTCGGGCTCAATCTTGCAAATCTGGAATGGACATCCTGTGCCAGATATCTGCTTCCGATCCTCTTTTACGCACTGGGCGTATTCGCCGCCGAGTATGTCCATCTGAAACTGACCCCCTCCAGACGGATCGGCTGGCATCAGTCCGTGCTGATTCTGGAAATTCTTTTTCTGCTCCCGATTGTCTTTATTCCCTACGGCGACTTTGATTTCGCGGTAAACGCCATCATTGCTTTCATCTGTGCGCTTCAGGTTCAAACCTTCCGCCGGGTGCATGGCCTTCCGTTCGCCTCCACCATGTGCACGGGAAATCTCCGGAGCGGCACGGAAGCCTTGTTTCACCGCGTTTTCGGCAAAGACCATGCGGGATGGCAGAAAGCCAGACATTATTATCTGGTGATCATCTGGTTCATTATCGGTGCGGCTGTCGGAGCGGTGCTCCTCCGGTCATTCGGACATCTGATCTTCTTTCTCGCTCCCGCCGGCCTGATTGCGGTTTTTTTCATGGTGACCACCAGACGGCAAGCCGTCGCTCTCCGGAATTACTGGAGGAATTTGTTCCGCCGGAAAGGCTGATCTTCCGCTGATTCATCACGAACATACGCTGGCGTTGGCATCCTGAACAATGTAGTTCCGAAAGAAATTTGTTTTATGATTTTGGTAGAAACAGATATTTTTTTGTTATGTTTAGACATTTTTTATGTTGGAAACCGGTATATAATATGTTTCCACCGGATGACCACCCGGAAATGAAAAAATTCATCGGATGCGGAAAATAGAAATCGAGGGAACTGGATATGAACAGAACGGAAAAAGCATTTGAACTCGCCTGCGAAATTTACAACGAGCATGGAGTCGATCCGAAACAGGCCATTGAAGCGCTCTCGAAAATACCGGTATCCGTTCATGCGTGGCAGGGGGATGATGTCTGCGGTTTTGAAAACACAACCCATGCGCTTACAGGCGGCTGCCAGGTGACCGGAAATTATCCCGGGCGCGCCCGCACCGCGGCGGAACTGAGAAAAGACCTTGATCTGGCGCTGCGGCTGATCCCGGGAACTTTGCGGGTCTGCCTGCAGGGACATCAGGTAGACAAGATGTTCCCGGAGGTGGACCGCGATGCTTTCACGATTGAGAATTTCTCCGAGTGGCTTGAGTGGGCAGGAACCCGCAAGCTCGGACTGGATATCGCTCCCGCTTTCTATTCGCACCCGAAACTGGATCATGGACTCTCCCTTTCCCATCCGGACCCTGAAGTCCGCCGGTTCTGGATCAATCACGGGAAGGCGATCCGGCGCATCGGAGCCGAATTCGGAAAGGCCCTCGGGACGCCCGCCATCTGCAATTTCTGGGCTCCGGACGGCTTCAAGGATGCACCCGCGGACCGTCTTTCTCCGCGTCTGCGTCTGGGGGAATCGCTGGATGCCGTCTTTTCCGAACAGATTGACGAACGCTATGAGATCGATGCCGTGGAATCGAAACTGTTTGGTATCGGGGTCGAGTCCTGCACCGTCGGCTCCCATGAATTTTACCTGATGTACGCCGCGAACCGGAATAAGCTCATCTGTCTGGACTCCGGACACTTTCACCCGACGGAATCCATTGCGGACAAACTCAGCGCGATTGTTTCCCGGCAGGGACGCATTCTTCTTCATGTCAGCCGCGGCGTCCATTGGGACAGCGACCATGTTGTTCTGCTCAACGACGAATTACTCCAGATAGGCAGAGAAACCGTGTTTTGCGCGAAGAACAACAACATCCATATCTGTCTGGATTATTTCGATGCGTCGATCAACCGTATCGCGGCATGGGTGGTCGGTTCGCGGAATATGCTGAAATCCCTGTTGATCGCCCTGCTTGAACCTACCGGAGAACTTTGCTCGCTTGAAAACAAATGGGATTTCTCCGGTCGCCTCGCACTGCAGGAAAAGGTGAAAACCCTTCCCTGGAGCGCCGTCTGGCAGTATTTCTGCGAGACAAACCGGATGCCGGACGATTACGCAGTGATGAATGAAATCAGAACCTATGAGAAAGCCGTGCTGACGGAACGAGGATGAATCCTCGGGGTTCCAATAAGATCAGACGAGTCATCGTGTAGTGCTGAGCCGATGACAGTAATCCACTGCCAGGGAGGCTTCGTCCAGTCCGCACCGGACCTTCGTTCCATTCTCAAGGGAATCGGCAAACGCGCGAATTTCTTCCAGATAGGGATCGTTTTCATCCGAAAAGTCAAGAAAATCGCTGTTTTCAAGACCATGCCGGGCCACGACCAGACCGTTCAGCGAACGGAACTCCAGGGAGAGCTTTTCGAAGACCGCCGTGTATCCGGCACGGAACGGCAGTGTCGAAGGCGGGAAAAAACCGCCCTCGATCCGCACGATCAGTCCGTCTTCATATTCCCACGTGGCATCCAGAACGCCGTTTCCGAAACGGTTCCGGATCGTCGGGTTGACCCGGAAAGCGTCCGGTTCTCCAAGGATAGAGAGAGCGTAATCAACATCATGGATATTGAGGTCGAAAAGGGCTCCGCCGGACTCCGCCGCGGTCCCCGAGTTTTTCCAGTCGCCCCATGCGGGCGTACCGGAATAACGATACAACTGTAAAAAAAGGAGACGCCCGCAGGTTTTTTCCGCGATCAGAGACGCCAGATAACGGTATTCCCGTTGAAAACGCACACAATGCCCGACCTGAAACACCAGTCCGGTTCCGGCAAGACGTTTACGGATGTCTTGTGCTTCCTCATGCCGGAAGCAAAGCGGTTTTTCCACAAAAACATGTTTTTTGCGGGCAAGAGCGGAAAGAATGCAGGGAGAATGCATTCCGGTCGGCGCGGCAATCACAACCGCATCCGCTTCACAGGAGTTCATGGCTTCATCCAATGTCGGATAAAATGGAATGTCATGAATCCTCTCCCAGTCGATCCGCCGCGTATTGATATTGCCCTTGGCCGGACGGAGCTGTTCCTTCGGGACACGGTCCGCCACAGCGGTGAGTTCAAGGCCCGGAGTGGATAGAATGTTTCCGGCATGGGTCTGCCCCATGAAACCGAATCCCGCCAGAATGATTTTTTTCATTTCGCATCGCTCCAGTCCAGGATGATTCCCATTTCTCCGCCGCGGTTGCAATCCAGTATTCTGTAGGCCTCCGGCGCGTCTTTCCAGTTCAGTTTCCGGCTGACGAGTCCTTTCATATCCAGCACTCCGAGACGCACCAGATCGAAGAACATGCTCACATGCCGCCCGGCTGTCCACGGATAGTCCGCCTGCGGATGATCCGGGTGCGAAAAATTGTGGGCGCCGATGATCGAAATGCTCGGCCATACGCAGAAATCGTGAAAATCGAATTCCACGGCATGTTTCGGACTGCTCAAAATGACCAGCCTCCCCTTTTCCCGCAGCAGCGACGCCTCTTTCTGAAGGAGTCCGGCATTGCCTGTCAGTTCGATTACGACATCCGCCTTGCGCCCGGAATTCGCCCGCCTCAGAATATCCTCCACATTTTCTTTCAAAGGATTGACCCGGATCACCGAAGGACAGTCCGGAAGAAGTTCGAGACGATGTTCCGCCGGATCCACGCCGATGACGGGACACGCGCCGGCTTCCAGCAGAAAGCGGACGGCAAACTGCCCAAGCAATCCAAGCCCATATACAACCGCGCATTCCCCCCACTGGATTTTCGAGGTGCGGACTCCGTTCATCACAATCTGGGGAATCGTAAAGAAAACAGCGTCATCATCGCTGACCGGATCGGGAACACAATGGCATTCGCTCTTTCCCTTCGCCTGATTTTCGGAACCGTGAAGAGACTTGACGACATATGCCGCATGGCTGCAATTGGTCGCCACGCGTTTCCCGAGCCATTCGCTTTTCACGCCTTCCCCCAGCCCGATCACAGTCCCGACATTGTTATATCCCGGATAATACGGACAGGAAAAATGTTTTTCCCAGTTTGTTCCCGGCTCGAACTCCCCGCAGTAGGCGGTCATCTCCGTTCCGGTGCTGATCAGCGTCCGACTCGTTTTGATGAGAAGTTCACCCGCTTCCGGTATTGGAATTTCGGTTTCTCTGAATGCGGCTTCACGCACTTTCGGAAAATACAGGATCGCGTTTTTTTTCATGTTTTCCATAAAACCTCCATTGCTTTTTCAAGTGGCTGTTTTATATTTTACATGCAAATTAAGATGCTTTCTTTGTATAAAATATCAAAAACCATGCTTAAAACGTCAAAAATTAAAAATACCGGTTTCTACGATCCGATTTCGCTGGACCCCGCTTTTCCGGTCACATTTCCGGGATACAGGGAGCCTCCGCACGATGCCCACATCCACAACTGTTTCGAAATCGGGCTATGCACGACCGGCAGCGGCGTATTCCTCATCGGGAACAAGATTTTCACCTGTTCGCCGGGGGATGTCTGCTTTATCAACAACCGTGAATTTCATCTGCTCCAGCATGATACGCCGTCAAACTCGAAATGGGACTTCATCAACCTCGATCCTGTGAGGCTCCTGGCCGGGGGGCTTCCGGAAGACGAGAGTCTGCTCGATCTTTCGCGGTTTTCAGGCGACCGCTTTCAGAATCTCGTTCATCAGTCCGACGCGCCGGAGCTGAACCGTCTTGTGTGTCTGCTGATCGATGAGCTCGATCACCGGAGAAAAGGATTCCGTGACAGTGTTCGCGGGATTGTCTGGACTCTGCTGGTGCTGCTTCACCGCAGGTGTCCGGCCACAGCGGATGAAACGACCGCCGGCGAGGAAGTCGATGTGATTTATCCGGCGCTCAGATATATTGCACGGCACTACCGCCGCCCGATCCGGATCGAAGAACTGGCAAAAGTCTGCCATTGCAGCGTTTCGACTTTTCGACGGCAGTTCATCCGTTCCATGAAAGTCCTGCCGGTCGAGTACATGCTGGAATTCCGCCTCAAATCGGTGGCTGCGCGCCTGCTCAACAGCAGGGAACAGGTTTCCTCGCTGGCGTGGGAACACGGATTCGGAAATCTTGCGAATTTCAACCGTCAGTTCAAAGCTTTCTTCGGGTGTTCTCCCAGGGAATACCGCGTCTCATCGCAGACAGGGAATATTCGCCGGTTCCGGTGAGAACGCCCTTCACGCACCTATCGGCCGGGCCCTTTGTCTTTTTCCAGCCGGGCTTGCCGCGGATGGGTGTACAGTTGTTGAAATTCTTCCGTCTTCCCCATTTTTTCCGCAGCTCTCCGGAGAAAATGGACTTCCGCGAAATCTACCGCCGCCTGCGTCCATTTGAACACATCACGCGTATCGAGGCCCAGAAGCATTCCATGGTCTCCGTAAGGATACAGATGCAGGGAACAGGGAACCCCGGCATCCGCCAGCGCTTCTGCAAAATAGACGCTGTTCCGGAACGGCACCACCTGGTCCCGGATGGTATGCCAGAGAAACGTCGGCGGAGTCTGCGCCGTGACACGATGCTGCAGGGAATACTTTTTGGCGTATTTCCGGTAATCCCGGCCGAAAAGAAATTTCCCGGAATCGGCATGGCTCCACGGTTCCAGAGAAATCACCGGATAAGAAAGAAAAAGAATATCCGGGACTCCATTCACAGAGTCGAATTCATCCCCGGCCGAAGCGTCGATTTCCTGCGCAACGGTGCCGAGACAAGCCGTCAGGTGTCCCCCCGCGGAAAAACCGCAGGCACAAATCCGATCCGGGATGATGCGCCACTTCCGTGCATTGCCCCGGATCATCTTCATGGCACGCAAGGCGTCCTGCTGCGGCTCCGGGAAAAGATGAGTCTTGCAACGGTAATTCAGGACGAAGGCATGGTATCCCAGTTCATTGAAGCGGCGTGCGATCGGAGTTCCTTCGATCGACTCGCAGACACAGCAGTAACCGCCGCCGGGGATCACAAGGACAGCAGGCCGGGGTTTTCCGCCCGGCAGAAGGAAAGGGGTAATCGACGGAGGAAGCTGTTCCGAATCGTGCGGCAGATTTTTCCAGAGTTTCAGGGGAAGCGCCTCTGTCTTTTCGGAGTAGGCGCGCGGAATTTTTTCTTCTGTCTTCATTTTTTCTCCATATTCATGAGGTTGAACTCGAAATTCAAGTCAATCCGGCTTTTTTGTGGGGACGTCCGCTCCGGGGTTCATGCCAGGGATTCTTGCTGTCGCGGAAAGCCGCGGGCCAGCTTCCGATGACCTTGAAAAAGACCTTGGAAAAATGGTAACGGTTGGCAAAGCCGGTCTGCGCGGCGATTTCATCGATGGTTTCATCTGTAAAGTGAAGCAGTTCGCAGGCTTTTTCAATCCGGCGTTGTTTCAGGTAGACCTGCGGGGAACTTCCCACGTGGAAAGTAAACAGGCGGATAAAGCCGTTTTCGCTCATGCAAAGCTGTCTGGCCAGTTCGCGGTTGGTGTAGAGCCAGCAGCCTTCGCCGTCGATTTTTTGAACCAGTCCCTGGATGCGCTGATCCATTTCCGCGCCCATATCCCATGAAATATCCTCCAGCATAAACAGGGCGGTCGTTACGAAGGCATACACCCCCATAAGCCCATTTCGTCCGGAATCAGAGGCGGAAGATGAAATCCGGGAAATCAGTTCCGGAGGAAACATTTTCCGGGGGAGGATGAAGATACGATCCCGCAATTGCGCGGAACGCCACTCCAGCGAGAAATGGGCATACAGCTGCCGGAACGGCCGGTCGCAGTGCGTGGTAAGCCTCGTATAGGGCGCGATCAGATAAATTTTCTCCTGTTCCAGAGGAATCCTGCGGTGTCCATGCACGATTTCCGCTCCGGAATCAAAGTTGAGATAACAGCGCCAGAACGGGTATTTCAGTTCATAATCCCAGGAATCGACCGTCAGGCAGGCCCAGCTGTGTATCTTCAGCGGAAGAAACGGAGAATGTTCCGGGTTATTCATCGACGGCTCCTTTGTATTCCTGCGATAACATATCTTCCTGTCATATATTTGCAAACCCCGATGTTAGAAACAAATATTTATTTTCAAGATTTGGACATTGGAAATCAGAAGAAAAACATTATAATATTGCACATGAAGATTCTCAAGGCAGTGGTAAGGATCTTCGGAATGGAACACAAACCCCGGCAGCGACAAAAGGGAACGAACAATGCGTTTTTACAGAAAATCAGAATTTCGACATTCAGCATCAAAAACAAAACAGGAGGCAATAATGAAAAATCCGGCGGCAAGTGAAAAGCATGTGTTCACATTAATCGAACTCCTTGTAGTGATTGCGATCATTGCAATATTGGCGGGCATGCTGCTGCCTGCCCTCAACAAGGCCAGAGAGAAAGCCCGTGCTGTTTCCTGTATGAGCAATCTCAAGCAGGCGGGGATGGGCATCATGATGTATACCGTGCAGTACAAAGATTACCTTCCCGCCGGAACCATCGCATGGTGGACGCTTCAATGCAAAGATTCTCTGGGAGTCCGGGCCTCCTACGCCTACCCCGGAACCGTTTATGACGGACTGCCTGTTTCAAGCACCAACCGGAGCGCGCTGGTCTGCCCGGCCGCGGATCTCAAGGAAATTCCCACGGACACCGGACGGGCGCTGACCAACTATTGCACCACCGCATTCGACTTCAGCAAGAGCGGCTACTACAAGCCCAGCTGCTACGGAGGGCTCGCGCTGGCGGAATATGTCAATGGAACCCTCAGCCTGGATGCCGGCAACCTGGCATCCGTTCACAAGAAAATCACGACCTTGAACACCCGCAGCGTTCTGCTTTACGAAAGGAGAGGCATGCCGACACGCTGGGGACGCGTCTCTCTGGTTCCGGCCATGTATGCCTACATCGCCAACTACAACACCGGAGGCTCCACTTTCGGAATATTCCTTCCCGGAAATACAGCCAGCATCGTGGATGCTCCCATGGGAGTGAACTACCCGTTCCATCATCTTGGCATGGGAAACTTTCTGATCGGAGACGGCAGTGTCCGGACTCTCCGCGCCGGCACGACCTTCGATTATGACTTTGTTCCGAAAAAATAAACTCATCATAGACATTCAATCCGGAAACACCCAAAGGAATCCCGATGAAAAAATCCATTCTGTCATTTCTCATGTTGTTCAGCGTTCTGCTGTATGCCGAAGGTCCATCCGTCAATTCGGACGGAATGATCCTTTACGGAGGCAAATACCTCCGGCTGACCGATCGGAATCAGGTTATGCTGACAGTTGACAACGCGGTTGATTTCAATCTGCTTCTGATATTCGGACTTCCTTCCGGGGATATCAATTCAATCACCGCTCTTCGGAACCACAATTTTACCGTTCAGGGCAACCGGGTCACGGTTGTCTCCGACCTGATTCCACCCAAAGCCAAAGAAGCCGTCGGACAGGTGACATCCACGCTCGAGCTGTTGAAAGACCAGACCATAAAACTGCGGATCGAAGCCAGGCTGAATCAGGGCAAATTCAAACAGGTTTACGGATTGTTCATCGGAAAAAAGACCTTAAGCGGTCATATGCTGGTGGATTCAAAGACCGTACCCATCGGCGCCCAGGACATGAGATATGGCGCTGTTCCGAAGCTCAGCGCAGATTTCTTTTCCGGAAATCCGGCGGAAACGTTCAGCATCACGCCTCTGATTTACAGCGGTTTCTCCATAATCAACCGCACGAAAAGTTTCAGCTTCAGCTTCAAGGATGGAGTATTGGAGGTTCTTTTCAATTTGAAGTAACGCCAAAGAAAACAACTGAAAATGATTCATAATCTCAAAGGAAAATTTTCATGAAAAAGTATGTATTTCTGACTTGTGTGATTCTGCTAGGATTTGCCGGCCTGAGGGCGGAGGATTTCGATACGCAGAAAACGCTTCAACCGGTAATGAATAAAAACGGCCTGATCAGCATCGGCAGCAAAACGATCAAAATGAACAGCATCGCCATGCAGTACAGCATGTCGCTGGCCGATACCATGAATGTATTCATGAGCTCGATTTTCAACATGGGCAAGGGAGATGTCGGCGTCGTTTTCTTTACAGACCGGAAACGCGAAGACCTTCAGGACGCCATTATATGCCGCGCCCGGGTCACCGCCGCCCGCGGCGAAACCAGACCGCTGGGAGATTTTACAGCCGAACTCCGCCTTCTGAAAGATGGCCGGATTCTCATATCCAATACCTACAAACTCGATCCCGGGGTAAAAACAGCAACCGTTCCCTATTTCTTTTTCCGGCTGTCCGGTGTTGAAATTTCCGGTTACAGCCAGCTGGGGGACCACAGAGTCCCCTTCGACCAACAGAACATCCAGTATCAGAAACGTCCGAATTTGTCGCTCACTTTTTTCCCGGAGGAACCGGCCAGACGTTTTCAGCTGATCCCGATCAACTATTCAGTCATCTCCATCAACCGCGACAACGGACAGGTTTCCCTCCAATTCGACCGGGACGGGAAAATGGAGTTTCTCCTGGACCTGCGGGGGGAAGTCCGCCTCGACCGTTCGAATGAGTTCTATTCCGGGGTCGATTTCCTGAAAATCGATTCCCTGCGACTGCCTCCTTATGCGGCAAGCCGCAACCTTATCATGAATCCCTCCTTTGAATTCGGTTTCCGTTATTTTCCCGCCAAATCGTATGGCCATTACGGAACAATCAAGGACTTTGAAACCTACACCATCGATGAGTCCGCCGCACACTCCGGCCGGAAATCTCTGAAAATCACTTGCGACGACCGTCCGGTCGCTTCCGTGCTTCCCCTTTCAACCATGGGAATTCCATGCAAGCCCGGCGAACGATATCAGTTCAGTTTCTATGCGAAAACCGACGCCCCCGGCAAAGCCTTCATCTATCTTGACGGACGTGGAATTTCTCCGGTAACCAGCTTGTTCACGCCGGAACGGAAAGTACAATATCCGGACAAGGAATGGAAACGGTTCGTGGTGCCGTTCGACGCCCTGAGCGAGTTCAACAGCGTTCAGTTCACCGCGGGAATCAAACCGGGATCGGATATCCACAAAGCCCATGTATGGATTGACGATCTCCAGCTGGAGCAAGCGCCATCCGCCACCGACTTCACCAGGGCCCCGGTACAATCCGCCCTCACAAGTAATTTTCCGGGCAACTGTTTCGACATTGTGGAAAAACCCGGTCTCAAATTGGAGGTGCTGACCGCTCCCGATGCTTCCGGAAAAGCGGATATCTCCGTAAAAGACTTTTTCGACAAGGAGTTTTACCACGTCATCGCGCCGTTCACCGCGGATAAAAATGGACATGCAATTATTCCACTGCCGGAACTGGAACGGAAACTGAGCTCGGAACAGGCCACGGGAGCCTATGCCGTCACCCACACGGTCACAACCGGCGATCAGACCTTCCCCGATTATTCGCGCTTCTCGGTAATCCGCCGTTTGAACGGACGTCATAAAAACCGTAATATTTTCAACTATATCGCCGTCTATACCAACCACTGCTCCACGGAGGGAATCGAACATCGTTTCCGGAGGTTCCGCGACATCGGCGTCGGTTCGCTGGCACAAATGGATGTCCCATGGACAGCGCCGATCGAGGTCGAAAAAGGCATCTGTGAAACTGCCGCAAAATACAACATCGAAATTCTCAGCAACGCCCTGATCGACAAATGGCATAAAAACGGCCGTTTCGGGGAGGATGAACTCTATATCGAAAACATCAGGGAGATCACGGACCCCACGCCCGAACAACTGAAACTGATCGAAGAAATCGCCTTTCGCAAGGCGAAAAAACGGCCGTGGATCAAGGTCTGGTTCATCGGCGGCGAACTGGAGGGCTTCAAGCCGTTCATAACCAGTCCGGCCGCCATTGGAAAAGTTCAGAAGGCTCTTTACCGCGGCGTGAAACGGGGCAATCCTGAAGTTCTGATCCACACCGGCGGCACTCCGTGGAACATCGGAGAGAACGGACGCGAATGGATGAAGGGATATCTGAAAATGCTGGCGGCTGAAATCCCGGACATCCGGTTTGACGGAACGGCAATCCATACCTACCAGACCGGCCCCGAAAATCCCGATCTGGACAAGGAAATTCACGACTACATCGAAATGCTCCGTCCTTTCGGTTACGCCGAGAGCAAAATCTACTTCGACGAGGGGATGAATTATTTCTCGTATCTCATCCCCGGCCGCAGCATGACTCCGTACAGCGGCAACAGCGGCAACGGATGGTACATCGGGATGCTCTCATACGATACGGGAAAGAGTGAGAAAATGGCGGCGGCATTCACCATCCGCCACTATCTGCCGATGCTCAAATATGCGAAGAACGCGACTTGCGCCAACGATTTTTCGCATCTCTGGAATTTCTTCGATTATGACCTGACAATGAACGTCAAACTGACTGCCCTGAACGTTCTTGCCAACATGCTGGGCGACGCCGACTATCGCGAAACCTTGAACTTCGCGCCGAATGCGCGCTGCTATCTGTTCGAAAATGCGGGAAAGGTTCCAACCGCCGTCGTCTGGGGATTCGATCCACGGGTGGACACGGGAACAAAACCCGCACCCGTGTTCCGTTTCGACTTCAAGAACTGCCGGATTCATGATTTCATGGGACGCCCGGTCGCAAATACGGAAAGAGATTCCGTGTCTCTTGCCCTCGGCCCCTGGCCCTACTACGTTACGGGCGCACCCGGAACCGGCGCGGAACTCGCACAGGCGTTCAAACACGCGGAAAACCAGACGGATAAACGGGTCCGTGTCGAGGTGAACGCCATGCCGGTAACTCCGGAGAAGGTCCGGATTCAGTTCAACAGCGCCTCGGCCACTCCGTTGTCAATGGATTACTCAGGGAAGTTGAACGGACTGAAACTGTCCGGAAAACTGGCATTGGCGCCACAGGAAAAAGTGGAAAAGGAAGTGACGGTTCCGACCCGGACCGTCGGACTGAAACAGTTCGATCTGGAGCTTGCGGCAACCGCGCCGGGATGTGAAAAGCGTTCCTTCTCTCTCTCGGGGAGCTTCATGATTGCCCCTTCCGGCAAAATGGAACCGGATGAGGTTCATTCCATTCTTCCTGCCGTCCGTGGAGAATTATCGGTCCGGAGTGCTGTCTCGAACGGAGTCCTTCATCTGGTTCTGGAAATGCCGGAATCCTTCATGAATGCTCCCAAGGTGCTGTCGATTCATCCGTCGATGACGATTGACAACTGGCTCAAGCCGCTGAGCATTCCGCAGGAATTCTTCGTCTTCGAGATCCGGAATGACAATCAGGTCTTTGCCCACTGGGTGCCTCCGACACAGGCGGATTCCGGAAGCTGGACACCGAAACGGAACCGAATCGATCCGCGCATCAGGGCGACAGGAAAAACAGACGGCAAAGGCCGTTATCTTCTTGCGCTGGAGATTCCGAAAGACAGCATCATGCCGCTCACATTGTCCTCCGGAAGCACTTTCGGTCTCAATATTCTGGTCGGAAATTCCGGACGCCAGCTGCAGCTGGCGCCCGTGGAAGGGTTCAAGAATCCCGGAACGCCGGGACAAGTTCGTTTTGTCCTGGTCATGATCAAGTAAGTGGAAACGGACACAAAGAAAATGAGTGCGAATATCTCCTTTTTCGATCACTTCGACAGCCGTTGGATCGGGTCCGTGGAGTTTGATCCAAAACGAGGCGGAGCGGTGGAATTTTGTCTGGACTTTGTTGCAGAACAGAGCGAAAAACTCCGCTTTTATGTTACGGCGGATCAGTATTATACTTTATTCTGTGACGGAAAAAGCATCGGTTCCATCAATGAACGCGGTACATTGGACACCTGGTTCGCGGATCAGGCGGATATTGAAGTCGAACCCGGACCGCATGTTCTTTCCGCCGTCGTCTGGCACTGCGGACAATATACCGCCGCCCTTCTGGAAAGCCGTCGCCTTGGGTTCTACCTTGTTTTACCGGAAAATGAGCAAGGCTTTTCCACCGGAGTCGCCGGATGGCGGATGCGCGATCTTCCCGGAATGACCTTCGCGCCGCACAAGCTGGAACCGAACGGCTGGACAGGAGTGCATCCGGAACTGCGCCTCGACTGGCGGAAGGAGCCCGGCGACTGGAAACCGGCCGTCATCGTCGAAGGATGCGGCGGCAAACTTGCCCTTCCGATGCTCGACAGGCTTCCCGTCACTTTTCAGCGGGAAAAAATCCTTCCTCTTTACGCCGGCGGTTTTTCCGGAGAGCGGATCCGGATGGCGGAATGCCGTACGGATGAAATGGAAGCCGTACGGACACTGGCCGGAGGCGGGAAGGTAATTCTGCCGCCCCGCAAAACCTTGCGGATGATCTTCCAACTCTCCGACTATTCATGCGGATGGCCGGTCCTGACCCTCCGGGACGGCAGAGACGCCCGGATCAGGCTCACCTGCGCCGAGGCGTTATTCCAGAACCTGAAAGGAATGGAAAAGGGCGACCTCGGACGGATCGACGGCAAATTTTTCCGCGGCGTCACCGATGAATTCATCTCAGACGGAAAAGTCCATGAAGTCACGCCGCCTGTATGGCGGGCCGGGAACTTTCTGGAAATCACGGCGGAGAATGCCGCTGAACCGGTGACTCTGGAAAATCTCCGCTGGATGGAAACGGGATGCCCCCTGTATCTGGAAGGGAACTGCCGCACATCCGATGAAAAGATCAATCATCTGATCGGACGGGCTTTTCACACGTTCCGGATGAACACGCATGACCGCTTTCTGGACTGTCCCTACTATGAACAACTGTCATATACCGGAGACGGGCGGATCGAACTGCTCCTTTCCTACGTGCTGACCCGTGATGACCGTCTGGCCCGGAAAATGCTGATTCTCTTTGCAGAATCCTGTAATCAGGATGGCATTTGCCGATGCCGGATTCCAGCACGCGAACGGGATATTCTGCCGAGTTTCGCGCTCTGGTTTGCCGCTCAGGTCTACGATTATGCGCTCTGGAGGAACGACAGGAAACTGGTCAGGGACCTGCTGCCCGCCGTTCATTCCACGCTCCAATATTTCCTGAATGAACTCGAAAAAGACGGCCTGTTTCATTTCCCCCCGAACGGATTCACCGGACATGAACGCTGCTGGGACTTCATCGACTGGGTCCCGGCCTGGACCCGCGGAGAAATCCTCGGCGACTCTCTCGTCACCGGAGACGGCTTCAACACCATCATCAACTGGATGCTGGTCTATGTGCTCCGCATGGTCTCCGACATGGAATGCGAATTCGGCGAAACCTCCCGGGGGGAACTTTACCGGAACCGTGCCGAAACCATCGTCCAAATGCTGAATCGGTGCTTCGATCCCGATGCGGGACTTTTCAACACACGCGGAATTCCCGGAGAATACGCGGAACATACGCAGATACTGGCTCTACTTTCCGGAATGTACCGGAAGGACGATATGCGGCCCCTGTTCAAAAGAATGCTCGAGCGTCCGGGAATCGACCGCGTTTCCCTGTTTTTCGATCACTACCTGTGGCTGGCTGGAAAAGAAGTCGGGGAATTTTCCGTATTCGGAGACCGCCTGAAGGATTTCCTGAATGTTCTTGACCGCGGAGGCAGGACCCTTCCCGAAACCTTCCATCACAGCCGTTCAGAATGCCACGGATGGGGCGCCATGCCGGTCTTCCACCTAATTTCGACTGTCGGAGGAATCCGACCGGGCAGCTGGGGCTTTTCCAGCGTCGTCGTCGAACCGGAGGAGTCCGCCATCGACAAGGAATTGAAGGTCGGCTGCGTTCATCCGGGAGGCGGCATAATCCGGGCGCATTACCGGAATACGGATTCGGCTTTTCAGGCCGACATAGAACTTCCTCCGGGATTGAAAGGCTGTTTTTTGTGGAATAAACAGCCTTTCCCGTTGAAATCCGGCAAACAGCAATTTACCTTTCAGAAAAGGAACGAATATGAAAAAAAGCAGCTTTCAGACAGTCCAGTCGTTCGTTGAAGAACACATGATCGATCCGGATGGGATCGTCTACACGCAAATAGACAAGACAACCCGCAGACCGGCCACGGAAGATATCTTCCGGGACACTTCACGGGAATCCATGATCGACGGTTACACTCAGGCCGAGTTCTGGGCCTATGAGAATTGCGGCATGACGACAGGCGCTTACATGATGGCGCTTCTGGTCGATCCGACTCCGGAACATCTGGTTCTTGCGAGACGATGTTTCCATGCCCTGAAATGGATCTATGAAACGGGAAAACAATGGGAAGAGGGGTTCTTTCCGAAAGTCTACGGGAAACGCTTTTCCAGACAGACCAGCACCGATCAGGTCCTTTATGCGGTCAGCGCCCTTCACCGGTATTACCCCCATGCTTCCAAGGCGGAAAAAATGGACATCACCCGCATGATCCCGTCCATGATACGATTCTGGATCAACCATCGCTATATTCTGACTTACTACAATCAGAAGGATATGCAATGGCCGCTGGAAAGATTTCCCGCCCTGCTGGCGCTGGCGCGGCAGTATTCTGATGATCCGGTGTTCCGCTCCGAATACACGCGTCTGGTGGAACTGACAAAAATCCCGGACTGCGATCTGCTCTACTGCAAACGTGCCGGAACGGAACCTCTCAGCGACTATGAAAAACAGCACAAAGCCTATCTCATCGCCCAGTATGCCGACCGTTTTACCATGCAGAGCATGAACGAACTGTTCCTGCTGGAATTCGATCCGGACAACCCGCTGTCCAGACATTGGAAAAATGTGCTGAAAAGTATGTGGGAAGATGCAAAATGCACGCTTGCGCCCGACGGAAAATATTATTTCCGGGTGTTGGTGGATTTCGACGGAAAAAATCCGCGTCCGGCCGGCGCCGACTGTCCTTACCCCGGACGCGGGGCCAAACAGGGGTGGTCCACCATGATTTTCCGCGCGGCACTGTGTTCGATCGATCACCTTGACCGTAAGGAAGTCCTCCGCGTCTGCCGGACAAATCTGGAAAAGCTTTCCATCGAAGACCTGACCTATTTCGACGGGGAAGAAAACTTTTCTCCGGAAAACCGTTTCAGAACCCGTTTCCTGAGCGGCGACGCCATCACCAATTACCTCTGGAGCGCCGCGCTGCTGGAAAAACTCGATCCCCGCCCGCATAACAGCTGAACAAAAGGAGCTTTTACTTGTTCATGGAGAAAAACAGGAGGACGGTTCTGAGATGGACCGCCGGATTGCTTTTTGCCGCATTGCCTCTGTTCGCGGACGATGTCGCAAACACCCTTCAGCCGTACCTTGACAGGAACTGTTTTGCCGGGGCGGTTGTGGTTCTCGTCGGACCGGAAGGAATCGTTTCGGAACATCACGCCGGATACGTCGATCTAAAAACAAAACGCCCGATCGGAATAAATACGCTTTTCCAGCTGGCTTCGATCACAAAGCCGTTTACCGCGACAGCTATTCTTCAGCTGGCCGACCGCGGAAAAATCTCCCTGGACGATCCAGTCGGGAAATACATCCCGGAAATGCAAACGATGTTCATCTCGAACAATCCGGCAGACAAAAACGGTTCTCTGAAAAAAGCGGAGAAACCGATCACCATCCGTCATCTGCTCTCCAATACATCGGGACTGCCGTTCCTTCCGGAAGCACAGCGGAAAGACATTTCCGGAATTCCTCTGAAAGAGATGGTCATGGCGAATGCCTCCATGAAACTGCTGTTCGAGCCCGGAACCCGTTTCTCCTATTCCAATGCCGGATACAATACACTGGGACGCATCGTGGAAATCGCGAGCGGAAAACCTTATGAAGTTTATCTTGCCAAAAACCTCTTTGAGCCGCTCGGAATGAAGGATACCACCTTTTTCCCCAACGCGGAACAACGGGCACGACTGGCAGTCATGTATAAAGCCGATCCGTTGAAAAATGGACTGCTCGAATCTCCCTTTGCACTGCTCGGGCGTCCCTTGAATTCGCCGGACCGTTTCGCGGAAGCCGGGGCGGGGTTGTTCTCCACGCCGGACGATCTCGCACGGTTCGCGGAAATGCTGGTCAATCGCGGATATTTTCGCGGGAAGCGCCTTCTTTCGGAAAAAATGTTCTGTGAAATGACAAAAGTCCAGACTCCGCCTTCAGAAAAGAAATGGCCTTACGGATTCGGATTCCACATCCGTGAAAATTGTTTTTTTCACGGCGGAGCGGGAGGCAGCGACCTGAAAGTCTACAAGAACCGTCCACTGGCTTTTCTGTGGTTTACACAGCAGTATTTCTGCACTTATGCGGGCAATGGAGCCGAAGCGGAAAACGCGGTGGAAAAAATCCTTCTCGGATCGGAAGCCGTCAAACCGGAAGAGAAGCGGGTGGACAAGGATCCGCGCCGGGACGCAGAACGTTGATTGTCCGGAATGAGCACTTTCTGTCAGATCATTTTCAGGGGAAGGCTCCGCTTGATGACATCGGCATACGGATTGCTGATTCGCCAGTCGAGCAGACGCATTCCTTCGATTCCAAGCTGGCGGTAATCAGCCAGAAGCTGACGGAATCCCCATCCGAAATTCGAAAGAATATGTTCGGAAAACAGAATCACGGGAAGGTCGGACGAAAGGTATAAATCTCTGGCAATATCCTCGAGGACGGCGGAACAGACCACAAGCGAGTCGATCTTTCCGTTCCTGATCAGCTTTCGGATGTTTTCCAGCTCGTTTTCAAATCTGCCGGAGGCAAATTTCGCGGCATCGATCATATACATTGCCGGAATGGACAAGCCGAAGTGGGAACAGTAGTCCTCCAGTCCGCGGTACTGCCAAAGGATATTCGGCTGAATGAACTTTTCTCCGGGAAACCGCAACCCGATGAAAAGCATTTTCGGATAGCCGTTCTTGTTCAGTTCCGCGGCGGCCAGATAGGCGCCTTCATAGAAATCAAATGAAATCGAATCCCGGCCCGGAACCGGAAGAGGCGAACCGATCACAATGGCGGGCTTGTTTTCCGTTTTCACGAATGACTGGTTCTGCTTCATGAGGTTGCCCGAAAGCAGATAGGCGTCATATCCGGCGGTGTCATCGGTTTTCATGCCATTCAGGGATGTGGAATGATACTTCTTTTCTCCGGCGCAGAAGGATTCGATTCCCGCGTACACCGTGGCGAAAACCTGATCCATCGGTGAATCGGGAAGACTGGAAAAATAGACGAACGCCACACGGGAGGCCTTGCGGGAAATCTCCCGTTTTCCGGGGGCGGGCACACCTGTCACGAATATCCCGTAACGTCCGCGCCTCTCTAGAATCCCTTCCGCGCACAGGGCATCGATCACCAGACGAACCGTAACCCGGCTGATGTTATTGAGCTGGCCAAGCATTCTTTCCGATGGGATGCGGTCTCCGATCCGGAGATCGCCCGACCGAATCTGAAAAACCAGAGTATTGTACAGTTTTGCCTGTTTCGTCGTTATGCTTTTCATGTCCGATGCCGCATTTTTCAATTCATTCAATTCATTAATATATTCCTTTCCGGAACCGGTGCAAGGAAAAATGCCATGAAAAGCCCTTTTTTGTCAAAAATATTCCGTTCCGTCCCTTGACAATAGAATGAAATGAAATTATAATACCAATAAAATACATTATAACACTGATCCGGTCTTGAAAGGAGAACTTGAAAATGCGCTATGAACTGATGTTTCCGGAACAACTTGAACGTGCCCTCTCGGAGAACTGGCCCGCCATCCTTCCCATCGGCGTAATGGAGTATCACGCCGATCATCTGGCCTTCGGTACGGATGGGCTGATTCCTCTGCGGATGCTCGAAAAATTGGAAAATGAAATGGATATGATCCTGTTTCCACCTTTCTTCTACGGGGCAGCCAGCTATGCGGTAGAAGTCCCGGAACGGCATGGAACCATTCACATTCCCTCCGAAACACTCAACCTGTTCGCAAAAGACTTTTTTGCCAGTCTGCTCCGGATCGGGTTCCGGAATGTTCACTGCTTTTTCGCGCATCAGAGCGAAAACTTCATGCAGGGAATGCCCACCGATCTGGCCTTCAAACTTGGAGCGCGTCAGGCCATTTTCGCATTTCTGGAAAAGGAAAGAGGCGAGGGCTGGTGGGGATGCGAGGATTCCGCCGACTACTATGAAAAACATCACGGGAAGGGGGAAAATCCCTTCAACTGGATTCAGATTCACCCATTGAAGTCGCCGCGTCTTCAGGAGAAATGGCACGGGGATCACGCCGGCATCAGCGAGACCTCGCAAATGATGGATCTTTGTCCCGAAGGCGTGAACATGGCGAACCCAAGAAAACGCTGGTTTACGAAAAGCGCTGACGGGGCAAGTCTTGAGCATGGCAGGGAAATCGATGCCGACATTCTTGCCGATCTCCGCAAGCTTTTGAAAGGAGAGGCTTCGTGAACTTGACGAAAATACCGGGTGGATTTACTGAAATCCATTTTCACGGGGCCTGCGGACATAAGACAACGGAGTTGGATCGCGGGGTCTACGAGACATTTTCCCACTTTCTCGAGAAGCATGGAACAACCTCTTTTCTTGCGAGCTTCTCCGCGGCGCCTCCGGAACTCATGAAAAAATATCTACGGTTCTGCCGGAAAATCATGGAGGAGGGACTTCCCGGCTCGCGTCTGGAAGGAATTCATCTGGAAGGTCCCTGCCTACGGAATGCCGGCGGAATGACAGAATCCCTGCTGACACCTCCGGACCTTCCGTTTTTCCGGAAGCTCTTCCGGGAGGCTCCGGGCATAGTGAAGATGATGACGCTTGCGCCCGAACTGCCGGGAGCATGCGATCTTATTGAGCTTCTGTGCGACCATGGAATCACGGCGGCCGCGGGACACACTTCATGCAGTGCTGAGGAACTCCGCAACGCTGTTGCGCATGGTGTTTCTCATATCACGCATCTGGGAAACAATTTCGAGGGAGACATCCGCTGCAATCAGGGGCGCTACGAACATGATGGTCCTCTACTGGAATGCCTTGTCAATGATGCCCTCACCTGCGAGGTCATCTGCGACGGTGTCCATGTCTCTCCGGAACTGATCAAAATCTTTTATCGGACCAAGGGCCTCGGCCGTTTTGCGGCGGTCACCGACTGCTGCGCGGCGGCGGGGCTTCCCGGACGTTCCTTCGAGTTTCCCGATCCCGCGGGGACGTCCCAACGGTTCGAAGTAAAAAGAAAGGCTTTGTACATTGCCGGAACGGACCGGCTGACCGGAAGTCTTCTTTCCATGAACACGGCGTATGTGAATCTGCGGAAGTTCGCGGGAATTTCCGGGGAAGAAGCGGCGGCGGCCTGTTCCGTGATCCCGAGACAAATCGCCGGAATCCGGGAACGAGAAGAGGAGTTCACAATAATAGATGATGATGGCAAGGTTCGAAAAATACAGATTCAACAATAGAGAAGGATTCCAAGGAAAATGAGTTCATTCATTCAGCGGCGGGAAAAACGGATTTGTGATTTCACGGAAAAAGCGCGTTATTTCAAAGTGGCGGAACTGCCGGTAAGTCCGTGGAAGTTGTCCACGGAAGACAAGGCGTTGGTCTGGCACGACGGAAAAGTATCCGTATATGTTTTCCACAATGCCCTGTGGCGGAAAAAGCTGGAACTGGAATACCCAGCCGGCGCTTCGGTTTCATTTCAGGGAAAGTCGCTCTGCATCGTCTCCGGGATGCGAACAGACCTTTATTCGATTGCAGAGGACCCGGAAGAAGGCGAGGTCTATTTCCGGCGGCAAGTCCGTTTTCACAACGTCACGGACGCCCCAGTGGAATTCGACGGTCTCGAACGGCTTTTTTATTTCCCCGACGGCGCGCTTTCCGATTTTACGTATGTCTCCTACAAATGGATGGGACGCAAACAGAATATGGGAGCATATCCCTATCCGACCGATGAGAACGACTATCTGGCGACCCGCGCCAACAACCAGCTGTTCTACAATTGCTGCGGTGGGCTGTACTGCGGAAGCGCAAATCTCGATATTTCGCACGATTGGCAGTCGGATCTGACCCGCGATGACGCATGGCTCACGCACTCCTTTTCTCTCCGCACGCCGTTGAAAACCACACCCGGGGAAACGGTCGAACTGGAGTTCTGCTGGTTCGCGGGACGGGGAAAGGAAAATCATATCGGGCACCTCTCCAACGTGCTCTGGCGCCTGAACCGCGCCGTGACTCATTCCCCGCAGACCGACATCCGGGAATTCCTGAAAAACTATACCTCGGTCTGGCCCCGCGCCGAACTCACCGGAAACGTTCCGGGCGACCACTACGCCGCCCACTATTTCAGTAACTTTTTCGGACAGTTTCCCGACGGATACCGGCCCGAGGATCAGTTCGGCTGTTCCTGGCTCTCTTACGATCTTCTCAAGGCCAATTGGTTTTACAAACAGTACAAGCGGACCGGAGACGAAACTTTCCGCGAAAAAGTCCGCGCCCTGCTGGATTTCTACCTCTATCACCATCATGCCGGAAATTCCCGTCTCACCTATCCATTCCACACCGGAAAGTTCATGCGGGACATCCTTCCCTTCTGCGAAAAAAGCGGATGGGGGGCTCCTTTTGAGCCTGAAAAATTGGACAGCCTTGCACTTCCGGAGATGATCTATGACGCGCTGGTAATTTTCGAAAAGGACAAGTCTCTTTTCCGGAACGATTACCCCGCGTATATTCTGGAAGAAGTTCTGTCGCTCCAACAGCCGGACGGTCATTTCCGGCGTCTGTACGGCCCCGACCTCAAACCGGTCGAAAAGATCGGCTGGATCAGCCAGTATTCCGAAACCCAGACATGGATTCCCGTCCTCCTGAAATTCTCCTCGCTTACCGGAGACAAGCGTCCGCTCGATGCGGCCCTCCGCACCGCCGAACGCTGCTGGCTCGACCTCCAGGAACAGGGAATGTTCGCCATGGGCGGCTGTGAAACCGATTATCCGTGTCTGTGGGACGTCGACGGCTACCGCACCATGCTCTGGGCATTCCTCGACCTCTTCGACTTCACGAACGATCCCCTCTGGCGCGATCGCGCCGAACAAGTTCAGCTTTTCGGCAATACCATGATGATGGGCTACAACGTGCCGCCCCTGCCCGGGAGTTTCTATGACAGCATCCATTGGAAATCCTGCGGCATGGTCGCCACCAGCTTCTATCCGTATCCCGACTACATGCGCACCCAGTGCACGGGCACAGGAAACCAGTCCGTAAGCTGGATCGGCTATCTTCTGCTCCGTCTTTACCGTGCCACAGGGAAGAAAATCTATGCAGAACGCGGAATCGCGGCCTTCCGTCAGGTCATGGTTTACCGCGACGAAGAGAGTCTGAAGGGGAACCCCCATCGGGACAACATCCTTTACACCATCTATGAGAACAACCCGCAGATGGATGACGAATCCGGATTGTATAAGAACAGCATCCCTGAAAACAGTTATTCGCTCTTTTTGGATCTTTACCTGTATCTGGACGACATTCTCGAGGAGTTCGGCGGTGTCTATGTGGACCCGGAACTCCGCCATGCCTTCGGAATCAATTGTGCGGAGGTGGTTTCCTGCGACTTCGAAAAAGGGGAGGTTGCGCTCAGAAACAGCCTGAACAAAAAAAGAATTCTATCCCTGAAAGTCAAGGGCCGGGATACGGTTCAGATTCCGCTGCTTCCGGAGGAAACGAAAACGGTTCATTTTTAAGGAGGATTGAAACATGCATCTGTTCCAATGGGTCGGATTCTTTTTCCTTGCGTCCGCCGTCCTTTTGGCGCAGGATGAAAACCGGATTGAAAATCCGAGTTTCGAACAGGGCGTGGAAGACTGGTGGAAAGTCCGGACAGAACCCGGACAGGGAAGTCCGATCGAGCCCGAAATCGAAGAAAGAGACTGTCAGGGGGAGACCGGCGCACGTTCCATGCGGCTGAAATGCGGTCCCGGCAAAACGATTGTTCTCGGCTATACCAGACCGGTCAGCCTTCTTGCCGGACAGAAGGAATATTCTCTCGCTTTCTGGGCCCGTTCCGATTTCGGAGGAAAAGAAAAACAGGGACAGCTTGCGCTCGTTCTGAAGTTCTCCCCGGGAGACAGGACTCAGAAAGAATATGTCTTTTCGGTTTCCGCCCCTCCGGACAGGCTCCGGAAAGAATGGACTTATTTCCAGAAGGATTTTGCCGTTCCGGAGGAAAACGGCCGCCCGGAATTGTCTTTCCGGCTGGAAAATCCCGGGACACAAAGCGGGACGGTCTGGATCGACAATGTTTACTTCGGACCGACGCTCTATCTTCCCGTCAAGGGAGAACCGAAAGGTGTCCGGATTCAAAATTGCGTTCACGCGGCTTCGCATGGAGGAGTCTACTATCCGGGAGAACCCATTGAATACCGGTTCGAGCTGAAAGGCTTGGAAAAGCCGGGTGAAAAAGCGGTTGTAAAATGGCAAATCGACGATTTTGACGGAAAACAACTGCTGGCGGGAAATATGGAAGTCGTCTTGAATGAGGATGTCCGGCTTTCGCTTTCCCCGCCGGTGGATTACCGCGGATATTTCACGGTGAAGGCGTCTTTTCTTCAGAATGGGAAGCCTCTTGTTTCCGGGATGTATTCGGGCTTCATCGTGGAAAAACAGCAGGGAGAACGCGACCCGTTCTTTTCCACGAAAGGATGTTCCAGCCGGGAAAAACATGTCCGCATGGGCTTCGGAACCCGTACCGGCTGGCTGTTCTTCCGTGCGGTGGAAAGAACGCCCGGCAATTATGATTTCTCCAGTTCCGACCGTCAGATCGAACAGCTTCTGAAGGAAGGATACACAAACTTCTACGCGAACATCACTCTCAGCTGCATCCGGGGCAACCAGCCGAAGTTCATGCGCGATGAACTGGAGGCAAAACTGGCGGCGGGCAAAAATCCATACGATGGGGATTATTACGCGAAATGGCGCGCTTTCGCCGCGGCTTTGATCCGGCGTTACGGCGACAGGATCCGCGAGTGGTCGGTGCCCGATGAAAACGGCCTTCTGCGGCACAAGAATCCTTTTCTGATCGAACATTACGTCAACTGCGTAAAACTCTTCCGGGAGGAGCTCAAGAAGCAGTATCCGGATGCGAAATTTTACGCGGGCGGAGAAACATTGGGCCTTCATGACTGGTACCGCACGGAAATCTGGGAGAAGATCAAGGATCATGTGGACGGCATCTGTTCGGACGCCTATCTTCAGCCGACTACGGTGGGGACCGGATTCCAGTCCATGGGCCCGGAACAGGGGAAAGTCCGCGAACGCTTCATGAAGCAGCTGGAACTGATGGGACCAGGCAAGGAATACGTCAATGAGGAGACCGGCTACAACATTCAGCGGGACCTGCCGCTGGACAGTCCGAACTTGCGCGAACTGGCGATCATCAACGCCCGGAACTTGATCGTGGCGAAGTCGGTTCCGAGCATCCGGCGCTGGACGTGGTTTCTGGTCGAGGAAAACCGTCATGCGTGGATTCATATTTTCGACTTCACCATGTGGAAAAACAACCAGCCGCGGCCTCACGCCGCAACCTATGCCGTCGTGATGCGGGCGCTGGCCAATGCCGTGGCCCCCGTGGAAGTCAAACCGCTGGCGGATGTGTACGGATATGTTTTCAAGCGCGGAGACAAAACCGTCGCGGCTCTCTGGGCACTTTCCAAAAAGGATATCCCGTCGACAATCGACATGCCTTCGGACTGGACGGCGATGGACCTCATGGGAAAACGGTTCGGCGGAAAGAAAGGAGTCCGCACCTTCTCATTGAATGACCGGCCGGTCTTCTTTGAGTTCACCGCACCGCAGGAAAATGTCGTCCGGGCTCTGGCCGGCGGGAAATACGCAATGCCGGAAATCTATCTTTCGATGAACCGCAAAAATGCAGAGGAAATGAATGTCTTTCTCCAGAACAAAACCAACCGGGAACTTTCATTCAGCGCTTCCCTCGATTCCTCTCCCGCAAAGAAGGGGAAACTCAAGCCGCTGGAAAGAGGGGTTGTTTCATTCCCCTGCCGTCCGGGCTTCCATCCGATTACCGCAAAAGTGAAGATGAACGGACAGAAATTGGAAACCTCCATGAACGAGGTGCTTTATCCAGTCGAACGGTTGGAAAATGCGCCGCCGCTGGACGGCACTCTCCGAGGATTTGAAAAAGTCAGGCCGCTGGTGTTCGACACAGCCGAAACGCTCAAGCCCATCGACGCTGAACCGCATGGATTGTGGAAGGACAAGAACGACCTTTCCGCCAGAGTGTATCTTGCTTATGACGATCGTTTCTTCTATATCGCGGCAGATGTGACGGATGATGTCCATATCTCGCGGCACAATGGACAGATGATCTGGAATCAGGACTGCATCCAATATGCTTTCGATACGGAGAACGATGCATTCGATCCCGCTGTTTCTTCCCCCGGATACAAGAAGGATGACCGTGAATTCTGTCTGGCTCTCACGCCCGAGGGTGCCGCCAATTTCTGCTACACGGGAACTCCGGAAACCGCGGGAAAGCCGGTGGCGGAAAAAACATCCGTTGTCATTGCTCCGGACGGACATAAGATTTATTCGGCGCGAATCCCGTGGAGTTACTTCGGAAACCTCCGTCCGCGGCCCGGTTCCATCTTCGGATTCAACGTCACGATTTTCGATGTCGACAGCCGGGAAGGAAGCACCTCCTATTACATGGAACTCTCGCCCGGAATCGCGAACGGAAAAAATCCGTCGTATTTCAAGCGGTTCCTATTGAAGTAACCGCTGTATTGAAGAGAGCCGGATGTTTCTTCCAGATCAGGAAAAGTTACACCGTCGCGGCAAGAACTGATGCGTAAGAAGGATTGAAAAGTCGAATGTTTCCGTTATTCGTAAGATGTCTGAAAGGTTGCCGGATGATTCTGGCAGCCTGCGTCCTGACGGCTTTGAGCGTAAAGGCAGCGGGACCGGAAACACCGTTGAAAATCCCGCTGCGGGTGCAAGTCCTGCCGGACCCGGAATCGACGACGCCCGACACAAGGGTTCGGCTGAAAATGCTCGAAGCCTTCAAAAAGCAATATCCCGAGATCGAACTCTCGCAGTTCAGCGGGATTTCCATCCAGAACATCGGGATGGAGTCACGCCTGATGCTGGCCATTGCCGGAGGCGCGGCTCCGGATGTTTTCGAACTCAATCTGCGGATGAGCGACACCTACATTCAACAGAACTTCCTGTATCCCCTGGATGACTTTATCCGGAACGACCCGGAATACCGGAGCATTCCCAATTACCTGAAAACCCTTTTGCCGGCCATCCGTCCGGCGGTTTACCGCGAAGGTCCCGCCATTCCGCCGTTCAAGGCCGGAAAACATGTATGGGGGCTGAACGGCATTATCAGCGCGCGGACGATGATGTGGCGCAAGGACCTGTTTCAGGATGCTGGACTCGATCCGGACAGGCCGCCGAAGGACTGGAATGAATTGCTTGCGTATGCCAAAAAGCTGTCCGATCCGGGAAGGAACCGTTATGGCGTCAACGTCATGGACGGACCGCAGAGCTCATGGGACTTCATGCCGTTCATCTGGGGCGCCGGAGGCGACATCGTCACGCAGGATGAAAACGGGGTGTGGCGGGCCTCCTTCGGGACGCGTGAAGCGGCGGTCGCCCTGGAGTTCTATATCCGCCTCATTGCGGAAAGATGGGTCGACTCCGACGGGATCGTCCAGCATGGCTACACCACAGCGAATGCCGACGCCCGGGCAGTGACAGAGGCCGTCAAGTCCGGACGGGTCGGAATTTTCTTCGATTATCTCCGTGACAAGATGGCGGGGGGCGGAACCGATCCGGAACTGATCGGAATCGCCCCTTTCCCGGTCGGACCGTCCGGAAAAAACCCAACGGAAATCAATGCCGGAATCGAAGGAATTTTTGCCGGAATCGAAGGACGGAAAAATTCCGACGGCATTTATGTTCCCGCGGAGAAAATCCGTGAGGCCGCCTGGAAATATCTGCGTTTCATGAATACCCGGACCGCACGGGCCGTTTATGCGAAAACCATGGTCGAGGAGGGGATGGGGCGGCAGTTGAGTCCAGCGCTTCTGCGGGAATTCGGCTACACGGAATATCTGAAGTACTTCCCGGAAAACTGGGAAGCCACTTTCCAGCAGGTGCTGCGGGACGGAAAGCCCGAACCTTACGGAAAAAACTGCCAGATGGTCTATGTATATCTGACCCAGCCGCTCGACGAGGCGCGTCAGCTGGCCCGCGAAGGGAAACTGCCGGAAGGCGATTCTCCCGAAGCCGTCGAAAAAAGGATTGAGATCTTTCAAAAACTGCTGAAAGCCGCAGAGGACCGCACAAACGCCCGCATGATCGGCCGGATTCCGCCGGAGGAAATGAAAAAACGCACCCTGCTTGCCGGAATCGCCGCCATCCTGATTCTGGGTATGTTTTCGTTTGTCATCTGGAATATCTGGAAGGTTTTTTCCCCAAAAGACAGCTATTCCGGAAAAAACAAAGGATGGGAGTTCCGGAAAAACAAGCTGGGATACCTCATCATGCTCCCCGCGGTCCTCAGCATCCTGATCTGGGTCTATGTCCCGATGATCAGCGGGTCGCAGATCCTGTTTCAGGAATACCGGGTTGTCGGGAACAGTTCATGGACGGGACTGGAAAATCTTGCCGGAGTCCTGTTCAGCGATGAATGGTGGAGCGCCGTCTGGAACACTCTCCGGTATATGATCTTCATTCTTTCCATCGGATTTCTGGCGCCGATTATTCTCGCGGTTCTTCTGCAGGAGGTTTCGCACGGGAAAGTCATTTATCGGACCCTTTTCTATCTTCCCGCGGTCATGAGCGGGCTGGTCGTGATCTTCCTGTGGAAACTGTTTTATCAGTCCGGCTCCTCGGGGATTCTGAACCAGCTGATGGGCAATTTCCTTGGACTGTTCGGAATCACATTCCAGCCCGTGGCGTGGCTGGAGGATGCCAAATGGGCCATGCTTGCCTGCGTGATTCCCACCATCTGGGCAAGCGCGGGCCCCGGATGCCTGATTTATCTGGCCGCCCTGAAGGGTGTTCCGGAGGAAACGTATGAAGCGGCGGAAATCGATGGCGCGAACTTTTTCCAGAAAATATGGCACGTGACCTTGCCTACGCTGAAATCCCTGATCATTATTAATTTCGTGGGAGCGTTCATTGCCGCATCGCAGTCCGGAGGGATGATTCTGGTCATGACGTTCGGACGCGCGCAGACCGAAGTCGCCGAACTTCACATCTTCAAGGAAGCCTATACGAATCTTCGTTTCGGCAGCGCCATTGCCATGGCATGGGTGCTGGGGACCATTACTCTTTTGTTCACGATTTACAACCTCAAACGGCTCTCCAAAATGGAATTCAAGACAACAGGGGGAAAGTAATCATGCCCATTATCGGCAAAGTGGAAAGCAAAAGTTTCAAGGTAAAACTTTTGAATGGAGCAATCCATGCGCTCCTTCTGCTGGGGGCGGTTACGATGGTTTATCCTATGCTGGTCATGCTGTCCGGGTCTCTGAAAAGCGATGTCGATTTCTCAAGGTTTTCGATTTTTCCGGAATATGTTCTGGACGATGTACTCCTGTTCCAGAAGTTTCTCCTGACCCGATACAACGGCAGGAACGCCATGTTTTTCCATTCCGCGCGGGAAAATGTTTCAGCCATTACTCTGGTTTCGCCTCCGGAAAATCCTTCCCGGAGACGTTTCGAAGACTACAAAACTTTCCTTGCGGAATTGATGAAACGCACCCCTCATTTCTGGCGGATGACCGCCATGGTTTACGAGGAGGGAGTTACTCCGGAAACACTCCGAAGGTTCCGTCGTTTTCTGGAGGACCGTTTCGGCAAGGGAAAAGAAGGAATTCGTGTGCTCAACAACAGTCTCGGAACCAATTTCCCGTCGTATGCGGCCATAAATTTTCCAGTCGAGGATTTTTCCAGGCACCGTTCGCAGACCCAATATGACAGCCGTTTTCTGAAAGCCGTCCTTGAATTCAAAAACTCTCTCCGTGAAACCGATTTCCTGTGGACCGATCCGGATGGTTATTTTGCGGCTTCGCTTCGGAACACGGTCAGCCGCAATCTTGAGGAAGTCAACAGGAAACTGGGAACCGCTTATTCCTCATGGACCGATATCTCTTTGAATCCTGCCCCTCGGGACACCTCTGAAAAATTCAAAAAAGTCCGAGAGAAATATGTGCGTGAAGAGCTCAATTCCGCTTTCCTGCGACTTGCACCGGAAGCCCGGAAAAGCTGGCTGGAGTATCTCCGTGCAAAGTATGGAAGTGTTTCCGAACTCAATCGCAGCCACGGAACGGATTTCCGGAAGTTCGAAGAAATTCCTCTGCCGTTCACGGAACCGCCTTCCGGGGAGTGGAAGGCCGACTGGCTGGCTTTTATCGCCGCCGCGGCGCCTCCCGAATCCCTTCAGGTCGACACCCTGGCTTCAGAATATCGTGCGTGGCTGAAAAAGAAATACGGCACGCTCGAAAATGTGAATCGGGCTTACGAAAACGGCTGGAAAGAGTTCAACGAAGTTCCACTGCCCGCCGAATGCCCGAAAAACAACCTTCATCAGACTCGCGACTATCTTCTCTTCACGGAATCGCTGTCTCCGCGGGACCTGGGGCTTCAGCGGAATGCCATCACGGAATACCGGAATTTCATCATTTCACATTACATGGTTTCCGGAACCCGCACGATCGATTTTCAGAGGCTGTCGCATGATTACGGCCGCAATATACCATCGCCGAATGAGATTCCCTTTTTCACAACGTATCCTTTGAAGCAAACGGAATCTGTCAGGGCTCATTATGAAAACTTCATCAAGAATCCCGCTCACGCTCATCTGCGGCTTGTTCCGAATCCCTCCGTGCACCGAGATGCGTGGCAGCGGTTTCTGCGCGAAAAATACGGAACCATCGGGCGTTTGAATGAAACGTGGGAACTGGTCTGTACGCAGTGGGAAAAGATTGCGCTGCCGGCCAAGGAATTTGAGTGGTTCAACATGCTCGATCGAAGGATGGAACTCATCAAGGAATACCTGACGCGAAATTACCGGATGGTTCTCGATACGATCATCTCCAACGGAAGCGCCGCCAAAAACACGCTGATTTATTGTGTGCTGGCGGTTGTCGCATCCCTGATCATCAATCCGCTTTGCGCGTATGCGCTGTCCCGTTACAAAATGGCGCCCGCCTACAAGATTCTGCTGTTTGTCATGCTGCCGATGGCTTTCCCCGCCATGGTTCTCGGCATCCCGCAGTTTCTGCTGGTAAAAAACCTCGGACTTCTCAACACCTTTGCCGCACTCATTCTTCCCGGCGTTGCCAACGGATATTCGATTTTTCTTCTGAAAGGATTCTTCGACAGCCTTCCGAAAGAACTGTTCGAATCGGCCACGCTCGACGGTGCCGGAGAATGGACCGTTTTCTGGCATATCGCGATGGGACTTTCCACACCCATCCTTTCCGTGATTGCGCTCGGAGCGTTTACGGCGGCTTACGGGAATTTCATGATGGCGTTCCTGCTTTGTCAGGACCAGTCCATGTGGACCATGATGGTTTACCTGTATCAGCTTCAGCAGCGGACCAGTCAGGCGGTGGGGTTTGCCGCTTTGATCGTGGCGGCCGTTCCGACCCTGCTGGTTTTTATTTTCTGTCAGAACATCATCATCAAGGGAATCGTTGTTCCCCAGGAAAAATAACTTTTTTCCGGAAAGTTTGAAACATGAAAAAATTCATTTCCAGAACCGAAGAAATCCCGGTCGTGAAAGAGTATGACGTCATTGTCGCCGGAGGCGGACCCGCCGGAGTTTCCGCGGCATTTTGCGCCACGAGAATGGGCGCGAAAACGCTGATCGTCGAACAGTTCAACTGCCTAGGCGGCGTGGCAACCGCGGGAGGACACGGCCACATCTGTCTCTATTCCGCCTGGGATTCGAAGGAAAGAGTGGTCGGCGGAATTATCTGGGAGATTGCCCGGCGCACCGCGGAAGCCGGTTTCGCCGCACCGCCGACCGGGGAACTGGATTTTCAAGTGGAAGGCATGAAACTTCTTCTGGAAAAAATGGCCGGGGAAGCCGGGGTGGATCTCCTTTATCATACCTTCTTTTCGGATGTGATTCTGGAAGGAGACCATGTGGCAGGCGTGATCGTCCAAAACAAGAACGGACGGCAGGCATACCGGGCGAAACGGGTCATCGACTGCACCGGGGACGGCGACGTCGCAGCCAAGGCGGGGTGTGCGTTCGACTACGGGGATGATGAAACACACCGTTGCCAGCCGGTTACGCTCATGTTTACCATCGGCGGAATAGACATCGACAAGATCAATGACTTCAAGAGGCGCGGAAACCATACCCGCACTCTGGAACGGGTCTGGGCCGAGGCCCAGCGCAATGGCAACATGCGGCCGTTCCAGAGTGTCGTCATGGGCTGGTGGTGGACTCCCACGATGCCGACATATCTTGGAGTCAATTTCACTCACGTGAACGACATCGATTCCCGGTCGGCAAAAGACTTGACCGCCGCCACGATAGAAGCCCGCAGACAGGCATACGAATCCATCGAGGTCTACCGCAAATATATCCCCGGCATGGAAAACTGTTACATGGTTTCCACTCCGAGCACCATCGGAATCCGGGAAAGCCGCCGGATTCTTGGAGAATATGTTCTGACAAAGGACGACATCCTTTCCGGAAAGGCGTTCGAGGATTCCATCGGTTACGGTTCCTTCTTCATTGATATTCATAACTGTTCCGGCCCCGGAATGGACCGGAAAATGATACGTCCGCGTCCCGGTTTCCGCTATCAGATTCCATTCCGTATTCTGATCCCGGAAACAAAGGAAAATCTGCTGACCGCCGGACGCTGCGTCAGCGTCACGCATGAAGCGCTTGGAAGTTTGCGTGTCATGCCCCAGTGCGGCGTCATGGGCCAGGCGGCGGGAGCCGCCTCCGTGCTGTCTATCCGGCAGGACGTTGCCGTGCGGAATGTCGACCGGAAGGCGCTTCAGGCCGAACTGAAAAAACAGGGATGCATCCTTGACGATGCGGACATTTCCGCCGCAAATCGCTGAAACAAGGAATACTCGAAAACTGGCTTCTTTCCGGTGATTCGTCGCATTTTTTCTCATTCTCCTGTTGCTTTTTTGAAAAAAGAGGATATATTAATACCATAATAATACAATATTGGGATGTGATTCATGAAACAGGAAACTGTATCACTGACGGAAGAACTTCTTGCTGAAGCGGTTGCTGTCCGACATGAACTGCATAAGATCCCGGAATTGGCCGGACGGGAATTCCGTACCGCGGAATATCTCCGAAAAAAGCTGAAAAGTCTTCCGTTGGAAATACAGGGACCCTATCTGAATACGGATATCATTGCGCTCATCCGAGGGAAAAAAACCGGACCGAACATCACTCTTCGCGCCGACATCGACGGACTGCCCATTCAGGAAAAAAATCATTTTTCTTATCGTTCAGTTCACGAAGGATGCATGCACGCTTGTGCCCATGACGGCCATTCGGCCATGTTGTTCGGTGCGGCATCCATATTGTGTCGTCTGCGGGATTCTTTCCCGGGCACGGTCCGGATTCTTTTCCAGCCGGGAGAGGAAATGGCGGCCATGGCGGAAGATCTGATCGAGGCCGGAGCAATCGACGATCCGTTTCCGGATTTCGTCGCGGCGCTTCATGCGTGGCCCGGCGTGGAATACGGCAGGATATCCACAAGGGAAGGAACCGTCATGGGGGCCGGCGGATATTTCCGTCTGACGCTTCAGGTGCCCCGGTATTTCGGAGGTGACCTGATCGGCCTGGCGGGACGGGTGATCACAGAGCTTCGAAAACGCTGGCCGGAAGACGGGACATTGAAGTTTTCGCGTGTACGGTCCGGGGCAAAGCCGTTCACCATTTCCCGGGACCTTTTTCTGGAAGGAATCGTTGGGTTCTTTTCAGATGCAACGGCTGAAAAAGCAAAGGCCGGACTGGAAGAGATTCTTTCCCGCATCTGTGGAAAGACGGGTGTCCGGTGGAAGCTGGAATTCACCATGACCTATCCGGCCGCAGTGGTTTCGGAAGAGGGGATGCTTCTGGCCCGCCGGACCGCCGAAAAATATCTTGGGAAAGGAAGTTTTCTTCCGATGAAAAAGCCTTGTCCCCGGAATGATGATTTTGCGTTTTTTCTCCGCCGCTGCAGCGGGGTTTACTGTCATCTGGGAATGGGTGACAGCAAACCACTTCACGATCCGCGGTTCGATTTCGACGACCGGTTGTTGAAAACCGGCATATTGTTCCTTTCAGGGCTTTCACTGGAATTTTTGAACCGATAAGAAAGGTGTGCCGACATGAAGAGTCTCCATTCGAAAATGGTCGTGAAAAACGCGGTCCTCCACTACGGAAAAAAGAAAATCCCGCTTCTTTCCGGCGAGTTCCATTACTGGCGCGTCTCCCATGAGAACTGGGAAGCAATTGCCGACAAAATTCTGGAACTGGGACTAAACATGGCTGCCACTTATGTGCCATGGAATTACCATGAATTGAGCGAAGGCGTGTACGACTTTACCGGAAAGACCTCTCCGCAGCGCAACCTCGATGGATTCCTTTCGCTGATGGAACGCAAAGGACTGTATGTGATGATTCGTCCGGGACCTTACATTTATGCGGAATGGCCGTTCGGCGGTGTTCCGGAGCGCGCAAGCAAATATGCGCGGCTTGATCCCGAATTCCTGCGGATGAGCCGTCACTACATCAATGCGGTTTCCAGAATCATTGTCCCGCACCAGATCACCCGCGGAGGAACGGTGATCCTTTGCCAGGCGGACAACGAGACATATCCCGAGCTCGAACGCTGCGGCACCGAATGCGGCGCTTTCGGAAAGGACGGAGACTTCAAGGATTACCTCCGGAAGCGTTATCATCAGGACATTTCCGCCTTGAACCGTGCATGGAAAACCGATTACGCCGATTTCAGCGAACCGTGCCTTTTCTTCCATGAGACGATTGTCAACACGGAACTTCCGATGGCGGAACGCCTGATGCCTGAATCCCCTTACCGCGTCCGCTATTATGATTCCATGATCTTCATCGGAGATTATGCGGCGCGCCTGGTGGGAAATGTCGCAAAGTGGCTCAGGGAAAACGGAATCGAGGTTCCGCTTGCCGCCAACGGCTGGTCTCCGCTTTATCAGAATTTCAAGCTGATGACCGATGTGGTGGATCTCTGCGGTTCGGACATTTACCCGTATCTGTATCTGGAGGAGGAACGTTCGAACAGCGTCAAGGACAACTGGTTCTATAATGTCGACATCATCAAGCAGCAGGAGGCCGATTCCTCCAACGGAAACGCCTGGTCCGCCGAATTCGAATCGGGAACCGTCATGCCGGAACCTCAGCATCACCGCTTCATCACTTTGTTCGCGGCGGTCAACGGACTGAAGGGGCTGAACTACTACATGCTTGTCAACCGCGACAACTGGTGCCGCGGCCCGATCAACGAATGGGGCCGGGAAGCCGCGAACTACGGAGCCACGAAATCGGCGGTGTCCCTGCTGAAAAAATACGAACCGTGGAATTGCACTATCCGCAATGATTTTGCCGTGTTCACCAGCAAAGCCCATCGCGTGATCGACCCGGGCAACTTCCTGACGGTCAGCAGGCGCCTCAAGGAAAGCTGTTACACCTACTGTTACTTCAACCCGGAATCGGCCGACGCCCCGAAAGAAAAAACGCTCCTTTACGCGGGCGGCGACTGGGTTTTCCAAAGCACGGCGGACAAACTCGAAAAGTTCGTGAAAAACGGCGGAACGCTGATCGCCTTCAACCGCTTCCCGCATTTCGACGAATTCGGAAACCGTCTGGACATCGGATTCCTCGAACCCGACGGCGTCCGGCCCGTCTGCCTGCCCGCTGTCGTGACCTCGGGAAAGAAACAGCTCAAGCTCACGCACCGCGGACATCTGGACGTCAAGGTCAATCTCTTCTACTACAAAAAGCTCGAAGATGCCGAACCGGTCACGCTGACCCTTTCCCGTGAATCCGGAGAAATCCTGATCCAGATTCAGAACAAGAATGTGGAGACGTTCTCGTTCGGTTACATCCGGAAAATCGGCAAGGGCCGGATCATCCACCTCGGATGCGGCGCGGACATGGAAATTCTGGGCATGGTTCTCTCCGGATTGGGCATGTCGCCAGTCATAGAACATCATACTGCCGGAATAGACATCGCGCTTCATGAACACCGGGACGGCAGAAAATTCATCTCGATCCTGAACCGTTCCGCAACTCCGGCACGGCCGAAACTCAAGATCAGCGGCGCGGATACGGGAAAACTGGTTCATCTGGAGGGAAAAGATACTGTCCGTTTCGGGAAAGAGGAATTTACCCTTGATATTCCGGGGCATGAAGTCGAGTTCTGGGAACTGCTGGAGAAGTGAAAGGCATTCTTTCCGAAACAAAACCCGAGCGGAGAGGCTCTCGTGAGAACTGAATATAAAATCCGGGCGATCCAACTGGATCTGGCCCGACAGATGGAGACGGTTTCCTTCATCCGGAAATTCATCGATTTCATTGCGGAAAACCACTACAACACCCTGTTTCTCTATCTGGAATGGAGAATCCGGACAAAAGCATTCGACCCGGGGGAAAAGGAAGGATATTCTCCCGAAGAACTGCGGGAAATCATCGGATACGCCGCGAAAAAAGGAATCGATGTCGTGCCGGGGCTGGCTACGCTCGGACATGGGGAGATCCTTCTGGAACAGAAGAGATTCGCTTCATATTCCGAACTCCGGGAAGGGATTGCCGGACGTTCGGGCGCCGCCGGAAAAAGTCATGTGTTCTGCCCGTCGCTCCGGAAGACGCGCGATTTTCTGGAGGCATATCTTACGGAAACCGCCGCAATCTTCGAACGGACTCCGTTCATGCATGTCGGCGGCGACGAGGCATGGGACATCGGGTATTGTTCCCTCTGCCGTCCGAAAGCACGCACATTCGGGGGAGAGCAGAAACTTTTTCTGGATCATTTCAAATTCATTCATAAGATCGTCGCCGGAAAATGCGGCAAACGCATGATGATGTGGGACGACATGTTCGAATTTTATCCGGACGCTCTCGCCGGACTTCCCCGCGACGTCCTTCTGGTCAGCTGGCAGTATCAGGAAAACGTATGCGGCTGGCAGAGTCATTTCGAGAATCTCCGTTTTTTCGACCAGTTCGCATTGTACGATGGGCTCGGGTTTGATTATCTGATCGCTCCGGCGGATTTTTCGTGGTCAAATGTCGTTTCGTTCACAGCGCATGCGGAGCGGTATCGTCCGGCAGGTGCGCTGCTGACCTCATGGGAGAAGAAAACCTCTCTTCTGTACAAATTTTTTCCGACGATGGCGGCGGCCGGACAGCTCTGGAATGGAACGGAAAACGCCATGGAATCCGCTGTCCGCAGAATTTTCGGGATCGATGATCCACTTCTTCTTTCCGCGGTTGACCAATATGCCGTTTCCGTCAGGAACACTTCTTCCATCGGCCCGGATTCGCTGCTCTGTTTTCCTTTTTTCGGTCCCGATCCGAAGCTGTTGGCTTCATTGCGGACATTGCGGGAAGTGCTTTCCGGATTTTCGGGAAAGGTTGAAACGGAAACGGGGAAACGGGTTCTGGAAGACATGCTGTTCGGCTGTCAGTTCAAGATTCTTGCCGAACGTTCTGTAACCGCCTGTTGGAAACTCCTCAAGAAACAGACCGGCGAGGCGCTCGGGGAAATTGCGGAAGAGGTCGAAATCCTTGGAAAAGATTATGCCCGGAATGTGGCGCTCCGACGCTGTAAAACGGACGCCGGTCCGATCTGCCGCATGACTAAATGCTGGCTCGCCGCATTGCATGATTTTGAGGAGTCCGTGCGGAAAAAAGGAATTCTGCGCTGTCTTTTCGCCCTGCCCGATGGCTGGAGCGCCATGCGCACAAAACTCATCCTCCTTTCGGCCGAGAAGCCGATGGAAATTGGCAACGGGTGTTTCAAGCATGGAACAGACACCTTTTTCGAACGTTATTTCTTCATTCCGGAGAACCTGACGCCGGAAGCAGTTCGGCTGGAATGTTCCGGTTATGCGGGGGAAGGACTGTGTTATCTTTCGGCCGTCACATCGAAAGGAGAATTCATTCCGGCGGGCGGGCTTGACCTCTGCGGGCACGTGGAACATCCGGAGCTGGCATTGAGTCCCGACGTCAACTTCGCCTTTCTGGGAACGCGAAAAGTCCGCGAACAGTTTCTCGACCGAGCCAGGGCGACAGAAGTTCATGGGTTCACGCTTGCCATGCAGTCTGTCTCAAATCAGAAAGAGGAGTCTTTTTGAACTTTCGAAAAACACATTTTCTCCCACTGAAAAAATATTTCAAAGAGAAAGCTGGACAATATGTTTGAAGCGCTTAAAAGAAAACTTTCGGAATCCGAATCCGTTCTGCTCCCGCCTGTTTCGGAAGGAGAATGCGCGGAATACGATTTCAACCCTGATCCGCTGGCATCCATCCCCTTTCTGGAATTCGTGGGAAGAATGCCGCACAAAAAAAGCGCGGACATTTCCAAATCGGCGCTGGGAATCGGCTTTGAAACCTTGGACCGCCGCACTTTTGAACCGTCAAAAACGTTTCCGTGGCTGGCGGAATCCGGGGTAAAACACGCCCGCTGCCAGACCGGTTGGATGCGCTGCGAAACAGTTCCGGGACAGTTCGACTTCGCCTGGCTGGACGAGGTGGTGGACGGCCTTGCCTCCTTTGGAATCCGCACATGGCTGAGTCTCAGCTACGGAAATCCGCTCTATACTCCAAACCAGGAATATGCGGCCGCTTGGGAAGAGGCGCGGAAGAACGGGAAAATGGTTCCCGGCTGGGCTCGCGGATACGTGGCAGAAACACCATTCTATCATGGAGAGGAAGCCATGACCGCCTGGCGACGTTATGTCGCCGCGCTTGCGGCGCATTTCAGAGGCCGGGTCTCCGAATGGGAAATCTGGAATGAACCGGAGGCGTTCTGGCTCCGGAACAATCGGAATGTTGCCGTTACGGAAGGAATTCCAAAAGCGGCCCGCGACTATGCGGAATTTGTCCGGGATACCGCGGCCGTTGTGCGGAGCGTTCTTCCCGACGCCCGGATCATTGCAAACGTTGCACAGACCGGGACCACCTATATCCGCGAACTCGGAAAGAACCGGATCGGGGAAGTCATTGACATTTTCAGCTATCATTTCTACGGAAACACCCCTGAAGATTTCCTTCCGGAACGGATCACCCATCTCCGGGCCAACCTCGAAATTCCCGGAAAAAAGCTGGAAATATGGGAGGGGGAAAGCGGACGCGCCAGCGGGAAAAGCGCTCTTTTCGCCATGCCGTCCGAATACAATCAGGCCAAATATCTTTTACGCCGCCATCTCTGCGATTTCGCCTGCGGCTGTTCTCTGACATCCTTCTTTACGGCGACCGATCTGCTCTGCTATTACCCGGACGGAAGCGATTCGCACTACGGAATCATCCATGCCCGGGAAAACCGTCCAAAGCTTGCTTATTACGCGATGCAGTCTCTCGGCTGGCTCTTTGACGGTCTGGAGACTGCGCCGGAATTTTTCTGCGCCTTTGCCCCGCTCCGGAAGCAGCAGTTCTGCAGCGCTCTTCCGTTCAATGTCAAAACGCTTTCCCTGCGCCGGAAAGGAGTCCCGGTTTTTGCGCTCTGGCTGCCCGAAAACGTGGATATTTCCGCACAGACCGTGCCCGGAATCATTCACATCGTGACGGAAGACACGCCGCTGCTCCGGGAACCGGTTTTCATTGATCCGATCCGCCGGAACGTTTATGGGTTCCGGGGAGGAAATCCCCGCCGGAATATGAATTTCGGCTCTTTCATCGGAGCACAGGAATTCGGACCGCTCTCTCTTCCGGACTATCCCATTTTCATCTCGGACGCGTCCCTGTTCAACGGAATTTGATCAGGGAAGACGGCAAGTTTTCCAAAAACGTTCTTTGGGGTTCTGCCTTTCGTTTCCCGCAATGGCCTTGAGCTTTTTATCTGGTATGCTTGTTTGCGGCTTGAAAAAAATTCAACTTTTTTATAAAAATGTCTTGACAAACATAATAATACCATTATAATACATAATAAACCCAGAAAACACCGATCGTGGACAGCTGACGGGAGGAGACCGTAAAATGAGACGGGAATCTTTGAAAAATAGAAGGAACCGGATGGCGGAACGGCTTTCCGGGCAATCGACGGACACCCGGAAATACATGAAATTCACACTCATAGAACTCCTTGTTGTGGTTGCGATTATCGCGATCCTTGCCGGAATGCTTCTTCCCGCGCTGAACAAGGCAAGGGCGATCGCCAGAGGTGTCAGCTGTGTTTCCAACCTTAAGCAGCTCAGTGTTCCGTTTTATGCATATACGAGCGACAACAAGGATTATTTCATGTGCCTGTCTCAGTCGGGATCGGTTGCCGATGCCGATAATGCCAACGCAAGGGCGAATGGTCCGCTGCAGTGGGGCGGCGCTTTGCTGCCCTATCTCATCCGGCGGACCGATGTGAGGTCTTCCTACCAGAGACCGCTTCCGAAAGTTTTCAATTGTCCTTCCCGGATTGCCAATGATGCCGTCAAAACGGTCAATGCGGACACCTATAACAATCTGGCCTATGTCAGTTACGGTTTCAACTCCTATCTGTTCGGCGGTCTTGATTTTAAAATCTCGACCGGAGTCTATGCCAGCCTCAAGAACGGCAATGTGAAGTCTCCTTCCCTCAGCCTTCTTCTCTGCGACCAGCACAACTCGAGCATAGGCGGTTGCAGTGGCGGATATTACCAGTACACGCAGGAGGGAGCCTGTTACCGTCACGCACAGCGTTCCAATGTCCTGTATGTCGACGGGCACGTGGGACAGGAAACACTCAGGACCCTTTCCCATGGACGGCGGGACAATTTTCCAACCAACTCCAACAATGCCGGCACCAACACCGGATACGCCAGCACGGACAGAATCATGACCTGCCAGATGAACTGACCCGGCTTATGCCGGATATTCTTATTAAACAGGAGGAAAATGAACCATGTACGTAAGAGGACTGCTTTTTTTGTCCCTGCTCCTTTCCCTTTCCGCGGTTCACGCGCAGAATCCGGAAATCCGTTCCGGCGCCCGGATTGCCTTCATGGGCGACTCCATCACAGACATGGGCTTCTGGAAGACCGGATACTGCTCTCTTGTCATGAAAGGATTGGAAGCCAACGGCATCAAGGCTGTCGGAATCCCCGCCGGGATCAGCAATCAGAGTTCGCGGCAGATGCTTCCCCGTCTTGAAAGTTCGGTAATCTCCAGAAACGCCACCGTAATGACGCTCAACAGCGGGGTGAACGATGTCGGCCAGGGAGTCCCGCTCAAAGAATATGAAAAGAACATGACGGAAATGGTCGAGCGTGCTCAGAAGGCCGGAATCAAGGTGTACCTCCTGACCGCCACTCTGATTCAGGAAGACCTTTCCAACCGACAGAATGAAAAAGCCGTCGATTACAATGCGTTTCTCCGTCGGCTTGCAAAAGAAAAAGGGTGCGTTCTTGTGGATTTGAATATGGAAATGCGGGAGCTTCTCCGGATACTGCGTGAGAAATATCCGCAGATGAAGAAAAACATCATTACCGTGGACGGTCTTCACATGACGCCGTTCGGCAATCTCATGATGGCCGAGTGTGTGTTGCGGGGATTCGGATTCAGCGCTTCGCAAATCGAAAAAGCGCGTGTGGAGTGGATGAAAACCGTCAGTGTGGAACCTGTAAACTTGACACTGGCCGAATATGAAGAACTTTCAAGAGACGCTTACCGGAACGGACAGACACTTCAGGATTACCTCGGCAATCTCATGATAGAAAAGGAGGCGCGAAAATGAGCAAGTGGATCATTTTTCTGCTTCTGGCAGTATCCGCTTCCCTGTGGGCCGGAGAACCTCTTGTCCGGAGCGGAATGAAAATCGCCTTTTTCGGGGATACGATCACTTCGCTCGGAAACTATCCGGCCGGGTATATCAATCTGACGGTCAGAGGTTTGGAAGCGAACGGCATTCCGGTAAAAAAGATCCCGGCGGGGCTTGGCTGGATGACCAGCGGACAATATGTTCCCGAATTCAAGAAAAGAGTGCTGGAGAAAAAACCGGACTGGGTAACAATCCAATGCGGACGGAGCGACCTGTATAAGAAAGGTGATCCGGCGGGATATCGGAAAAACATGGAGGAAATCGTTTCTCTGGCCCGGAAGGCAGGAATTCGCATATGGATTCTCGGACTCACTCCCGTCTGTGAAAATCCGGATGCGGACGCAAACAAGCCGGTCAATGAAATGAACCGTTTTCTCCTGAAACTGGCATCGGAAACGGGGTCCGTCTATGTCGACGTGACCGGACCGCTGAACCAGAAGATTTCCGAATGCAGAAAAGAGTTCCCGGGCTACAAGGGCAATTTCGTGACATCCTGGGAAAACCTGACGCCCGAGGGAAATATTGTGACAGCGGAAACCTTGCTTCAAGAATTCGGTCTGGACGCGGGCGGCATTGCCCGGGCGCGCAACACATGGAAAACAATTTCATACACGGAGAGGCTTCCCGTAAGCCTCGAAGAATACCTGCTTCTGGCGGACAAGGCGTTCACCCGCAACCTCACGGTGGCGGAATATATGAAGGAACGCATACAATCGGCCCGGAATAAAGATTCAACCATAAAATGAGGGAAAAGGACATGCTGCTGAAAAAGATGATCGGAATGATTGCATTCGGTTCGCTGGCATTGTGCGCTCAGGAAAACAATCTGGTCGGAAACGGCGACTTTGAAGAGGGACTTTATGAATGGAGCATACCGGAATGGACACCCCGGGGAAAAGTGTTTTCCATTGATGAGAAGACTTCGCAGGAGCCGCGCGGCACCCGTTCCCTGCGCATGGACCTGGCCAAAGGGGAGAATGCCACATTGATGATGAACGAAACCTTCCCTCTGCAGAAAGGGATGAAGGAGTATGTTTTTTCATGCTGGTTGAAAAAAGCCCCCGATTCCAAAAACAATGCCCAGATCGAGGTGCGTTTCAGCTTCTCAGCGGAAGGGAAAAAAACCGTCACACAGAGTTTCCGGATCAAATACGATGAGCTGAAAACGGAATGGACGGAGTTCAAAAAGGAGGTTGCGCTTCCAGACACCTATACGGATGGACGGGTTTCCATCATGATTACGGGCGTGAATGAAAACGCAACGGCATGGATTGACAACATTCAAGTGACAGGAAAAAAATAAACAGGGGAGATGGAAGAATGTTCTGGAAGAAAACCTATGTGCTTTTACTTCTGGCGGCCATGCCGGGCGGTCTTTTTTCACAAGACGGCAATCTGATTCAGAATTCAAGTTTTGAAGAGCCGGCCGGCAAAAACTGGAAAACGCCTTCGTGGGTCTGGAAATCCAAGGATAAGGACCGGTATGTGGATGCCTGCATCGATGAAACCACCTCCCAGGGCGCCGTCGGGACAAAATCCATGCGAATCGATTCGGAACCCGGCAAAAGCGCCTGGCTGCCTTACGCTGAAACACACGGAAACCTCCCGGCCGATCTGAAGGAAGCAACCCTTTCCGTCTGGACAAAAACCGCCGGATGGGAAAAGGGAAACAAGGGCCGTCTGGAAGTAATGGTCACCCTTCATGGAAAAGGCAAGAAAAGCATCATGAAGGGAATCATCACGCCCTGGGACAAAACCCTGCCGGACTGGACAAACTACACGATCGACTTCCAGATACCGGACGGCTACGACACGTGGTCAGCCCTCATCAAGTTTTCCGGCACGAAAACAACCGCGGGAAAGGTCTGGATTGACAACCTTTATTTCGGCCCGAAACTGAAACAGGCGCCAGTCGTGAAAGGAGAAAAAATCGCGGAGCTAGTCCGCGGCGTCCATGTCGCTCCGCATGGCGGAATCTATTATCCGGGAGAACCTCTCGTTCATGAATTCCACTTCCGCAATATCAAAGAACCCGGCAGCAAAGTCACGCTCACCTGGCGGATGAACGACTTCGACGGAAACACGATTGCCTCCGGAACACAGGAAACCACGCTCGAACGGAAAATTCAGCTGAGTCCGGTCCTGCCCCCTGATTATCGCGGCTACTACATTCTGAAACTCGAACTGACCCAGAACGGAAAATTCGTCGCAAACGGCACGTTTTCCGGAATGATCGTCGACAAACAGCAGGAACGGGACCCCTTCTTCTCGACACGCGGCTGTTCCACGTATGACAAACATGTGCGCATGGGATTTGCTTCCAGAGTCATGGAACCCGGCTCCTCCATCGCCTGGGCGATCGAACGGCAGAAAGGAAAATATGACTGGACCATGAAGGATGCCCGTCTCAAGAATGCTCTGGATGCCGGATATACCGACCTCTATGCACACACTTCCTTCACCAATTATGCCTGTATTCCCGGCTACCTGAAAAATGAATATGATGCCAAGCTCAAGGCCGGAGTCGATCCTTATACCGCGGAAGACTATGAGAATTACCGCAAGTTCTGCCGTGCCGCCATCGAGCGCTACGGGAAATACATCACCAGCTGGCGCGTACCGGACGAGATCATGCTGACCCGCTATCACAATAAATTTGCGCAGACCCAGTATTACAAGTTCTGCCGTATTTTCTATGAGGAACTCAAAAAACAGTATCCGAATACTCCGCTCTACGCGGGCGGGGCCTTCTTCGGCGACGAAAAATACGCTGACCTCAAGCGGGATGTCTGGGACAAGATCAAGGACAGTGTCGACGGCCTTTGCGTCGACGCTTATCCCCACGGGATCGGGGTCGGTGTCGGACAGAATTACCTCGGTCCGGAGCAGATCAAATTGCGGGAACGCTATCTGAAGACTTTTGACATTACCGGAGTAAAGGCGTTCGTAAACGAGGAAACCGGAAGCGGCATCCAGCGGAATCTTGCTCTCGACAGCAATGAATTGCGTGAATTCGCCATCATCAACGCCAGAATGGTCATCGTATGCAAATCCATGAATCAGGTGAAAGGCTGGACATGGTTCCTTGTGGAAGATGCAAAATCCGCATGGAACGGCAACTATGACTATGCCATGTGGAAGGAGCATAATCCCCGTCCCCACGCCGCCACGTATGCACTGATCTCACGGCAGCTCGCCTTCGCACAGGATGGAATCGAAGTCAAGCCGCACGCGGATATTTACAGTTATGTGTTCAAACGGAAGGGAAAGACTTTGCTCACCATCTGGGCCTTCAGCAAGGACCTTGTCGATGCGAAAATCGACATGCCTTCGGACTGGACCGCCGTGGATCTGATGGGAAAACACTTCAGCGGCAAGAAAGGAGAAAGTTCTTTCAAACTAAATGATCGTCCTTACTTCATTGAGTTGTCGGCACCTCAGAAGGAAGTGGCTGATGCGGTTGCAAAAGGCCGCTACGCCATGCCGCAGATCACCCTTGCCATGAACCGGAAAGACGGTTCGACCATGAATGTCTTCGTCCAGAACAAAACCAACTCCGAGCTGGAGGCTGAGGTGTCCCTGAACGGTTCCGCCGTACAGAAAATGAAACTTCCCCCGTTGGCGAATGTTCCGGTCCCCTTCGAATGCAAGCCGGGAAAAGCTCCTTTGAAGGCCGTGGCTCAGGTCGGAAAAGTGAAGTATGAACTGACACGTCCGGAAGAACTTTTCATGGTGGAAAGGCTCGAACAGGCGCCCGCCATGGATGGAACGCTCAAGGGATTTGAAAATGTGACCCCGATTGTGTTTGACAAATCGGACACGCTCAAGCCAATCGATGCGGCTGCATGGGGTTACTGGACCGGCCCGAAAGACGCTTCCGCAAAAATTTATCTGGCGTATGACAAGGATTATTTCTACATCGCGGCGGATGTCCTTGACGATATCCATATCACGCGTGCATCCGACCAGATGATCTGGAATCAGGATTGTCTCCAGTACGGTTTCGATACGGAAAACGACGCCTTCGACATCAGGGCCGCACGCGGCGGATATTCGCCGGACGACCGTGAATTCTGCATGGCGCTTACTCCAAAAGGTCCGCAGAACTTCTGTTACACGGCGCCGCTCGCACTGGCCGGCAAGACCGTGCCGAACCTCGTCAACATCAAGGAACTTCCCGGCGGACGCATGATCTATGAAGCTCGCATTCCGTGGAGCTACTTTGGAAAACTCGGCCCGAAGCCCGGCTCCGTCTTCGGATTCAACATCGTCATGTTCGACATCGACCAGAAGGACGGCGCCATCCCGTATTACATGGAACTGTCCCCGGGAATCGCCGATGGAAAGAACCCTGCATACTTCAAACGCTTCATGCTGAAATAATGCAGTACCCGCCGCACAGCCGCCTGTCGGAAAATGCGGAAGGCTGTGCGGCAGAAAAGGATGAACAATGACTTTCTTCAAGTTGTCCGGGGGGATTTTCTCTGCGGGACTCTGCCTGCTGGGCGCTTGTGTGACCGTTCCTGAGGAACCACAGCCGCAGGGAGACGCAACGCTCCGTCCTTATTCCATTTACGGGAGCAATATGGTGCTCCAGCGGGAAAAGCCGATCCGCATTGCCGGGCAAGCCTCTCCGGAGCGGACAATTACGCTTGCCTTTGCGGAACAAACGGTTGAGGTCAAGCCGGATGCCCGCGGGGAATGGAATGCCTTTTTCCCTGCAATGAAGGCAGGCGGTCCCTGGACACTGAATATTACGGACGGCAGGAACAACATTGCCATAACCGATATCCTGATCGGAGAAGTCTGGCTTGCCTCGGGACAGTCCAACATGGAATGGCCCATCACCGGCGTTGTCAACGCAAAGGAAGAAATTGCGAACGCGGATTTTTCGGAAATCCGTTTTTTCAATGGGAGCAGTCCGGTCAATTCCTACAAGGACAAGTCTCGCTTCGGCATCCCGCAGGACAACATCGACGGAGCCAGATGGCAGGTCTGCAAACCTTCGAACGTTTATCATTTTGCCGCCGTGGGTTACTTTTTTGCCCGGGCGATTTATCAAGAATTGAAAATTCCAATCGGTGTTGTGACGGTCGCCTGCAGCGGCTCCTCCATCGATCCCTGGATCAGCCTC